>Ga0310810_10001985_pt1 | contig 21730 bp, 18 predicted proteins | sample NCmetagenome_FD_207641 | JGI IMG/M metagenome (GOLD analysis project Ga0310810, IMG submission 207641) | Soil microbial communities from experimental microcosm in Duke University, North Carolina, United States - NC | ecosystem: Engineered > Artificial ecosystem > Soil microcosm > Unclassified ... | reverse complement strand
TTCTAATTTGTTTGACATTATATCGCGTATAAGATTTGTCACAGGCAGTCTAACATCGAAGTTCAATATATTTTGACTTGCGGAAATATGAGAATATTTATGATGAACGACCATACTTGTATTGATTATTAAATTGGAAGGTCTTGCCATTTGTAGGCAAAATCCTACCGTTCTTATAAGCAGGGTGCTCTGTATTAATAAGGCCTATCATATCATGTTTAGGCACTTGACTTTTTTTGTCCTCCTGTATAGATATAACATATCGATTAAATTTTAGGACAATCAAGACTCAGGAATAATAATTATCTTGAATTATCCAAATCAGTTAGGGATAAATAAATTCAGCGCAAAAAATTATAAAAAAGGTCTAGAATATTTTACCTAAATTGTATTAAATCAACAATGAATATTTTCAATATGAAAAGTGAAAAATATTGCCAGGCTTGTGAGAACAATAACGGCATTTTGTACGAGTTCAGAAAGAGATTGTTTTGTAAGCAATGCCTTGAACTGATCATTTCCACCCGAATTCCTTCTGGGATTTAAATGCAATTTGGTAAAGTTACAATTAGAGTTATTTAGTATCACAAATAGGAATACATTCTCATGTTCACGTATCTTCTGAATCCTTAATCCTATGACTTAGGTTAGTTTTTCATAAAATATTATATAAAATAAGCTGCGCTAGTACGATAAATACCTCTTGTCACTCTATTTCTGATTTGATGGGTTGAGAAGTCGGGATCGACGTACGATACTGTTGGTCCTAAATTTAGATTCTTTATGCAGGTTCTAGATCCGACATTTTTAGCGTTACCTATTATTGATATTTAAATTAGCCACCCTGAGTTAGATGGAACCGAAACTGCTGACGGTCTAATTTCGCAATTCTAGCCACAAATTAGAATTAGCAATTTTTGAACACATTTCATTTCTAAATTCAAAAATATCAATTATTTAGCATTAATTCAAACGCCACCATCAGTCATAAGGTACGGAGTTATTAAGAAATTAGTAATACATATTAAACATTCGAGAATTTTTATACTTATTTCTTTGACTTTAACAAGTAGCGGAGTGATTTCGACCTTCCTTACAGCTATTGTTTTCGTTAGCGCGACTATTTTCGGCTCATATGTATATGCCTTAACAGGTGAAATGCCAAATAGCGAACCCAATAATGGTGTCGTCATGAAGGGAGCTTTTGTAAACATGAAACAAGATAATAATAGCCTCACTCTTCCAGCTCCGCCTAACTACATTGATGATAGCTTGAAAATGATTTCCAGTGCAGGTTTGAATCATGTCCGATTTGTGTTCTACTGGGAGGCTTATGAAAGGGACCCCGAAGCATTCATGAAGGAAATAGAATCGGTAGCCAATGCGGCAGATAAGTACGGACTGAAAATCATTTATGACAATCATCAATGGCACACTTCATCATGGTTTGAGGAAAGAGCAGGAGGTTTTCCTTGGTCTCTAATTCAAAATAATTCAAAATATTCCAAAGATGGAGGTGGTAACACTAACGATAAAGCAGCTCAGCTTTTTTGGGCGGATTGGTGGAAAAGATCTGTCAAAGATAACCAAGGAAGAGATGGTTGGACACTGATGGCCGAATTTCTTAGGAAAATAGTGTTGGCCGTAGATAATCATTCAAGTACTCTAGGTTATGAGATCTTAAGTGAACCTCATGTTAACAATAAAGGTCAATGGTCTAAAATAGGTAAATTTAATAGCTTCATTACTGCTGATCTGAGAAATATCACTAGTAAAACTGTAGTCTACAGCATGAATGTTCCAGTCGACTTGAATAGCCCAATTGAAATCTCACCAAAAAACCTCGCAAAAATGACTCCTTCCAATAAGGAGAATACCGCTTTCAAGGTAAGTGTCTACGCAGTTCCTGATGGTGACGCGTATCAGGAAAAGAGATTTAATATGTTTTTAAAAACAAGGGATCGAACCGGAGTTCCCTTATACATTGGGGAATGGAATAACGTTGTAAGGACAAAGGAAGGTGGAATTGACAAACTTAACCCAGATTTAAGTGAGCTTACGAAAACTGATGCGAAGCAGATCCTCGAGGCTCTTAAGAAAGCAGCAGTATGGGGGACGGCTTTTTGGCGGTGGGATTATCAGCATGTGGCTACACCCAGTTTTAACTTGGTTTCTGACAAGAATGGAAAATTAGTGCCCACCAAGTATTTGGGTATCTTGAAAGATATAGTAGGACGGGTTTATGGTTCTTCTGGAGTTGCATCAACTTCCGATGTTACTCAGTTATCCAACAATCAAGACATTAATAATGACCATCCAACCAATGCTAACACAAACAACCCTGCCGGGTATGACAATCTCAACGACTTGGTACATGATATAAAAAACCGTATTGTGGATAGTAAAGACATACCCCTAAATGCTTTACAAGATTCAGGTGCTTACCTAGGGGCAGATAAACAAACTCAAGATTGTATAGACCTAGCAGGAAAAATAGGAGGAAAACTTGGGGAGCAAGAAATCTCACACTGTTATGACGATGCAAACTATTTCAAAGATAAATTATCCAATACGAACAACGATAATAAAGCTGTTAATACCACTAACTAGTATCTCCAATACTTTTTTATTATTTCTAGAATCTTTCTTGCTTGAATTTACAGTATTCCAAGTCGCTTATCTGTCTCTACTCTTACAATAAGGAAAAATGCTTTTACGTCAGAACATGATTAGATAAATTTTGATAATTGTCTGAATTAAAACGCATATTAATTTTAGGAGCAGGATTTGGAGGATTAACGGCAGCTAATTTCTTGCAGAAAAAACTTTCCTCGTTATCAACATCAGCAGAATATCAAATTACGATCATCGATCAAAAAAACTATTTTATGATGGGGCTTGTAAATTTATGGATTTTAAGTGGGATAAGGACCCTTGATGATTCCAAAATTGATTTGAATAGGCTGGGAAATAGAGGAATAGTTTATCTGAATAATAAAATAACGGAAATTGATCTGGCCTCAAGAGCTGTTAAGATTACAGGATCTTTTACTCCTGAAATAAAATATGACTATCTGATTATCGCATTAGGTACCGAATATGCCACCAATGAAGTAGGTGGTTTTCTAGAAAATGGAGGGTTTAATCTGTATGATTCAGAACAAGTTCCAAAACTAAGGGAAAAACTACTTTCACTAAAGAAGGGGAGAGTTGCAATTTGCATAGCATCTATTCCGTACAAGTGCCCCCCAGCACCTTATGAGGCATCTTTACTGATAAATGATATATTAGTTAAGAATGGTACAAGAGGTTCAATTGATATCGATATTTATACACCAGCGCCGATTACTCTACCAGTAGCCGGAGCAAAAGTGAGTCAAGATGTTCTTAACTTACTTAATAATAACCATGTAAATTTCCATCCATTGCATAAAATACAAACAGTACTAAATATGGAAAAGATAGAGTTTGAAAATGGTAACTGGATAAATTATAATCTGCTTATAGGGATTCCCCCTCACAAAGTACCTGAGATAGTAAGGAATTCTGGTCTCGTTAAGCAAGGACAAAAATGGATTAATGTTGACAAATTCAGTCTTAAGACAGACTATGAAAATGTTTTTGCGATAGGGGATGTGACAGAAATCAAGATAAACGAAAATGTGGCTATTCCTAAAGCTGGAGTATTTGCTGAAGCTCAAGCAAAAGTAGTGAGCCAACAGATAGTAGATGACATCGTAAATGACAAAAATAAACAGTCATCGCCAAGATTCGACGGGAAGGGTTTCTGTTTTATGGAAGTTGGAGATGAGAAGGCAGGATATGTTGATGCAGATTTTTACCATGAACATGGTCCTGCTACTCTTCTTGAACCACCATCTGACGAATCATACAAAAAGAAATTAGATTTTGAAAGAAGTAGAGTGAATGAATGGTTATTATTATAGTTCGGTCCTTTTACATTGATCCTTCACACTGAAATCATTAATGTACTAGGTCCTTCAACTAGCAAAGTTTTGTCGCATGAACTCATAATTTCCAAATGGGATAAATGGTAGCTCCAATAACTCTAGTTCTATATTGTCAAAATAGTATCTGACCTAAAAACAGGATCAGTTCAAATAATGATACGCTGTGAGATTAAATGGAGATTTATATAGGAACTGTGCAAAATGTACAACTGAATCAATGAGGCTTATAATATATACTGGTAAGGGTGGAACTGGTAAAACAGTAATCTCCTGTTCCACTGCTATTAAGCTGGCTGAAAAAAAATACAATACGTTGATTATATCTTCCGATCCTGCTCATACATTAAACGATGCATTTCAGCTACATAGTACAATTACCAGAAATAGTAATGATGATAATAATAACGCAATAGAAGTCATTCCCTTTCTTCAGGCATTACAAATTGATCCAACAATAGAGATGAATACTCGCTACCATGAGGTTATTTCCTATATTGCTTCTATGTTTTCATCTAAAGGTATCGATGAAGTTCTAGCCTATGAGATTGCGATGATGCCTGGAATGATACAATTATTTTCTCTTCTAAAAGTAGAGGAGGTCATACGTCTTAGATCACATGACGTTGTAGTGTTGGATATGCCTGCATCAGGGGAAGCACTGAGATATCTTTATTTTCCGAAACTTGTTGGTAAGATTGGTAATCGAGTCACTAGTTTGTTAGGCGCTTTTTCTGGATTTACGGAAATTTTTCAAGTTTTTTCTGGGATTTCTATTCCGAATAAAATATTACGCTATGAGAAGGACTTATTCAATAGCCTTAACCAGCTTTCAGATATAATTAAAGACAATAGTATAACAACCCTTAGATTGGTTGCGAATCCAGATTCATTCAGCATAGAAAATGCCAAAAGGGCCTTCATGGCTGCAAGCTTATATGGAATCAACACTGATCTAGCCATAATTAATAAGATTTTCCCCTATAAAGATACTGAAGTTAAGTCAGATGAATTTTATACTAATTGGACAAAATTTCACCATGTTAAAGTCAGGGAAGCCAAATCAAATTTTTATCCCCTCCCCATTAAAGAGATTCCTCTTCATAGTACTGAACTTGCAGGAATTGAAATGTTGCGAGCTAATGCTGATATTATTTTTGGTGACGATGATCCATCAATGATATTCTATACTGGTAAACCATACTCCGTTATCGACCAGCCTCCCAAAAATCTAAAAATCTCCGTTAAGGTTCCATTTACCCAGAAGCAAGACTATGACATAAAAAGATTGGGCTCTGAAGTTATTATTAGGTTAAACAGTCCTACGGGGTATCTGGTCAATGTTATTCCTTTGCCAACTATAACCTTCGATATGAAAATGATAGGTACCCAATTGCGTAATAACACTCTAAATGTACTATTCAGACGCCCCGACTAATGATTGAACTCAAGATTGGAAAATCAGTAGATGCATCAATTCTAAATCACTTCGAACACTGGAGTATGAGTTCTATTACTCAGTAGTTAACTCTTCGGCTATACCTACTGTGATCCATCAGTATTATTCGAGACGAGATTCAATTTTTTACTAATTAATATAAATTCCAATTAATTAGGTTGTCCATGCATAAATGAGGCTCAATTTTTGAATTTGGAACAAATTACTACTTTTACTTGTAAATATTGCAAAAACAATTTTATTTTCTACTCTTATGACAGATTCTTTCAACACGCATATGAGTAAAGAGATTGATGTTTCCAGAGACGTCGAATGTTCACAAGTAAGATCTGTAATAAGTTACTAAGTGGTAACCCTCAATGTACCATAATTAAGTTAGTATTGATTATACTTGTGTTAGTAGTCAACATGATGCAGCTGCCATACAATGTAAGTCTACCATCTACATATGCACTGCCTTCTCGATCATCTCCATTTTCATCATTGCCTTCTCCGTCAAACTCTAATACTTCTTTTTCAGCTTCGCAAGAGACAAATGTATCGGCATTATTGACTAAAAATAATAATGATATTAATGCTCTTGCAGTATGCGTTAATCCAGATGCAAATGAATCTAACAGTAAAACAAAGGAAAAGATAACGGACACTAACACTTCTGATCTCAAAAATATAACGAAAGGTTCGGTAAAACTTGTATTCATAAATTCTTACTGGACTGATAATATCGTAATGGGTGGAGTTGATGCTGGTGCTGCGTCAGGACAAACTACTGCCCAAGCTTTGGCCCCAGTAAAAAGAGTAGAGGTGGATCCAGGAGAAGGTGATTCTGTTCTTGCGATAGTGTTAGTAAACCGAGGTTTCGTGGAACTAACAAGCATAACTGCTTCGCTTGGTTTGCCTCCTGGGTTTGAATCGGTTATTTCCCCACAACAAGAAGGTTCTAATATAGCCCTATCCAGTTACGATGGACAAGTAGATCCTGGACAGACTTTCGTTTTATATTTCCCAGTAAAAATTCTGCAAAATGCTGAGCTGGGAAAAGAATACAATGCCGATCTTACTGTTCGCTACTTTAAAGCCACTGACGAACAAAAGGGCAAATCCGAGGTAGAAAAGAATACAAAAAAGAGCTCTCATTTGGAATTTAATCAGTGTTTGGATGAAGATAAAAATAACACGAATAGAACAAAAAACAATAGTGTTCGCCATATTGAAGCAAAGATAGTTCATACACCTTTTGATTCTAAAACACAAACCCTAAAGGTTCCCTTCGAGTTAAGTGGTAAGGTTATTTTAGATGTAATAGGTTTACAATCTCAGGACGTTGGCAAAAATTTATCTTCATACCTTGATACAATTAATGTCTTAAATGCTATTCCGGGTGTTGGTAACAAATTAAAACTAATAATTAATAATGTTGGCTCTGATGCAGCTACCGGCGTTGTTGCAACGGTAACTAGTAGAACCGAATCTGCAACAAACAATAATGTCATTACGCCGGCTATAGCAGGTAATATCTCAAGAAATGTTGTCCAAGAATCTAGCCTTATACCCATTATCATCTTAGGAGGCACCACATTTAATTTGGGTACAATTCCGGCTGGGCAGGGTAAAACAATAGATACAGTTGTCTTTCCAAACAATCTTGCTGCAGGTACACTAGAAATTTTGAATGTTGAATTGTCATATAATGATGCATATGGGAATAAGAAAACGGCAATTGAAATAGTGGGTATCCAGATTTTGCCTTCCTCTCCACAAAGTGATATAAATGTTACACCAGTCCCTTCTTGATGGAAAGATTTTCTCCACATGGACATTACTAATATGGAGCTGAACAAATAATATCTTCCCACCTACTTGCAATGGCCAATTCTTTTGATCGTATAACTATGTTACGTATTATTATTAAGGCACTAAAGATATTTTCAATCAAACAAAGTATGTCACATTCTCTTATTGAAAGATCTATTAGGAGATTTTATAAAATGATAGGAAATCCGAATTCGTATCTATCGTTAATCTCGAAGATGGATTTAAAATTGGACAAACAATACCTGAAAATAATTAAAAAATAGAGAAAATGAATAAAATGCCAAATCAATGCCGGCCTGATTTTTTGTAGCGAGATGTCTTATAAATTGATTACACGTTACACTGCTAAATTCAATAACATGATGTCTTTAATGGCTAGTAACGTTACTTTGTTATTTTGTGTTGTTCTTTTATTTTCCCAAATTATGGTAACATATTTTTCATTTCCAGACAAAGCATTCGTACAGGCACTGCAACCGGAATCAATATCCACATCCTCAGGGACTACTAATATTAATCAATCACAATCCTCAGTTCAAATAACTGCTGGCAAGATTCAAAATCTGGCCTTTAAATTGGATCTTAGCAATCCTAATTCTAATACAGGAATTATTACTTTACCTGAAACTTTGTCGGATATAGCAGTATCTATTATTCCGCAATCCAGCTCCGTTAAAATCATAGGGCCTACCACTTGGAGCATACCACACCTCGATGGTAATTCGAGCCAAACGATAGCTACAAAAGTATATGCCTCTCCATCAATAATAGGTAGCCCTGTATTCTTTACAGTTGATATTCAATATATAAAAAATGGCCAAGAACGTAAAACAAATTCATTTGATATTGGAGCTGTTGTTGTGGGTGACATAAACATCGAAGCTAACAATCTGGCTGTTAGATATATTGGAAACACTCCTAATCTAGTTGGAAATCTCTTAAATAAAGGAAATACTCCAGCGTTATTTACAAATCTCCAAGTATTATCTGCTACTCCGCAAATAGGCGGAGGTGAACAGCAGGTTGGAAATAAAACGTGGCAAGGTTCTTCTCAATTTCTTGGAACACTATCGGCCAACACACCTACACCATTTAGTATACCCTTATCAATTGATTCGGTTACACCTAATTCTGGCAGCACAAATGCAAGTGTAACTAAAATGACTATGACTAATAATAGTCATACTAGCGGTCCTAACAATAGTACGAACACTACTGTTATTAATACTAGCACTACCATTAATACTAATAAAGCTGGAAACATTATTGGTAACAATACTCATAATAAACTCACAGGATTTCCCACTTCATACAAGATACCACTTAAAATCACCTATAGTGATGAGTTAAGAAATAGTCATGAATTAATTGTTAATAAATCCATCCCATTTGAGTTTATTGGTGATAACACAGCAAACACAGAGACGTCCTACCACTCCAATAATGGCAACCTATCAATAGGGCAGAATGGTGGCCCACAACTAGAGTCTGTCTTAAACAATGGTTTTGTTGATGCGTATTGGGCAGAAGGTATTCCTTCTACTTCTGGTTCTAATAATAATGTAAATGTAAATTCTGAGAACTCATCTTCAGGAACGACTGTGACAACCACTACGACAGGAACGGTACAGCAACAGAGAGAAGTAGGTCCTGGAGAAGGTCAAGCGATTCTAGCAGTCGTTTTGACCAACACAGCTTTTTCAGATATTACAGGGATTACAGGATACCTGACACTTCCAAGTGGATTCAGTTCTCCAATCCCATTGTCATCATTAAATGCCTCTTCTCCTAGCATATATCCACAGGCTTTATCTCCAAATTTAGCTAATTCCTCAGCAAATATCGTTACTGGTAATAATAAAGTAAATCAGAACTTTCCTGTAATTGCAAGCATAAATGATGTTGTAAAAGCAGGACAAACGTATACATTATATTTCAAAGTCAATGTATTGAAATCAGCAAGCGTTGGACCACATACCGCTCTTCTTCGAACCTATTATTTTAAAACACCAGATCCAGAGATTGGAGCATATAGAGTACAGACAACAGGCGTTCCCTTTGTATTACCTGGCAAAGTAACTTTGGATGTTTCATCAAGCTCAACAGACTTAATTCCAGGAGAAGCTAATCATGTCAAGATCCAAATACGAAACAAAGGAACAGCAGACGCTAATAATGTAGTTGCGACTCTAGGCAATGTGGGAGGAAGTATCATTACGAGTGCTGGCGGTTCAACAGCTTTTGGCAATAACTCTAATTCGAGCAATACCACCAATAATAACAATCTGAACATATCTTCGTCTGCACCATACTCAAAACCTAATGGTAACATAGAGCAAGCTTCAAGTTTGGGATCCAGGGTTTTTGATCTTGGAACAATATCTGCTAATTCAGTAGAAGAAATAGATGCTACAATACTGCCCTCATTTTCAGCCGGAGAATCATTACAAAACCTAAATCTCCAAATCTCATTTACCGATGCCACTGGAGATGTAAAAACCTCTAGTGAAGAGGTCGGTTTCCGAGTACTTCCAAATCCTCCTGAAGCAGGTCTGTCAGTTAACCCCAATTTCCCACAAGATAATCTAAATAAAACTACAGACAAAAAGCAAACCGGTGAAAGCCCTGGCCTTACTAATAATGATAACACGACAAATTCAGATTCGGGATTGAGTGTAACACCAGCAAGGTATACTAGTGGAATAATCAAAAATAATGATCTGGATAGTCGTATCAAGCTTGCTTCTCTTGAGAATCAAAATCAAAATGGGGCCAAAGACAATAGATCGAGGGATGCTAATTACACTAAAGATAACCTGAATTCAATCCAGTCGTCCGTTTTGGCCAAGTTCAATACAGCTTTATATAAAAATGTAGCAATATCTGGTAATCCAAACGCTATAGGAAATAAGAAGGCTATTATACAAAATAGCAGCAACGTTAGGGGTGATAATTCAATTACAATAACTGCAGGCAATGAAAGTGATCTAAACTTTACCATAACCAATAACAACAGGTATCCTATAATTGATGCAGTAGTATCTCTAGCTTCTCAATCAGGTTCGATTTCTATATCAGGACCTTCTAAATGGAATCTCCAAAGATTAGACCCTGGATCTCATCAGATTTTTCCAACAACTGTCTTTGCATCAAAGTCTATGATAGGCAATCCAGCGACGTTCGATGTAGGTGTTCAATATATTATGAATGGTAGAGCAAGAAATGATACCTTTGACATAGGAGCAAAAGTTATTGGAGAGATCAAAGTCGATGTTAGTGATCTTGGGATAAATTATATAGCCGGCACTCCTAATTTGATTGGAAATTTATTAAATAAAGGTAACACTGTTGCATTATTTACTACAGTACAACTACTGAATAATAGCAATGTAACGGATCAGCATCATGCTCAACAAAACAAAGGTTTAGCTCAAGGGGGCTTAGAAAAAGGTGTGAATTCAAAATCTTCATTAAGACAGTCAGATAAATCCGTTAAGGCTCTTGTGTCAGCATCAAACCTTCCATCATACCTTGGCGACCTTCAAGATGACTCACCTTTACCATTTAGTATACCATTATTACTTCAAAACAATTCATCACCAGGAACTTATCCTGTTTCACTAAAGATTACGTATAATGATGATCTTAGAAATAGTCATCAAATAATGCTTAATAGCTCAGTTGAACTCACCAGACCTAAACTGCGGTCTGGTGGTAACGAAAACCAAGACCATGGTATCTTGGGCTTATTAGTAGGCAATCAATACTCACTGAAAATAGGTCAAATTTCACTGCCAATACCTTTAATAATCATTATTGTAATAATATGTTTGTTAACGCTGATAGTCTTAAAAAGAAGATCTAATGTAGCCAAGATATATGCATCATCAAAATTATCAAAAGAAGATAACTTTTTTTTAGATGAAAAAAACAACAGCGACAAGAATCCTGGCACGGAATCTACATCTATCCCTACTACCATGGAAAATGGTAGTGTCAAGGACTCGGGGATACCAAATTCAAGTCGGATAGATGATACATGTGACATGAACAAAAAAGTAGATAGTGACATGGAAAGCAAATGATCGAATCATTAAACCTTTTATGGACGGAGTTGTGTTGTAGAACATGAAGATCTCTGAGATTTTCAAACTCTCACTTGAGGCCATGAGGGAGAGAAAAGCCAGATCTGCTCTCACTATAATTATGGTTTTAGCCGGCTGCGGTTTAATGATTGCCCTAAATGGGATTAGTGCAGGTCAAAGTGAATTTATTAAAAAACAGCTGAATACTTTGGCACCTAACATACTTTTTGTCAATAATGGTCAGCGATCATTTAGGGGTGGTGGTGATACTTCACAGACTCCATCGATTGTCATCAACTCTATTGTAGTAGATAGAATAAAGTCGCTTCCGTATGTCTCAGATGTCGTTCCAGGGTACCAAGCGCAAGTAACACTTAATGCAGCGGGAAATGTAATTACGTCATCTGTAATAGCCACTGATCCACAAAAGATATATCTTGTAGATCCATCACTTGAGCTAATACCTGGTTCTTCGATTCAACCAAATAACCCATCTGCCATTATTTTTGGAGACAGTGTTGCTAACCCGCCAGGTAAGAGCACACCTTTTGTTACTCTTGGACAGACAATTAGAGCAACATACAATTATGTTGATCAGGATAGTGGAAAACAGCAACAAATTTCCAAAAGTTTCGTAGTTACTGGCATCATAGCCCCAACTGGAAATAACCAACTGGATAGGGCAGTTATAATCAATACCGCCTCTGGAGATTCACTTTTCAACAAAGGAGGCAAATTCGACCAGATGATTGTGGCGGCTAACTCGGCTGATTATGTTCCTGCAGTACAAAACGAAATAACAACACTATATGGAACCAATATAGGAATTACTACCCCCAAAGCAATTTTGGAAGCTAGGGAAAGATTCACCAGTGGAAATAACTCATTTATACAAAATGTTGCATTTATTGCTCTATTTGTAGGTGCAATTGGCATTGTAACTACACTCTACAATGCAGTTAACGAACGGATAGCTGAAATAGGAACTATTAAAGCAATAGGCGCAACAAGACTTTTTATCCTCCTAATGTTCCTGTTTGAGGCCCTGATGATAGGGTTAATTGGTTCTACACTTGGGGTAATGTCTGGTATGGTCGGAGCTTATGCTCTAAGCTCTATAGGTGGTCCAAGACCTGGAATTGGTGGAGGTGGAGCTATGGGATTTCAGCGCCCGATCGCTCCAGAATTCATTCCTAATGATATTATCGACGTTTGGATACTGTCCGTTGTACTTAGCGTTATAGCAGGATTGTATCCTGCATGGAAAGCATCGGGCCTGTCACCAGTGTTGGCATTAAAGAGATGAACAAAATTCAATACACTAATCATTCATCCATTAAAACCAAAGAAATAGGATGTTTGAGATGAGCGACAATAAGAGTCAAATTGCACTTGAGGTTAACGACATAACCAAAGTATTTGCGACAAAAGCAGGAATAATTGAAGCACTAAGGGGCATAAGCTTTGTCATCAATAGAGGTGAATTTGTCTCCATAGTCGGACCGTCAGGCAGCGGCAAGTCCACACTGCTTAACATCATTGGAGCATTAGACCGACCCACCTCTGGTAAAGTCTACATTGATGGAATAGACATCTTCTCTTTGAGGGACGGTGATATAGCAGCCATGAGAAACAAATTGATAGGCTTTATCTTTCAATCATTCAACTTAATCAATAGATCTACGGTACAGAAGAATGTCGAGTTGCCCGCAATAATTAGTGATATGCGTAAACAAGAAAGAAAACGCAGAGCACTTTTGTTATTGGAATCGTTGGGCGTGGCTGACAAGGCCCGGCTTAAAACATCCAGCCTTAGTGGGGGACAGCAACAAAGAGTTGCAATTGCTCGCGCACTAATAAACAATCCAACTATGGTATTGGCCGATGAACCTACTGGAAATTTAGATACCAAAACGGGTAATGAAGTATTTGACTTGCTCAGAATTCTTTCAAATAAATTTAGACGCAACGTCATCTTTGTCACTCACAATCAAGAACTTGCAAAGAAAACAGACAGGATCATTTACATAAAAGATGGAGTTATTGAACGAGAAGTCCTTAACTAGGCAATTTTTAAAGTTTCAAATTGTAAACAATGAGAATCACTTCGGATTCGAAACCTTGCAAATATTAGGAACTTTTACAGCGTATTTTAAGATTCTGTTTTGGGAGTAAACTTATTCTGACTCCTTATCATCGCTGTTATCATAATCCAATTTCTCATCAATTTTTCTCTGTAATTCTTTGTAGTGTTCATACTTTTTTGTCCATCCTGATAGAACAAACCATTGCCTTATTCCAATACCTAGCCACACAAGAGAAATTAGGAATGGAATAAACCGCGCTATGCCAAAATAGTGACCAAAAAATGGACGGGGGCCAAAATTCTCATGTTGCATTCTGCCACCTTCAAATGGAAATGGCGGTCCCAATAATGCAAATGTAATTGCAAATGCTAATGGGGGAATGATCATTATGGTAACTATCATTATTATAAACATCTTTTTTGTGAAGTTAAGTTGTTGTATTATCCCATCCATTATTTGAAACAAATTTTCTCTGGATTGCTTACTTTTGTCATTGTCATCGGTCTTTTTAGGTTGACTCATGATAGCTCAATCACAAATCATTGATATCCAATCAATTATAAACGATGCCGTAACTTTGTTACCTGTAGACAAAACCACCATTAATATCACGATTGTTTTTCCCTCTCACTCCTGGGAAACAGCGACTCATAGGGTTCCAAAATTTCTCTTAATATATCATTGCCTTTCTCGGACACCCTGTATTTTATTATATTTTTATTTCCCCAACGCTCTTCTGTTCTGATTATCATTTCCTTTTTTGCCATATCATCTAGAATTTCCTTGTGCTTTACGTTGTTTAATCCACAATAGCTCATAAGCTTGCTCTGATTAAGCTCACCATATTCGTACAGCTTTAGGAGAATATCCTTCCTTATGTAAATTCTGTCCCGATATTCATGGACCAAATTGGATCAATAGCAATACGGAATTATTTACGGAAACGTTATTCCACCTCATAAAAGCATTTGGATGATTCGATATTGTGAAGTTCGCGGTTATGTATATAGTTGGCAGATAAGATCGATAACATGTGATAATCATCTGTTCTACTAGCATGTAAATATTAATACCTAATAAGATTTAATAACAAAAGAACAAAATGACTAGGGTTTAAGGTAACTAAGTTACGTGTCATAGGTAAACAATGGTTAATATCGCCCGCTTCGATGTGTTTGCTATGACTATATTAGGAAAAATAACAAACAAAAAGGCATTAACAATTTATACGATCTTGGGAGCTGGAATTTTATTATCGCTGATCTTAGCTTCTCCAGTAGCGTACACGTGGGCACAATATCAGCTACGTGGTGCTGGTAACAACAGTCTCTACCCAAATCCACAGATGCAATACATGAAAAGGTATGAGAGCACAATCCCTAAAATCAATGGTTCCGTAAATATTGTAGATAATATAGGGGAGATGTTTAAACAGAATGCAAAAGTATCATTTCCGACAGCTGCTGAAACGGCACAAAAACAGATTGCTAATGTTACAGTAGTGGGAGGTCATTTAGGAATAACACAGGGATATCTGACATATACATATCTAATGGTGGATACAAACAAACAAATTGCATATAGAGTTATCATAGATGCTGGTAATGGTAACGTTTTATACAAATCGGAAGGTCAACCAATAGGTTCTTTTGGTTATGTAGAACACTCAGGAAGACTAACGACGGGACAATTCGATCACTTTGGACCAATTGGTCACTTTGGTAACTTTGGACCATTTGGATCATAGCTTGATCAAATCGGTCAAATAATAAAGCGATCCTAAACGTTGAGCAAGAATAAGCCTTAAAGCCACTTTGGCCAAGGCCAAATATTTCCATTGACGGGTACGATTGATGAGATCGGAGGCGATATTCAAAAAATAAAGCAGATGGAAGTTGATCATATAGTTTTTGGACACAATTTCGTTCCTGCTTAGTAAAACGTTTCAAGCATTATTGGTATAACAAAACAATTATCAAAATTTGTAAGGTAAACTTTGATGATACCTTGTATTTCGAGACTCAATAAATCTTCGGATGTCGATACGCAGACGTTATCGGTCTATACTCAATATCATAGAATAGCTATTCTTTAAGTTAGTTCGTGTCTAAGCAATTACAATGATTAATTCTATAGCATTTCTTCCTCTTACCTGTTTATCATTGAAACTATCCTAATCGCCGTTTCCATCGAGTGCTTCCCGAACTGCTGGAGCAACGTGCGTACCTATTAGTTCTGTAGCTCGCATCAACTTCTCGTGAGGTAACGATGCTGGATTCATCATAAAAGTAATCCTAGAGATGCCGCCTAGTGATTTACTGTGTCTAATGATCTTCTGGGTTACTTCATCTGGATCGCCTATGATCAGTGCGCCTTGAGCACCCAGCTGAGCATCAAAATGGCCACGTGTCATTTTGGGCCATCCACGTTCCTTACCAATCTCAGTCATCGTACGTGCGTATCCTGGATAAAAGTCGTTAGCTGCTTGCCTTGTACTCTCTGCTACATAGCCTAGCGAATGTATACCAACTTTTAATTGATTAGCTGAATAACCAGCTTGCCTTCCAGACTCCCTATAAAGATCGATTAGCGGTCTAAAACTACGCGTTTCGCCACCTATGATTGCAACCATCAATGGAAGTCCAAGCTGACCGGCACGCACAAATGATTCTGGCGTTCCACCAACACCTATCCATATAGGCAATTTATCCTGCATGGGCCTCGGGTAAATACCCTGTCCACTAAGGGCAGGCCTATGTTCTCCAGACCACTGTACGTGTTCATTATCACGAATCTTTAGCAGCAAATCTAGCTTTTCCGCAAAAAGTGAATCATAATCTTCCAACCTCAATCCGAACAAAGGAAACGCTTCGACAAACGAGCCACGGCCCACAACCATCTCTGCCCGACCTTGTGATAAAAGATCAAGGGTTGCGAATTCTTGAAATAACCGTACTGGATCACTAGCACTCAATACTGTAACAGCACTAGTCAGACGTATGCGTTCTGTTCGTGCCGCAGCAGCTCCAAGAATGACGGTAGGAGCTGAATCAAGAAATTCCTTGCGGTGATGCTCTCCGATACCAAATAAATCCAACCCTATTTTATCAGCATATTCAATTTGTTCAACCAATTTTCTCAAGCGCTCAGACGGGCTTACTGACAGGCTGGTGTCTTCCCACGCAGCGAAGCTATCGATTCCGACTTGCATCAACTATGGATCAAGTAAGAATATTATTTAAATCGAGTATTATCTCCTAACATTGTACTTAAATGTCTGATGCAGGAATATTCAGTAGTTGACACAAAAGGTTGCCGTTGTTACGGGTAGTTCTAGTGGTATAGGTTTCGAAACATCCCTAGTTCTAGCTAGGAATAACTTTCATACTTATGCAACAATGCGTAACCCCGAAAAGGGAGGAAAAATGAGAACGATTCTGAGTGGAGAAAACTTGCCAATTGAGATTATTCAGCTTGATGTAACTAGTGACAAATCAGTAAGCCATGCTATCCAATCAATTCTATCAAGAAGTGGAAGGATAGATGTATTAGTAAATAATGCTGGGTATGGACTGGTAGGAGCATTTGAAGAGCTTGGCATGGATGAGATCAAGGAACAATATGAGACCAACTTCTTTGGAGTTATCAGAGTAACGCAAGCTGTCATTCCTATAATGAAGGAACAAAAGTCTGGATTAATAGTAAATATAAGCTCAGGCGCTGGTAGATTTGGATATCCCGGCGGGTCAGCATATGTTAGTACCAAATTTGCGTTAGAAGGTCTTAGCGAATCTATGGCCTATGAGCTTGATCGGTTTGACATAAAGGTTGCATTAGTGGAACCTGGATTTGTTAGGACTAACTTTTCTAGTGTAATAGCAAAGAAATCACAATACCCAGATTCGGAATACTCAAAAATGACGGAGAAAATGGCTCAAAGAATGCAGGTGATGAGACAAAATGCCTCATCATCAGAACTCGTTGCAAATGTAGTCCTAGAAGCAGTAACAAGTAGGAATCCAAATCTGAGGTATCTGGCTGGAAAAGATGTTGAGCAATGGATAGAACAGAAGAAGAAAATGTCAGACAAAGAATTTTTTAATATGATCAAACATTCCCTGTCATAAACCATATCTTAATTGGGCATGCCCGGAAGAGATTAACAATTTCGATTCATGTGGATAGCTAATTTATTGAATATATTGAGAGAACAATTTTGAAGTCATTTTTTATTTTAGAGTCAAATAAAATTAAAATCCAAATCTATTAGCAATTTTTCGAAGGCTTTTGGAGGCAAACAGTAAATAATAATTCTAATCGAGACAAGAACAAAATGTTTTTTAAATTCTTCAAATTGAGACGGAAATGTATTAATCTACAACTATGTGAAACAAATACATTGAGTTTTAATGAAATCTATTAGCTTCGGAATACATTTACCTGTGATGGGATTTGTAAGAGGAGGGCCAATATCAAGGGAGCAGATAATCTCAATTGCACGAAAGGCGGAAGAGTTAGGATATGACTCATTAAGCGTTAACGATCATATTGTTTTCAGGACGGATTGGCTTGATGCCATTAGTTCTCTGTCTGCAATTGCAGCTGTTACCAACAGAATCAAAATTGGTACTTCTATCCTGAATGTAGTTGTAAGAAACCCAGTTATCTGCGCCAAAGCATTATCATCAATAGATATTATATCTGAAGGAAGATTGTTTGCAGGCTTAGGTCCAGGATCTTCTAAAGGAGACTATGATGCTTGTGGAGTTCCATTTGAGGATCGTTGGAAGAGGTTCTCTGAGGCTTTAGAGGTTATTCATGCCCTTTGGAATGAAAAAGATGAACCTGATTCACAACCTCTTGATTATGAAGGTAAATACTATAAATTGAGGGGTGCATCTATTCAACCTAAACCATATCAAAAGCCTCATCCTCCTATTATGATAGCAAGTTGGGGTTCAGAACAAGGGCTAAGGAGGGTAGCAAAATACGGAGATGGGTGGATGGCTTCAGCTTATAACATTACCCCAGCCAAATTTAGAGAGAAATGGACGCTGCTCCTGAATTATAGAAGAGAGATGAACAAGGATATGGAGCAATTTGAAAATTCTCTCATGACAATGTTTGGATACATAGATAATGATAAAGAAATGGTTCAGAGTATGGTACAGAAAGTACTGTCGCCAGCTCTTGGTAGGTCCGCTGATGAATTGAATAATTTGCTTTTATTTGGATCTTCCGATGAATGCATTAAGAAGATTTCTCTACTTTATGAATCAGGAGTAAAACGTATCCATTTCTGGCCAATAAATAATTACCTGCAACAAATAGAGATATTTTTTAAGGAGATAGTCAAAAATTTTAGGTAGAATATTTGCCAATCAAGAACTCAAACAGTCCAGAAGAAAATATGAAATACATCAACTTTGGTCAAAATTTCCAAAATCCAAAGAACAAAGAGCTGATAGATACCAAGCATATTGCCAAATTACGCATTCATCAAATAGTATTGATTAACCATCGTTCAGTAACGACATCGAAAAAAACAAATAGTAAATTGGTTTTGAAATAATTAGCAGCTTTCTCAGAATGTTTATGAATACGGCGTGGTAATTGTTGTCAATTGAAATCATTGTTGATCTACATTATAGTATTTATGATGTTCTCTACCTCTTCTCTGTACTTCTTAGTTGCAATTTACGGCGAAAGTATTGAAACGAATGAAGTCCATGGTTTGCAGCTAGTTCATGGACAAGAAGAGGAGGTCACAGAGCCCGGTCACAATGAGAATCAAGAAAAAGCTCAGAATCAAAATCAAGTACACAATGAATCTAATGAACCTGTAGAGCAACGTCTGAAGGAAGGACAAGAAGAACAGGTACCACAAAATGGTATCGAAAAGGTCCCTAATTCTGAAGGCAACGAATCCAAACATATTGAGGGAATTGGAACAGAGGAAACCTCACATGAAGAATCAGCTTCCGAAGCCCAACGTAGGAACTTGGAATTTCTACTTTCAATAGGAGCAGGAGTTGGATATGCTGCAATAGGAATATGCATGATACTGGATAAGAGGAACAGCAAAATTCCTTACATCATGGCCATAGTTGGCTCCTTAATATTATTAGGAATTTATGCTTCTTCCAGGACAATAGACATTTCCAGCTTAGGAAGAGAACATATTGGCTTATTGGATGCAATTGTCGCAGCACTTCAGGTTGCAATAATTGCTATTTCCTTGTATATTCTAATTGGTAATACATACACCAAAGGAATGACTGTTCGTAAATAGAAATAGATTCAAATACGCTGGTCTTCCACCGTCGGGATTCAAGCATTTCATGTTCTGAGGTTTTAGCAACTCGTTTATGTTTTATTTAATTTTAATTCCTCATTTGCTCACAAATTTCTCTAACAAGGGATCGATGACATATGTTTTCGTCATCCTCAAAGCATAATAATGTGATATTTTTCTTCAGACTTTCTTTTGTTAACTGTCTGCATAGCTCCATGCTCTTTTCGTTATTCCTTATTTCATCACGAAACATTTGGGCAAATACATCCCAAGTTATTTTCCCGCCCTTGAACTTTTTGTGAAGAGCCCTTGAAGGTGATAAATCTACAAGCCATTTATCCCAATGGTCCTTTTGTTCTTCTTTCTTAATGTATCTAGGAACGTATCTGGTAATCAGTATTCTTGTGCCATCCTCTAGACCTTTTGACGATCTAATGGATTTTTTAGTTTTGATCATATATTTATTATCCAGAATGCTGAGGGAAACTTATTATCCCTTGCTGATTGCCCTTTTCATTCTCTGATTTTCTCAAACGATTTTGCTTTGTCCCACCTCGATGAGATGGCCATCAGGGTCACGAATGTAGGCACGAATCTCGGATGGATGGTCTTTTGGTTCCGTTAAGAATTCTGCTCCCTTCTTTCGCCATTCATCGTAGCAGGACTGAATATCGGCAACACGAATATTCATGAAGCTGCTGACTTCAATTATGGGGAGTTCGTAACGTAACGCTTGATTTATCGTCCGTTGGGCCTCCGCCTACGTTCAAAATGACCCAGCTGTTTGCAATCTCGATAATCGTTGGTTCGCCTTGACGAACGATTTTCCCTCCAAAAATACGATGATAAAAATCTGCGGATTGTTTAACATCAGCAACCGTAAGAAAGTGCGTCAGGACAAATCCTTCCTTGGGGGGAATTTGATAAACTCCTTTTTTGGCTGCTGACATATCCCATTAGTTGAGAACTTATTATTAATAAGCCATAACGTTTCTAATGGATAAATAGTGCCCAAATCCTGCACCTGCATTCAGGAACGATTAATTTAGAACTCTGAACCCATGAGAATAGCTATAGATAACAATTCGAGTCAAAACTATTGACTGTGGCTGATATTTAGTCGAAGGAGAATTATCATTTAACTTAACGAGTTTATTAAGAGAATAAATATATACACAACTTTACCAACAACTAATGTATGTTTTCATTAGCGTGTCGTGATACAGGAGCAAAAGTAATTGAATGCGATTATGTTGCTAAAGGAATGACAGAAGAAGAACTTTGGAAAGATGGAACAGATCATATCGTAAAGGCACATGGTATGAAAATTGAGGATATTACTCCGCAGTTTAAAAGCTATTATAAGAGATACATCAAACATTCCTAAAGATCCGCAAAGATCAGCGGTCACTTTAGATTCTTTAACCGTTGTGTTTACTTTTTTCTGACGTGCAATGAACCGATTAAGTGCTCAAACCAAATTCAAAATACTAATGCACTGCATCATGAAAAATAATTCCTAATGTGTGTCGTTCTCCTTGATGAACCTCGCTTATACCATGCCTCATTTGCACTCGATAATAACCTTTGTTACCTTTCATGGGTCTAAAATTTGTAGTAAGAATGAGCATGTCTCCGATACGTGGTCTAAGAACTATGGCTTTTGATTGCGCTCTAGGATTCTGCTGGGTCAATACAAATTCTCCTCCAAAATAGTCTTCATCTGGTTCATTAAGGAAGATTACGAGTTGCATCGGAAAAAAAATGTTCCCATATAGATCCTGATGTAATGTATTAAATCCACCCTTACCATATTTTAGAATAAGAACTGTGCATTCGACTTGGTTATTCTCGTAACATAACTGTTGAAGTTTTTCAAACTCATTTGGAAATTGTCTTTTTAGGTCTAATAATCGCATCCACTTGTTTGCGATAGGAGCAAGTATTGGATACACACCTTTTCTTATACTATGTATTAAAATTGGCAAGGGATACTTGAAATACTTATATTCTCCTAAACC
>Ga0310810_10001984_pt1 | contig 21733 bp, 19 predicted proteins | sample NCmetagenome_FD_207641 | JGI IMG/M metagenome (GOLD analysis project Ga0310810, IMG submission 207641) | Soil microbial communities from experimental microcosm in Duke University, North Carolina, United States - NC | ecosystem: Engineered > Artificial ecosystem > Soil microcosm > Unclassified ... | reverse complement strand
AGACTCTCAGTGCACCGCCACCGCCTCCCGCGGAGGCGCCAGCCCGTCCGCCGCATCGATGCGCTCGGCGCGATAGCCGCCCTTGCGCTTGTCGTTGATCCAGAGGAGGACGAAGATCACCGCGGCAATGCCGGCGAGCGGAACGAGCCGCCGGAACGAGGTGCGCCCACCGTAGTTCTCCGCTGGTCCGAGCAGCGCCTGCACGTTGTCGACGGCAGGGTCCGCGATCCCCGTGCCGATGATCGCACGCATCGCGTTCGCCGTCGCGATCGGCGGAAGCTGGCCGCTCGTGCCGCTCGCCACCACCTGATCCGTCGCGTCCACCGCGCGCTGTACGTCGGCGCGCTGATCCGCCGGAACCGAGGGCAGCTTCGCGCGGAGCGCGGCACTCGCCGCGCCCAGCGTGGACACCACGGCGGGCTGCTCGGCGACGAACCGCTCGTGGGACTTCTCGTCGGCGATCTTGCCGAGCCACGGCGACGTCACGATCCCGACGATCCCCATGCCCGCTCCCCCGAGCAGCGCCAGACCGAGCGCCCCGCTTCGCGGCACGCGCTCCGAGACGAACCCGAGCATCGTCGGCCAGACGAAGCACACGCCGACCGCGAACACGGTGCCCGCGACGAACACCGCCGTCGTCGTCGTCGCCACGCTCAGCATGTACAGGCCGATCGCGGCGACGACCATCGAGCAGAAGAGGATGCCCGTCGGCGAGAGCAGCTTGATGAGCGGGCCCGACGCGGTGCGCCGCAGGATCGCCATCAGGATGCTGCCCCACACGAGCACGAGGATGCCGGGCACGCCACCCGACTGGAGCACTGCGGGGATCCACCGGTTCGGTCCGAGCTCGATGCTCGCCGTGATGAACATCGTCGCCAGCATGAGGAGGAAGAGCGGCGACGTGAAGGTGATGCGGAACATCTCGCCCGTGGAGACTCCCGATGCCTGATTCTCCGTCGCCGGGAACCGCTCGCGGAGCATGAGCACGATGTAGACGGCGGCCGGGATCAGGATGAGGCCGAGCCGGACCTGCCACGACGTGATCCCCATCTTGGCGAGCGCGTAGCTCGCGAGCCCGCCGAGCGCGATCCCGCCGGGCCACCACACGTGGAACTGGTTCAGCCGGTGGACCTTCCGCTCCGGATACAACGTCGCCACCAGCGGGTTGCACGCCGCCTCGATCAACCCGTTGCCGAGCGAGATCACGAGCGCGCCGGTGAAGAGCGACCAGAATCCGGTTGCGGTGATCATGATCAGCACGCCGAGGACGTGGCAGACCATGGCGACGCGGATGAGGAACTTCATCCCCAGCACGTCGCAGAGTGGCCCGAGCAGGAGGATCGAGACGGAGAAGCCCCAGATCGCGGCGCCTCCGATGTAGCCGACCTGCTGGTTGTCGAGGATGAACTGCGCCTTGAGCGCCCCCAGGATGTCGCCGATGACGGCGAAGGCCACGGCGGAGACGGCGAGCGCGCAGCAGGAGGCGACGAACAATCGGTCGCGATGAATCCCCTCGAGCGACGCGGGCGGGGCGGACGAAGCGACGGATGCGGCCATCGGGCTTCCTCTCGGTGTGGGCAGCGAAGACGAGCAGCGCGGTCGGCCTACAATACGGGTGTCGCGGAGGACAGGGAAGACCGGAAAGACCGTCGAGCGGGGAGGACGTGTCGCCGAGGAATACTTTTCGCGCGAAGGGGCGGCCGAACCCGCGGAGCAAGCCCATGGCAGCGGAACGGCCGCCGGCGGAAACGCACCCGCCCGAGCGTGAGCACGAGGAACGGCATCGCGAGGAGCGGCATCGCGAGGAGCAGGCGAAGGAAGCCGAAAAGCTCGACGCGAAGACCACGTACGAGGTGATCCGCCGGGAAGGGGAGCACGAGCTCGAGCGCACCAGCGGCGCGCTCTTCTGGTCGGGGCTCGCCGCGGGTCTCTCGATGGGCTTCTCCTTCCTCGTGGACGCGCTGCTGCGCACGTACCTCCCCGACGCGACGTGGCGTCCGCTCGTGGCGAAGCTCGGCTATACGGTGGGCTTCGTGATCGTGATCGTCGGGAGCCAGCAGCTATTCACCGAGAACACGCTCACCCCCATCGTGCCGCTGCTCTCGAAGAAGTCGTCGACGTCGGTGAGCGACGTCGGGCGTCTCTGGAGCGTCGTGTTCGTCGCGAACATGATCGGCGTGCTCCTGTTCGCGCTCGTGCTCGGGCGGCTCCCCGTCGTCGAGCCGGACGTGCAGCGCGCGCTCTCCGACATCGCCGCGGAAGCGATGCGCCCCGACGTCTGGACGACGCTGCTGCGCGCGGTGTATGCCGGCTGGCTCATCGCGCTGATGGTGTGGATGCTTCCCGGCGCCGAGACGAGCAAGATCGCCGTGATCGTGATCATGACCTGGGTCATCGGCGTCGCCGGCTTCGCCCACGTGATCGCCGGCGGCACGGAAGTCTTCTACGCCGCCGTTCGCGGCGAAGCATCATGGGCCGACGCGATCGTCGGCTTCATCGCGCCGACCCTCGTCGGTAACATCTTCGGCGGCGTGACGCTGGTCGCCGGGCTGAATCACGCGCAGGCGGAGGGGTGAGAACGATGTGATGGTGTGTTGGTGTGTTGGTGTCAGTGACCAACACGCCAACACATCGACGACCGCGTCATCGCTCCAACCGCTCCACCTCCCCCCTGATCGTCCCGAGATAGCGGGGCCATTCGGACATGTACGGGCGGCGTCGCAGGGCGGCGAGGGCGGCGGTGGGGTTGCCGAGGCGCTCGTGCAGGCGGGCGATCAGCAGCGGCGCATAGGTGGCGAGGTCGCCGACGATCTGCGGGACGAGGACGAGCGAGTCCACGTGCTGCAGGCGTGACCGCGCGTCGCGCGCACGCGTGAGCACGGCGTGAGCGGCCGAAAGGAGCTCCGCGCACGCGCCCGGTGCCGCGCTCGCGACCTCGCTCGACGTGGCCGAGTCGCGCGCCGCGTGGGTGCGAAGCGCGCCGGCGGAGCGGCGCACCGCCGCGGTGTCGCCGCGCGCGAGCTGCCACTGACCGAGCACGCAGAGATTGGCGCTCCACGTTTCCGACGACGTGAGCCCCGCGCTCGGATCGAGCCCCGTGCGGCTGGAGAGCTCGTCGGCCGCATCGGCGGCGGCGGCGGAGTCGCCACTCGCGTAGAGGGCGTCGAGCACGCGCAGCCGGAGCGGCGCCGGCGATTCGGGCTGCAACCGGGCGAGCCGCGCGACGACGCCCGCCGCCTCGCGCACGTGGCCGCGCACGAGCGCGTGTGCGTGCTCGCCGAGCAGCGCATCGGCGTGATCGGCGGGGCGCGTCGCGCGTGCCTCGAGGAACTCGAGCGCGCGCGCGCCGTCGCCGAGCCCGACGCCCTCGTACTGGCTGCTCATCGCGATGGCGCGGAGATTCGCCGGACCGAGCCGGAACATCGTGTCGCGCAGGTGCGCGACGAGCGCGCTGTCGCCGCGTGCGACGGCGGCGCGCCAGCGCACGAACGGCGCGAAGGGACCGAGCGTCGCCGGTCCCGCCGCCGGCTCGACGGGGACGGCGCCGAGCGTGGCGAGGAGCCCGCGCGCGGCGGGGTGAGGCGCGGCGGCGGCCGCGTGCTCGAGCGCTTCGCGCGCTCGCGCCGCCGCGTCGGAGAGGCCGGCCGCCGTGCCGTCGTGCACGATCCGTGTGCCGAGCGCGTACCAGAGATCGGCGTCCGTCGTCGACGCGTCGACGATCCGCTGCCACGCCGCGAGCAGCTCGGCGCGCGTCGGCGGCGCGGGATAGCGCGGGCCGACGTACGCCGAGAGGAGCATCTCGTCGCGATCGCTGAGCGCGTCGCGATGCGCCCACGCGATGGCGAGCGCGCGTTGTAGTTGCGGCGCGTCGAACAGCCGGTCCGCGACGATCGCGGCACGCAGTGCGGCGAGGGCGAAGCTCGAGTCGCGCCGCAGCGCGGAATCGTAGTAGCGCTGCGCGGCCGTGTAGTCGAGCGCGCGCAGCGCGGCCTGGCCGGCGAGATACGCGCGAAGCGCGGGGAGCGAGCGCGTGGTCTGGAGCGCGAGCTGCTGGTCCTCGCCCGCCTCCGACGCGAGGAGCTGGCCGGCGAGCCGGTCGATGAGCGAGGTGAGGTTCTCCACCGGGCCGGCGATCGACGCGTCCGCGCTGACCTTGCCCGACGGCACGAGCAGCACCGAGGCGCGGAAGATGACGCGCGCCGGGGTTCCCACCACCGAGCCGACGACGACGCGCTCGGCGCCGAGCTGCGCGGCGAGCTTCACGACGGTGTCGCGCGATACGTCCATCGCCGGCGCGAGTCCCGCCGCGCGCCACGCGCCGAGCACGGCGCCCGCGTCGACGGAGCGCGCGGCGGAATCGTCGGCGAGCCGCGTGGAGAGCAGCTCCACCATGCCGTCGCGGAGATACGCCAGCGACGGCGCGGCGCCCGACACGCGGAACGGCGCGACGACGACGCGCTGCTTCACGGCGAGCTGCTCGACCGCGGGCGCTCCACCGCGCCGCGAGCGTCCGATCAGCACGCCCGCGCTGATCAGCGTGAGCACGACGTCCATCGCAGCCAGATCGGCACGGCGATCTCCGCCATCGGTCGCGCCAACGTGCTACCGCGCCACGGCGTCGCCGATCGATCGGCGCGCGCGACCGGGACGGCCGGCACCGCCCGCGAGAGCTCGGCGATCGGCTCGCCCTCGATCGGCAGCGACGGACCGACTACTTCCTCGTCGTCGACGTGCGCCGCGTCGTCGCGCTGCGCTGCCTCGGGGGAAGCGTCCGCCGACTGGTCGGCGCGCGGAGCGGCTTCGCGCGGAGCGGCTTCGCGCGGAGCGGCTTCGCGCGCGTCGCTCTCGCCGAGCCAGCTCGTGCCGGTGCGCAGCTCTTCGGCGAGCGACTCGACGACGGGATCGGGCTCGAGCTCCAGCTCCTGCTCGAGGAGCGCGGCGTGGACGCGCGCCTGCTGGATCGCGCCGGCGCGATCGCCCGCGCGCGCCATCGCGCGCATCAATCGCACGACGTTCGACGAATCGAGCGGAGCGCACGCCACCAGCCGGCGACGCCAGTCCGCCGCGCGCGCGAAGTCCTCGGCCTCTTCCGCCCGCGTCGCGAGCTGCTCAAGCGCCTGCACGAGCAGCCCCTGCAACCGGTCGCGCTGCGCGGCGCTCCACTGATCGAACTCCGGCGAGCCGGAAAGGAAGAACCCGTCGAGGAAGGGTCCGCCGTACACGCCGGCGGCGGCCTCGAGCTCGCCCTGTGCCAGCAGCGACTCGAAGGTGCGTGCGTCACATGCGATGCGATCGAAGTCGAGCCGGATCGCGCTCGTGCTCGTGACGAAAAGGTCATCGCACTGCAGGGCCCGCCGCGCGGCGTACAGCCCTTGGGTGAGCGAGTGCCGAGCGCGCTCCTCTTCGGCACGGGGCCACAACAATCCGACGAGCTTGTCGCGGCTCAGCCCGGCGTCGCCGGCGATCGCGAGCACGCTCAACAGGGCGAGCGTGCGGCGCTGCGTCGCGGCTCCGCCGAGCGGACGGCCGGAGTCGTCCGAAAGGTGCGTCTCCCCAAGCGTGTGCAGGGTAATCACTTCGCGGGAGACCAGGCGCGGTTTGAGGATCGCGTGAGGGCTGCGTGAGGGCCGCCGGCTAGGCTGTTCACCGGTGCGGCCACGCGCACGCCGTGGACGCATTCAACCAGCGCGCCCGATGCCACGCAACCCCGATCTCGGGGGGCGCGGCACTGGCGCGCTTGCGGTCGCGCTGGCCGCGTTCTCGCAACGATGCGAGCGCGAGCGCCCGCCGAGCCACGAGGCAGACTCAGGAGACACCATGCGAAGCACCGCCCCGCAAGAGCCAGTGCTCGTGAACCCGGTCGACCTCGACGCGATCGCCGGCGCGCTGTGCCGCCGGTTCGGCGAGGCGACGGCCGAAGCGTACCGGCTGACCTCGTTGCATGAAGTGCTCGAGCGCTCGCGCGCGCTCGCGCGCGCGCTCGACGACTTCGCGCATCGCGCGAGCTCCCACTACCGCGGCGTGCACTGCACCGCCGGCGTGCAGAGCGAGATCGACATGCTCGCGCGCACGCTCGCCGCGTGGTCCGAGACCGTGCTCAGCGCGGGTGGCGCCTACCGCGCTTGGCAACAGGAGGACGGCGCTCCCGCTCCCACCGACGCCGCGACGCCGCGCGACGTGCTCGGCGACGCCGCCGGCTTGGCCATGACTCCGCTCCCCGCATGATGTCATCGACCCGATGAAGCTCTCGCTGCGATTCGTTCTGCCGTTGCTCCTCGTGCTGGCGCTCCTCGCGTCGGCGGTGATGCCGCTCGTCGATCGGCTCACCTTCCGCTGGACGGAGAAGGATCTCGATCTGCGCGCGTCGCTGATCGCCAACACCGTGACCGAGCCGGTCCAGCAGCTTCTCGCCGACGGGGACCGTGAAGGGCTGCACGCGTTCTTCGCGCGACTCACCCAGGACGAGCGACTCTACGCGGTGGGCTACTGCGGCAGCGCGCGCGCACTCGTGGCCGGAACGGCGACGATCCCGCGCGACGTGCGCTGCGACTCGCTCGCGACGTACACGAAGCCGGGGGGACACGTGATCGCGAACGCGCACGGCCCGCTGCTCGTGTCGGCGCGCGGCGCGGCGGTGGCCGGCGCACCCGACGGCGCGATCGTGCTCGTGCAGGACATGAGCTTCGCCGCGCGGCGCAGCGAGGAGACGAAGCGCTACCTCTTCTATCTGTTCATCGGGCTCGGCGCTGCGATCTCGGTCATCACCGTCGTCGTGGCGCAGCTCAGCTGGCGCGGGTGGGTGCAGGGGATGCGCGCGCTGATGCGCGGCGAGGGGCTGCTGCGTCCGGCGTCGATCGGCGGCGCGGGCGAGCTGCAACCGCTCGCCGACGATCTGCGCATGCTCATCCGCGACATCGAGACCGAGCATCAGCTGCGCGACGACGAGCGGCTCACGTGGACGCCGGAAACGCTGCGCGAGATCCTCGACCGCGAGCTGCGCGGCGCGGAGGTGATCGTCGTGTCGAACCGCGAGCCGTTCATCCACGTGCGCGAGCGCGGACGGATCGTGATCCAGCGGCCGGCGAGCGGGCTCGTGACGGCGATGGAGCCGATCATGCGCGCGTGCTCGGGCACGTGGATCGCCCACGGCAGCGGCTCGGCGGACCGCGAGGTCGTGGACGCAGCGGACCGCGTCGCCGCGCCCGTGGACGAGCCGGGCTACCGGCTCCGACGGCTCTGGCTCACGAAGGAAGAGGAGGCGGGCTACTACTACGGCTTCTCCAACGAGGGGCTCTGGCCGCTCTGCCACATCGCCCACGTGCGGCCGACCTTCCGCGCGAGCGACTGGGAGATGTACGAGCGCGCAAACCGCAAGTTCGCCGAAGCGGTGATCGAGGAAGCGCGCACGCCGGACCCCGTCGTGCTCGTGCAGGACTATCACCTCGCGCTGGCGCCGCGGATGATCCGGGAGCAGCTCCCCGACGCGACGATCATCACCTTCTGGCACATCCCCTGGCCGAACCCGGAAGCGTTCGCGATCTGTCCGCAGCGCGAGGAGCTGCTCGACGGCCTGCTCGGCAGCAGCATCCTCGGGTTTCACACCCAGTTCCACTGCAACAATTTCCTCGACACGGTCGACCGCCAGCTCGAGGCGCGCGTCGACCGCGAGACCTTCGGCGTGTCGTATCGCGGGCAGCGCACGCTCGTGAAGCGCTATCCGATCTCCGTGGCGTGGCCGCCGACCGAGTCGACGGCGGCGCAGCCCGTGGAAGTGGCGCGGAGCCACGTGCGCTCGCGCCTCGAGCTGCCCCCCGATCAGGCGATCGGCGTCGGCGTCGACCGACTCGACTACACGAAAGGCCTCGAGGAGCGGTTCCGCGCCGTCGAGCGGCTGATGGAGCGTCACCCCGAGTGGATCGGGCGGTTCACCTTCGTGCAGATCGGCGCGCCGACGCGGAGCCGCATCGGCGAGTACCAGGCGTACGCGGATCGCGTGCGCGCGCTGGCCGAGGAGATCAACGACCGGTTCGCGAACCGTCGCGCGCCGGCCATCCTGCTGCTGGCGCAGCACCACGACGCGCACGAGGTGTTCGAATACTACCGCGCGGCCGAGCTGTGCTTCGTGAGCAGTCTCCACGACGGGATGAACCTCGTCGCGAAGGAGTTCGTCGCATCGCGGGACGACGAGGGAGGGGTGCTGATCCTGAGCCAGTTCACCGGCGCGGCGCGCGAGCTGCCCGAGGCGCTCGTGGTGAACCCGTACGACGCCGACCAGTGCGCGACCGCGCTCGACGTCGCGCTGACGATGCCGCTCCGGATGCAGCGCGCGCGCATGCGGCTCATGCGCGGGCTGCTGCGCGAGTTCAACGTCTACCGGTGGGCGGGCCGCATGCTGCTCGACGCCGCGACGTCGCGCCGGCGCGGGCGGTTCGCCGGCCGGCCGCTGCGCACGCCGAAGCACACGCGCGCGACGGACGAGCCGACGACGCGCGTCGTCGCGGCCGAACCGGCGTACGGCCTCCGCCCCTGAGCGATCGGGACGACAGCCCGCCGCCGGCTCGGCGCGACTGGGCGTACTTCCTCGACGTCGACGGCACGCTGCTCGAGCTCGCGCCTGCCCCCGACGCCGTGCGCGTGCGTCGGGAGACGCACGATCTCGTGCACGCGCTCCACGCCGCGACGGGGGGCGCGCTCGCGCTCGTGAGCGGGCGCGCGATCGACGACGTGGACCGGCTGTTCCGAGGCGGCGCACTGCCGATCGCGGGACAGCACGGCCTCGAGCGGCGCGACGCCGCGGGCGTGACGACGCGCGCGCCGGCTCACGCCGAGGCGCTGGCCCACGCGCGTGCGCGGCTCGCCGAGCTCGCGGCGCGGCACGAGGGACTCCTGCTCGAGGACAAGGGGTTGTCGCTCGCGCTGCACTACCGCGCCGCGCCGCAGCACGAGGCGCTCGTGCACGACGTCGTACGCGGCGCGGCGGCGTCGCTCGGGAACGACTGGCTCGTGCAGCGCGGGAAGTACGTCGTCGAGCTGCGCCCCGCCGGCGCGGACAAGGGCGCGGCGATCGAGGCGTATCTCGCCGAAGCGCCGTTCGCCGGCCGGCTGCCGGTCTTCCTCGGCGACGACGCGACCGACGAGCACGGGTTCGAGGCAGTGAACCGGCTCGGCGGCCACTCGATCAAGGTCGGCGAGGGAGCGAGCGCCGCGCGCTGGCGGCTGCGCGACGTACGCGAGGTCGAACGATGGCTCGCCGAGGTCGCGAGCGCGCGACCCTAGCTCAGCGCGTCAGGTCGCTCCCCACCAGCACCGCGGCCGGACTCGCCACGCCGAGCCGGTCCACCGTCATCACCCGCACCTCGCTCGGCTTCGCGTTCCCGCGCGCGACGAGCGGACGCGAATGGATCGACGCCGGGACGATCTCGGTGCTCCATGCACCGTCGGTCCGCGTCTGGATCACCCAGAGCCAGGGCGTCACCGACACGGTGGACGTGCCGCCGGTGCCGACCGGCACGGGGGGCGCCGCGGTGGGGCGGATCTCGAGCAGCGCGCGCCCCGACGCGGCGTCGCGCTTCACCGATACGCTCGGCGCGGGTGGCGTGCCGACGCTGAGCCACGGCGTGGCCGGCACGAGCGCAGGCTGCGCGTACGGTCCCGCGAGGAGGCGTTCGTCGAGCCGGTCGGGGTCGTCGAGGAACACCTTCGCGCTGAAGTGCACGTTCCCCGTGGCGCCGGGCTGCGCGCGCGTGAGCCGGATCTGCTCGAGGATCTCGCTCGTGCGCCACGCCTGCGCGTTCGTGAAGCCGACCTTGCCGGTGTAGTTGCCCGGCCAGAGGTGCTTGCCGGTGACGTTCTGCTCGGTCCACCACCTGAGCAGCTCGTCGTAGCGCTGCTCGGGACGATCGGTCGCCCAGTAGAGCTGCGGGGTGAAGTAGTCCACCCACCCCTCGCGCAGCCACTTCCGCGCGTCGGCGAAGAGCTCCTGGTACTGATCGAGCCCGCGCACCGACGGCGGATTGCCCGGCCGCCAGATGCCGAACGGGCTGATGCCGAAGCGCACCCACGGCTTCACGTCGTGGATCGCGGCCCCGAGCTGGCGCACGAGGAGATTCACGTTCTCGCGGCGCCAGTCGTCGCGCTCGAGCGTGCCGCCCCCGCGGCGATAGCGCGCCCACGTCGCGTCGTCGGGGAAGGGAAGCTCGCGGCCGCGCACCGACTCCTTGTACGGATAGAAATAGTCGTCCATGTGCAGCGCATCGATGTCGTAGCGACGCACGATGTCGAGCACGACGCGCGTGGTGAGGTCGCGCACGCGCGGATCGCCGGGATCGAGCCAGAGATACGGCCCGTACTTCCGCACGAGCTCCGGATGCGTGCGGCTCACGTGGTCGCGCGACGCCGGGCGCGTCGTCGAGTAGCGCGCGCGGTACGGGTTGATCCACGCATGCAGCTCGAGCCCGCGCCGGTGCGCCTCCGTCACGGCGAACGCGAGCGGATCGTAGTACGGTGCCGGCGCCTTCCCCATCGTGCCCGTGAGCACCTCGGACCACGGCTCGATCTGCGAGTCGTACAGCGCGTCGGCCGCGGGGCGCACCTGGAGCACGATCGCGTTCATGTGCAGCTCGACGGCCTTGTCGAGGATGGCGATCAGCTCGCGCTGCTGCTGCTCGGTCGAGAGCCCGGCCTCGGAGGGCCAGTCCATGTTGTCCACCGTGGCCACCCAGATGGCGCGCAGCTCGCGCGGCACGGGCGGTGGGTCGCCGTCGCGCGCGACGCGCGGCGCGGCGCGCGTGGCCGTGCTCTGCGCGCAGAGCGGCGAGATGGCGCCGAGGACGATGAGGAGTGCGACGAACGGGAGGGAGACGATCCGGAACGGCATGCGCGGCGTGCGGAGGGAACGACGGACGACGGCGGCGCCCGACGCGAGCGCCGCTCGTCGTACTATAGCCCTATACTCCGACCGCCGCGGGACGATCCTGCCGAACGGAGGGCAGGCCGAGCACACGCCGATAGACGCTGAGATAGCGCGACGCGCTCCGCTCCCACCCGAAGTCGCGCGACATCGCCTCGCGCATCATCTCGCCCCATCCCTCGGCGTCGTGGAACTGATCCACGGCGCGGTTCGCCGCGCGCATGAAGTCCGCCGGCGTGTAGTCGTCGAACAGGAATCCCGTCACGCCGTCCTCGATCGTATCGGCGAGCCCGCCGACGCGCCGCGCCACGGGGATCGTGCCGTAGCGCTGCGCGCGCATCTGCGTGAGGCCGCACGGCTCGTACTGCGACGGCATGAGGCACATGTCCGCGCCCGCGAGCAGCAGGTGCTCGAACTCGTCGGTGAAGTCGAGCTTCACCGCGATCCGGCTCGGCGCACGTTCGGCGAGCTCGGTGAGCGCCTCCTCGTAGCGTGCTTCGCCGTGACCGAGGAAGACGTACTGCGCGTCGAACGCGAAATAGCCCGGATCACCGAGGATGAGGTCGAGCCCCTTCTGCGCGACGAGCCGCGCCGTGAGCGCGAAGATCGGCGTCTGCCAGCGGCTCAGCCCAGCGGCGCGCTGCAGCGCGAGGCGACAGCGCTTCTTCCCCGACAGATTGTCGATCGTGAAGCGCCGCGGGATCACCGTGTCGCGCGACGGGTCCCAGATCTCCTGGTCGATGCCGTTCACGATGCCGACGAGCCGGTCGCGCAGGGCGACGAATACGCCGTCGAGCCCGAAGCCGCCCTTCTCGGTGCGGAGCTCGTGCGCGTGCGTCGGGCTCACCGTGATGACGAGATCGGAGAACACGAGCCCGCCCTTGAGCACGTTCACGCGCCCCCACCACTCGAGCTGCCGGTGGTTGTAGAGCGAGTACGGGAGCCCGATCTCGGCGAGCGTCGACTCGGGGAAGTGACCCTGGTAGCCCGCGTTGTGCACCGAGAGCACGGCGCGGATCCCTTCGTAGTACGAGTGCGCCGCGAACTCGGCCTTGAGGTACACCGCGGCGAGCGCCGTCTGCCAGTCGTGCGCGTGCAGGATGCTCGGCGCCTGCGGCATGATCCGTGGCAGCGCCACGAGCACCGCGCGCGCGAACAGCGCATAGCGCCGCGCGTTGTCCGGATAGTCGCCGAGGTCGTCGCCGTAGAGGCCCGGCCGGTCGAAGTACTCCTCGTTCTCGACGAACACGATGCGAGGGTTGCCGGGCTGGTGCGGCGCGACGGGCTCGTAGAGCCGCGCCGTCTCCGTGCGCGGGCCCACGGTGACGGCGAAGGCGGGGCCGAGCGGCTTGACCTCGACGCGCTCGCGCACGACGGCGTAGAGCGGCATGATCACCGTGACGGGAATGCCCGACGCGGCCTGATACTTCGCGAGGCTCGCGACCGCTTCGCCCAGTCCGCCCGTCCGTGCGTACGGTGAGAGCTCGCCGGCAAGATGCACCACGGGGGCCGCGCTGCCGTCGGGGCGGGTGAGCGGCGGCGGCGGTACGGTTGCGACGGGCACCTGCTCGGCTTGTGCCTTCTTTCGAGAGGGCGCTCTCCGCTTCGTCGCCGTGCCCGTCGCCGGCGCGGCCTTCTTCGCTCGCGGCTTGCGGCGTGTGGCCGGCGCGGTCGCCAGCGCCGAGGAGCTCTCGTCGGACGGTACGCTCGCGGAGGCGCCGTTGGACGACACGCCGTTGGCGGCCGCGCCGTGCGCATCGCTCGCGGGCGTGGGAGCGGATGTGCTCCCCGCGTCGCGCAGCACGTCGGTGTCGGAGATGGGAACGCTGTTCATGGTCACGAACGGAGGCGAAGCCGGGGAGGCGCCTCGACGCAAAAATTTCGCCGGAAACCACTCCCCCGGTTACGGGAAGCGCGCGTGCGCGGCACCTCGTGCAGATGAGACGAGCGTGGCTTCCTCAGTATACGACAACGCCGCCCCGCATGGGGCGGCGTCGAGCGTGCCGGAGCCGCACCGGCGCGAGCGCGATGCGGCGCGTCAGCGGCCGGCGCCGCCGAAGGTGTCGCACGTGCGCGGATCGCCGGACTCGAACCCCTTCCGGAACCAGCTGACGCGCTGCTGCGACGAGCCGTGCGTGAAGTTGTCGGCGCTCACCCTGCGGCCGGCCTGCGCGAGGATGCGGTCGTCGCCGACGGCGGCGGCGGCGTTCAGCCCTTCCTCGAGATCGCCCTGATCGAGCTTGTCTCGCTGCTGGGTCGAGTGCCCCCACACGCCTGCGTAGCAGTCGGCCTGGAGCTCCAGTCGCACGGAATACTGGTTCGCCGCCTCGGGATCCTGCTGCTGCGCGCGCCGCACCTCGGCGTCGGTGCCGAGGATGTGCTGCACGTGGTGGCCGAGCTCGTGCGCGATGACGTATGCCTGCGCGAAGTCGCCCGAGGCGCCGAAGCGGTTCTTCAGCTCGTCGTAGAAGTCGAGGTCGATGTAGACCTTCTCGTCGTTGGGGCAATAGAAGGGACCCATCGCCGTCTGGCCCACGCCGCACCCCGTCTCGGTCGCCCCGCGGAAGAGGACGAGCTTGGCATCGTGATACTGGCCGCCGAACTGTGGCAGGATCTTCGCCCAGGTCTGCTGCGCGTCGTCGAGCACGAAGGAGACGAAATGCACCTCGGGCTCCTGACGGGCCGAGTCCGCCGGCGCGAGCTCGCCAGTCGATTGCCCGACGGTGGGGGAGACGCCGACGTCTTCGAACAGATTGCGGCCGAAGAGCAGGCTGAGCACGAGCAGCACGGCCGTGCCGCCGATCCCCATGCCGACGCGACCGCCCATCCCGCGACGATCCTCGACGTTCGAGCTGCGCCCCTGATCGGTCCACTTCATACCGGCCTCGTGGTCTGGTGGTGAGGGCAGAATGGCAAGAAGTCGGCCCTTTACACAGTGTGTCGGTGTGCTGGTGTGTTGGTGTGTTGGTGGATTGGTCCGGACTCGGGAGGCGGGTGCTTCGCGTGGCCGGTACCTACACCCTGACGCACCTGCCCATCGTCTCACGGTCGTTCCCGAGGCGCGAACGCGCTAGCTTGCTGGACCCCATTCTCGACTGCTCCCGATGACGCCCCCCAGCCCGAGTTCAGCCGCGCCCCCCACATGCCCGAAGTGTCGCGGGCCGATGTGGGACAATCGCGAAGGGAAGCGGAATCCCAAGGCACCGGACTTCAAGTGCAAGGACCGCGAGTGCGGCGGGGTGATCTGGCCGTCGCGCGCGACGACGGCGAGCCCGCCCGCGGCGAAGGCCGCCGAGTCGCCGAACGAGCCACGCCCGCCGGAGCGTACGCCAGCGCGAGACGCGGTCCCGGGCCGCGCGGCGCCGGCCGGCCCGTCCGACGTGCGCGTCTCGCCGGACGGCATGCCGCTCTGTCCCATATGTGGCGGCTCGATGTGGGACGACCGGTTGTCCAAGCGCAACCCTCGGGCACCCGACTTCAAGTGCCGCAACCGCCCACGCGAGCGCGGCGGGCCGGGCTGCGAAGGGGTGATCTGGCCGGCACGCGACGGCTCGCCAAGCCCGTACCCGCCCCCGGTGCCGCGGGCACCGCGCGCCAATCCCGCGCGTGCCGAGTCGCCGCCCGCCTTCGACGGGCCACCGCCGGAGGACCGACCCATCTGGGACGACGAGCCGCCGTTCTGAAGGGGTCGCCGGGGGAAAGGGGTCGTCGAACGGCAACTACCGGTAGGTGGTAGTGAGTAGTTGGTAGCGGGTAGCGGGTCCGATCGGGGGAGGGCTTCGTGCGCCGGGGCCGGAACTGCAACTGCCTCTAAGCGGATCGGGCGGATGACTGCACGGATCAGGCGGATCGCCACTACTGGCCTGGAACCCGCTCGCGCCGGCCCGAACGAGCACTCTCTCGCTCGCGCCGGTCTCGGCGCCGTGGCCAAAAAAAAGATTTGGGGGTGTGGATGGAGACGGGCGGTGCGCCGGTGCATGGATCTCGACCCCGCAACCAACAAAGTCTCTGAACCGCGCATTGAGAGGAGCTCAGCCTCGGTGCATGGAACGCTACCCCGCGAGGAACGATCCGCCCGATCCGTGCAGTCATCCGCCCGATCCGCCTTCCAGCCGTCGAGCCCCGCCACGAGTGGCGTGGAGCGTGACGCGTGCTCGCAGGAGGAGACGGCCTCGGGGATGAAGGAGCATCCGAGGCGTGACCAACACACCAACACACCGACACACCGACACACCAACACACACACCCACCCACCCACGCCTCACGGCATCGCATCCCCAGCCGGATTTCCCGGCGCAACGAGGCCGGTCAGCGGGATCTGCACCGGCGCGGCCGGCGCCTCGGTCTCCGTCCACCAGAGTGACGTCGCCGAGCCGTCGAATCGGGTGAAGACGAGGCGTCCGTCGGAAAGCCAGGCCGGTTGGCCGGCGGCGGCCGGACCGCTCGTGAGCTGCGAGATGCTGCCCGTGCGCAGATCGAGCAGGAAGATCTGCGTCGTGCCCGCGCGGGTCGACGCGAAGGCGATCCGGCTTCCGTCGGGGCTCCATGCGGGCTCGACGTCCGTCGCGCTCGCACCCGAGCCGGCAACCGCCGACGGCAGCGAGCCGGCAGCGGACGCCGCCAGAAACAGGTTGGCCGCCCCGTTCGCCGTCGCGACGAGCACGAGCCGATCTCCCGTGGGCGACCAGCTCGGGTGCGACTCGAGGCTGCCGCCGAAGCCGAACGCCGCCGTCGAGAGCCGGGCCGGTCCGGCCAGCGTGCCTGGCGCGACGAACACCCTCGGCGCACCCCCCGCGTCGCTCACGAACGCCACCGTCGCGCCGTCCTGGGAGAGCGCCGGTTCGGTCTCGTTCGCTGCCGTCGACGTGAGCCGAGTCTCCGCGCCACCCGCGGCGCCGACGGCATAGAGCTCGGCGTTGCCGTCGCGGCGGCTCGTGAACACCACGGCGCCACCGGCCACCGTCGGATGCGCGTCGTCCCCCGAGGCAGTGGTCAACCGCCCGACGTCGCCTCCGTCGAGCGCCATCCGATAGATGTCCCGATTGCCCGCCGCCGCCGCGTCGAACCAGACGGTGGGCGGGAGGGCGACGTCGAGCGCGGTGGAGATGACCCGTCCGTCCGAGGCTCGCGCGGACAGGGTCACGTTCCCGACGACGAGAAGCCGTACGCTCGACCCGGTCACCTCGGCCGCGCTCGCGGGGGAGGCGACGACCTCCGTCACCAACGAATCGGCCGGGGAGACGCCCTCTCTGGCCACGAGACGGACGGTCGCCCCCCGCTCCAACCGGCCGACGGCGGAGAGCCGCGCCGCGGGCCCGGTGGTGCCGAGGTCCCCCCCGCACGCGAGCAGTGCGGCCGACGCGAGAAGGACGCCCGGGAGAATGTTCAGCGGTCGCATCGGCTGACGGACGATCGGGCGAGCGAGTCGCATCGCCTGCCGTTGTGCCGAACTCGACATTCGGGTCGTCCTTCGGGAAGCACCCCTCGAACTCGACCCTGGAGACCCCGTGTCCGAGCGTGATGAGTCCGCGCCGCCGCCGCCGAAGGCGCCGCGAAAGAGCTGGACCCCGCCGCGGATCGACGACCTGCCGCGCCTCGAGAACCTGACGCTGCAGACGGGATCGGTAGGCGACCCCGTCGACGGCGGCAGCGGCTCGATCTTCCCCTGAGCGGAGTGTCGGCCCCAACCCCTGGGACCGGCGCGCCCCTCTCTCTCGTGCGTAAGCGAGCTTCCATGCGGAAACGCCTCAGCGCAGCGATCTTCTCGGTGGCCCTCGTCGCCGCCTGCTCGGATACCACCACTGCGCCGTCGAGCGCCACTCAGGCGCCATCGGAGAGCCAGCCAGCACTCCTGGCCGAGCTCACCTGTACGGCCGACGTCGTCGCGCAGCGATTCAGCTGCGGAGCGCCCGCGCCGAGCCTCGCGCGCGGCATCTCGACTGATCTCATCATCGGCGGCCAGAACACCTACGTGCAGCTCGCGAACGCGGCGCCGACGGTCTACGGAACCGATTCGCTCACGGCCGACGTCACGGTGAAGAACCTCACCGTCCAGCCCTGGGCGACGACCGACGGCTCGACGGCCTCGCCCAACGGCGTGCGGGTCTTCTTCCACACCGCGCCGACCAACGGCGTGACGGTGGACAACGCCGACGGGACGCAGGCCTACACGGCCAGCAACCAGCCGTACTTCCAGTATCACGACGACACCCTCGGTGCCGACGGCATCCTGAGCAGCGGCGAGACGTCGGTGGCGAAGCACTGGCGCTTCGCGCTCAACGGGGCGTCGAGCTTCACCTTCCAGGTCTACGTCGTCACCGCGCTCCCCGACGAGTCGGGTCTCCTCCTCTGGACGGAGAGGACGCTTCCGAGATCATCGGCGAGCGAGTTCCGGAACGTCGTCTGGGGCACCTCCTCAACCGATGTGTGGACCGGCGGCACGGCGGGCATCACGACGCTCCACCACTGGGACGGCGCAACCTGGACGTCGATGCAGGGCGCGGAGACGGCGGACGTCACCGCCATCTGGGGAAGTTCCTCGAGCAACGTCTACGCGGTGGGTGGGACGTTCATCCAGAACTGGAATGGCTCGTCCTGGAGCGACGTCACCTCCGGCGCGACGAACGGTCTCCTCGCGGTCTGGGGCAGCTCGGCCACCGACATCTACGCGGGCGGGCTGAACGGAGAGCTCGTGCACTCCACCGGCGGCGATTTCAGTCCGGTGGCGAGCACGGGGCTCGGCACGAACTATACGGCGGCCATCTGGGGCAGCTCGTCGAGCGACGTCTACATCGGCGGCAGCAAGGTGCGCCACTGGGACGGCGCGGCATGGAGCGTGGTGAGCGCGGGCATCACCAACGTGCAGGCGATCTGGGGGACGTCGGCATCGGACGTCTGGATCGGCGGCAGCCTCGGCGCGCTGGTGCACTACGACGGCAGCACGTGGAGCACGGTGAGCGGTCTCGGATCGGGCGACATCAGCGGCATCTGGGGCAGCTCGTCGACGGACGTCTACGTCGTGAACCGCGCCGGCGAGATCTGGCATTACAACGGCAGCAGCTGGGTGAAGTACGCGCTCTCGAGCCGCGTGCTCCTCTCCGTGTGGGGAAGCGGGCGGACCGACGTCTGGACCGCGGGCACCGACAATCTGTTCGGCGACAACATCATCTATCACGGCACGCGCTGATTCCGGCGCGCACGAACGGGGGGACGCTCCGCGTCCCCCCGTTCGTCGTTTCCTCCACTCCCTCGCGTGCGTCCCCGGGTCATGGACATCGGCTTCGCGCTGACGCAGCACTGCAACCTCCGCTGCCCGCACTGCATCCGTGACGACGTCACGACGGTGCAGAGCCTGTCGTTCGAGCTGGTGGATTCGGTGCTCGCGCAGGCGCGGGCATTGTTCGGTGCGCGGCCGGTGAGCTTCACCGGCGGCGAGCCGCTGCTGCATCCGGAGTTCGGACGGCTGGTCGACCTGCTCGCCGCGCACGGGCATCCCTACCGGTTCGTGAGCAACGGCTGGCACCTCACGCGCGCGCTGCGGCATCTCGAGCGCTACGCGCCGACGTCGGTACGGCTCAGCCTTTCCGGCGCGAGCGCGGCGACGCACGACGCCGAGCGTGGCCGCGGAAGCTTCCATCGCGTGCTCCTCGGTGCCGGCGTGCTGGCGAGCCGCGGGATCCCGGCGCATCTCTCGTTCGTGATCGACCGGCGCACGCGCGGCGAACTGCACGAAGCCGCCGAGCTGGCCGAATCGATCGGCGCGCACGAGCTGCACTACATCCTGCCGCAGCCGGTCGCCGCGAGCGTCATGCGCGACAGCGATCTCCCGCTCGACGCGTGGGCCGGCGTGCAGCGCGAGCTCGCGGCGATCGCGCGCGAGCCCCGGGCCCACGTACGCATCGTGCTGGACTACGGCTTTCCCTCCGAGGGCCCCGAGACGTCCTGCAGCACGAAGGCACGCACGCGGTTGTTCGTCGACGCGTGGGGACGCCTGGTGAGCTGCTGCCAGCTCAGCGACTACGGCTTCAATGACGCCGAGGTCGTCGCCGATCTCGCCGCGGTGCCGCTCGCCGAGGCGCTCGCGCTCTTCCATTCGCGCATCGACCGGCTGATGGCGGCGACCTCGCCGCGCTCCGACGCGCTCTCGGAGCGGTTCCCGTGCATGCGCTGCGCGCGGGCGAGCGGGAAGCTCGACTGGCTGCGCGCGCATCCGCGGAGCCCATGGTCGGAGACGGCGGCGTCGGCGCCCGACGCCGGCGCGCGCGATGCGGCGCTCGTGACCTCGAGCGCGGCGCTGGCGTCCGCAGGAACATGAACGTCTCCTCCGACGTGCTGGCGGCGCATCTCGGCGACGACGCCGTGCTGCTCGACCTCGCCGCGAAGCGCTACTACCGGCTCAACGAGACCGCCGCCGTGGTGTTCCGCGCAATCGAGTCGGGCGAGGGGCGCGCCGGCGCGATCAGCGCGCTCGTGGCGGGGTTCGAGGTGAGCGAGCCCGACGCCGCGGCCGCGGTGGACGCGCTGCTCGGCGATCTCGCCGCCCGCGGAATCGTCGCGCCGAACGGCTGAGCGCGCGCCGCGCGCTCAGCGCGCGGACGAACGCTCGAGCGCCGGCGCGAGGCGCTCGGCGAGCAGGTCGCCCCGGGCGTAACAGTCACGGCCGACGGAGAGCGCGAGCGCCGGACGCGACGCGGCGTCACGCAGCAGCGCCAGCACCGCGGGCGCCGCGCCGCGATCGGCCATGAGCCACGGCGACTGGCGGACCAGCGCCGTCAACGCGAGCGCGCCGTCGGCGGACCGCGCGGACGTCGGATCGCCGGCGCGCACGGCCGGGAGAATGATCCCGCCGAGGGGGGCGCGGGCCAGCCAGCGCTCGCCCCAGCGATCGCGAAGGTCCACCGACGCGCGCCGGCCGGTGACGGCGCCGTCGCTCCATCCTTCGTCGAGGTGTGCGGCGCGCGGCCAGCCTTCGACGACGACGCTCGCATCCGCGTCGCCCCGCAGCACCACCTGGTCGTCGGCGAGCCAGCGCCAGCCGCCTCGCGCCACGAGCGACACGCACGTCGTCGTCTTGCCGGCGTGCGTGTCGCCGACGAGGAGCCACGCACGGCCGTCGCGGTCGACCGCGGCGGCCGCGTGCACCAGCGCCGCGCCGAGCCGGCCGGCGAGGAACGCGGCGGAGAGCGTGAGCATCGAGAAGACGTCGCCTTCTTCGCGCGCGTGCACTCCGCTCGGGTTGGGTGGCGCGGGGCGCGCCTCGAGGCGGGCGCGGTGATTGGAGAGGTCGATCTCGCCACGCACGCGAGACGTGCCGGTGAATCGGAGCGTCTCGCTCGCGTGCTCGGCGACGTGCACGCCGCCGAAGCGAAGCAGGGGCTGCTCGACGTGCAACGGTGCGTCGTCCACGGAGAGGTCCGCACGCGCGACGAGCTCGATCGTCGCCGGCGGGGCCGACCCGGCGCGGGGCGCGCGGGCGTGGAGCGGCAGCCACGGCTCGGCGAGCGTCGCGACGGCCTCGTCGACGCGCAGCACGAGCGCATCGTCGTGGAGGAGTGCGTGCTCGGCGCGCACGCTCACGCGCCGCGTGCGGAGAGTGCCTCGAGCTCGGCGTCGCCGCGCGTCGACCGGCAGCGTACGCCGTCGCACTCCACCCAGGCATGGGCGATCGTGGCGGCGGACGTCGCATCGTTGCCGACGCCGATCACGACGCGCGCCGGCAGCCCGAGCGCGCGAAGCGCGAGACACTCGGCGGTGCTGCGATAGAGACAGGTCGCGCGCCAGCGGGCGGGGCGGAGTCGCGCGAGCCGCGCCAGTGCGGCGTGCGCGACGTATGCGGCGCGGCGGGCGTCGCGCTCGACAGGTGACGGTGCCGCGGATTCCACAGGCGCGAGGAGCGGAGCGAGCCCCGACTCGATCGCGCGCGGGGCACGCCACGCCGCAACCACACCGACGCGCACCGCGCGCAGGGAGAACACGCCTCCCGCGCGCACCTTCGTCGGATGGGCCCCGGTCTCGGCGGGCGAGGACGTGTATGGAGAGCCGTTCGGCACGCGCGGAATGGAAGGAGCGGATGACAGTCCCCGATGGAGACGGTCGTATGGTGCCCGAGGGCACCACGGTCCTCAGCCGTTGTAGATCGCTCCGCCCTCGCGGACGTACCGTTCGAGCACCGCCGCCGCCTCCTGCCTGAGCACCCCGCGCACGAACGCGATCCCGTGCCGCTCGAGGTAGGCGTACGACTCCGGAAACACCGGTCCCTCCTCGAATCCGACCCGTGCGGCGTCCTCGCGCGCCGCGCCGCAGACGACGCGCTTCACGCCGCTCCAGAGGATCGCGCCGAGGCACATGGCGCACGGCTCGCACGACGTCACCAGCTCGTGCGCGGGACGATGCGGGGTGTCGAGCGTGAAGGAACCGAGCCGGCGTTGGGCCATCATGAACGCGACCATCTCGCCGTGGAGCGCGCTGTTGTTCAGCCGTGTCACGCCGTTGACGCCGACGGCGACGAGCCGGCCCGTGTCGCGCTCGAACAGCGCGGCGCCGAAGGGGCCGCCGGTCCGACGCTCGACGTTCGCGCGCGCGAGCGCGATCGCGAGCCGCATGCGGTCCTCGGCCGTGGCGTACACGGCGTCCCACGCGACGGCGTCGCGCACCCAGGCAGGGTTGTCGATCTGCACGGTTGGCGGCTGCATGCGGGGAACATCGTCAGGCGCGCGCCGCATCGGCACCGCCCCCCGTGTGTCATTCCGAGCGGAGCGCGCACACAGTGCTCCAGCTTCTCGTCATTCCGAGCGGAGCGAGCACGCAGGCTCCAGCTTCTCGTCA
>Ga0310810_10001983_pt1 | contig 21741 bp, 19 predicted proteins | sample NCmetagenome_FD_207641 | JGI IMG/M metagenome (GOLD analysis project Ga0310810, IMG submission 207641) | Soil microbial communities from experimental microcosm in Duke University, North Carolina, United States - NC | ecosystem: Engineered > Artificial ecosystem > Soil microcosm > Unclassified ... | reverse complement strand
CGAACGAATTGCTGTGCCTTTTGAACACGTTCGGTTTCAACTCTTACGCAGGGGAGTCCGAAGATGAGCACCGAGATCGATGTCGCCGACGGCCTAACGACCAACATTCCATCGGGTAACTGGAAGATCGTGATCGGATCGCACGACAATGTGACGATCGGCAATGGAACGGACACGATCACGGCCGGCGATTGGGACACGATCACTGTCGGCAGCCTCGGCAACTCCACGATCACGATGGGCGCCCACGACACATTCACGGCGGGGAACGGATATCAGATCGTCACGGGCGGCGCCTATGAGACGATCGTCATGGGCAACGGCAATGACACCGTCACGGTCCGCGACCACAGCAGCGTCAAGGCTGGGAACGGCAACGACAACCTGACCGCCGGCCCAAACAGCACAATCCAGGCCGGCAATGGCACCGACAACGTCCATGCGGGCGCTTACAGCACAATCACGCTCGGCTCCGGCCCCGACACGGTAAGCGCCGGAACGACGGACACGATCACCGTCAACATGAATTCGTCGAAGGATACCATCAAATATGATGGCCTGACGCCGAAATTCACCGTTCCGGGCTCGACCGTTCACGTGACCGAGGAGCATTCGGTTGCAATTCCGATCACGCTCCTGCCGCCAGACTTCGGGACGGAAACGGTCAACGGATTCAAGGTCGCGAACGGCATCATCTATTTCGACACGAATGACTTTGCGAACTACGCGGCAGTCCAAGCCAACATGGCTCAGGTTGGCCCGAACGTGGTCATCACGCAGCCAGGCGGCAGCGGCACTGTCACGCTGACCAACGTTCAGAAGTCGACTCTGACCGCGGCCAACTTCGGCTTCTTCGCCGGCGCCTCAGATACGATCACAATCAGCGGCGTGCCGACGGATGCAACGCTCAATCACGGGACTCAGACGAGCCCCGGCACCTGGTCGCTGACGCCATCCGATCTTACTGGATTGATGCTCAATGCGGGCGAACCGATCGGTTATCCGACACCTGACCAGATCAGCGTCACGATCAACAATCCGTCGGGCCAGCAGGCAAGCTCGACCCACATGTTCAATTTGGTGGTCGATGCGATTCCGCCGACGGTCGGGGTGAGTGCGATGGCTTACCAGACCGGCGACCCCGTCACCGAGACGCGCCTGTCGGTCACCTCGGCTGTCGACGATGCCGACAACGTCGGCGGCACTAACAACGACTATATCGACAAGCTAGTCTTCAGCAACGTCCCGACAGGAACCACTCTGACCGCTTCCGCGGGGACGTTGGTCAACAACCTGGACGGCACCTGGACTTTGACGACGTCAGGCAATCCGGGCAGTTTCAACCCTGAAATCGACGTGACTACACCGGCCGGACAGACAACCAACTTCATGATGGGTGTCACGTCCTATGCCAATGAACTGAATGCGCCACCTGACCTCGCTTCCACTACGGCGCAACAGCAGATCTGGGTGAATTACTCGACGACGACTCAGAATCCGGACTTCTTGTCGAGCGGCCAGAGCATCTGGACGTCGGGCAGCTCATTCACCGCGGACTTTAACAAGTTCTTCGGCCTGAGCCTTGGCCCGTACACCACTGGGATCTCGGCCACGATTTTCGGTACGGGCCAGACCGTCAGCGCGACGGGCTTCCTGAAGACCGGTTTCCAGGCCGACCTCCATGTCGACAGCGGGACCTTCTCAGGCGACCTGCCATTCCAGGTGAACCTCGCAAATACGTACAATGAAATCAATCAAGCGCTCGAGGTCGATCCGACGGATTCGCAATCAGGCGGCGGAAGCTTCCAGACGACATCGCCGAACGGCTCGTTTGGACTCGATTTCGTCTTCGACGTAATTGCGCGGATTAGTACGTCGGGCTTGTTCGGGACTGCGAGTACCGGCACGACGATCAACTTCACGACCGAACTGTTCCACTTCAACAGCTCGACACTGTCGACATCGTTCCAGCTGCCGGATGGCTTTGGTACCGTGTCGTTGGCGTGGCCGACAGTTAACACCACGGGCACGAATCCGAATCCGGGACCGATCACGAGTACGGGTGTCAGCAACCCGATCTTCTCGCTCAACATCGATCCAATCGCGGTCGTTCTCGACGCGATCTTTGGCTCCGACCCGCTGAAGGGCAGCTTCCTCGGCGGTATCGTGAACTACACGATCCTCGCCGCGACGCTGGCACCTGCTATCGACCTGCAGCAGGACTTCAGCCTCACCGCGTCTCTTGGTGGAGGCACGATCACGCCGGATGGAGGATCGGGCCAAGGATTCAGCTTCGGAACTCCGATCATCATCCCGAACTCGGACGGCTCTTACTCGCTGACTCTCGATCCTAATGCCAATCTGGAGAATACGACCAGTCTTGCAGGCCAGGTCACGCTCGGATTGCGGGTCCTTCAGGGAAGCATTGGCGCGAGCGGGATTTCGACGAGCTTTGGACCGCTGCTTCATCCAACGACGGTATTGGGGCCCGCGCCGTTCGCGACCCTTTACCACAACACGTTCGCGGTCGACTTCCAGGGACAGACACTGCCCACGGTTTCGGCCTCATAGCGGAGGCGCACCGCTAATGTGGTGGCGTTATGGGTGAAACGACGACTGAAGTGCAAATGAAGGCAGGGGCAGACACTGGATTGGTCTGCCTCTGCCTTATTGCTCGCCACTTCCGAATTGCCGCCGACCCTGAAGAACTGGCGCGCCGCTACCTTGCAAGCTCCGAAGCCGCATTGCCGGAAGACATCGTCCGCATCGCGCGAAGGATCGGGCTCAAGTCGCGTATCGTAGAGACCAGCTGGGATCGTCTTGAGGTGACGCCCCTGCCCGCGGTCTTTGAAAGTATCGACGGAAGCTTCTTCGTCGCCAGCCGGTTCATGGACGACAAGCTCGTCGTCCACCGTTCCGGTCAGCGCAAGCCGCGCGCAATCGAACGCGACGAGCTCGAGGAATTTTGGTCGGGGCGAATCATCCTCATCACCCGGCGCGCGTCGCTCAGCGCGTTGCCCGACGTGTTCGACCTTCGCTGGTTTGCGGGCGCGGTGTACCGCTATCGCCGGATCATCGGCGAAGTCCTCGTCGCCTCCTTTTTCCTTCAGATCCTGGGACTCGCGGCGCCCCTCTTCTTCCAAGTCGTCGTCGATAAGGTCCTGGTCCATCGCAGTTTCTCGACGCTCGACGTGCTGGCGATCGGATTCGCCATCGTCTCAACTTTTGAGGTCATTCTCGGAGGTTTGAGAACCTACGTGTTCAGCCAGACGACCAACCGGATCGATGTCGAGCTTGGCGCTCGCCTGTTCGACCATCTTCTTGCGCTTCCGCTGGCTTATTTCGCCACCCGTCGTGTCGGCGATTCCGTGGCACGCATGCGCGAGCTCGAGAATATCCGGAGCTTCATCACCGGTTCGGCGCTGACGCTGTCGATGGATCTCCTATTTACCTTCGTCTTCTTCGCCGTGATGTTCATCTATAGCACGACGTTGAGCTTCATCGTTCTCGCGTCGCTGCCGTTCTACGCGATGGTCAGCTTCTTCGTGACGCCGATCTTCCGCAAGCGCCTTAACGAGCGATTCTCGCGCGGCGCGGATAATCAAGCCTTCCTGGTCGAAACCGTGACGGCGGCCGAGACGATCAAGGCCATGGCGGTCGAGCCACAGATGCAGCGGCGCTGGGAAGAGCAGCTCGCGGCCTATGTGCATGCAAGCTTCAAGTCCCAAGTCCTGGGCAACGTCGGCACGCAGGTCGTCCAGTACATCAACAAGGCGACGATGATCCTGACGCTCTACTTCGGAGCGAAGGCGGTAATTTCGGGCGACCTAACTGTCGGCGAGCTGGTCGCGTTCAACATGTTGTCGCAGCGCGTGTCGCAGCCGGTCCTTCGAATTGCTCAGCTATGGCAGGATTTCCAGCAGACTCGGATTTCGGTCGCCAGGCTCGGCGATATCCTCAATTCGCCGCGCGAAATGGCGCAACGCAGCGCCGCCTCCCTGCCACCGATGAAGGGCGCCATCACCTTCGAGCACGTGACGTTCCGTTACCGTCTCGACGGGCCCGCGGTCCTTTCCGACATTTCGATCGACATTCCAGCGGGTGAGACCGTTGGAATCGTCGGGCTCTCGGGTTCTGGAAAGTCGACGTTCGCGCGGCTGATACAGCGGCTCTACACGCCCGATGAAGGCCGCGTGTTCATCGACGGTATCGATCTTGCGATGGCCGACACGAGCTGGCTTCGCCGCCAGATCGGAATTGTTCTCCAGCAGAATGCGCTATTCAATTGCTCTGTGCGCGAAAATATAGCGCTCGCCGATCCAGGCATGCCGCTCGATCAGGTGGTGACGGCGGCGAAGCTCGCTGGAGCGCACGATTTCGTCCTCGAACTGCCGCACGCCTATGACACCGTAATCGGTGAGCGCGGAGCCTCGCTTTCGGGAGGCCAGGTCCAGCGCATCGCGATCGCGCGCGCACTCCTCGCCAATCCTCGAATCCTGATCTTCGACGAAGCCACGAGCATGCTCGATTACGAAAGCGAGCGCATCATCCAGGAAAGCATGAGGCGCATTTCTGCCGGTCGAACCGTGATCGTCATTGCCCACCGCCTATCCACGGTCCGAGGCTCGGACCGCATCGTCACGCTCGATCGCGGACGGCTGGTCGAGGAAGGCACGCACGAGGAGCTCATCCGCCGCGGCGGACGCTATGCGACCTTGCACCGGATTCAGGCCGGTAAGGCGGATGTGGCCAATGCCTGACGACGCGAGAGCTGCCCGCCCCGAGCGAATGCCGCAGCCCTGGTCCGGGCGCAGGCTGCCGGCGGAACGCGAATTCCTTCCAGCAGCCCTCGAGATCATCGAAACGCCGGTGTCGCCTGCCGGCAGGATCATGATGGCGGCAGTGGGGTTGTTGCTCGTCATTGCCATCGTCTGGGCTTCGGTGAGTCACGTCGACATCGTGGCGACCGCTAATGGGCGAGTCATTCCGTCGGGACAGATCAAGCTCATCCAGCCGCTTCAGATCGGCGTTGTGAAAGCCATCGCAGTTTCCGACGGCGACCACGTGCGGGCCAACGATGTCCTGGTCGAACTCGACCCGACAACGAATGCCGCTGACCGCGACCGATACGCGCATGATCTCGCGCAATCCGAACTGGACGTTGCGCGCCTGCGGGCTTTCATTGCCGGGAGCGCAGAAGACTTCCAGGTCCCCGCGGGCGTCGATCCGATTACAGCAGACATGGAGCGGAACCAACTGATCCAGCAACTCGCCGAAGAGCGAGCCAAGCTTGCCGGACTCGACCGCCAAGCGGCAGAGAAAATGGCGGAGCGCGACCAGGCAAGGGCGACAATCGCGAAAATCGATGCGTCCCTGCCGCTGCTCAACGACAAGCTTGCGATCTACAACAAGTTGCGAGAGCAGCAATATTCCTCGGAGATCACCCGGCTCGATGCGCAGCGGGCAGTTTTCGAGGCGAGGCATGATCGTGACGCGGCGGTCCAGGAAGTCGCCGGAGCGGCTGCTGCAATCCAGGCGCTCGAGGCGCAGCGCAGCGAAACCGAGGCCGACTTTCGAAGGCAGGCGCTCGACGACATGCGCAAGGCCCAGCAAGCCGTTTCCGAGCAACATGATGAGCTGGTGAAGGCCACGAAGCTGACTGGCCTTCAGGTATTGCGCGCACCGGTCGACGGCACGGTCGAGCAGCTTGCGATCCACACCAACGGCGGCGTGGTGCAGCCTGCACAGACGCTAATGGTCATCGTTCCGAACGGCTCGAAACTGGAGATCGAAGGCATCCTAGCAAACCGCGACGCCGGCTTCGTGCATGCGGGGCAAACAGCCGAAGTGAAGGTCGAGGCGTTCAGCTACACGCGTTACGGCCTGCTCCACGGAACGGTTCGGTCGGTGAGTCGGGACGCGCTTCGAAACGAACGCGATGCTCCCGATCCGGATCGCGATACGAGCACTCAGAAGCCGCCAACGCAAAATGCGACAACCGGTGCGTCGGGAGATAGCGCCTATACGGCGAGGATTACGCTCGACCAGGATACGATCCAAACCGAGCAGGGCGTCAAGCCGATCGAGCCAGGCATGACCGTGACGGCCGAGATCAAGACCGGCGAGCGTCGAATCATCAGCTATTTGCTGTCACCCTTCATGCGTTACGGTCACGAGGCGCTGAGGGAGAGATGATGAATGCGCCCTCTCATTCGGGAAACGGCGCCGGTCATTCATCCGCGTCGGATGGATCGCGAGAAGCGGCTCTAAACGCTGAACTTCAGGCGGGGTTGGAGCATCATAAGGCAGGAAGAATGGACGAGGCGGAAGCGGCCTACCGCAGCCTCCTGAAAAAAGTCCCGCATCAAGCCAATGCCCTGCACCTTCTTGGCCTGATCGAAAGCCAGCGCGGCAGGCCGGCGCGCGGCGTTGAATTGATCAGCGAGGCATTGCCGGCGCTCGAAAGGTCACCGCAAATTCACCATGACCTTGGCGGCGCTTTGCGCCTTTGCGGCCGGCGCGAGGAGGCCGTTGCAAAATTCCGCGACGCATTGGCGATCAAGGCGGACTATGTTGAGGCCCATATCGCGCTTGGGAGCACACTCGGCGAGATGGGCAATTTCGAAGCCGCAATCAGCCACTGCCGCGCGGCTATCGCGATCGAACCGACCAACCTCAATGCCCGCCTCACTCTCGCCGCCGCGCTTCAAGGAGCCAAGTGCATGCCGGAAGCGGCAGAGGCCTGGCGTGAAATCATCGCTCTCAAACCCGACCGCGCCGAGTCCTATGCACAGCTCGGCGTACAATTGGTCGACCTGCACCTGCTGAAGGAGGCAATCTACTGCCAGGATCAGGCGCTGGCGTTGGAACCCGCAAACGCGCATTTCCATTGCGGCAAGGGTTCGATGCTGCTGCGTCTCTATTATGGCGAAGCAGCGGAGGCATGTTTCCGAAGGGCGATTGAGCTTTCGCCGGATTCCAAGGACGCGTGGGCAGGTCTGAGCTGGGCGTTGCGCTTGCTCGGCCGTTTCGACGAAGCGGATGACTGCCTGGAGCGTTTGCTCGAGCTCGATCCAAGCGACGTACGCGCGGTCCGACATGTGCCAGCCACGGGCGGCCAAAACCGCGGCCCCGAGAACATAGATGAGCTTGTCGCCGTTTTCGAGAATGTCGCGAACAAGCCGTTCGATCGCATCACCGCAGGATTTACCGTTGGGCGTCTGCTTCACGACGCTGGGCGCTATGACGAAGCCTTCGAGGCCTATACGTCCGCAAATCGCGTTGCGCGAGAGAACTGGCCGGCAAAGGCAGATGGTTTCAATGCGGAGGCCTTCGCAAAGTCGACCGATGCGCTGATTGCGAGCAACACGCCTGAGACCCTCGCCGAAGCGGTGAAGACGGGCAACATTTCCGAAATGCCGGTGTTCATCGTCGGAATGCCCCGTTCGGGAACGACCCTGGTCGAGCAGATTTGCGCCAGCCATTCGCGCGTCTTCGGGGCGGGGGAGAGAAACGACATCGGCGCGTTGGCCGCAGAGCTTCAGCGCGAACGAAGAGACGGCGGCGACCTTCAGCTAGCCGCGCGCAAAGCCGCGGATGCACATATTGTGCGCCTTCATCGCCTGGCCCGAGACGCTTCGCGCGTTGTCGACAAGATGCCCGACAATATGATCCTGATCGGGCTGATCACACGCCTCTTTCCGCGTGCCCGGATCATTTATTGTAGTCGTGATCCGCGCGATATTTCCCTTTCGTGTTTCTTCCAGGTCTTCGTCGAGGGCGCGCAGCATTTTTCCTACGACCTTGCCGATTGCGGGAAGCGATGCGTGCAGGTCCGGCGACTTGCCGACCACTGGCTAAAGCTCCTTCCGCACCACATGATCGAAGTAAATTACGAGACGCTCGTCGGCGATTTGGAAGGAGAAAGCCGGAGGATCATCGAGTTCCTCGGGCTCGAGTGGGAATCCTCGTGCCTTGATTTCCACGAGACCGAGCGGACCGTTGCAACGGTCAGCCACTGGCAGGTTCGCCAGCCAATCTACAGCAGCTCGATCGGCCGCTGGCGAAAGTATGAAAAGCATCTCGGGCCGCTGTTTGCCGCGCTGGAGGAGTCCGAAGAATCGAAAATGCCTGAAGCGGAAGCCGAAGGGCTGGGCACATGATGGTCGCCGAAGCGGATTCGGTTAACGCGCTGCTCCAGAATGCAATGGCCGCCTATCGCAATGGGGAATTCAACAAGGCGGAGGTCCAGTGCCGGCAAATCCTTGAGCAAAACCCCGAGCACATCGCGACCATGCAGGTGCTTGCCGCCGTCGCCGGGCAGTTCGGCGTTCCCCAGCGCGGAATTCTACTCGTCAACAAAATTCTCGAGCTCGAGCCAGGCCATGCCGATGCGTATATTCAGCTCGCCAAGCTCTTGCGGCAGGACGGCAAGGACGAAGAGGCGATTGCTGCTCTAAAATCGGCAATCGAACTCGCTCCGGAGAGCGCCGCTGCCTATAACGACATCGGGCTCATCTATCGTGACGCGCACAAGACGGCCGAAGCGATGGAATGCTTCGAACGCGCCGCCGAGCTCGATCCCAAGATGGCCATCGCTCATTTCAACAAAGCCCTTGTATGCGAGGCACAGGGGCAACGCTCTGAGGCGATTGCGGCATTCAAGAAGGCGATCGAAGCCGATCCGAAATTTGCCGAAGCGTATGCCAAGCTGGGCAGCCTAATGTTGCAGGGCAACGATCATGGCGGCGCCTTCGACATGTTCCGCAAGGCTGTCGACGCGAAACCGGAGTCGGCGATTGCCTGGATGTGCGAGGCGAGAATCCTGGCCGAGGAAGGCAAGACCGCCGCCGCCGAGGAGGCAGCCAGCAAGGCGATCGAAATCCAGCCGTACAACAGCGATGCCCATATATTGCTCTCGTCAATTCTGATGGAACTCGGACGATTTGATGAAGCCGCCACCGCCGCTGATCTGGCCATAGCGCTCAATCGGCAGCAGCTGTTTGGTTACCATCAGCTCGTCAGCGCGAGGAAGATGAGGCAATACGACCGTCCGCTGATCGCGCAAATCGAATGGATGCTGGAGGAAGGCGGTCTTTCGGAAGACGGCCGAATAGACGTCGGATTCGCTCTTGGCAAAGCTTACGACGACTATGGCGAATATGAAAAGGCGATCGGGCACTTCGACGCCGCCAACAGCCTGAAGCACAAGCAGACCTCGACCAATAGCGCGGCATTCGCCAATTTCGGTGTTCGGGTCGACCTGCAGATCCAAAACTTCAACGCTGACTTCTTTTCGCGCAACGCTGATATCGGATCTAATTGGGACGCGCCGGTCCTAATCATTGGCATGCCGCGATCCGGCACGACCCTGGTTGAGCAAATCCTCTCCAGCCATCCGGAAATCGGAGCAGGCGGTGAGCTCCCCTTCTGGCGCGATCATATGGCAAGCTTCCGGATGGATCGCTCGCGCCGGGTCGATCCGGAATGGAGCCAGGCAACGTCTCGCGACTATCAGGAACTGCTTACAGAGCTTTGCCCAGGAAAGGGACGCATCACTGACAAGATGCCGCAGAATTTCAACTTCGTCGCGCTTGTCCGTGCAGTGTTCCCGCGCGCACGCTTCGTCCATTGCATGCGCCATCCAGTCGACACCTGCCTGTCGATCTATTTCCAGAATTTCAGCCGCCACGTCGACTTCGCCTACGACCGCGGGGACCTTGTCGCTTTCTATCGTCAGTATCAACGGCTCATGGCGCATTGGCGAACCGTGCTTCCCGCCGACAGTTTGTTCGAAGTCCAATATGAAGAGCTCGTCGCCGATCCCGAGCCACTGACTCGCAAGCTGATCGAGTTCTGCGGACTGGAATGGGACGATTCCTGTCTGCGCCATGACCGCAACACACGCCCCGTCCGGACAGCAAGCCTCTGGCAAGCCCGACAACCGATGTACCGCACGTCCGTTGCCCGCTGGCGGAACTATCGGCCTTGGCTCGGCGAGCTCGAAGCGTTTCTCTCGGACGACGAACGCGAAACTTCCCCCTCCCCAGTGGAAAAGATCCGTGGCAAACTTGCTAAGTGCAGCGGGAGTGATGGGCCGGTCTGATCGGTGAGGGGGCACTCATGCGTAAGGAGTTTGTCGGCGTCGCGACTGGAGCGCTTCTTCCATTCTCTTCGCCATGCCTTGCTCAGTCCGAACCTTTCACGCTCGCCCAAGCCCTCGCGGTCGCCTACGAAACAAATCCCCAGCTTGAGGCCCAGCGCGCTGCGGTGCGCGCTACCGACGAAGAAGTGGCCAAAGCCTATGGCGCCTGGCGGCCGAAGGCCACTGTGGATTCGACTTACGCCTACGCGAGGGGTGAATATCATGCGATCCCCGGCCCGCCCACCGGCACCTATCCACGCGGCGTTACGGCAACCCTGAGCCAGCCGATATTCGGGGGCGATATATTGCCCAATATCCGCAAGGCGCGCGCGATGGTCGAGGCGAGCCGCGAACAGCTACGCGGGACCGAGGAGCAGGTGCTGCTCGATGCGGCGACGGCGTATCTGGACGTCCTTCGTTTTCAGAAGATCGTCGATCTCGAGCAGGCCTCGATTGCCGATCTGCAGAAGCTCCATCAAACCGTCCAGCTGCGCGTTGGAGTTGGCGAACTCAGCCGGACGGAGCTCGGACAAACCGAAGGCCGCCTCTATAATCTAATGGAGAACCTCACCGCCGCACAGACTCAGCTCGCAAGCGCCCGAGCGGCTTTCGAACATGCGGTCGGCCGTCCGGCCGAAAATCTCGTCGATCCGCCATTTCCAGTCGTACCCGATGATTTCGACAATGCCCTGAATCTCGCGATGAACAACAATCCGACTGTGCTCTATGCGCGCGACCAGACCGTAATTGCCGATCATGCCGTCAGCGCGGCAAAGGGCGCGCTTGCGCCAAGAGTTTCAGTTCAGGGACAGTACGAGCGATCGAAGGATCTTGTGGCGACCGGGATCGGCATCAACGACTTCACTGTCACCGCGCAGTTGCATGTCCCGCTGTACCAGGGGGGCGGCGAATATGCACAAGTCCGCGAGACCAAACAGCAGGCAACCCAGGCGAGGTACACTGCCGCCGATTCCGAACGCCAGGTGCGGCAGCAGCTCCGCGTGAGCGAAGATACGTTGCGCAATGAACGCGCCGCCATTCCGCTTAACGAGAAGCAAGTCGAAGCGACTCGTGTAGCGTTCGTCGGCGCTCAGGCCGAGACCGTCATCGGCGAGCGCGGGACTTTGGAAGTTCTGATTTCCGAGGAGGATTACGTCAACGCGCAGGCGTCGCTGCTGACGGCTCGCCGCAACGCTTTTGTTGCGGCCTATCAGGTGCTTGCATCTGTCGGCGATTTGACAGCCGAAGCCCTGCATCTGCCGGTCAAGCTTTATGATCCGGCGGTGCATTATCGAGAGGACGCGGGGCGACCCTTCGGTTTTGGCGACACGTCTGAAGCGGATCGGCGCGCGGTCGTAGAAGAGAGTGTCAGCTCAAAGCCGGTGGAGGCCGGTCCCGTCAACGTGAAGGACTTGCTTAGCGACGGCGTCGCGGCCCCATCCAATGACGAGCATAAGACCGTCGAAAAACCAAAATCCAAATGAATTGCTGGATCAGCGGCGGAACCCTAGCGAAAAGAATTGATAAGTGGCGGAGCGGGAGGGATTCGAACCCTCGATACGGTTTTGCCGTATACTCACTTTCCAGGCGAGCGCCTTCGACCACTCGGCCACCGCTCCGCTTTCTCCTGGAAGGGCGCCCATCTAGGCGTGCGCGAACTGTCGGGCAAGGTTGCCGCGCGTAACGACCGTCTCTACCTCAACGTAATGACGCCCGCCGAGCGCCTGTCCGGCCGAACGCCGACCGCTGCCGACATCGACGCGATCGCGCGCGAGACATTGCGGCGCCTCCCCTCGCCCTTCGCGCAGAGCCTCGGCGACATCGTCCTGACGGTCGAAGAAGTTGCCGATGCCGACACCGCAAGTCGGGTGGGCCTGAGGCATCCGATGCAGCTCAGCGGCCTCTATGAGGGTGTGTCGCTGAACCGCCAAAGCGTCCAGCAATCGGGCACGCTGCCCGAGTGCATCACGCTCTATTTGCGTCCCATCATCGCCGAATGGCGCTCGACGCCGTTCAGCCTCGAGCAGCTCGTCAGCCATATCGTCATCCACGAAGTCGGCCACCATTTCGGCTTTTCGGACGACGACATGCACGCGCTGGAGCGCGACGCCGAGTGAGAGCGCTCCTCCGGTTCGACAGGGTCGCGCTCCGCCGCGGCGGGCGATTGCTGTTCGAAGGGCTCGACCTCGAGCTCGTGCCCGGGGACGCAGTGAAAATTTCCGGCCCGAACGGCAGCGGCAAGTCGAGCCTAATCCGCCTCGCCGCGGGCCTGCTCCAGGCCGAGCGCGGATCCGTCGAACGATCGCAACTGTCACTCGCCGACGATTCGATCGCGCTTGATCGAGAGCTCGCGGTTCGGCGCGCGATCCGTTTCTGGGAGGGCGATGTCGATGGAGCGATGGATGCGGTCGGCCTGACCGCTCTGGGAGACGTGCCCGTCCGGCTGCTGTCGTCGGGTCAGCTCAAGCGGGCCACGCTCGCGCGGGTCGCGGCCTCGGGGGCGCCATTGTGGTTGCTCGACGAGCCGCTCAACGGTCTTGACGCCGACGGCGCGGGGCGGCTCGCCCGGCTCATCGACCGGCACCGCTCTGCGGGAGGTGCCGTCCTTGCGGCGTCGCACCTTCCGCTGCCAGGCGATTGGCGGACGCTGGAGCTTGGTGCTTGATCGGCGCGCTGATCATCCGCGATGTGCGCCGCGGATTGACCGGCGCTGCATGGCTGCCGATCGCCTTTTTCGTACTGGTTGCGGCCCTCGTCCCATTCGCGATTGGTCCGGACCCGCAGCTTCTGGCGCGGATCGGGCCGGGGATTTTGTGGATTGGCGCACTCACCGCTGCCCTCCTGCCGATCGAGCGCCTGATCGAGCCCGACCGATCGGACGGCATTCTCGATCAGCTGGCAGTCCACGGAATGGCCGAGGAGAGCGTCGGTCTCGCCAAGATCGTCGCCCATTGGCTCACATTCGCACCGCTGCTTCTGCTCGCAGCAATCCCCGCGTCGGCGTTGCTGGCGATGGACAGTGACTCACTGGCGCGGACCGAGCTTGCACTGTTGATCGGAACTCCGGCGCTGGCTGCGCTGGCAGTCGCAGTCGCGGCGGTCACGGCGGGGCTTCCGCGTGCAGGCTCGCTAGCCGGTCTCTTGCTTTTCCCGCTCGCAGTTCCGTTGCTCATCTTCGGCGCCGGGCAAGCGCTTCTGCTCGAAGCCGCGGTGTCACTCCTGTTGACTGCCGGAGCGCCATTCGTCGCCGGCGCGGCAATTCGCGCTTCGCGAACCTAGTTGCGACTCCACCGCGCGAAGATCGCGGTCGGAAGGAGAAGCCCGCGCGCTTCCTCGCGAATTGCCATTTCACCGGTCTCGACCGCCCCGCCGAGATCGCCAAACGTCTGCTTCACAAGCTCGCCGATCGCGAGTGCCGACATGCGCACCGCATAAACGGTCAGGACCAGGAACCGGCTTTTCTCGTCGAGGAGCTTTCGGCAGTCGGCGAGAAGAGGCGCGAGGTTCTCCTCCAGTCGCCACACTTCGCCCTCGGGCCCGCGCCCGAACTTGGGCGGATCGAGCAGGATGCCGTCATAGCGACGCCCACGCCGAACCTCGCGCGCGGTGAACTTGGTCGCGTCGTCCACGATCCAGCGGATCCGCCGGTCGTCCATGCCGGAGAGGCGCGCATTCTCCTTCCCCTGCTCGACCGATTTTTTCGACGCGTCGACGTGGACCATGCGAGCGCCGGCATCGCTCAACTGCAATGTTCCGACGCCAGTGTAGCCGAACAGGTTCAGGACTTCGGCGTCGGATGCTCGCTCGCGCATCCAGTGCCACTGCGGCGCCATGTCCGGAAAAAATCCGAGGTGCCGGAACGGGGTCAATGAGGCGTTGAACTTCACTCGGTCGCGCGACAGCTCCCATTGCCGTGGAACGGGCCGATGCTGGATCCAGCGGCCGCCGCCCTCCTCGTCCGAGCCGGGTACAAAGGTCGCGTCGGGATCCCACTCACTGCGGTCCGGCGCCCACATTGCCTGCGGCTCCGGTCGGACCACGCGGATTGCGCCATAGCGTTCGAGCTTCTGGCCATTTCCGCAATCGATGAGACCCCAGTCTGGCCAAGGCTCCGCGACAATCGTGATGAGCCCACTCACGCCGCAAGGGCGAGCTTCGCGCCGACCGATGCGATCGCCCGCGGGCCTGCCAACATTTTGGCTCCTGCGGCGCGAACTTCGTCGAGCGAAACGGCATCAATGCGCGAAATGACCTCAGAAGGCTCGGCGAGCTGTCCTTCGCGGAGGAGCCGCGTGGCAAGATAGCTCGCCTGTCCCCAGCAGCTCTCGAGGCTCATCAGCATGCTTGCCTTCGCCATCGCCCGGGCCCGCTCGAGCTCGCGCTGGTCGAGCCCGGCCGCTGCTTCCGCAAGGACACACTCGACCTCCTCGCGCACCAAGTCCGCATTGTCGCGGTGCGCAGCGACATAGGCCCAGAGCAAGCCTGCGCCGGTGAAGTGCTGCACGCCGGCGGCGACTGAATAGGCGAGGCCGCGCTCTTCCCGGAGATGCTGGAACAGGCGCGACGAGGAGCCCGCGCCAACCACGTCGGCGAACAGCTGTGACGCATAAGCGTCCTCCTTTCCCCATCCGGGCGCTTCGGTGGCGATGGCGACATGTGCCTGGTCGCTTCGGCGGCGCTCAAATTTCTTGCCGCCGACGAAACAGGCGTCCGCTGCAGTCGGTGGCTCGGTTCGATCGACCTCACCGAATGCCTGGTCGGCAAGATCGACCAGGCGCTGATGCTCGAGCTTGCCTGCGGCTACGAGCACCAGGTTCGAGGGCCCATAGTGACTAGAAAGCCAATCGTTGAGGTCGTCGGCGGAAACTTCGCGGATGCTCGCTTCGCTGCCGAGCACCGAACGGCCGAGCGCTTGCGCAGGGAAGGCGGCTTCCTGCAGGTGATCGAACACGATGTCCGACGGCGTGTCGCGTGCTTCCGCCAGCTCCTGCAGCACAACCTGTTTTTCGAGCTCCAGGTGGCGCAGATCGAAGTGCGGCCGCCGGACGAGGTCGGCCAGCAGCCTAATCCCCAGTTCCAGGTCGGGAGCGAGGAGCGTCGCGTAAAAAGCCGTGAGCTCTCGATCGGTCGAGGCGTTGAGGTCGCCGCCGACATCCTCGACCAATTCACTGATCTCGCGTGCCGACCGTCCGCCGGCGCCCTTGAACACCATATGCTCGAACAGGTGCGCGATTCCGTTGAGACGTTCGGGTTCGTAACGTGACCCAGTGGGCGCATAAAGCCCTACGGCGACGGTTTCCACGCTCAGCATTGGACGGCTCGCGACCCTGAGGCCGTTCGGCAGAGTCGTGAGCGCCATCATTTTGCAGGCGGCTCCTGCTTCCATCGTTTGCGCACCGCAAGCGCGTAGATCGCCAGCGCAATGGCCGCGAGCCCGAACCAGGTCCAGGCGTAGCCGCGATGGCCGGCGGGCGTGACCGGACTGACGCTGGTGACGTCGGGAACCTTGCTCGGCTCGAGCCCTGGAGGTGCGGATGCTGCGACAAGGCGCATCCCCTTGACGCGATCGGGCGCGATCACGCCGCTGACCGGCCCGCCGGCCCAATTCACCTTCGCGTTCGGGTCCTTCGACCAGCCGACCTCCACGGCCATCCCGGGCCCTTCGGCACCCGTCGCGCAATCGAGGATGTGGACGTAGCCGGGCTCACCTGCTCGGTTCTCGCCGCCGATCACCCGTTGTCCGGCGATGCGCAGGCAAACTCCCGTCGCATCGCGGAACAAGGGAAGCTGGTCACTCCGTAGCGGGACCGTGGGAAAAGCGATCGGCGGCAGCTTTTCCGCGGCCGCATAACGGGCGATCAGCCCTTCTTTCCATTTCGCGCGCTGTAGCTGCCAGATTCCGAGGCCGATCATCAACGCGACGGCCGCGGCGACGGCGATCGTTGCGATCACAGGAAAACGCCTTGTCATTTCGCGATCCGCCGCGGGAATGTCCCATCGATCACCGATTGAAGCGGCGACCTATTTTCGACCTTTGCTTCGGGCCTCACCCGGCGTGAGGCGCGCCCCAGCCGCCCCAAACATAGATCGACGTGAACAGGAACAGCCACACGACGTCGACGAAATGCCAGTACCAGGCTGCCGCCTCGAAGCCGAAATGCTGCCTTGGCGTGAAGTCGCCGCGGTAGGAACGGATCAGGCAGACCGTCAGGAAGATCGTTCCGACAATCACGTGGAAGCCATGGAAGCCGGTCGCCATGAAGAAGGTCGAGCCGTAGATGCTGCCCTTAAAGGCGAACGGCGCATGGGCATATTCATAGGCCTGGACGCTGGTGAAGCTGAGTCCGAGAAGGATGGTCAGCCAGAGGCCGAGCTTGAGGCCCGCGCGGTCGCCGTGGATCAGCGAATGGTGCGCCCAGGTCACTGTGGTTCCCGAGCAAAGCAGGATCAGCGTGTTGAGCAGCGGGAAGCCCCACGGGTCGAGGACCTCGATTCCCTTCGGGGGCCAGACGCCGCCAACGGCGTCCACTGCGGAGGGGAAGATCGCGCTGTCGAAGAAAGCCCAGAACCAGGCGAGGAAGAACATCACCTCGGAGGCGATGAACAGGATCATCCCGTAGCGCAGGTGAAGCTGGACGACCGGCGTGTGATAGCCGGTGTGCGCCTCGTTGATCGTATTCCGCCACCAGTTGAACATCGTGACGAGCACGCCGAGCAGCCCGAGCGCCATGAGGATCGGCCCATAGCGGTTCTCGTGGAACCACATGACCGTTCCGCTGAACATCACGCCGCCGCTGATCGCGCCGATCAGTGGCCACGGATCGGGTTCGACCAGATGATAATCGTGATTCTTCGCGGCCATGTTCGTGCAGCTTCCCTCTTGTCTTTCCCCGGCTCTAGCGAGACGCGGTCACCGTTTCCACCGGGTAAAATGTATAGCTGAGCGTAATCTCGTGGACGTCCTTGGTGTCGGGGTCCTTCTTGATCGCCGGGTCGACGAAGAAGATGACGGGCATGTCGACCTTCTCGCCGGGCTTCAACGTCTGCTCGGAAAAGCAGAAGCACTGGATCTTCTTGAAATATTTGCCGACCGTGTCGGGCGAGACGTTGTAGACGGCCTGGCCGACGATCGTCCGCGCAGACAGGTTCTGGGCGCGGTAGAAGATCTTTGTCTTCGCGCCGGGCGCGATATTCACTTCGTTCTGCTCGGGCTCGAAGCGCCAGGGCAGGCCGGGATGGACGTTGGCGTCGAACTCGACCTTCACCGAACCGGGAACGGCGCCGGGCGCGCGGTCCGCCCGCTGCGTCGTGCCGTTGAAGCCCGTCGCCTCGCAAAAGGCGCTGTAGAGCTTGGGCGTGAAGGCGACGAGGACGACCATGGCGCCGATGATCGTCAGCAGGATTCGAAGGGTCTTGCGGACGTTGTTCGGACGCGGTGCAGAACTCACCAGTTGATCCCTGTCTTGGCCATGGTGATGAAGAACAGCAGGATCACGAACGCGCCCAGGAGCCAGGCGGTGATCTTCGCCCGCTCGCGCTGGCGGCGGACGATTTCGTCCTCGAGCTTTGGCATCAAGCTAGCCACGCGTCGGCGACGAGCACTGCGAACAACGCGAACAAATAAAAGACGGAGTAAGCGAACAGATGCTTCTCCGCGCCCATCTCCGTCGGCTCCGTACTTCGGCTGCGAGCGACGCGTCCGGCGAGCACGAGAAAGACGAAGCTGAGCACCGCCGCGCTAATCCCATAGACAGCGCCGGCGAGACCCAGCGGCCATGGTGCTACGGCGGCCGCTGCCATCGGGAGGCTGTAGAGAAGGATCTGGCGGCGTGTGTTGTCGAACCCGGCGACCACCGGCAGCATCGGGATTCCAGCAGCCGCGTAATCTGAGCGGACGAACAGCGAGAGCGCCCAGAAATGCGGCGGAGTCCACAGGAAGATGATCGCGAACAGGAGCAGCGGCAGCGCGGCGAAATGTCCCGTCGCCGCGACCCAGCCGATCAGCGGCGGGAAGGCTCCGGCCGCGCCGCCGATGACGATGTTCTGCGCCGTCCGCGGCTTCAGCCACACCGTATAAATGAGCACGTAGAACAGGATCGATGCCGTCAGCAGCAAGGCCGCGAGCCAGTTGGTCGCAAGACCCATCAGCAGCACCGAGAAGAAGGACAGGCCGACGCCGAAATGAAGCGCCGACTGCCGGTCCATCCGTCCCGCCGGAAGCGGCCGCTTGGCGGTGCGGCGCATCTTCGCGTCAATCTCCGACTCGTACCACTGGTTCAGCGCGCCGCACGCGCCGGCGGCGAGCGCGATACACAGGATCGCGCTGAAGGAGAGGACCAGCGGCAGCTGGACGGGCGCCACGAGCAGCCCGCAGAGACCAGAGAAGACGACGAGGCTCATCACGCGCGGCTTGGTGAGCGCGACGAAATCGCGCCAGTCGGCCGGCAGCGCGGCTGGAGTCGTCATCTCGATGGCGGGCATTTGTCGCGGCCTATAAGGGCTTGGCCGCAAGGGGAAAAGCCCCAAGGGCCGAACCTGTGGCGATGTTCATCAAGCCTTTGCTATGCGGCTGCGTATGATGCATCGAATTCTCGCCGCCGCCCTGCTCGCCGTCCTCGCCGCTCCTGCTTTCTCGCAGGCGGCTCCCGCGCTTCAACCCAGCACCGCACCTGCCCCGAAGGAAGATCTCGTCCCGGTGGCGATCGACACCAGCCTCGGCCGAATCGTGATCGCGCTCGACCGCGGCCATGCGCCGGTCACGACCGCCAACTTCCTGCACTATGTCGATACGCACCGCTTCGACGGCCAGACCTTCTATCGCGCGATGCACATGCCCGATGCCGACGGAAAGGACGGTGGATTGATCCAGGGCGGCGTCAGGACCGACATTCGCTTGCTCTACCCGCCAATCGCGCATGAGCCGACGAGCCAGACCGGCCTCCACAATGTCGCAGGCGCGATCTCGATGGCGAACAACGGTCCGGGCACAGCCCGCGCGGACTTCTTCATCCTTCTGTCCGACATGCCGGGTCTCGACGCAGGAGGGCCGGGCGGCGATGCGAACGGCTTCGCCGCCTTCGGTCACGTCACCGAGGGAATGGACGTGGTTCGGCAGATCTGGAACGCGTCCGTTTCCCAGACCAAGGGGGAAGGCGCGATGAAGGGCCAGATGCTCGACCCGCCGGTGAAGATCCTCCACGCCGTGCGCGTCAAATAGCCGCGACCGCTTCCTCGATCCCAAGCCGCTTCCTGGCGCGCGTCATGATGGCTTTGAACTGAGGCTCATCGCGCAGCGAATCGAGGTCCGGGTCGGCTTCCGCCATCGCGATGTGAAAGGCGCCAGCGGTTCGAAGCGACCGTTCGAGTTGCTTCAGCGCTCCTTCCTTGTCCCCGCCGAACGCGGCGAGCGCGCACGCGAAATTGTAACGCATGCTGAGATTGTCAGGATCGACCAGGACTCCCCGCTCCGCCCATTCGCGAGCGCGGTCCACTTCACCGAGTGCGGCATAGGCGCCCGCACCGAAGCTCATCACCGCACCATTGCTGGGATCGTGGGCGAGCACCTTTTCGGCCTCGGCGATCGTGCTCTCCGCGGCGACCTTCTTCGCCGGGACATTGCCGAGTGCGTGGTAGAGCGTGACGAGCCTTGCCCAGGCATGGACATCCGACTCCATCAGGGCGACGGCCTTCTCGAGTAACGCTGCCGCCTCGGTCAGCCTCCGGTGCCGCATGCAGACACGCGCGCCCTCCTTGTTCACTTCCCACGATTCGGGGTCGAGTTGGAGGGCCGTGGCCATCTGGTCGTCTGCCTCGACGAACTGCTGTCGATCCTCGAGGCGACGAACCATGGGCAAATAGGCTTCGGCGATCGTCGGGTCGACCGTCAACGCGGTGTTCGCTGCAGCGAAGCCGTCATCCACCTCGCAACGGAACGCATAGCGAAGGTTCGACTGCGCCATCGCAAGCAATGCCCAGGCTCGCGCGTAATAAGGATCGATCTCCACCGCTCGGCTGCAGATGCGCATCACCCGCTCTTCGCGCCGCAGGTCGCCGATGTTGCCGGTCAGCCAATATTGACGCGCCAGCAGGTAGAGATTGTAGGCGTCGGCGCTCTTCGTTCCGCGCTGCTCGATCGCCTTCTTCTCCTCGGGTAGGAGCTTGAGCCTGAGCGCCGCGACGATCGCCTTCGAAATCTCGTCCTGAATCGAGAAGATGTCGGTGAGGTCGCGGTCGAATCGATCCGCCCACACGTGCCCGCCGGTACGGCCGTCGATCAGCTGCGCCGTGATTCGCACCTGGTTCCCGACCTTGCGCACGCTTCCTTCGAGAACATGCGTGACCCCAAGCTTTTCCGCGACGTCGCAAACGTTGACCGACTGCCCTTTGAAGGTGAAGGCTGTGTTTCGGGCGATCACCTCCAGCGCGGACACCTTCGAGAGATCGGTCGTAATGTCCTCGCTGATGCCGTCGCTGAAATATTCCTGCTCGGCATCGCCGCTCATGTTCTGGAACGGCAGCACGCAGACGGACAAGGATCGAGTTGCAGGGCGCGAGCTTGGAGCGCGCGCGGCGGGGCTACCCGCGAGCTCGGTCACGCTCGCGACCAGCTTGCGCCAACCGGGCGCCGTGCGCTGACCATCCCATGCCTTGAGGTCGGCGCATTGGATCTGGTTGAAGGGCATCGGCGGGAGCGTTCCATCGAGGCTCACCTGAACCAGCGTCAGACGGCCGCGCGCCGTGTCTGCCTCAGCTCTCACCCAATGCGACCGGGCCGCCTCGGCCGACCACAGCACGACCACCGCCTTCGCGCCGTTGATTCGCTCCTCGATGACTTCGGCGTAGGCACGATGAGCCGGTAGTTCGTCGTCGCGCCAGACTTCGAATCCGCCTTCGCGAAGTCCGTCGGCGATCAGGCTCGCAAGCGACTCATCAGGACGCGCGTAGGAGATGAATATGTGCGACATTAGGCGAACCGGAGCACGCCTCCCTGCGCCTATTCGGCCGTCGTTGGATCGATGTTTGAGCGGACTTGCGAAATCCTGTTGGCCGGAAACCCGCCTCTTTGCGCGTGCTCTCGGATCATGTCCTCATTCGGAGCGCGATAAACGCAATAGATCTTGTCGTCGGTGACGTAGGAATTCACCCACTGGATTTCCGGCCCCAGATCCCGCAGCACCGAGCATGACGTCTGCGATGCAGCCTTGAGATCTGCGGGCCCAAGCTTGCCGACGCCCGGCATTTCCCTCTCAATCACATATTCAGGCATTCGATCACTCCCCTGCTTGTGCCAACCTGCTGGACCGCCGCGCATAGCATTGCGCGAGCCAAATGTCCGCAAGCAGATCGGAAGGCCGCGGCGCCGCCGCGGACAAGGCCGGAACGAAATGGCCGTTCCGCGGCCGGCGGCAGTGCTGTCGAGGGCTGGCAATCGGCGCCGGCGCCAGCTTCCTTGCGAGTGAGCTCGGATTTGTACTAACTAAAGTTAGCTCGGCAAAATAACGGTGATTGTATGTTTAGGTTATTGCGCCGAATGTGGTCGTGGATCGTGCGTTCGACCGAGCTTCCCGATGAAACCTTGGACGAATGGCTCGACGAGC
>Ga0310810_10001982_pt1 | contig 21747 bp, 21 predicted proteins | sample NCmetagenome_FD_207641 | JGI IMG/M metagenome (GOLD analysis project Ga0310810, IMG submission 207641) | Soil microbial communities from experimental microcosm in Duke University, North Carolina, United States - NC | ecosystem: Engineered > Artificial ecosystem > Soil microcosm > Unclassified ... | reverse complement strand
GAGCCGCTGGATCTCGGCCAGGGCGCCCTGATTGGCCCGCACCGGCTCGGCGGACCGAGGCAGCGTCGGGATCCGCTGGTCGCCCAGGATGTCCTCGATGCACGCGGCCAGCCGCTCGTCGACCACGCCCGTCGGGCCGGTCACGCGGCCGCGATTGAACGTCTGCAGCGCCACCGGGGCGTCGCCGTCGCTTCCGTGCTGCCCGGCGGTCAGCAGGTCGTACTGGAGCGCGCGAACCGCGCTCGCGGTGCCGGCGCCGAACCGCCCGTCGATCCCGGCTCGCAGGTAGCCGAGCGACCGCAGGTCCTCCTGCAGGGCCTTGGCGAGCGGATCGGGCGGTCCCGACCGGGGCCGCAGCTCGAGCCCGGGCTGACGATACGGACGCCTCATCGGCCTCCCCAGCCTACGGAGCCCTCCGGGGCCATGTCAACCATCCGCGCTCGTGAATGGTTCCGGCGGATCGCGCTGTGGGCGGGCGGTGGTCGAGGCCAGCGCACCCTGCTGACTTCAGGAGGCCGGCTTCTTTGGCCCCACCGCGTTGAAGGTGGGGATCTGCCTGGCGAACCCCTTGAGCGTGAGCATTCCCATCTCTTCCAGCTCGATCATCTCCTCGAGGATTCCCGCCACGCGAGAGGAAACGAGGATCTGCCCGCCCTTGGCCTCCCCGCACAGGCGCGCGGCCAGGTTGGTGACGGTGCCGATGGCGCCGTAGTCCCAGCGTCCCTCGAAGCCGATGGCTCCGATGGTGGCGTAGCCCTGCGCGATCCCCACACCGAGCGCGAGGTCATGGCCACGCTTCCGCCAGCCCGTCGCGAGGTGGTGAACGCGATCGCGCATGGCCAGCGCCATGCGGATCGCGCGCTCGGCCGGATCCGGCACCGGTACCGGATCGTTGAAGAAGATCATCATCCCGTCGCCGGTGAACCGCTCGAGAGTGCCCTCGTGCTCGAGAATGAGCCGCCCCATCTCGGCGTGGTACTCGCGGAGGACGCCCATGACCTCCTCGGGCTCGGCCGTTTCCGCGAACGCAGTGAAGCCCCGGAGGTCGAGGAACACCACCGTCACCTCGCGCCGGTGGGTCTTGAGCGGATCGTCCGCTCCCCCCGCGACGATGAGCTCGGCGAGCTGGGGCGAAAAGAAGCGCTTGAGCCGACCCAGCTGCTCGATCTGACCGACCTGCTCCGCGACGCGACGCTCGAGCGTCCGGTTCCACTCGGCGCGCTCCTCGGCGAGGCCCTGCACGGTGTCGTGAAGGCTCTTGATGCGCAGCATCGACTTGACCCGGGCCACCAGCGCCGCCTGATCCACGGGCTTGGCGAGGTACTCGTCGCCCCCGGCTTCGAGGCCAGCCACGATGTCCTTGGGCTCGGACTTGGCCGTGACCATGATGATCGGGATGAAGGGGATGGCTGCGTCCGATCGGAGACGCCGGCAGACCTCGAACCCGTCCAGCTTGGGCATCATCACGTCGAGCAGGATGAGGTCCGGCTGGGCCTCCCGCACGACGGCGAGCGCTTCCTCGCCGTCGGTGGCGGTGACGATGTCGTAGCCGTTGGCGGCCAGCCGCGCCTGGAGGATGTGCACGTTGGCGGGCGTGTCGTCCACGATCAGAATCCTCGGCGGGGTCCTCACGCGGAGGCTCCCGGTTGCTTCGCGAGAAACTCCCGGACCTTGGCCAGGAGCTCGCGCGGCACGAAGGGCTTGGTGACGTAGGCATCACAGCCGGCCTCGAACGCCTTGACGTCGTCGCCGCTGAGCGCGTAGGAGGTGACGACGATGATCGGGATGTGACGGACGGCAGGATTGGCCTTGATCCGTCGCGTCGCCTCGTAGCCGTCGAGGCCCGGGAGCTGGATATCCATGAGGATGAGATCCGGGCGCTCCCTCTCCGCCGCCGCCACTCCCTCCTCGCCGGTGACGGCCTCGATCATATCGATGCTCGCGCTCGCCAGCAGGAGGCGCAGGATGCGCCGGTTCTCTTCGTGGTCCTCGACGACCAGGACACGCTTCTTCATGCTCTCTCCGCCGGCCGCTCCACCCACAGCGGTACCGTGAAATAGAAGGTAGACCCTTCCCCGAGAGCCGACTCCACCCACAGGCGTCCCCCGTGGAGCTCTACGATCCGGCGGGAGATCGAGAGCCCGAGGCCGCTGCCACCCTTCTTCCTGGTGCTGGAGCTGTCGGCCTGCTGGAACTCCTCGAAGATCTTCTGCTGGTCGGCCTCGGAGATCCCGGGGCCGGTATCCGACACCGACACCAGGATGGCCCCGGCCGCCAACCGTGCCTCGATCGTGACCTCGCCGGCGTCGGTGAACTTGATCGCGTTGCCGGCCAGGTTCAGGAGGACCTGGGTGAGGCGTCGCTCGTCGCCGCGGCCCCGCGGCAGATCGGCCGGGACGATCGCCTTGAAGGCGAGCTTCTTGCCGGCGGCGAGGGACTCCACCGCCGACACCACCGCGTGGACCACCTCGCCCATCGCGTAGTCGCCGAGCGAGAGCGTGAGCTGCCCCGCCTCCATCCTGGAGAGATCGAGCACGTCGTTGATCAAGGCCAGGAGGTGCTGCCCGTTGGTCTTGATCCGCTCGAGGGTCTCGCGGATCGGCGGGGGCACGTCGCCGAAGATGTCGTCCAGGATGAGGTCGGTGTAGCCGAGCACGGCGTTCATGGGCGTGCGCAGCTCGTGGCTCATGTTGGCGAGGAACTGCGACTTGTGCTTGCTCGCGAGCTCGAGCTGCTGGCTCTTCTCCTGGATCTCCTGGAACAGCCGCGCGTTCTCGACCGCGACCGCCGCCTGGGCGGCGAACGTATGCAGCAGGTCGACGGTGTGGGGCAGAATCGGCACCCGGCTCACTCGGTTGTCCGCGCTGAGAACGCCCACCGTCCGGCCGCGGGCGATCATGGGACTGACGAGAAACGCCTTGAGCCTCAGGGCGGCTATCGCCGAGTACGGAGGGCGGAGTCGATACTTCTCCGGCACCGGGTGGGTCTCGCTGAAGAGCAGCGGCTCACCATCTCGGTAGACAGCCTCCAACGCTCCCGCCTCGCCGCGGGGTATCGTCACGCCGACCAGATCTCGCCAGTCACTCTCTCCGAGCCCGGCTCCAGCGCTGACCATGAATCCGTCGGCCACGGGACTGGGCGTCCAGATGTAGAGGTGGTCGAGACCGACCACCTGCCGCGCAGCGTCCAGGACGCGGGTGAGCTGCTCGCTGAGGGAGAGCGGCTCCTGGAGCGCCGTCGAGAGCCGTGACAGCTGCTCCTGGTTACGCGACAGCTCCTCGAGGGCCCGGCTCTTCTCGTCGATCTCCCGGAAGAGCCGCGCGTTCTGGATGGCGATGACCGACTGCGTCGCGAAGGTCTGGAGCAGGTCCACGATCGACTTCGGGAACGTCCCCGCCACCTTCCGTCGGACCACGAGCCCGCCGATCACGCGGCCCTCCCGCAGAAGCGGGACGGCGAGGAGCGCCCGGTACCCCGCCTCGATCAGAAAGCGCAGCGCGTAGTGCGGCTCCCGCTCGAGGTCGGCGATCTGGAACGCGGCGCCCGTCCTCGCCGCCTGTCCGACGGCGCCCTCGCCGACCCGGATATGAGACTGGCGGAGAGCCTCGATCAAGTCCTCCGACATGCCGTAGTTCGCCCGGGGCACGAACGACTGCGTCGACTCATCGAACTCGTAGATGGTGCCGGCGTCGCTCTTGGAGAGTGCGACCGCGTGGGAGACGATGCTGGTGAGGACGGACTGGATGTCCAGGCTGCCGCTGACCGCCTGCCCCACCTCGCCGAGCGCCCGGAGCTCCTCCACCGAGCGGGTCAGCTCCTGCGTCCGCTCCTCCAGCTCCTTGAACAGGCGCACGTTCTCGATCGCGATCACCGCCTGATCGGCGAAAGTCTGCAGCAGGGCGATCTGGGTGTCGCTGAACGGCTGAGGCTCGAGCCGGCCCACCGAGATCGTCCCGATCGGCTCACCATTGCGCAGCATCGGCACGGCAAGAACGCTCCGGTTCTGGAGGCCGGAAGCCACCGACTTATCGTAGTCGGGGTCTGCGAGCGCGTCCGCCACATGCACCACCGCCCGCTCGAGGATTGCGCGACTGCTCGTGGTCGCTCGGCTGGGGCGAGTCGGGAACAGACGCCTCATCGCCTCGACTCCTTCAGGGCGGACATGCTCGTGGGCGGCCAGGTGCAGCATTTGACCGTCGTACCTCCCGACGACACCGTAGGAGGCGGTGCACAACCGCATGGCTTCCCGGGCGATGGCATCGAACACCGGCTGTACATCGGTCGGCGACTGGCTGATCACTTGCAGGATCTCGCTCGTCGCCGTCTGCCGCTCCAGCGCCTCGGTGAGGTCGCGGTTGCGCACCTCCAGCTCCTTGAAGAGGCGCACGTTCTCGATCGCGATCACCGCCTGGTCGGCAAAGGTCTTGAGCAGCTCGATCTGGGCCGTCGAGAACGGCCCCGGCTGCGCCCGGATGACGACGATGGCTCCGATGGGGATCCCCTCGCGCAGCATCGGAACCGCGAGCACGCCCCGGAAGCCTCCCGCCCGCCCGACCTGCGCCGGGTACTCGGGGTCGGCCAGCACATCCTCGACGTGGACAATGGCCCGCGTCAGGATCGCCCGTCCCGACATCATGTGGCGGTCCGGCCGCATCGGGAACGCTCGCCGGAGCGCCTCGAGCGCCTCCGGCGCGCAGTTGTGATGGGCGGTGAGGTGAACGAGCTCGCCATCGAACCGGTGGGCGGTGCCGTACAGCCCATCGCACAGGCGCACCGCGCTTCGCACGATCGTATCGAAGACCGGCTGGACGTCGGTGGGTGACTGGCTGATCACCCGCAGGATCTCGCTCGTCGCGGTCTGCTGCTCCAGCGCCACGGTCAGGTCGCGGTTGGCGTCGGCCAGCTCCCGCGTGCGCGCCTCCACCTTCTGCTCCAGGCCCTCGTAGGACTCCTTGAGGCTGGCCGTCATGCGATTGAACGACGCGGCGAGGGTCTCGATCTCATCGCCGGTGTGGAGCTCGATCGGCTGGTCGAGCGTCCCGGCGCCGATCCTCGCCGCGCCCTCCTGGAGGACACGGATCGGGGCGACCATGCGCCGGGCGAGGAAGAGGCTCGCCAGGATCGAGAGCCCGAGGCCCAGCACGAAGATGACGACGCTCCGGATGATGGGCGCCCGGAGAGGAGCGTAGGCGTCTGCCGCCGGCCGCTCGACGAAGACGAGCCATCCGAGGGGAGCGATGGCCGCGTGCGCTGCGAGGACCCGCCCGCCGCCGAGGCCGTCGGCGACCATGGCGGCCGGAGCGTCTGCCGCGAGCCCCGGGCGGTCGGCCCGCGCCGACTTCACCTGGACGAGGCCGGACACATCCCGCCGCTCCCGCAGCAGCCGACCGTCCGGATGGGCCACGAGCTGGTTCTGGGAGTCCACCACGTAGGCATAGCCGCCCGGGCCGACCTCGATCTGCGACACGGCCTTCAGGACGGCGCCCAGGCTGATCTGCGCCGTGGTCACCTCCAGGGCATACTTGCCGAGCGGCACGGCCAGCGTCACGTACGGCTCGGTTTCGTTCTTGAAGTAAACGGGACTCCAGTACGTCTTGCCCCCTCTTGCCTCGAGGAACTTGGGCGCCTTGGAAAAGTCCTCCTGGCTGCCGACGACATCCGGCTCCAGGCGAGACACGCGAAGCTGCTCTTTGCCCGATAGGTCGAGATGGCTCAGCTCGCTGACCGCGGGCACATTGCGAAGGACTCTGAGGAAGTCGAGCTCGCGCTGCTCGGCCAGCGCGGCCCCCAGACCCTGGCGAAACCCCAGCCTCCCCTGTCCCACCTGGCTCGCGTCGGGATCGTCGGACGCGGTCCGGGTCGTCTCGCGCACCTGCTGCTCGATCTCCTTCAAGACTTGCTCGATCCCGACGGCCGCCGCCACCGCCTTCGCGCGCTCGACCCGGACGATCGAGCGCTGGGTCTCCCGGTAGGAGAAATATAGCTCGACCAGGCTCGACGCCATCAGCACCCCGCCGACCAGAACGAGCAGGACGACGACGTACTTGCGGAAGAGTCGCCCGCCCGCGCCCGGCATCTTCATCGGCGGAACGCGTCGGCCCGGAGCAGGATCTTGCGCGGCACGGTGAGCCCGAGAAGGTCCGCGGTCTTGAGGTTCACCGCGAGATCGATCTTCTCGGCGCCTTCGACGGGCAGGTCCTGGGGCCGGGCGCCCCGCCGGATCTTGGCGACCAGCGCGGCCGCCTGTACCCCCTGGGCGTAGTAATCCGGGCCGTATGACATGAGACCGCCATAGCCGACCCAGAGTGCCGTCCCGAACACGGCGGGGACCTTCAACGCGAGCGACTGCTCGATGATCGCGATGGCGAGATCCGGGCTCGAGCCTTCCGGGGTGAGCACCGCGTCGTCGCGCCGGACCTCGCGCAGCACGCGCCTCAGGTCGCTCGCGTCGAGCACGCCCTTCGGCACCACCTCCAGCTTCATGCGCTGCGCCGCCTCGAGCGCCTTGCGGACCATGGGCGTCGTGCTCAGATCGACGCCGTAGTAGATGAGCCAGACCCGGCGGACGGCCGGGGCGAGCGTCTTGAGGACCTCAAGGCGCTTCGCCACGAGCTCGGTCTGCAGGCTCGAGATGCCCGTCACGTTGCCCCCGGGCTGGGCGAGGCTGGCGACGATACCGGCGCCCACCGGGTCGCCTACCAGGGTGAACACGATCGGCACGCTCTTCGTCGCGTCCTTGGCGGCCTGGGTGGCCGCCTCCTGGCTCGTGAAGATCAGGTCGACGCCCGCCTTGACGAGAGCCTCGGCGGCCGCGGGCATCGTGTCCAGCTTCCCTTCGGTGAAGCGGATGTCGAAGGTCACGTCGCGCCCATCTTCGACGCCGAGCTCCTTGAGCCCGGCCTTGAGCCCTTCCACGGTCGGATGGCTCGCCGCCCACGCCGCGTTCAGGACGCCAACCCGGAACGGGCGAGGCGCTTCCTGCCCATGGGCCGCGTAGGCGGGCAGCCAGAGAAGAATCGATGCAGCCACCCAGAACCAGCGAAACGCTCGGAAGGCGAATTTCATTTCACCGAGACGAACTGGTGGTAGGCGCCTTCGGCCACGTGGTCCCAGGCGCCCACCAGCGCCTGGAACTTCGTGAAGGACGCGTGCACCTTCCGGGCCATCGGGGTCTTCTCGGATTCTTCCCTGACGACTTCGGACGACAACTTCTTGAGATCGCGTAGCACTGGCACCGGCAGCTGGAGAACCTCGACCTTGTCCTTGAAATCAGTCTTGAGCCGGCCGAGCGCGATGGAGTTCTTCGCGTGAAAGTCGCTGAGACCATAAACCTGGACGGCCGCCGCGGCGTGGTCGAGCGTCCGCCGCAGATCGACCGGAAGGGCCTCGTACGCTCTCCGGTTGAAGCCAAACCCTTGCGTGGTGCCGGGCTCGTGCCAGCCCGGGTAATAGTAGTAGCGCGCGGTCTTGTGCAGGCCGAGCTTCATGTCATCATGCGGCCCCACCCATTCGCTGGCGTCGATCACGCCCCGTTCGAGGGCCGCGTAGATCTCGCTGCCCGGGGTGAGAACCGTCGTGGCGCCCGCCTTGGCGTAGACCTTGCCGCCGAGGTTCGGGATCCGCATCTTCATTCCCTTGAAGTCGCCGATCGTGTTGATCTTCTTCCGGAACCATCCGGCCATCTGAGGGGCAACCGCTATGCTTGGTCGCGGCACGAGATTGAAGACACCGTAGGCCTCCTCCCAGAGCTTGAGGCCGTCACCCTGGTGGTACCAGGCGGCCATGCCCTGGGGGTTCATGCCGAACGGGATGGTCGCGAACCACTCGAGTGCGGGCTCCTTGTCAGGCCAGTATTGCGTCGTGCCCATGAACGCTTCGATCTTGCCCTGGGAGGCGGCGTCGAAGCACTCGAACGGCTGCATGATCTGGCCGCCCGGGAAGACCTCGATCCGGAATCGCCCGCCGCTCATCTCCTCGACAATCTTCGCGAATCTCTCGGCCGCGCCCTGGAGGATGTCGAACACCGTGGTATAGGCCGTGGACATCCGCCACTGGACCTTCGGCTGCGCGATGACGTTTGGAACATCGAGGATGGTGGCAGCGGCAGCCGCCGCCACCCCGCCGGCCGTCGCGATGAACCTGCGCCGCTCGGTCATCATGCCACCTCCTCACATCGCGACGAACTGATGGTAGGCGCCCTCGGCGACGTGGTCCCAGGGGCTCAGCATGGCCTGGAACTTCGTGAAGGACGCGTGGACCTTCCGCGCCATCGGGCTCTTCTCGGATTCCTGCCGGACGACCTCGGCCGCCATCTTCTTGAGATCGCGCAGCACCGGCGCCGGGAGCTGGAGAATCTCGACCTTGCCCTTGAACTCCGTCTTCAGTCGCTCGAGCGCCATCGCGTTCTTCACGTGGTACTCGGTGAGGCCATAGATCTGTACGACCTCGGCCGCGTGGTCGAGTGTCCCGCGCAGGTCGACCGGGAGCGCGTCGTACGCCTTCTTGTTGAAGCCGAACTCGGTCATGGTGCCGGGCTCGTGCCAGCCCGGGTAATAGTAGTAGCGCGCGGTCTTGTGAAGGCCCAGCTTCATGTCGTCATGCGGCCCGACAAACTCGCTGGCGTCGATGACGCCGCGCTCGAGCGCGGCGTAGATCTCGGCGGCCGGGGTGAGCACCACGGTGCCGCCCGCCCGGGCGATCACCTTGCCCCCGAGGCCCGGAATGCGCATCTTGATCCCTTTGAAGTCACCGATCGTGTTGATCTTCCTGCGGAACCATCCGGCCATCTGCGGGGCGATGGCCGGACCGGGACGCAGCGTGAGGCCGAAGGCGGCATACGTTTCTTCCCACGGCTTGAGCCCATCGCCCTGGTAGTACCAGCCGGTCATGCCCGCGGAGTCCATGCCGAACGGGACCGTCGCGAACCACTCCAGCGCCGGCTCCTTCGCGGTCCAGTAGTACGGCGCGCCCATGAATGCTTCGATGGTGCCCTTCGAGGCGGCTTCGAAGCACCCTAACGGCGGGATGATCTGATCACCCGCGAAGACCTCGATCCGGAATCGCCCGCCACTCATCCTATCGACGACGTTTGCCAGCCGTTGCGCCGCGCCCTGGAGCACGTCGAGGGCGGGGGTCCAGGTCGTGGACATCCGCCACTGGACCTTCGGCTGCGCGATGACGTTCGGGGCGTCGACGGTGGCGCCAGCGACGGCCGCCGCCACCACGCCGCCCGCCTTGGCGATGAACCTGCGTCGGTCGGTGATCATGGTGCTCCCTTTGTGTGGGCTGCGGGGTGTGATGCGGGTGGCCCGAGCAGGCGTCCGAGATTCAGATGGGGATGCTGGTATACGAACGCGGGGACGGGAAAATGCGGGCGGGCGAGCCCGGCGAAGTTGCGCCGGCTCCGTTGCCTCACTTGCAAGGACTGGTCCGTTGACGCCGCGTTGCTATCTCGGCACCTCTGCCGGAACGGCCGGACTAACCTCTATCATCCGCCGATCAAGGGACATCTCGGTCGAGTCCGGCGAGTATAGGCGGCGTGGGTATCGAGGTCAACAGCGCGACCCGCCCCCTGCGGGAGAGGGAGGGTGAACGCGTTGGGAAGGACGGCATCGGGAAGGCAACCGCTACGTGGTTGAGGCACCGCGCCCTGGTCGCCGCTGGTGGTGGCGAGCTCCCAGACCGATCTTGAGCACGTCGCGTCGAGGGAGTCGAACCATCGTTGATTCCTCCGGTCCGGGGTGACGGCGCCTCGCCTAGAACCCGGGTCGCCCAAACCCGAGCGCTCGGTGCTACCATGTGGCGGGTAGATCACCTTCTCCGACGAAGGAGCGCAGCCCGTGAGCACACGCGATCGCGCCGAACGCATGAAGGGCGTCCTCTCCCCGGTCGTCACCCCATTCAAGGCCGACCTCTCGCCCGATCCCGAGCGCTTCGTCCGCCAGTGTCGCTGGCTGCTCTCCCAGGACGTGGGCCTCGCGGTGTTCGGAACCAACTCGGAGGCGAACTCGCTCTCGACCGAGGAGAAGGTGGAGCTGCTGGACCGGCTGGTCGCGGGCGGCATCGACCCCGCGCGCCTCATGCCGGGAACCGGCTGCTGCGCCCTCACCGACTCGGTGCGGCTCACCGCGCACGCCATGAAGCTGGGCGCGGGCGGGGTGCTGATGCTGCCGCCCTTCTACTACAAGGGCGTCTCGGACGACGGGCTCTTCCGGAGCTTCGCGGAGGTGATCGAGCGGGTGGGCGACCGGCGGCTGCGGGTGTACCTCTACCACATTCCCCCGGTGTCGAACGTGCCGATCACCCTCGGCCTCATCGAGCGGCTGCTCAAGGCCTATCCCGACATCGTGGCCGGGGTGAAGGACAGCTCGGGCGACTGGAGCAACACCAAGGCGATGCTGGACGCCTTCGCGGCCGGTAGCTTCGACGTGTTCGCGGGGAGCGAGACCTTCCTGCTCGCGAACATGCGCGGCGGCGGCGCGGGCTGCATCAGCGCCACCGCCAACGTGAACCCGGCCGCCATCGCGCGCCTCTACCGCGAGTGGCAGACGCCGGAGGCGGACGCCCAGCAGGCGCGCCTCGACGAGATCCGCGGCATCATGCAGCGCTACCCGATGATCCCCGCGCTCAAGGCGGTCATCGCGCGCTACGGTGGCGACGCGGCGTGGGTCACGGTGCGCCCGCCGCTGGTGGCCCTGACCGCGGAGCAGCGCGCGGCCCTCGCCGCCGAGCTCGGGCGCGCCGCCTTCACGATGCCGGGTCTGGGGGAGTAGCGCCATGCAGGAGCTGGCCGCCCGCCTCCACGCACTCTGCGACGCGCTCCCGTTCCAGTCGAGCTGGTACCTGAAGGACCTGACCACCGGCGCGCGCGCCGACCGCCTGGGCGACGTGCCGGTGCCGTCGGCGAGCACGCGGAAGATCTCCATCATGATGGCCGCGCTGAAGGCGGTCCACGACGGCAAGCTCGCGCTGGACCAGAAGGTGACGATCGACGCCCGCTTCCAGGACAACGACTCCGGCACCTTCCAGCACCTGACGCCCGGCTTCTGGATCACGTTCCGCGACGCGCTGGTGATGATGATCATCGTGAGCGACAACACGTGCACCGGCCACGTGGTGGACCTGGTCGGACTCGGCGAGATCCAGCGCTTCTGCGAGGCGGTCGGCATGACCCGCACCGTCCACCGCTTCGGCATCCCGCCCCGCCTCGGCCCCGACCACGCGCTCGACCAGGTGACCACCACCACGCCCGCCGATCAGGGCATGCTGCTCGAGCTGATCCTGCGCGGCACCACCGATCCTGCGGCCGCCGCGCGCATGGGCGTGACTCCCGAGCTCTGCCGGCTCGGCCTCGACATCCTCTCCTGGCAGAAGCTCAAGGCGCGGCTGCCCTCGCAGCTGCCGCTCGGCACCAAGGTCGCGCACAAGACCGGTACCGGCTCGCGCGGCTTCATGGACGCGGGCATCGTCTTCAAGGCGGACCGGCCGCTCTTCATCCTCACCGCCTACACCGAGCACGTGCCGGCCGCGCTGCCCGACGGCAGCCCCGGCTTCACCGCGGCCAACACGCTCATCGGCCGGATGGCGCGCGTGGCCTACGACGCCCTCGGGCGCTAGGCGGGTCCGACATGCCCGCCAAAACCGCCCCAAAGGAGCCGCCCGCGCCCCAGCGCGCGATGAGCATCCACGCGCATCCCGACGACCAGGAGTTCACGGTCGGCGGCACGCTCGCCAAGTGGGCGCGCGCCGGCTGCGAGATCATCACGGTGTGCATCACCAGCGGCGGGGCCGGCTCGAACAAGTACACGCCGCCCGACATGACCCGGCGAGCCCTCGTGGCCATCCGGGAGGACGAGCAGCGTGAGGCCGGCCGCATCCTCGGGGTGAAGGACACGATCTTCCTGGGCCACGAGGACGGCATGCTCGAGCCGTCGATCGCGCTGCGGAAAGAGCTGACCCGTCTCATCCGCCGCTTCCGACCGGAAGCGGTGCTGACCGGCGACCCCGCCATGCGGTTCTACGGCTCGACCTACATGAACCATCCGGATCACCGGGTCGCCGCCGACGTCGCGCTCGACGCGGTGTTCCCCTCCGCGGGGACGCGCCTGATCTTCCCCGAGCTGCTGGACGTGGGGCTCGAGCCGCACGAGGTCCACCAGGTCTACATCCACGGGGCGGAGCGCCCGGACACCTACATCGACATCTCCGAGGTCCTCGACGTGAAGCTGGCCGCGCTGCGCGCGCACAAGAGCCAGATGGGCGAGTGGGACCCCGGCGAGATGATCACCCAGTGGGCGCGCGAGCAGGGCAAGCGCCGCAAGCTGCCCGCCGCCGAGGCCTACCGGCGAATGGTGCTGCAGGACCTCTGAGCGGCTACTCGCTCCGGGGGGCGACCTGCATCCAGCCACCCGGGCACGCGGCCACCGTCGGGTAGTAGCCGGCGGGATCCTGGCAGTAGTACCAGTAGCCGGCCTGGGGCTCCCGCTGGACGTAGTCGGTGGCCGGCGGCGGGGTGACCACCACCGGCGGGGCGTAGTCGTAGTACGGGTAGTAGGGATACGGATACGCGTAGTACGGGTAGTAGCGGGGCCCGACGTAGAACCGCGGCCCCACGAACACCCGCGGGCCGACGAAGACCCGCGGCCCGTGGAACCCGTGGTGATGGAACCCGCCCCGTCCCCGGTCCCAGGCCGCCGCGTTCCCCGCCGCGAGCGCGCCAAGCAGGAGCGCGACCGCGGTGACCGCCACCGTCCACCCGATCAGCCGCTTGCCCATGATTCGAGTGTCCACCCGGCCGGACCGGGTGTCTAGCCGACGTAGCCCTTCTGGTGGAAGTAGTTGGCCCGGTAGAAGTCCCGCACCAGGTCGCCGTAGACCGCGGGCGGGTAGCGCGGGGGATCGTCGGGGCCGGTGCAGCTCGGCAGGCACTCGATCACGGCGGACGGCGCCGGGCTGTAGAAGAACGCGATCGAGTAGCGATCGGTCCCCGACTCGTTCAGCACCGCGTGCGGGGTGGAGAGGAAGCGGTCGTTCGACCATCGCTTCATCATGTTGCCGAGGTTGACGAGAAAGGTCCCCGGGATCAGCGGCGGCGCCAGCCATTCCCCCGACGGCAGCCGCACCGCGAGGCCCGGCACGTCCATCCGGGCCAGGATGGTGATGAACGAGTTGTCGGTGTGCGGGCCCTGTCCGAACTGCTCGTCGTCCGCGATGTCCTGGGGCGGGTAGTGCAGGAATCGCAGATTGATGTGCGCCTCGCCCGCGAAGGACGGGGCGAAGTGGTCGGCCGGCATCCCGAGCGCGCGCGCCAGCACCGGCAGCATGCGCTCGCCCACCCCCCGCAGCGTGGTGAAGTACGCGACCATCGCCGCGCGCATCGCGGCGTGCCCCTCCGGCCACTGGTTGCGCCCGCGCAGCGGCGTGCCGGCCAGCACGTCCGGGTGATCGGCGGCCCGGTCGTGGCTGATGAAGAAGCTCTCGTTGTAGTTCGGGCGGGTGGCCTTGTGCACCGTCGACGCCTTCTGCATCGACTGGTTCACCGGGAGGTAGCCGATGTTGTTCTCGTTGAGCTGCAGCCGCATCTTCTCGTCGAGGGGCAGCGCGTGGAACTCGCGAGAGGCCGCGAAGGCCCGCTCCACCACCGCGTCCGGCACCCCGTGCCCGGCGAGATAGAAGAAGCCGACGCTCTCGCTGGCGCGCCTCACCTCGCGGGCCACCGCCTCCAGGCCCTCGGGGTCGGCCGGGCTGGCGCGGAACGCGGGCGAGAAATCGATGACCGGGATGGCCCGCGTGGCCTCTAGGACGTCCTTGACCGCCAGGCTCTTGAGAATGTTCATGCCCGGGATCGTAGCGCATCCCGGCCGGGACCAGCAACCGCGGGCGGCGGGGCCGTGGGACGACGACCCCGCCGCCGGTTCAGCGAGCGATCAGCACTTGGGCAGCTCGCGCAGCCGCGCCTCGATGTTGTCCCCGACCTTCAGATCCTTGAGCGTCTCCTTCGAGGCCTGGAACTCGTGTGTCTTCCCGTCGGTCTCGGTCACCGCCACCTTGCCCTGGGCCTGATCGATTCGGACGACCTTCCCTTCCACCTTCTGGGGCGCGCCGGCCTTCACCTGATCGCATGAGGGCTTGCTCTGTCCGGCCGCGAAGCCCGCCCAGAGCGGCACGGCCAGCACGATACCCATCGCCACTGCCTTGTACGGCGTCATGAAGTCCTCCAGACCCTAGTGCTTGGTGATGTCGTAGATGGCGCCGGCGGCCGCGCCCACGCCGGTGCCGATGAGCGCGCCCTTGCCGGCCCCGTAGCCGGTTCCGGCCCCGACCGCCGCGCCCGCGCCCGCGCCGACCGCCGCACCCCCCAGCGTTCCACACGCCGTCGCGGTGAGCGAGATCAGGGAGAGCCCGACCGCGGCGGAGAGCATTCTCGTCTTCGTCGATTTTCTGGTCATCGTTGCACCTCCTGGCCTCGAGTACTGGCAACCCGCGTGCCAGGCAGGAGTCGTCGCGCGCGATCCGCAACTGCTTGCCGGCGCGCACGGCGGGGCCGGCGGCGCGCGCGCGGCCGGCGACGAAGGAAGAAGCTACACGGCGCCCGACGTAAGAATTACCGTCTTGCCAGCGACGCGACGATGCGACATCCTTGCCCGGCCGCTGGGAGCGGCGGGGAGGACGTATGGGACAGCTCGACGGCAAGGTGGCGCTCATCACCGGCGCCAGCAAGGGCATCGGTCGCGTGATGAGCCGGCTGTTCGCCCAGGAGGGCGCCGCGGTCGTCTGCGCGGCGCGGAGCCGGGACCTCGTGGAGGAGACGGCGGCGCTGGTGAAGGCGGCCGGCGGCCGCGCGCTCGCGGTGACCGGCGACGCGGCCACCGAGGGCGACGTCAAGCGGATGATCGAGGCCGGGGCCGGGGCCTTCGGCAAGCTCGACGTCCTGATCAACAATGCGGGCGACGGCGGGCCGACCAAGCGGGTGCAGGACTACACGAGCGACGACTGGTTCTACACCATCAACTCCTGCCTGACGAGCTCCTACATGTGTACCCGCTTCGCGGTGCCGGAGATGCTGAAGGCGGGAGGCGGCGTCATCGTCAACATCACCTCCACTGCGGGACGGCGGGGCCTGCCGTTCCGCATCGGCTACTGCTCGGCCAAGGCCGGGCAGGTCGGCATGACCTACGGCATGGCGCTCGAGCTGGCGCCGCACAACATCCGGGTCAACGCCATCGCCCCGGGCGCGGTCGCGGGCGACCGGATCGACCGCGTCATCGCCGGCCAGGCCGAGGTCCGGGGGGTGGCGCTCGACGAGATGCGTCGCGCGTTCGTCGAGCGGGCGCCGCTCAAGCGCATGTCGACCGCCGAGGACATCGCCACCCTGGCGGTCTACCTCTGCAGCGACGCGGCCAAGAACCTCTCGGGCCAGTGCATCGCGGTGACCGCGGGCGAGCCCGCGGTCTGAGGCCTCCTTCCGCTTCCCGTCACGCCGGCTATCCACCGCCCCCCCGCGGTGGTACCCTTCCCGCCGATGAGGCGCCGACGGTGGTCCGCCTTCTGGGTCGCGGTCCTGACCGTGGCCCTGGTCGTCGTGCTCCGGCCCCTGGCCCAGGCCTCTCCGGCGGACCCGACCTGGATCGCCGGCTTCTACGACGGCGCGGACTTCGACGACGTCGTCCACCTGATCGCAACCGGCACCGGGATCGATGCCACGCGGCTGGCCATCGACCGACCGATCCCGCGTCTTCCCGACACGATCGCTTCGGCCGACTCCAGCCCGATCGCCCCGGTCCACGGCTCCTCGCCGCTCACCCGCGCTCCTCCGCTCCCGCTCGGCCCGCCCGTCTGACCGTCCCCGTAGACGTCAACGTGCCCGAACGGCGGCCGTGCCCCATCCGCACCGGCCGCGCGAGGAGCCGTCTCATGAACCGCTGGGTGATCTACTCGACCTGCTCGATCGTCGCGCTCTGCTCGATGGGTGCCATCGCTCCCCCGATGGGAGCGGCCGATCTCACTGTTCCCGCTCCGGGCGCCGGCCCGGCGGAGCCTCCCGATGAGCCGGCCGTCACCGTGACCGACGCGATAAGGCGCTCGTCACCGGCCTGACCGATGAGCCACCGCTCCGCGCTTCGGAAGTGCCGGCGGGTCTGACCCGGTGGTGAGGGTGCCGCCGCCGGTCGCCGCGGTGCTCGTCGCGGTCGCGCTGTGCACGGTCGTCGGTACCCCGTCGATGGCCCAGTCGGACCCCGATATCGGGTGGCCCCACTACGGCAACGACCCCGGCGGCGCCCGCTACTCGACCGCGACGCAGATCGACCGGACCAACGTCGGTCAGCTCCGCCTCGCCTGGACGTACCGCACCGGCGCCCTCGGTCGCAGCGCGCCGCTGGACCGCAAGGCCGCCTTCGAGGCCACCCCGATCCTGGTCGACGGCAAGCTCTTCCTCAGCACCCCGTACAACCACGTGATCGCGCTCGATCCGCGCACCGGCGCGAAGCTCTGGGAGTACGACGCGGCTCTCGATCTCTCGCACGGCTACTCGGAGGTCACCTCGCGCGGCGTGGCGGCCTGGGGGGACCCCGCCTCCGCCCCGGGTCGGTCGTGCCGGACGCGGATCTTCATGGGCACGCTCGACGCCCGGCTCGTCGCGCTCGACGGCGACACCGGCAAGCCCTGCGCCGATTTCGGCGACCGCGGGCAGGTCGACCTGACCCGCGGCGTCGATCTCCGCGACCTCGGCAACTACCAGGTGACCTCGGCGCCGGCGATGGCCGGCGACGTGGTGGTCGTCGGGTCGTCGATCGGCGACAACCGGGCCGTTGACGTGGAGCGAGGGATCGTGCGCGCCTTCGACGCCCGCTCGGGCGCGCTCCGCTGGAGCTGGGACCCGATCCCGTGGGCGGCCCGGACGACGCCGCGCACCGGCGCGGGCAATGCATGGTCGACGCTGTCCGTCGATCCGGAGCGGGGGCTGGTGTTCGTGCCGACCGGCAGCGCGAGCCCCGACTACTGGGGCGGCACGCGCCCGGGCGACAACCGGTGGGCGAACTCCGTCGTCGCCCTGCGCGCCGCCACCGGCGAGCTCGTGTGGGGCTTCCAGGTCGTCCACCACGATCTCTGGGACTACGACGTCGCGTCCCAGCCCACGCTCTTCCTCTGGCGCGACGGGACTCCCGCGATCGCGATCACCACGAAGATGGGCCGGGTCTTCGTCCTCGACCGGGCCACCGGCGCTCCGCTGATCCCGGTCGAGGAGCGGCCGGCGCCGCCGAGCGACGTGCCCGGCGAGACGGCCTGGCCGACGCAGCCGTTCTCCGGCATCTCGGTGGCGCCCGAGGGCCTCCGGGCCGACGACGCCTGGGGCTCCGCCGAGAAGGATCGCGCGTGGTGTCGAGAGACGATCGCGGCCGCGCGCTCCGAGGGCATCTTCACCCCGCCCAGCCTGCAGGGGACCGTCGTGTTCCCCGGCAATGCGGGTGGCGTGAACTGGGGCAGCTCGGCCTACGATCCGGAGCGCCACCTGCTCTTCATGAACACCAACCGGCTCCCGATGATAGTCCGGCTCATCCCCCACGAACGCCTGGCGCTCGAGGCGGGGCGGGGCGCGGCCGAGGCACGCATCCGCGGGGAGCTCGCGCTGCAGGCCGGCACGCCCTACGCGATGCGACGCGCGCCGCTGCTCTCCCCGAGCGGCACCCCGTGCAGCCCGCCGCCCTGGGGGACCCTCGCCGCGGTCGACCTGTTCACGGGCCGAAAGGCCTGGGACGTGCCCCTCGGTGAGATCGTGGCCGGCGCCTTCAAGCAGCTCCTGGTGCGGCTCTTCCGCCCGGCCCTCCGTGGCAGCGGCAGCCCCAACTTCGGCGGCCCGGTGGCGACCGCGGGTGGTCTCGTGTTCACCGCGGCCTCGATGGACAACGTCCTCCGCGCCTTCGACTCGGAGACCGGCCGTGAGCTGTGGAAGTACGAGCTGCCCGCCGGGGGGCAGGCCAACCGGCTCGACGGGCGCCAGTACCTCGTCATCGCGGCCGGGGGCCACGGCAAGCTCGGCACCACGCCGGGTGACTACGTGCTGGCCTTCACCCTGCCCTGATCCAGCGTGGTCCCGCGGCGCGGCCGCCCCTTCGTTGACACCCCCGCCGGCGCCGCGTAGAGTCTCTCCGGTCTCGTCGTCAGGTTCGTCACCAGAGAGGAGAGACATGGACGTCGATCGCCCGCTGCCCAGCCCGATCACCCCGGAAGCCAAGCCGTTCTGGGACGGCTGCCGAGCCGAGAAGCTGATGCTGCCCCGCTGTGAGGAGTGCGGGCACGTCTTCTTCTACCCGCGGATCCTCTGTCCGCGCTGTCATTCGCGCAAGGTAGGCTGGATGCAGGCGAGCGGGCGCGGCACGCTCCACTCCTTCGAGATCGCGCACCAGGCCTTCCAGAAGGCGTGGAAGATCAAGCCCCCATACGTGCTCGCCATGGTGCAGCTCGAGGAGGGCCCGCGCATGATGTCGAACCTCATCAACGTGGAGCCTTCGCCGAAGGCGATCAGGTGCGACATGCCGGTGGAGGTCGTGTTCACCAAGGTCAGCGACGACGTCACCCTGCCGCTGTTCCAGCCGAGGCGGTGAGCGCCATGGCCACCGTCTCCGAGCGGCAGCGAGAGCTGCGCAACGTCGCCTGCATCGTGGGGGTGGACGAGAGCGACCAGATCGGCACCCTGCCGAACGTGAGCCAGCTCTCGCTGCACCTGGAGGCGATCTCGAACGCGGTCCGCGACGCGGGCCTCAAGGTGAAGGACGTCGACGGCATCTTCACCGCGGGCCAGCACTCGCCCGCGACCCTGGGCGAGGCCCTCGGGGTCAAGCCGCGCTACGTGGACGGCACCACGGTGGGCGGCTGCTCGTTCATCATCATGGTGGGGCACGCGGTGGCCGCGCTCCACCACGGGCTCTGCGACGTGGCGGTCGTCTCGCACGGCGAGAGCGGCCGCTCCGGCACCGGGGTCACCCGCAGCCGCGACACCGCGCTGAGCGGCCAGTTCGAGTTCCCCTACGGCTTCGGCGGCGCCACCAGCTACTTCGGGATGATCACCACGCGGCACATGCACGAGCACGGCACCACGCTCGAGCAATGGGCGCAGGTGGCGGTCTCGACCCGGAAGTGGGCCGCGCTCAACCCCAAGGCTCGCTTCCGCGATCCGATCACGGTGGCCGACGTGCTCGGCTCGCGCCCGGTGTCCTACCCGTTCAACCTGCTCAACATCTGCCTCGTCACCGACGCGGGCGGCGCGGTGGTCCTCACCCGAGCGGACCGGGCGAAGGACTGCGCCAAGGCCCCGGTCTACGTCCGTGGCTTCGGCGAGGCCACCGAGCACGTGATGGTCACCCAGATGGACAACCTCACGGTGAGCGCGGCCACCCGTCTGGCCGGCGAGCGCGCGCTCTCGATGGCGGGTGTGTCGTCGAAGGACTTCAACCACGTGATGCTCTACGACGCGTTCACCTCGGGCCCGCCGATCATGCTCGAGTCGCTCGGCATCGCCAAGCCCGGCGAGGGCGTGCAGTTCTTCACGGAGGGACGCTCCACCCCGAGCGGCAGCCTGCCCATCAACACCAACGGCGGCGGCCTCTCCTACACCCACTCCGGCATGTACGGCATCTTCCCGATCATCGAGGCCACCCGCCAGCTCCGCGGCGAGTGCGGCGCGCGCCAGGTCCCCGGCGCCTCGTGCTCGCTGGTCAACGGCATGGGCGGCATGCTCTCGGCCGCGGGCACCCTGGTACTAGCGAACCGCACGTAGAGACCCGGGGGCCGAGAAGGGCCCATCTGCTTCGTTGACGCCTCGCATCTGGACCCTTCTCGGCCCCCCCTTATTCGATGGGAACGAAGATGCAGTGACGGAGCTTGCCGTCGAGGGCTTTGGAGAGATGCCCCTTGCCCCACGTGTCCTCGACGAGGATCACCTCGCCCGCGCCGATGCGGCGGGATTCGCCGTCGCTCGCGGTGATCTGCACGCCGGCGTCCAGGTTGATGATGTACTGGCGGCGCGGGGCCGGGTGCCAGTCGAGATCGTAGTCGGGCTGGACCTCCCGGAAGATGATCCCGGTCGCGGGCAGGCGCGCCGAGAGCCGGCCCGCGCGCCCGGTCTCGACGTACGGGATCTCCATGTCCTCGAAGTGGGACTCGCCCTTCTGATCGACGAACAGATGATGGATCTTCATGGACGCTCCTGTCTCTGACCGGGTCGCGGATCGGGCCGCGGGAGCCGACATCCGCTGGCGGCTCCTGGCGATTCTGACGACATCATACGGCGCGGGCGCCTTCGGCATGCTCGGGATCTCGCCGCTGTCGCCGAGCCTCGTGGAGGGCCTGGGCCTCACACGCTTCCAGGTCGCCTTCATCGTGCCGTCCATCTATCTCGCCGGCCTGCTGTTCTCGCTGCCGGGCGGCCGGCTCGCGGACCGGCTCGGGGTGCGGCCGGCCTTCCTCGGTGGGCTCGCCCTCGGCGCGGCCGGCCTCCTGGCCGCCGCGCTGGCGCCCGGCTTCCTCACCTTCCTCGCCTGCCTCTTCGTCGCCGGCGCGGGCTGGAGCGTGGTGAACCCCACGCTCGGCAAGGCGATCATGGACGTCTTCCCGGTGCGCGAGCGCGGCATCGCGATGGGCGTCAAGCAGATGGGCCTCACGCTGGGCGGTCTGGTCTCGGCCCTCGTCCTGCCCGCGATCGCGGCCGGGCTCGGCTGGCGCTACGCGGTCGGCGCCTGCTCGGTGGTGGTCGCTCTGCCGGTCGCGCTCGGCTGGCGTCCGCTCGGTGCCTTCCGCCCGGGCGCGCGTGGGGCCGGCCCGGCGGTGGCTGTCGGTGCCGTCGGCTCGAGCTGGTGGTGGGCGAGGCGACCCGCGCTCGTCGTCTTCTTCGCCACCGGCTTCGTGCTCGGGATGGTGCAGGCCGCGGTGCTGAGCTACCTGCCCCTCTTCACCATCCAGGCCCTCGGCTTCGACAAGATCGGCGCCGGCTTCCTGGTGGCCGCCTCGCAGGCGGGCGGGGCGGTCTCGCGCCTCGCGCTGGGCGCGGCCAGCGATCGCTGGTTCACCGGACGGCGGTCGATGTGGCTCGCCTTCACCGGCGCGGTGGGCGCGGTCATCTTCACGGTGTACGCGCTGTGGGCGGCCGCCTCGCCCCTCACCGCGGCGGTGCTCGCCTTCGCGACCGGCGTCGGCGCGTACGGCTGGGTCGGCATCTTCTTCGTGATCAGCGCGGAGGCCGGGGGGCCACGCCAGGCGGGCCTGCTGAGCGGCGTGGCGTTCGCCGCGATCGTGCTCGGCCTGCTGGTGGGCCCGCCCGTCTTCGGCCTGCTCCTGGAGGCCTCCAACTCCTACGCGGTCGCGTGGGCCGTCTTCGCGGCGCTCTCCGCGCTCGTCGCGGTCGTCTCCCTCGTGGCCGGGGCGGCCATCGACCGCGAGTCTCGGCACCGCTAGCCTCTCGCGGCGCGCGCCGCGGCGCTGTCGCCTGGGACGCGATCCGGTTCTGACACCGCGAGTGGGGGCCGGGGGGCGAGGCCCCTTCCCGCAACACGCTGACTCGCTGCCCGCCTCCTGCACTCGATGGGGCCACGAGATTGGGGAGGGGACGCTCCGGTAACGCGCAGAAGACACGGTTGCGGGAAGGGGCCGAGTGCCCAAGCGGGGCGCGACTCAGCGTGCTCCCGGGAGCGCACCCCCCAACCCCCCGCCGCGGTGCAGCAGGATAGCGCGGCGGGATGGCGGGGCGAGGGGAGC
>Ga0310810_10001981_pt1 | contig 21752 bp, 17 predicted proteins | sample NCmetagenome_FD_207641 | JGI IMG/M metagenome (GOLD analysis project Ga0310810, IMG submission 207641) | Soil microbial communities from experimental microcosm in Duke University, North Carolina, United States - NC | ecosystem: Engineered > Artificial ecosystem > Soil microcosm > Unclassified ... | reverse complement strand
AGCAGATCGCTAGTGCCGAACGATTCCTCGCGGTGGATCCTCAGAACGAAAATTTAGGTAGGACAGCCCCGATCTCTGAGAAATTCTAATGTCAAGTAGATATATCAACGGTGGATAGGTAGAGTCTACAGGCCTGCGCGTTGCTTCCCATTCAACCGCGGCCCGGCAGATGCCACTGGTCTTACGATCGGGCGGCACCTGCCGCGACGCGACTTGGGCAGCGCCGCCGTACTCGGGGAGAGGCGCAATGATTTCGCGAGCCGCCTTCGGAGCCGCAGCGGCCTTAATCGGTTGCTTCGCTTTTTTCGGAAGCGCGTTTTCCCAACAAGCCGCACTGACGCCACCCAAGACGCTTAAGATTTCGTCGGAAACGACGAATCCGAGTGCCCCTAGCCGCTTCCCACCGGGCTGTGCCGTAGCCATCAGAGAGGGCAATGGCGACGTCCGCCATCTCCCGCGTGTGCCTTTGCTGGTCGCGAATTATTTGCCATACGCCGTCAGAGTAATAGCCCGCGAACGGCTTGAACTCGGACCGGGTGATCGAGAATTGGGAATCGTCGAAGCCGGCCAGAACAGACTCTTCCTGTACGCTCTCTTGGCCGGTCGAAATATTGTTTCAGCTGTTGGTCTGAGTGGCAGAGACCGAGGCGTCCGCAGGGACCGGACGCTATACGTCAAGAATTTCGGTCCGCTCACTTGCACGCACAAAGCAATTTGGCCCATTTGGTAGGGCCGCTTCGCGGTCACGCTGCGATCCAACGAAGACGCGGTTCGGGCGGCAGGCCGCGCAGCCGTTAGAATTTCCGTTTGTGGCACAAATGTGCTCAGTTAGGTCCGCTCTGCCTAGCGATGTAGACTAAATGCGGACCGGGTGGGACCGCCGCCTCTGACCCAATGTATGGTCCGGCCGTGCGTCGCAAGAGTTCTTCGTCGAGCTGGCGGTGGCGGTCTTGCATCAATGTATCCGGCCTTTGATTGGAGCGTGTTGTGCTCCTGGCCATCATGGATAGTCGCCTTTGTTGCCGAGCTCGAAGCCGTCGGCGAACGGCTCCAGCAAGCTCAGAACAGTTTCAACGAAGCACGAGACAAGCTCGTCAGAAACGAGGGAACGTCATCCGGCAGGCAGAGATGCTAAAGCAACTAGGAGTCAAGCCGACCAAGGCCATGCCGCAAAGAGTTGCGGACCTGGCTGCTGATGAGGATCACACGGTGCCAGCGATCGAGGTGATCGCGGAAAAAGCCTGACCGTCGCGCACGACTAGAACAGATCGAATCGGCAGTCACGATTGACTCTTACCGTCAATACTATGATCGTCGCCGAAGCAAGAATTCAGCGAGTGTCTTTGCGCCCAATCGTCGGCGGGTAGTAGCATAGAAAGGCAGATGGCCTCTCAGTGTGAAAACGTCATTTCGCACTGCGTGTCAGTCGCGGTAAATCGCATAATCGATGCTCCGGAAAGCAGGACTGATGGAGCGAGAGGAACTGGGTTCTAAACCTCTCGGTTTCTAGTTTGATTTCAGGGCTTTGCTGTCGGCATGGCAGAGGTGCTTAATAGTAGAGGGTAACGGTATGTCTGGCCTCAGCGAAAAAAAGCCAGCGCTCGACCAACACACCGATCATGACGAAGACGACGGCGAGGAGCGACGCCACTATTGACATTGTCGAGCTGGCTAGCGGCGCTACCTCCACAAGCAATGCCGGGATAGCGCCGCCAAACGCGATCCCGATACGCCTCAGCTTCTTCGTATGTTTGCGGGCGATACGGAAACCCATCTCCTTCAAGAGATAGTTCGCTTCGGTGTGAGGCCACATCAGGGAGCGGACCGTTACGGGAGCGCCGCCAAGCCCGGTCGCCGTTCCGGCTGAACCAAGCGCTACGGCGCGATCGATAAGCATCCAATAGCGAATCTTGGATGACCAAGCCGCGACAAGAGCGGCGATGGCCACGAGCCTGGGCACCGGATCCGTCGCGCCGAATACAGTGGCCATGGCAACCAACCAGACGGCGCCAGTCGCGAGCGCGAACAGCAGGTATATCGGCGCCACCCACGGGTGGTGCCATTCTCGGATTGGCTTCAGAACGGCGTAGATCATACCGGTCGAATAGACGGTCACGAGCGCGCCGAACGTGACGAGGACGCCGACGACGGCGTCGCGGGCAAGCCAGCGCTCGAGGAACACCGAGGCGCCTAGATACGCGGTTGCCGCGAGCATTGTCGCCACCGCGGCAACGGCTTCTCGCGAGAGCCAGGAGGACCGCCACTGCGAGAACGCGTGGATCGCGCGGCGCGGCCGGAGTAGATGAAATGTCGAAGACACGAGGCCAGCGAAGGCGAGAGTTAGCGCAATCACTATCGTCGCGGCTACAAACCAGCGAGCGGTCGGCAGCGTGCCGGCGGGCGTAAGCAGGCCGAGCAGGGCGAGGAGCCCAAACCCCGCCCCGGACAACGACGTGAAGAAGACAAGCGAGGCGGCCGGGTGCATGCCTCAGATGGCGTCCAGCATCCGGTCGATCCAGCCCAGGAATCCGCTGGTGGTGGCCGCGGATTCGAGCTTAGGCTCGCCGGCCTGGCCGCACGCATCGCGGCGCGGCCGCGGCGGCAGATACTTGTTTGTTGGACGATAGCCGAGTTCGGGCATGAGATCGTATCCACCCCGCTCCGCGACGAGCTTGGCGACGGACGATTTCGGATCCGCGAGATCGCCGAAATGGCGCGCGCCCGTCGGGCACGCCGCGACACAGGCGGGGAGGCGGTCAGCGGCCGTGGCGCTGTCGCTGTAGATCCGGTCGACGCACAACGTGCATTTCTTCATCACGCCTACGCCGACATCCATTTCGCGGGCACCGTAGGGACACGCCCAGGCGCAGAGGCCACAGCCCATGCACAGGTCTTCGTCGACCAGCACGATGCCGTCTTCGGCGCGCTTGAATGAAGCGCCGGTCGGACAGACGGTGACGCAGAGCGGGGCATCGCAATGCAGGCACGACCGCGGGAAGTGCACTGTGCGCGTCTCGCCGGCGCCGTTCATTTCGTAGGTGTGAACTCGGTTAAGCCAGGCACCGTCGACACCGGCGCCATAGGGGTTCTGATCAGTGAGCGGCGCGAGGAAGCCGCCAGTGTTCCATTCCTTGCAACTGACCGCGCAGGCGTGGCAACCGACGCAGGTGTCGAGATCGATCACGAGTCCAAGCTTGCGTGCGGGCGTGCCGGTAGGGAGAGACGTCATGGGTTGCGCGCGGATCTGAATTGCGCACCATAGCGCGATTCCCGCGGCGGCGGTGCGAAATCGGCCGGGCGGCCGAGCGCAGGCGGGCGGGGCGCGATCTCGCCGGCTTCGTGCGGCGCCGCCTTTTCGATCGACACGCGGAGATCGTACCAGGCCGCCTGGCCGGTGACGGGATCGCTGTTGGAAAAGCGATTCCGGCTGCTGCGCTCGGGCAAAATGCTGTCGACCAGGTCATTGAGCAGGAACCCTTGGCGGACCTCGGGGGCGTCGGGCGCGAGATTCCACGCGCCAGCGCGCCGGCCAATTGCGTTCCAGGTCCAAACCGTGTTGCCGTTGACGCCGTCCATGAGCTTGACGGGCACGCGGACGCGCCCTGCGCGGCTCGTGACCCACACCCAATCGTTATCGGTGATGCCGTTGGCTTCCGCCCAGACGCGCGGCAGGAACAGGTGGTTGCGCGCATGGAGTTGCCGCAGCCAGGCATTATGCGAACCCCAGGAATGATAGATCGCCATCGGCCGCTGCGTGATGGCGTGGAGGCGATGCGGGCTGTCGTCGCCGTCAGCCTGCACGTACCAGATCGGCAACGGGTCACAATACGCCTGGACGCGTGAGCGCAGCTGCTCGGGCGGCTGGATCGTGCCGTGTCCCAGCGCCGCCAGCTTCAGCTTCTGCAGCGGCTCGCAATAGAGCTGCGCGATGACTGGTTCCGGCGCATCGATGAAGCCCATCGCGGCGGCGTATTCGAGATAGGCGCGGTTGACACCCTTGAAGAAGCGCGCTTCGGCAGGCATCTCGGCGCGCCAGAAGCAGCCGTTCGCGATGTACGCCGTGAGCTGCTCCGGATTGCTTGGGCCCTTTCCTTCGAGTTCGCCGTCACGCCCGCGCCATCCCGCCAGCGGCCCTACGCCGGGCTTGCGTTCGTGGTTCACGATGTAATCGGCATAGCCGCCGGGATATTTCGAAGCGCCATGTTGGTCGACGAGCGCGGGGAAGCCGAGCCGCGTGCCGAGATCGATCAGCACATCCTGGAATGGGCGGACATTTCGCTCTGGCGCGTGCACGGGCTGGCGGATCGCGTCGGCTGGACCGTCGGCGTCGCTGATCGGCCGGTCGAGCAGCGAGATGCAATCCCAGCGCTCGAGAAAGGTCGTATCGGGCAGCACGACGTCAGCATACGCGACTGTCTCGGAATAGAACGCATCTGAGTAGATGATGCGAGGGATCCGATAGGCGCCGCTCGCGGGATCGCGGTCCGCAAGCATGCGCACCGTCTCGGCCGTATTCATGGCGGAGTTCCACGCCACGTTGGCCATGTACAAGAACAGCGTATCGATCGGGTAAGGGTCGCCGCACCAGGCATTGCCGATGACGTTGTGCATCGCGCCGTGGATCGCGAGCGGCGCCTCCCAAGAGAACGCCTTGTCGATGCGGCTCGCGGTGCCGTCGGGTTCGACCAAGAGATCCTCGGGGCCCAGCGGAAAGCCGAGATGGGGCGCGGGCAACGGCGTGTTGGGCCGGACGTCGCCGTTGCGGCCGCATGATTTCGGCAATGTGGCCGGCGATTTCGGATAAGGCGGCTTCGAGCGGAAGCCGCCGGGTGCATCGACGCTGCCAAGCAGAAGCTGGAGCAGGTGCAACGCGCGGCAGGTGTGGAAGCCGTTGGCGTGGGCGGAGATGCCACGCATCGCGTGCATGCTTACTGGACGGCCGACCATGTGCGCATGGCGCCGTCCGAAGGCGTCGGTCCAGGGCTGCTCGATGACGACCTCGCGCTCGAAAGCGGTGCGGGCCAGTTCGGCCGCAATCCTTCGAATTGTCTCCGCGGCAATTCCAGTTTGTGCGGCGACGGATTCCGGCGCGTATTGCGGATCGAGATAGCGCTCGGCGAGAAGATGGAATACGGGGACGACAGTCTTTCCTTCGACCGTATATCGGCCACGCAGCGCGGGCTGGGCTGCGGAGTCTTGCGTCGTCGCCCCGCACTGGCGCGCGCGATCCCAAACCATCGCGCGCCCGTCCGCGTCGCGGAGGAAAAGGCCGTCATCCGCCTGGCCCGGCGCCTCGACAACGAGCCAACCGGCGTTCGTGCAGCGAGCGAGGTAGGCGGCATCGACTTTCCCAGCCCGGAGCAATTCGTGGATGAAGCTCATGACCAGCAATCCGTCGGTTCCCGGACGGATTCCAAGCCACTCGTCGGCGATCGCGGAATAGCCGGTCCGGACCGGATTGACGGACACAACCTTGACGCCGCGCGCCTTCAGTTTCCCCAAGCCGATCTTGATCGGATTGCTGCTGTGGTCCTCGGCAACGCCGAACAGCATAAAGTATTCGGTGCGGTCCCAGTCCGGCTCGCCGAACTCCCAGAAGGAACTTCCCATCGTGTAGAGGCCGGCTGCCGCCATGTTCACGGAGCAGAAGCCACCATGGGCCGCGTAGTTTGGCGTGCCGAATTGTTGCGCCCACCATCCGGTCAGCGCTTGGCTTTGGTCGCGTCCGGTGAAAAAGGCGAGCTTGCGAGGATCGGTCGCGCGAATCTCACGCAGCCACTTTGTGGCGATGCCGAGGGCCTCGTCCCAGCCGATGGCCTGGAATTCGCCGCTGCCGCGTTCGCCGATGCGCTTAAGCGGCGTGGTCAGCCGCGCAGGCGAGTGGTGGTGCATGATGCCCGCGGAGCCCTTGGCGCATATGACCCCGCGGTTCACCGGATGATCGGGATTGCCGTCGATGTAGCGGATCTCGCCATTCTGCAGGTGGACCCTGATCCCGCAGCGGCACGCGCACATATAGCAGGTTGTCGTCGCAATCCGGCTATCCCGGTTCGGCGCGGCGTCGGGGGTTTGGTCCGTCGTCGGAATGGGTGCGATCCGTCTAAGACGTAACCGGAATCGGTCCGGTGCCGAGATGCATTTCGAGCCAGCGCGCGGCGGCAAGCAAGAGAGCTTCGTCGCCCGCGAGCGAGACGAGCTGAACGCCGATCGGCAGGCCGCGCGGCCCCCGCCCGGTGGGAACATGCAGGCACGCGGCGTGCAGCAGCGTCCACAGCCGGTTGAAGATCGCGCTGCCGGTCGAAGCGAGGCTCGCCGGCGCTTCGCCGGGCGCGCTGAGCGTCAGTAGCAGTTCGTTCTGGGCGACGGCGGCGGCGAGCCAACGCCGAACCGCGGTTACGGAGCGCCAAGCCTCGGCGATCGCTGGCTCAGTCTGGCGCATCCCCTTTACGATGAAGTCCGCGATTTCCGGGCTGAGCCCGTCGCGCCGGTCGCGCCATTCGGTGGCGAAAGCGCGCGCGACCTCGGCGGACATGATCGTGCGATGCGCGTCGTTGAGCCGTTGGAACGACGCCGGGAGATCCAGCGTCCGCACCGCGGCCCCTTTGCTGGCTGCTACGCGCGCCGCCTTTTCGAGCGCGACCGCCGCGGCCGGTTCCGCTTCGTCAAAGTTCGGCGGGCGCACCATGGAAAAGCGTGGCGCGTCCGTATCGCGAACGGTGCTTGCCGGCGCGCCAGCGAGTACTGACGATATGAGCGCGATGTCGTCGAGCGAGCGCGCGAAGAGCCCGATCGTGTCGAGCGAAGGTGCAAGATACTTCGTGCCGCGGGTGTCCCAGAGATCGAACGCCGGCTTGTAGCCGTACACGCCGCAATAGGCTGCCGGTCGGATCGTCGAGCCGCCGGTTTGCGTGCCAAGGGCGGCGGGCACCATGCGATCGGCGACGGCGGCCGCGGAGCCGCTCGACGAGCCGCCTGGCGTCGCGTCGGGCGCATGCGGATTACGGGTCGGTCCCGGCCGAAGATAGGCAAATTCCGTCGTCACCGTTTTGCCAAAGATGATCGCGCCCGCGCTCTTGAGTCGCGCGACGGATACAGCATCCGCCGCCGGCTTATGACCGCGATAAATCTCGGAATTGTACTCGGTCGGCTGGTCCGCGGTGTCGATCACGTCCTTGATGCCGATCGGCACGCCGTGAAGGACCCCGCGCGACGTTTCTTGATCGCAGCGTCCGGCAGCGGCGCGGATTCTGTTTTCGTCGAGATAGGCCCAGGCCTGAACCGCCGGTTCGCGCGAACGGCAACGCGCCAACAACGCTTCGGCTAGGGTCGATGCCGTAACGCGGCGCTCGGCGATGAAGCTCGCCGCTTGCGCCGCCGAGAGTATCGTCGAATCGGCTGGGGCTGTGTCGGCCACGCTATTGGCCGCCCTGGGCGCGGAGCCGCGCCGTTTCGGCGTGATCGATTGCACGGCGCACCTGATCGATCCCGACGGCATAGGTCGTGCGCGCGGTCTCCGCCGTGATGTGGCCGTCAAGGTAGTCGCGTAAGACGAGATCGAGGTCGCGCTCGTGCGGATTTCCGTAGCCGCCGCCGTTTGGGCCGACGACCTGGATGAGATCGCCTGTGGCAATCTTCCTTCCCGAGGATTTCGACGGCCACTTCACCGCCTGCTCGGTGCGCGGGTTGCAATGGACCTCGGCGGCGCGGCCGTCTTCGCCCCCAAACAGGCCCTTGGGCGCCTCCAGCGTGCGGTCGCCGTTGCACGAGAAAAACCCGTCGGTGAGGAACCGTACCTCGCGCACCGCGCCTATGCCGCCGCGCCAACGGCCGGCCCCCGGCGCATTGGGGCGCAGCTCGTAGCGCTCGACGCGCAGCGGGTAGTGCATCTCGATCTCCTCGCACGGCACGTTGCGGGTGTTGGCCATGAGGTTGTCGACCGAATCCGGCCCGTCGCGGCCGCGGCGCGCGCCGTAGCTGCCCTCGTTCACCTCGACGCAGACCCAGTATTGTCCCTTCTGCTGATTGTAACCGCTGTAGGAGACGCTCATGACATGCGCCGAGTTTCCGGCGGTGACGCGCTCGGGAATGACCGGGGCGAGCGCGCGGATGACGCAATCGAGGGCGCGCTGGATCTGGGCCATGCGCGCGAAGCAGGCGCGCGGGAAGTTGGGATTGAAGATGCTGCCCTTCGGCGCCTCGACATGGACCGGGCGGAACATGCCCTGGTTCTGCGGGATGAATTCGCCGTTCGTCACCTCGTCGAGCATCAGGGTCCGGATGATGTAGAAGCACCCGACCTGAACCGAACCTTCGAACGGCACGTTGTAGCCGGTCTCGACCTCGGGGGAGGAGCCGGTCAAGTCGATCGTCACGTCGCTGCCGCGCTTCTTGACGGTCACCTTGACCTTGAGCGGCTTGTTCCAGTTGCGGCCGTCGTCGTCGAGCCAGCTCTCGGCGCCGTAATCGCCGTCGGGGATCTTGGCGAGCTCGGCGCGCAAGCGGCGCTCGGAATAGTCCATCCAGTAATAGCCCGCCCCCAGCACCGTATCGGCGCCGTAGCGCTTGATGAGCGCCAGATAGCGCTCGCGCCCGAGGCGGACGGCCGCGACCATGGCCTCGATGTCGGCGGCGTTCATGTCGGGCGTGCGCACGCTGTCGCGCAGGATGGACCAGACCGATTCGTTGCGCACGCCGCGTTCGTAGAGCTTTATTCCGTTGTAGAGCGTGCCTTCGGCGTAGACGTCGACGAGGTCGATGTTGAGGCCGGGAACCGCGGCGCCGGTGTCGATGAGATGTGCGGTCGCCGCTGAGAATCCGAGCAGCCGGCCATCGTGGAAGATCGGAAGCGCCACGCCGAGATCGGGCGTGTGCGACGCGCCGTGATAGGGGTGGTTGTGGATGATGATATCGCCGTCGTCGACCTTGCCGCCGAGTTTGGTCATGAAGCCTTTGATGTAGAACGGCAGCGAGCCGATGTGCATCGGCGAGCTCTCGCTCTCGGCGATCTCGCGCCCCGCCGCGTCGAACAGGCCGCAGCCGAGGTCCTCGGATTCGCGGATGATGCTCGAATTCGACATGCGGTAGAGGACCTGCGCCATCTCGCGCGCGATCGCTTGGAACGCGCCGCCGAGCACGCGCAGCGTGACCGGATCGATGTTCCGGTAATCCCACTGGACGGGCGAAAGCGGATCGATCGCGGCGTTCATGGCGCGTCGCGGCGCAGGGTGATGACGAGATTGCCGAACGCGTCGACCTCCGCCGAGCGTCCCGGCGGGATGACCGTCGTCGAATCCATCTGCTCGACGATGGCCGGCCCCGCGATGACGTTGCCCGACTTCAGCGCCGCACGGTCGTATATCGCGGTTTCGAAGCGGCGCGGGCGCCCGCCCTCATCGAAGACGACGTTGCGCCGGGAGCGGCTCGCCGTGTCTGGCGCGGCGCCGCCGGCGGCGATCCGGCTCGGGTTCAACTTCGGGATCCGGCCGATGCCGACGACGCGGGCGTTGACGAGCTCGACGACCTTGGCCGGCATGTCGACGCCGTATTGGCGCCGATGCGCGGCGTGGAAGGCGTCGATTAAGGCGGAGATGAAGTTTCCATCGATGGCGCCCGCGGGGGCCGGCGTGCGCAGCTCATAGCCTTGGCCGGCGTAGCGGCAATCGGCGCTCCTGACGAAGATGATCGCATCGGCGGCGAACCCGTCGCGCTCGAGCTGCGTGCGGGCGCGCGCCTCCAGCGCGTGAAAGCATTCAGCGAAGTGCGCCGGATCGGCCTTATCGAGCGGCATCATCAGCGTTTGGCTGAAGTCGTAGGTGATGTGCGAGGTGAGCAGGCCCATCGCCGAGGTGAGGCCCGGCCAGGCGGGCACCACGACGTGCGGGATCGACAGTTCCTGGGCGATGTCGCAGGCAAAGAGCGGGCCCGCGCCACCGAAGGCGACGAGCGCGAAATCGCGCGGATCGTAGCCGCGGCGCACGCTGTTGACCTCGATCGCCTGCACCATCGAGTGGGTGAGGATTCGGAGCGCGCCGAGCGCCGCCTCGTCGACGCTCATGTCGAGCCGCTTGGCAAGATTCTCGGCGATCGCGCGCTCGGCCTTGGCCGGGTTGAGCTTGGCGCGCCCGCCGAGGAAATTGTCGGGATTGATCCGCCCGAGCACCAGCGCGCAATCGGTCGCCGTCGGCTCGACGCCCCCCTTCCCGTAGCAGGCGGGGCCCGGCTCGGCGCCGGCACTGCGCGGCCCGACCTGGAATTGCGCGCCGGCGTCGACATAGGCGATCGAGCCGCCACCGGCGCCGATCGAGTCCACCTCGGCCATCGGCACCATGGCATGGTAGTCGCCGATGCGCGTGTCGAGGAGGTGCTTGAACTGCATCTCGCCGCCCGGGGCCACGCCGATATCGGCCGAGGTGCCACCGACGTCGAGGCTGATCACGCTCTTGAACCCGGCCGAGGCGCCGACCCAGATGCCGCCGAGGAGGCCGCCGACCGGGCCGGACATGAGAAGCGTGACCGGCCGCGCCATGGCGCCCTCGAGCGTGGCGCAGCCGCCGCTCGATTGCATGAGGTGCAGGCCCGACGTGAGGCCGTTCTCGCGCAATTGCGATTCGAAGCGCTCGAGGTAGCGCGCGGTCTTGGGTCCGACGAAGGCGTTGAGGCACGCGGTCGAGAACCGCTCGTATTCGCGGTATTGCGGTATCACCTCGTGGCTCGCGCACACGAACAGCCCCGGCGCCTCGGCGGCCACGATTTCCTTGGCGCGGCGCTCATGCGCGGGATTGAGGAACGACATCATGAAGCAGATCGAAATGGCCTCGACGCCCTCGGCGACAAGCGCGCGTGCGGCGCGGCGGACGGCCTCTTCGTCGAGTGGCGCCAAGACCGCGCCGTCCGGCCCGGCGATGCGCTCGCGTACCGTCAGGCGATGATTGCGGCGGACGAGCGGATATTTCTGCCAGGGCAGCTCGAGCTGGAGCGAGAAATTGTGCGGGCGCTTGTGGCGCGCGATGTGGAGGATGTCGCGAAAGCCCTCGGTGGTGATGAGCCCGGTCTTGGCGCCGTTGTGCTCGAGCACGATGTTGGTCGCGATCGTAGTGCCGTGCATGAAATAGCGAACGTCAGCGAGCGCGGAGCCGGCCTTGGCACAGAGCTCGGCGAGGGCCGCCAAGGCGCCTGCCGAAGGATCGCGGGTCGTGGTCGCGACTTTGTGGACCTCGACGGCGCCGCTCGTGTCGTCCACGAGCACGAGATCGGTGTGGGTGCCGCCGATGTCGATTCCGACGCGCTTCATGGCGGGCTCAGAACAGGTTGCCCATCGCGCCGACGCCCCCGTCGACCGTGAGCACAACGCCCGAAATGTAGCTCGCGCGGTCGGACGCTGCGAAGACGCAGAGGTCCGCCACTTCCTCCGGCGTCGCCGGCCGGCCCATCGGCAGCGGCTTGGCGAGATCGGCCCAGCGGGATTCGTCGCCAGTGCGGTCCTTGGCCTTCTTCTTCATCAGCATCACGAGCCGCTCGGTCGCCGTCGGCCCGGGATTGACGCCGACCACGCGCACGCCTTTGCGCGGGCTCACCGAGCCGAGCGCCTTCGTGAAGCCCATCAGGCCGGTGTTGGTCACGGTGGCGACGATGATGTCGGGGTCCGGGCGCTCGCCGCAATTGCCGATCACATTAATGATCACGCCGCGCCGACGCTTCGCCATTTCTAGATAGATCGCGCGGGTGAGTAGCACCGTTGCCAGCACCTTGAGTTCCAACCCTTCGCGCCATTTCTGCTCGGTAGCTTCCTCGATCGGCCCGGTGGGGGTGGCGCCGGCGTTGTTGCAGAGGATATCGACGCCCTCGCAGCGGCGAGCCAATTCCTCGACGGCCCTGGACTTCAGAAGATCGAGGGCGTGGATCTCGATGGAAACGTTATGGCGTGTCCGGATCGCCGAGCGCGTCGCCTCGAGTTCGGCGGCCGATCTTGCGCAGAGATGGAGATTGCAGCCGGCCTCGGCCAGCCGAAACGCAATCGCGGCACCGATACCCTTTGAGCCGCCGGTCACCAAAGCCGTGCGGCCGTTCAATCCAAGGTCCACAAGCGAATTCCTCCCACAAATATGCGCAAGGGACGGCCAATCATACACCGGCGCGGTGGCTATGCCAGGGGACCTGGATCACGGTGGCTTTGCCGGCTTGTGTTTTGTCGCCCCTCCTTTGCCGTGCTAGCATGCGTTCAGTCCGTTTGCTTTCGAAAGCTGTAACGGACGGAGAGGGAGGAAACCATGACACAGCGCCGATTCACATCGCGACGCTCGTTTGTTGCCGGCGCGGCCAGCGCGGCTGCGCTCGTCTCTGCCCCCGCGATCATTCGCGCTCAACAGACCAAGCGATTCCTCCGTCCTATCGTAGCCGGCCTCAACGCCAAAGCGGGCGATCCGACCTACGAGTCCATCGCCCGGATCTCCAAAATCCTCAAAGAAAAGCACGGTGTGGAGATGGAGATTCAGGTCCATCCGAGCTCGGTGCTTGGCACCGATCTCTCCCAGCTCGAGGCCGTCCAGACCGGCTTTATCGATATCACCAGCAACGTGACAGCGCAGTTCTCGACGTTCTCCGATGCGTTCGTCTTCTCCGACCTCCCTTATGCGATCCCGAGCTGGGATGTCGGATTGCAGCTCTTCAAATCTGATTTGTGGAAGGAGCAAGCGGCGAAGTTCGAGCAGAAGGTGCCGCTGAAAGTTCTGCCTCCCGTCGCGGCGGGTGGCTTCCGCCTGCTGTGGAATAACAAGCGGCTGGTCAAATCACCGGACGATGCCAAGGGCCTCAAGATTCGCACAACCAACTCGGCCGTCGAGATCGAGTTGTTCCGGAAATGGGGCACCAATCCCACGCCGCTCGCCTGGACGGAGACTTATAGCAGCCTCAAGAGCGGCGTCGTGGAAGGCATGCATGTACAGCCCGTCTGGACCTACAGCTTCAAGATGTACGAGGTCCTGAAATACGCGACGGAGGTCGACGCCATCTTCGCCATCCAATTCCAAGTGATGAACTTGAACACCTGGAAATCGATGCCCAAGCCAATGCAGGACGCGTTCTGGGACGCGGCGCAGCAAGCGGCCGACGAAGCCAACGCGATCGACCGCGCTTCAGAAGCGGAGTTCAAGAAGAAGCTCGTGGCGGCGAAGATGGAAATCTACACGCCGTCGGTGGCCGAGAAGCAGGCCTGGACCAAGTACGGCCGCGAAGTTTGGACCACGGCAGGTAAGAACGTCGACAAGGCCGTGCTCGATCGCCTGCTCAAGTTTTGAGAGCCGTCACCCGTTCGCGCGCCGAAGCCGTGAGCGTCGCGGACATCTGATTGCGGCAGCCGATTCTGTCTACAACCATGTTCGCCAGGATCCTTGACGGAATCGACTTGGTTGTCCGGTGGGTGTCCATTGGGCTGGCGGCGATCATCGTCCTGCTCTTGTCGGCGCAGATCTTCTTCCGTTACGTGCTCAACGATTCGATCGTCTGGTCGGAAGAGGTCTCGACTTGGTGCATGGTGTGGCTCGTCTTCCTGGGATCAGCCACGATCATGCATCGGTGGGACCACGTGCACGTTCCGCTGTTCCTGCAACGGCTGCCGATGCGCATGCGCCCCTATTTCGTCGTCGCCGCGAAGGCGATGACGCTGCTCGCCGTGTGTCTCATCGCGTATTACGCGGCGGTCATCTTCCAGGCCCGGTTTCACATCGTGTCCCAGACCACTGGAGTCTCGACGCGATGGATAAAACTCTCGATCCTGATCGGCTCCATCCTGATGGCGCTGTTCGCGCTCCGCTGCATCGCCGTCGATATCCGGCGGATCGTTCGGGGCGACCGGGGCTATTTCGAGACTTATGGAGAGATGGTTGAGGGCCCCACTGGGCCGGAAGGTAACCGGTAGAGGGCATGGACATCGTCGCCCTCTACTTGTTCCTGCCGTTTCTGGTCCTGCTACTGCTTGGCGTGCCGATCGCGTTCAGCCTGCTGCTGGGATGCGCGGTGTTTCTCTTCTTCTCGGGCACGCGGATTCCGAACTTGGTGATGGCGACGGAGCTCTACGTCGCCGTCGATTCCTTCACCCTGCTGGCCCTCCCGACCTTCGTGCTCGCAGGCGAGCTCCTCAATCGCTGCGAGCTCACGGACAAGCTCATTCGCTTGGCGCGGGACCTCGTCGGCTGGATTCGCGGCGGCCTGGCCCAGGTGACGGTGGTCGGTAGTATGTTCTTCGCCGGCATCAATGGCTCGGCGCTGGCCGATGCGGCCTCGATCGGGCCGATCATGATCCCGGGGATGGTGAAGGAGAAATACCCGCCGGCCTTCGCCGGGGCAGTCACGGCAGCGGCCTCGATCATGGGCCCGATTATTCCGCCGAGCATTCCGCTGGTGATTGTGGGCGGCCAACTTGGCATCTCGATTGGCGGCCTCCTCATTGGCGGCGTCGTGCCGGGCGTGGTCATCGGCCTCTCGCTGATGGCGACGGTCTATGTGATGGCGCGGCTCGGCGGCTATGGCGCCGTGATCAAGTTTCCCGGCCTGGGCCCGCTGGGGCGGTCAGCCTATGAGGCGGCCCCGGCCCTCGCTATCCCGTTCCTGATCCTCGGCGGGCTACTTTTCGGCATATTTTCGCCGACCGAGGCCGGCACGGTCACCGTCCTCTACACGATCGCGATCGGCGGCCTCTTCTATCGCACGCTCACCTGGCGGAAGCTGCACGACGCGCTGCGCGCCACCGTCGTCGTGACCGCGTCGTCGCTGATCATCGTCGCGACCGCGGTTCTGTTCGGCCGCATCATGACGTTCCACCAGGTTCCGCAGGAGCTCCTGAAGCTGCTGACGGCCATAACCAGCGACAGGACGGTCCTCCTGCTCCTCATCATCGTGCTTTTCATCATCGTCGGCATGTTTATGGACGCGGTCGCGAACATGGTCATTCTCGGCCCACTGCTCTACCCGATCTGCGTGCAGGGACTCGGGATGGATCCCATTCAGTTCGGCATGTTTCTCATGGTCGGCCTGCTGCTCGGTGTGCTGACCCCGCCCGTTGGGCTCGTGCTCTTCGTCATCGCCCCCATCGCACGGCTATCCCTCGAACGGCTCTCCCTCGCGGTGTTGCCGTTCCTGGCAGTCGAGGTCGTCGTGCTGTTCCTGATCGCGGTCTGGCCGGATCTCACGCTGTGGCTGCCGCGTATGGCGGGCCTTTCGAAATGACCCGGCCGGAACCGGAGTAACCGCATGGACGCCACCACACGCCGCATCGTCGATTTCGCCCGCGCACTGCAATACGAGCATCTGCCGCAGAAGGCCGTGCACGCCGCCAAGGCGCGCCTGCTCGATTCGATCGGCGTCGGGCTCGCCGCCTATATGGCGCCGCCGGTGCGGGTGGCGCGGCGCGTGGCGCCCAACGTGACGGATCCGTGGAGCGCGCGCATCTGGGGCAGCGGCGCGCGCACGACGCCGGAGATGGCGGCGTTCGTCAACGGCACGATGGTGCGCTACCTCGACCTCAACGACGCCTATCGCACGCTCGACGCCGCGCACCCCTCGGACAACCTGCCGGGCCTCCTCGCCGTGTGCGAGGCGCGGGGCCTCTCCGGCCGCGACCTCATCCTGGCCCTCGCGATCTCGTTCGAGATCCAATGCCGCTTCACCGACACCGTGCCGTTCAACGACGCCGGCTTCGACCAGCCCGTGGTCGGCTCTTTCGCGGCGGCCCTCGGCGCCGGCCGCGTGATGGGGCTCGATGCGGAGCAGATGGGGCACGCGCTGGCCCTTGCCGTCGTTCCCCATCTCGCCACCTATCAAACGCGGGCCGGCGAGCTTTCGATGTGGAAAGGCTGCGCGGGGCCGAACGGCGCGCGGCACGGCGTGTTCGCGGCGCGCCTCGCCGAAGAGGGCCTCACGGGGCCCTACGATGCGTTCGAAGGCATCTTCGGCATCTGGAACCAGACGCTCGGCAAGCCCGGCGTCTTCAACCTGCCGGAGCCGGGGAAGGCCGCCTCCTACGGCATCATGCAGACGAACATCAAGAAATACGCCGTGCGCGATTCCTGCCAATTGCCGATCGACACGGCGCTGGATCTCCGGGCCAAGGTGGACGTGGCCCGGGTGCGCAAGCTCCAGGTCGACACCTACAAGTCCGCGCACGCCGGCGCCGTGGCCGATCCCGAGCTGTGGCGGCCCGCGACGCGCGAGACGGCCGATCACTCGATGCCGTTTTCGATCGCGGCCGCGCTTGCCGACGGCGACGTGACGCCCGACACCTTCGAGCAGGGCCGCTTCAAGGACGCCGACGTGCTGCGCCTCATCGGCATGATGTCGGTCGACATCAATGCCGATTTCTCGAAGCAGACGCCGGGCATCCGCAATTGCCGCATCACCGCCACGCTCGACGACGGAAAGACGGCGGTCGCGCACCGCAAGGTGACCATGGCCGAGATCGAGGCGGGCACGCCCGACGACGTGCTCGAGCGGAAGTTCGAGCGCCTGCTGCGCGTGTTCATGCCGCCCGACGCGCGGCGGCGCCTCATCGACGCGTGCTGGTCGCTCGACCGGCTGCCCCAGGCCGGCGCGGTCGTCGACCATACCTTGTTCTGATCCGGCGCGGAGAAGGCTTGTGACCAAGGACATCGAGAAGGACGCGGATCGCCTGATCGAAACGATCGCCGGCGGCGGCATCGCCGTCTTTCCGGTCGACGTCGGCTACGCCATCGTGGCCAACCGCGAGCCGGCCATCGAGCGCATTTTCCAGGTCAAGCAGCGCAGCTACGACAAGCCCTGCGGCATGTTCAGCAATTGGGCGATGTTCCTCGACATGGCGACGGTGGGCCAGCGCGAGCGCGAGATGGTCGACACGGTCATCCACCGCTACAAGCTGCCGCTGTCGGTAGTCGTTCCCTACAAGGTCGATCATCCGCATTTCGGCGGCCTGACGCCGCGCGCGCGCTCGATCTCCTCCCGGGCGGGGACGATCGACATGCTGCTCAACGCCGGCACGCTCCACGATGCCATCGCCGAGCGGAGTTTCGCCCGGCGCCTGCCGGTCCTCGGCTCCTCCGCCAACATGTCCTTGACCGGCAGCAAGTATCGCCTGGCCGACGTCGAGGCGCCGGTGCGCGCGGTGGCCTCGCTCGTGCTCGATTACGGCAACACCAAATACAGCCATCCCGACGGGATGGGCAGCACGATCATCGAGCTGCCGGGCGGGAAGCCGCTTCGCAAAGGAATCGTCTACGACGAGGTTTGCGACATTCTATCGAAGCACTTCGCCGTCGATCCGCGGAAGCTCGGCTAGAGCGCCAAGCGGTCGATGATCCCGGCGACGCTCGGCGCTTCGTCGATGCGCCAGAGCGCTTGGAGCAGATCGCGCTGCTTCTGCTCGCCGAGCGCGGCCGTGAGCTTCAGGAACTTGCCTTCAAGCTCGGCATCCGACAGGCCGCGGGCGATATCGGCCTCGGTCCAGGCGATATGCGCTTCGTGGCTGCGCCCGGCGCGATCGGTGGCCGTGATCCGGCAATTGCGCACGGCCGGCGCCGCTTTCGTGAACGCATCCGCGATGTCGATCTTGGTGCGCCCGATCAGGTCCACGACCTCGGGCGCACGGAAGCGCCCGCCCTCGAAGCTCTCCGGGTCGATTGCTCCGTCGACCAGCATCAGGGCGATCGTCACGGGCATGGAATGGTCCGCCGTCTCGCGCGTCTTCGGCGCCCAGAGCTCGGGATCCTCGACGGCGCCCTTGTAGGCCGAGCGATAGGTTTCGACGCGCAGCGCGGCGATATCGGGTGCCGCGATTTTGGCGCGCAGCGCCTTGGCGACATCGCCCGGCAACTGGCACGAGTCGCGGACGGGGTATTTCTTCAAGTTGGTCTGCGCGATGCCGAACGCGCGGCCGTTCTTGGGCGTGGCGAAGGGCTTGATGTCGTAGGGCTTGCCTATGGTCTGCTTCCAGAGCCCGAAGACCCCGTCGAACGGCTCGTAGGGGCCGGTCATGCCCTGGGCGGCGAGCTGCGCGGCGAAGACGCCTTGGCGCGCGCCGTTGGCGGCCGCGCAGCCTTTCCACATCGAGAGCTCGCCCGCGCGCGTCTGATAGGTCGAGAGATTGGGAATGATGGAGAGAGCGAGGGCCTGAGCGAGCTGCGCGCGGGACAAGCCGAGCAAGCGGCCGGCCGCGAGCGCGCAGGCCATTACACCGGGAACGGGCTGATCCCATCCCGCGTCGTTGAACGGCACCGAATCGACGAAGCGGCACTGCAGCTCGTAGGAGACGACCAGCGCCTCGAGAAACGCGCGGCCGCTGGCGTTCACCGTCTCGGCCACGGCGAGGATGCCGCCGAGATTGTCGGAGGGGTGCGAGCCGTCGACGGTGCGATGCGTATCGTTGAGATCGAGATAGCGCAGCATGCAGCCGTTAGCGAAGGCGGCGAGATCGGGCGTCGTCCGCACCAGGCTGCCCCAGACGCGGGAGCCGGCGTTGCCCGCGACCGGCAGCGCCAGCTTGCGGGCGATCTCGACCGGCGGCGCCGCATAGGCGGCGAGCGCGCAGCCGATCGTGTCGATCACGCGGCGCTTCGCCTGATGCGCGACCGCGGCCGGAAGATCGCCGATCCGCAGCGCCGCGGCGTAGTCGACCATCCTCTCTTCGAGCGCGCCCATCCCTGTTCCCTTTCTTCTTCGGGCTACGACGCGGCCGGCGGCAGCTCGACGCCGAACCAGCGCGCGAGCACGTCCCGGATCAACTCGAAGCACGCCCCATAGCGGACCACGGCCATCGTCTCGATGTCGAGCAAGGTCGACGAGGCCTTGTAGTGATGATACTTGCGCAGCCCGTAATCGACGATGACGTCGGCGATCGCCTTGATCTCGGGCTCGATGTCCTCGACGCGGAACTTGGTCCCGCTGAGTGACTTATTCGCAGACGAGCCGAACAGCGGCTGTGTTTCAGCAAGGCTCAGTTGACATATGGCTTCGTGAAAGGGACCGGCATTGAGGAGCATGCAGACGGTGCCAGCGCGAGTGCTGCGATCCCACGCTTCCCGGTCGAGTTTGCCCAGGAGCGGGTGCCGTTCGTCGACCGGTGCGATTAGTCCTAGTGGCAGGTCCTGATCGATAGTGATGGCGCGCACAATATCGCGCTGCCTTGGCGTCAATCGGTGGACTTGGCGGTGGATATCGTCGTTACCCAGCATCGCGTTCAGCTTGGTCGGCGCGCGTTGTTTAGTGTCGAAAATCCTCTTCAGCGCTGGAGCTGCCCCGCCGATCAGCGCGTAGCCGACGTCATTCGGCAAAATTGCGATTCCGCCGGCCTTAATGGCATCAAAAGCTCGCCTTGCGTCGACGGCCACATCGGCCCGGCCGGGTTTCATGTGTCGGCCTTGTTGTGTGTACCGAATATCAGCTCCGCGCGTAGAATGGTGTAGTCCGCCAAGAACCGGCGTGGATGTTACCGCGCCAGTCCTCGGATCGTGGCGCAATCGGATGGTCTCGTATCCCCATCGCGTTGAGACGCGTCAAGAAGGCCACACCGTACGCGCCATCGCGATCACGAATGAGAAGTCGCGGAGCCTGATCCCAAGGAAATGCCTCGGTCAATTGTCGCGCGATCCATTCTGCAGTTGGGTTGGCCGTAACGTTGATGACCCAAATGAGGCGCCGCCGGCCCAAACCCACAATGACCAGCCCGTACAGCAGGCTGAAGCCAATAGTGGGAACGACCAATAGATCGACGGCCGCGATATCGGGCGCATGGTTGCGTAAGAACGTGCGCCAAGTCTGTGAGCGCGGCCCACGCCGTTTGATCATGTACTTTGTATGGACCGGCCGTGCGGTGCAAGCCGGATGTGACGATCTGGAGATGATTGGTCTCGCGCATCTGTATTCGGCCCGTTGAAGGGAGCGTATTGCTCCCTGGCCATCATGGATATCCGCGCGCATCCGATCTCATTCGCGACAAGGCCCTGAAAGGCCGCAAGTACATCAAGATCACGGATGCGACGGTGAGACCGTTTCTCCATCTCCTCAATCCAACTCGCAGACCTCGGCAGGAATCTGTCGGTTTCCCGCGCCGTTGACGTTAGACCTCCATCTTGAGCGTGCCCTCGATGGTTTCAGTGATGTTCGATTACACCGCTGCCGGTTCGACACGCGGCTCAACGCGGGCCTCATAGCAACGTCCCTGTGCCAAGATCGTCCAAGCGATCCGTGCCAGCTTGTTGGCGAGCGCAACGGTCAAAACATTGCGATGCATGCGCCGGGCCGCGGCGGCGAGCCACGATCCAAAGCTATGCTTCGCCCAGCCTGTCGGCCGTAGAAGAATCGCACGGGCGCCTTGGATGAAGAGCGTGCGCAGATAGCGGTTTCCGCGCTTGGTGATATGGCCAAGGATGGTGCGATCCCCCGTCGACATTTGTTTCGGCACCAGACCAAGCCAGGCAGCAAAATCACGGCCTTTGCAAAAGGCAGCGCCATTGCCGATCGCTGCCACCATCGCACTCGAGATGATCGGGCCAATCCCCGGAACCGTGATCAGCTGCTGGCAGGCTTCGTCAGCGCGCGCCAGGGCCTCGATCTCATCCGTCACCCTTTCGATGCGCTCACCGAGATAGCTCCAGTCAGCCATAAGATCCCCGATGATCCTGATCATTCGCGGCGACAGCACATCGACGCGCGTGGCCAGAAGCTGAGGCAGCTGCCGTCGCAGGAAGTGATGTCCCTGCCGGACCGGGATGCCGTGCTCCAAGAGAAAGCCGCGAATCTGATTGGTCACAGCCGTCCGATTGCTGATCAGCCGAGACCGCACGCGATGTAACGCCTGCAAGTCCAGTTGCGCGTCGGTCTTTATCGGAACGCACCGCGTCGACGGGCGTTCTACAGCTTCCGCAACCGCGTGTGCATCCCGGAAGTCGTTCTTGTGACCTTGCCGGAACGGTTTGGAATAGGCTGGCGGCACCTGCTTGACGTCGTGACCGAGCGCGACCAGCTCACGAGCGATATGGTGTGAGGCCATGCCGGCTTCGATGCCGATGAGGCACGGCGGCACATTCACAAATCGTGCGGTCATCCGGGTCCGAGAGACCTTCTCGCGCAAGACGATCGCGCCTTTCTCATCCAAGCCAATTAGATGCAGCGTGTTCTTGCCGGTATCGATACCAATGGTGCGCGCAATTGCGGTGTCTGCTTTGCTGGACATGGCGTGTCCTCCTCGTGCTCTAAAACCCCCTCGCTCTGATAGCCGTTAGGGGCGAAAGCACGGCCGGTCCATCCCATTCGCGACAGTCGATTGAGCGACCTCGAAGCCGAGCTTGAGCAGCTCGCCGTGGATACGCGGTGCGCCCCACAGCGGATTCTCAACGCTCATCTGTCGGATTAAGGCACGAAGTTCGGTATTGACCGGAGGCCGACCGCCACGCGCTCGCGATCTCCATCGCCAATAGCGACGGAATCCGTCCCTATGCCATCTCAGGATCGTTTCCGGGCGAATGAGTGCAACCGCCTTGACGGCGGACGGAAACAGCCGAAACAACCAGACAAAGAAGAGACGATCGCTGTTCTGGACCCTGATGCGACCCGGCAACTTTCGTCGCAGCACGATCACCTGGTGCCGAAGTGCTGTGTTCTCAGCCGCGAGCCGCGCCTTCGACGTCCACGTCGTCGCAATCACGGCCAACAACATGCGGATTAGCGCAATCATCGCAGCTGACGCTAGTCGAATCCTTCAGCGAGTCAAACCGGATAACCTTTTCGGTATA
>Ga0310810_10001978_pt1 | contig 21769 bp, 19 predicted proteins | sample NCmetagenome_FD_207641 | JGI IMG/M metagenome (GOLD analysis project Ga0310810, IMG submission 207641) | Soil microbial communities from experimental microcosm in Duke University, North Carolina, United States - NC | ecosystem: Engineered > Artificial ecosystem > Soil microcosm > Unclassified ... | reverse complement strand
TCGCCAGAAGATGACTGTGCCCATCCTGATGTTGAAGGCCTTCGCCGTTCAACGTCGTGCGTCCGGCGGTGGCGCCCAGTAAAAATCCCTTGGCTTTGCTGTCCGCGGCAGCCCAGATCAGATCGCCGATGCGCTGAAAGCCGAACATCGAATAGTAGAAATAGAAGGGAATCATGTTGATTCCCAAGTTGGAGTAGGCGGTGCCGGCGGCGGTAAACGAAGACATGGCACCGGCTTCGGTGATGCCTTCCTCGAGAATCTGGCCGTCCTTGGCTTCGTTGTAATAAAGCAAAGTCTCGCGATCGACGGGCTCGTAGAGCTGGCCTTTGGACGAATAGATACCGACTTGGCGAAACAACGAATCCATGCCGAAGGTGCGCGCTTCGTCGGGAATGATCGGCACGATGCGCTTGCCTATTTCCTCGTGGCGCAGGAGCTTCGACAATAGGCGCACGGCCGCCATCGTCGTCGATATCGAATGTTCGGCCGAGCCTTTGAGAAACTCGGCGTATTCGGAAGCTTCGGGCGGTTTAAGTGCTTTGGCGCGAACTTTTCTTTCCGGCACGAAGCCGCGCAGTTGCTTGCGCCGCTCGAGCAGATACTGCGTTTCCGGGCTATCGAGCGGCGGCCGATAAAAAGGCGTCTCGACTACCTCTTCGTCGGGCAGTGGAATGTCGAATCGGCTGCGGAACTCTCTCAGTTCGCGCTCGTTCAGTTTCTTTTGTTGATGCGTGATGTTTCTGCCTTCGCCCGCTTCGCCGAGGCCGTAACCTTTCACGGTCTTTGCCAGGATCACCGTCGGCCCGCCCTTGTGTTCGATCGCGGCCTTGTACGCGCTGTAGACTTTTTTCGGATCATGGCCGCCGCGCAGCAGTTTGTGGATCTGATCGTCGGTGAGATGGTTGACCATCTCGAGCAGCTCGGGATATTTTCCGAAGAAATTTTTGCGCGTATAGCTGCCGGGCTCGACGATGTACTTTTGATACTCGCCGTCGCAGGCTTCTTCCATGCGCTTGAGCAAAAATCCTTTGTCATCCGCCGCGAGCAATGGATCCCAGTCCGAGCCCCAGATCACTTTGATGACGTTCCAGCCGGCGCCGCGAAACAGCGCTTCCAGTTCCTGAATGATTTTCCCATTGCCGCGTACCGGGCCGTCGAGGCGCTGAAGATTGCAGTTGACGACCCAGACCAAATTATCGAGCTGCTCGCGCGATGCCAAAGTAAGAGCGCCGGAGGCTTCCGGTTCGTCCATCTCGCCATCTCCGGCGAAACACCAGATGTTCGGCTCCTCCGCGGTCAGCAGGCCGCGGCTCTTGAGATAGCGCACGAACCGCGCCTGATAGATCGACATGATCGGCGCCAGTCCCATGGAGACGGAAGGAAACTGCCAGAAGTCGGGCATCAAATAAGGATGCGGGTACGATGATACGCCGCCGACGCTGGAAAGTTCCTGGCGGAAATGGTGCAGCTTGGGCGCGTTGATGCGCCACTCGACGTATGCCCGCGCGTAGGCGCCCGGCGAAGCGTGGCCTTGAAAGTAGACCATGTCGGCGTAGTGATCGTCGTCGCCGCCCCGGAAAAAATGATTGAAACCGACTTCGTAAAGCGTCGCCGAGGAGGCATAGGTGGAGATGTGACCGCCGATATCGGGATGAATGCGATTGGCTTTCACCACCATCGCCATGGCATTCCAGCGAATGTAACTCTTGATGCGCCGCTCGATTTCGCGGTTGCCGGGATAAGAAGGTTCCTGTTCCGCCGGGATCGTGTTGATGTACGGCGTGCTTATCGGATGGGGCAGTTTGAGGCCCGACTCACGCAGTCGCTGGATCAGCTCTTCAAGAATGAGCGAAGCGTTTTCCGATTGCTCGTTCTTTAGAATGTACTCGAGAATGGACTCCACCGAGGCGACCCATTTGTGCCGTTCGCCTTTGTTGGTGCGGCCGTTGGGACGCGCGGCATCGACCGGCGTGACAGCGGCAAGATCTTTGTTCTGTGGTTCCATTCGCGCTCGCTGCTAGTATTTTAGCAGACAATAAAATAAGCACAAAATCAACTCAAATTTATGAAATATCTCTACCTCACGTTGGACGATGCGGCCGGCAATCTCGCTTGCGACGAAGCACTGCTCGAAGCGCATGAAATGGAGCATTCCGAGGGCGAGTTGCTGCGCGTCTGGGAGGCGCAAAATTACTTTGTCGTGCTCGGGCACTCCAATCGAATCGCCGCGGAAGTCGAGATCGAGGCCTGTGATCACCGCGGGATTCCGGTGCTCAGGCGGATGAGCGGTGGCGGTACCGTATTGCAGGGGCCGGGGTGCTTGAATTATTCGTTGATCCTAAACATCGCTGCGCATCGGCTCAAGACCATCGGCGACACTTTTCGATTTGTCCTGGAACGACACCGCGACTGTATCGGTAATCTCACCGGCACGGAGCCGCGTATCGCAGGCGTCAGCGACTTGACATTGGCCGGACGCAAGTTCTCGGGCAACGCGCAATATCGAAAATCGCGCTTCGTGCTCGTGCACGGAACATTTTTGCTGAATTTCGACGTGCCACTGATGGGAGCCTGCCTGCGCATGCCAGCGAAGCAGCCTTCCTATCGTGCGGCGCGGCGACACTCTGAGTTCGTCGTCAATCTCAACATTGCATCAATCAAACTTAGCGAGGCGCTAAGAAAGGTCTGGCAATGCCGCGAACCGTTCGCGCGGATACCCTGGCGGCGCATCGCAGAGTTGACCGCCGATCGGTATGCGAAGGCGGAATGGTCGAAAAAATTTTAGGGCCGTGGCTACCCGCAAACCGTCCCGAACGTTGGGAAGTCGCTGCGGATAAATTCGCAGGAATGAGGAACGCGAAGACGGCTTAGTCTTCCAATGGCGGCAAATCCCTCTTAAAAAGCTATTCCTCTGCCGGGCATGCATCTTGCGTTCTTTATGATGTAATCTGATGGAAGGGAACGAGGAATGCCGGTCAACAAAAAACTGAAAGAACTGTTTGACCGTGCGAAAATTTCCTACGAGGTTCACAACCGCCCGCTTGCATCTACGACGCAGAAAATCGCCCGCCATGGCGCCGACGAGCGGATGGCGAAAGTCGTGATGCTCGCGGTCGACGGCGACCTTGCGATGTCCGTGGTGGTTGGCAATCAGCGCGTTCATCTTCCGACCGTCTGCGCGAGCCTCGGCGCCCGCGAAGCGTTGCTGGTTGACGAAGAAGCCTTCGCCTCGCGTTTCTCCGACTGCGAGATCGGTGCGCTGCCGCCATTTGGAAATCTGTTCGGTCTGCCGGTTTATCTCGATCTCGCTGTGGCCGAGCACGATGAGCTTTATTTCAGCGCCGGAAACCACGCACAGACGGTGCGCATTCACTATCGGGATTATGAACGGTTGGTCCGACCCCGGGTGGTTCGGTTGACCGAAGAGAAAAAAGATATCGTGCTCTAAATCGTAAGGCGCCTGTGCGGCCAAGATTGCTACCTAGCACCATTTCACTGTGCCGCTACCTGCTCGGTCCTTCGCTCACCGTCAAATCAGGTCTTCGGCTAAATCCAGGTAACCCACGGTTGCGTTTGCTAGCGGCTGTGGCTGGCCCCCCCACCGCGGTCGTTGTGTCGAGTATCAAGTTCTGGAAAAAATCCCGCTCCCCATCCCATTAAGACAATTCGTCTCCGATCGCTCGCGAGTGCCCGGCGGGACCAACTTGGCGTCGGACACATTTAGCCTTGACACTGAGAACTGCCGGATTAAATATAAGAAAATTTTTTCTGCCGGTAATCATTTCGCCACAAGGTGGGAGTGGATGCCGTGGGCGAAGACGAACGCGAGAGCACAACCCGAATCGAAGCTCGCTCTGAAGACAGCGCGCGACAGCAGCAGGCCTTGGCTGCGCTCAGCCGCCACGCGCTTGGCGGCGCGGATCTGGCGACGCTCATGGCGACAATCACCGAGCTGATCGCCACAACCCTAAACGTCAAATTTTGCACGGTGCTGGAACTTCTTCCCGGCGATCCTCGCTTCATTTTGCGCGCGGGTATGGGTTGGAAGGCCGGTCTGGTGGGCAATCTGACCGTTCCGGCGGGCACGAACTCGCAGGCCGGTTATACGCTTCTTTGCGGCGAACCGGTAGTCGTCGAAGATCTTCGCAGCGAGCGTAGGTTCAACTCGCCGGCGCTTCTACGGAATCACGAAATTCTCTGCGGCATCACGGTTGTGATTGGCCGGACGGATCGCCCCTTCGGCGTGCTCGGCGCACATAGCTCGACGCCGCGAATCTTCACGCGCGAGGATGTGCATTTCCTGCAGACTGCTGCCAACGTTCTCTCGCAAATGATCGAAAACAAACGCGCTCTGGAAGAAATCCAGCGCAAAGCGATCTGGATCGAACGACTCATTGCGACTACCCAGGACGCGGTCATTTCCATCGATCGGCGCGGTTGTATCGTGCTGTTCAACGGCGCTGCCGAGCGCATCTTCGGTTACCGCGCGGGCGAGATCGTCGGCCAGAAGGTCAACGTGCTGATGGCCGAGCGGTATGCTACAGAGCACGACGACTACATCGCGCGCTATGAAAAGACCGGTGAAGCACGCGCCATCGGACAGATTCGCACGGTCACCGCACGGCGCAAAAGCGGCGAACTCTTTCCCATCGAACTTTCGGTCGCGGAGATTGAAGTCGACCACGACGTTCGCTACGGGGCGTTCATCCGCGACATCTCGGAAAAAAACAGATTGCAATCGCAGTTGGTCGAAAGCGAGCGCTTCGCGGCGATCGGCGCGACCGCGGCCAAGATCGGCCATGAGCTGGCCAATCCGCTCAACGGCATGTCTCTAACGATTCAGCTCCTGGAGCAGCGCTTAAAAAAGCTCGAGGACGCAGAAAGCTCGCTCGCGCCCACCGTCAAGCGACTCAAGGACGAAATCTCCCGTCTGCAAAGGCTCGTCGGCGATTTCGGCACTATTTCACGAAAGGAAAAATATGTTTTTCGACCGGTGGATTTAACCCATCTGATTCACGATATGGTCGAGCTGCATACGCCAGTGCTTTCCGAAAAAGCGATTCAGATTAGCACCGATCTCGCCCCCGACCTGCCGATGATCAATGTTGACCTCGACAAGATCAAACAGGCACTGCTCAATCTGCTGAAAAACGCCGCCGAGGCGATGCCTGGTGGTGGCAGCGTTTCGATTAGCGCCGTTGTTGACGACGAAACGGTCGTCGTGGAAGTGGCCGATACCGGTGAAGGCATTCCACTCGATATCGATGCCTTCGAGCCCTTTGTCACCACCAAAAAGGACGGCACGGGCGTGGGCCTAGTGGTCGTCCGACAAATTCTCAACGCTCACAAGGGAAAGATTTCCTACCGAAGTAGGCCGGGCGAGGGAACTACATTCCGATTGGAGTTACCGCGCCGATCGTAATCTTGCCCTTGGCGTGTCGATTGCGTGTTGCACTAAAGTAGATATTTAAGGAGCGTTAAATTCGCACTCCTGCGAAACTTCTCCATGATGTTTCGCACGGGCGCGAAATGATTATGTCATTGACTGGAACTATCCTGGTCGTTGAAGACCAGGAATCAGCGCGTGAGAGCCTGGTCGAACTATTGATGGGCGAGGGCTACGAAGTGCATGCCGCGCCTGACGGAAAAGCCGGCATGGCCATGGTCGACCAATTCGACCTAGACCTAGTGCTCACCGATCTCGCCATGCCCGGAGCCGACGGCGTTGCCGTGCTGCGCCATATCAGCGAAGTTTCGCCGCAAACGCTGACGATTCTGATGACCGCGCACGCCACTGTGGAAACTGCGGTGGAAGCAATTCATCTCGGTGCCCAGGACTATCTGCTGAAGCCGCTGATTTTCGAAGATGTACTGCGCAAAGTGCAGCATCTGATGAACCATCGAAAGCTTGCCTGGGAAAATCAACTGCTGCGCCGCGAGATTAATACGCGTTTCGCTTCCGAACAGCCGCTGGGGCGAAGCGCGGCGATGCAAGAAATCACGCATCTGATCAAGAAAGTCGCGCCGGCGCCAACGACCGTTCTGATTACCGGCGAAAGCGGCGTCGGCAAGGAAGTAGTGGCGCGGACGATTCATGCCGAAAGCCGATTCAGCGAAAACGTTTTTTTGCCGGTCAATTGCAGCGCTATTCCGGACAATCTTCTCGAGAGCCAGCTCTTCGGGCACGTCAAAGGATCGTTCACCGGCGCGGTCAACTCCCAGGAGGGTCTTTTTCAGCGCGCGCGCGGCGGCACGATCTTTCTCGACGAGATCGGCGAGATGCCGCTGAGCCTTCAGCCTAAGCTGCTGCGCGTGCTCGAAGAAAAAACGGTTTTGCCGGTGGGCTCGACGGCGCCGGTCAAGGTGAATGTGCGGATTCTCGCGGCGACCAATCGTGACCTTAAAAACGAAGTGGAAGCGGGTCGGTTTCGCGATGATCTGTATTATCGGCTTAACGTGTTCGAAATAAACATTCCGCCCCTGCGCCAGCGGCTCGACGATCTGCCGGGCCTGGTCGAACATCTCGTCCAGCGCCACAACCTTGAAATGAATACCGCTTACAAAGGCGTGGATAGTTCGACGCTGCGGGTCCTTCTGTCCCTGCCGTGGAAGGGGAACATCCGCGAGCTCGATAATGTTCTGGAGCGCGCGATGATTCTGGGCGACGGCGAATGGATTCGGCCGGCGGATTTGCCCGCGCGGGGTGAGGGTGAGCCTGCCTGCTTGAACGACAACTTGAGCGCTGCGCTGGACCTTTTTGAAAAAAATCACATTGAGCGCGCGCTGAGCAAAGCCGGCGGTGACAAGGGCCGCGCCGCCGAACTGATGGGTCTGAGCCTTTCGACGCTTTACAGAAAACTGGAAAAACTCGCCATCGAGCCGTAACCGCGCCTCGCTATTTTTGCGCCGGATGCGCGCACCTCGTGAGTAGGAAGCGCACACGTATCTTCTAAAGTGATAATTTTCGGCGATCTAGCGATTGCGACGGGGTTAATTTTAGGAGCGTTTGTCGGAGTTGTTGCGTTCTTCGGCGGAGGGTTTCGTCTGACTGCGAGATCGGCGCCTTCCGTCGAGGCCCTTAGGTTCTCCGTCTCCAATTCCGGAAAGGTCGCCTCGATAATATAAGTCGTGAATCTCATAGACTGCCGCCGCGCACAGGCGTAGCTCGCGGTTACATTGCCACGCCTGACGGGTCAATTCGTTGAGAAGACGCTGAGACTCTTCGCCCATACCCAAGGGAAATGCAAAATAAACTTCTTCTTTGTGAAGCACGGTACTCTCCAAGCAACGCCAGTCCATTGCCACAATTATCAGGGCAATAGATAGGCACCCGCACGTTTTCTAAAACCTGTTGCCGCACCTGAGCACACTTCTTGTTGCGCTCTTATTAATGAGATTTTCACGCCGCAAACTTCCCGATTCCGAAAAGTTCCTTGCGCGCTAGCACAAGATTTCGCGGTAAGTTGCTGGCACGCGAGTTGCGCAATGTACTATTGACAACAAACACGCAAATGGCGCGTCAAGCGAAGGAGGCAAATATGTATTCCAAACTGCTCGTGCCGTTGGATGGATCAAAAACCGCGGAAGCAGTGCTGCCTCTTGCGCGCTATCTAGCGGTAAATCTCAAAATGCCGGTAGAGCTCTTAGGCGTCGTCGACGTGGCCGAGATGGCGGCTCACATTCCGGCCGCGCAGGCGCGCGTGTTTGATTCGATCGTCGAAACCGAGGTCGCCCACGGTGAGCGATACCTGCGCAAGGTTGCCGATTCTTTTGCCGGCGCCGATGTCACGTGCACGGTCGAGAAGGGCAGTGCCCACGAGGTGATTGCCGCCAACGGCGCGGGCGCGCGCACGCTGACGGCGATGGCGACCCACGGCCGCTCCGGTCTCGGGCGTGTCTTATTAGGAAGCGTCACGGAAAAAATCCTGCGCATCACCACGAATCCGCTGCTGGTGGTGCGGGTGGGTAAAGAATTGACGGCCGAAACGGCAGCGTCGTTCAAAAGCATGATTGTCCCGCTGGACGGCTCGGAATTGGCGGAGAGTATCCTTCCGGCGGCAGCCGATCTGGCGAAGGCTTTGAATCTCGAGATGATCTTGTTCCGTGCTTATTATCTTCCCTACGAGAATTATGCCGGTGAAGATACTTTCTCCGCGATCAACTACGGCGACGTGATCGCCGCGATTCGCGATGAAGCCAAAGCACACCTCGAAAAAGCCGTAGCCAAAGTAAAGGGTTTGGGGGTAGCCAAGGTCTCGTGCGTGGCGAAGGAAGGTTTGCCGACCGATGAGATCCTTACTGTTGGGAGAGCAACGCCGGGCGCATTGATCGCTATGGCTTCCCATGGCCGCTCCGGCATCAAACGCATGATGCTCGGCAGCGTCAGCGAAGCAGTAGCGCGCCACGGTACGGCGCCGGTCCTGGTGATCCGTGCGGCTTGAACGGGGATCTGCTCGTGACGAAGACCGCAATAAAGAGGAGGAAATTTATGTTTACCGACAAAATCGAGCTCAAGGATCTGGATAAAATGGACGCGGAGTACCGCGATCTGCTTGGGCGGGTGCTGACGATACAAGCCGATTGCGAGATCGGCGGCCCGCATCTTTACGTCGAAAGGATGCTGCCTCAGGCGCCGACCAAGCTCGATCAATTGATCGTGGCGCGCACGGCGGCGGAAGAGATCGATCATTTCCGTAAGGTCGGGCGCGTCGCCGGCGATATGGGGGTGGATGTCTCTTTTGTGCTAAGTCAGCCCAACGAAAAGCGTTTCGTCGATTCCTTCCGCGGTTTGATTACGACTTGGGAAGACAATGCGGTCTTCGGTTTTCTGATCGATCGGGTCGGGCGCTATCAGCTCGAGGAATTCTACGACTGCAGCTATCTGCCGCTGCAGCGGATTCTGCCGGATATCGTGACCGAGGAATTGGGTCACATCGACTACGGCTATAATAAGACTCGGGAGTTGCTCGAACGCGGCGACGAACAGAAAAAGCGAGTGCAGAAGGCGGTCGATTACTGGTACGTGAGAGCCCTCGACATGTTCGGCCGCAGCGGTTCTCAGCGCGCCGAGCGCTACCGGTACTGGGGTCTCAAACGGCGCACCAATGAGCAGGCGCGCGCGGATTACATTCGGGAAGTGAATCCAATTCTTCTGAATATGGGTCTCGAGATTCCGAACTCGCAGCAAGGGCGGCATTATCTTTGATTAGGAGGATCGCATGCCACAACCAACAGCAAACACAGAAAAGCTCGACAACCATCTCCTCGAGGTGGTGGGTGCTCTCCACGGCGCGGTAAAGCGCGGGATCTCTCATAGAAACGATCTGAAAGTCGTCGATCAAGCGATCGAAGATTGCGAGGAGATTCTCGACGTGATCATGGTCGGTCATGTCGAATGGCTGAATTGACGTGCAGCTTTAGCCGTCGCCATTGCGAACTGGAGCGCGGAGAGATTTTTTCTCGCTTCGGCGGCGCTTGTCGGCGAGTAGCCGTTGTTTGGCGCGGCGCGAGCGCCGGCTTTTTTGCCGGCGGATTTTCGCGATGTGCGCGGCTTCGGCCTGCGCCTTTCCGCGGGTGGCTGCTTCGATCTTGTCTAGCAGGAGCCGGCGGGCGAGATAGCGGTTGAGCGCTTGCGATCGTTCCTTCTGGCAGCGAACGCGGATGCCGCTCGGCCGATGATGCAGCAGTACGCAGCTCGAAACCTTGTTGACGTTCTGACCGCCCGCGCCCGATGAGCGAACGAATTGTTCGTCGAGGTCCTGCTCGCGCACGCCGAGCGCATGCATACGCTCGATGAGCTGATTTTCCTTTTCCGAAGATACCGGGAAGAGCGCCAAGATCGGTCCTCAGGGATCGTTTTTGATCTTGAAATGATCCGCAAGCAAGGTCTCATAGATCCGCTGGATATGTTCCTTGCCGGCGGTCTCGAGAATCAACTCGACCTCCGTCTCGCCGATCGCCATCTCGCCAAAGCCGCGACTGTGAGTGATCTGCAAGATATTCGCGCCCAGTTCGGCCACCCGCTGCGCCAGACGGGCGAGGCTGCCGGGCCGGTCGGAGATCACCACCGAAAATCGCCCCAAGCGGCCATCCTGAATCAAGCCGGTTTCGATGATGCGCGAGATCAAATTCATGTCGATGTTGCCGCCCGACACGATCAGCCCGATATTCTTATTCGTCAATGAAAGTTTTTTGTTGATGAGCGCCGCCAGCGGCACGGCCGCGGCGCCTTCGGCGACGGTTTTCTCAATCTCGAGCAGGAGCAGCACCGCGTTGGCGATTTCCCGCTCGTTCACGGTGACGATCTCATCGACGTAATGCTGCACGAGTTCCAGCGGCGTCGCGCCGACCGCGCGCACGGCGATACCGTCGGCGATGGTCGTCGCCGCAGGAAGCTGGAGTGGAGCGCCGTGCTCCAACGCGCGCTGCATCGACGGCACCGCCTCAGCCTGCACGCCGATGATGCGGATTTTCGGCAGCAGCGTTTTGAGCGCGAGCGCGATACCGGCGATCAAACCGCCACCGCCCACCGGGACGATGACGGCATCGAGATCGGGATTCTGCTCGTAGAGCTCGATGCCGATGGTGCCTTGCCCGGCGACGATCCAGGGATCGTTGAAAGCCGAAATAAAGGTGAGCTTGCGCTCGTCGCTCAGGCGCAAAGCTGCGGCGAGCGCGCCGTCATAATCGTTGCCGCAGAGCATGCTTTCTGCGCCGTACTGGCGCACACGCGTGACTTTGATCAGCGGCGCGGCGACGGGCATGACGATGGTGGCGGCGATGTTCAAGCGCCGGCTGTGGTAAGCCACGGCCATGCCGTGATTGCCCGCGCTGGCGGCGATCACGCCACGGTGTGCTTCTTCCGGGTTCAGAATGAGCAGCCGGTTGAGCGCGCCGCGCTCCTTGAACGAGCCGGTGAGCTGCAGATTTTCCAGCTTGAAAAAGACCGAGTTGCCGGTCATCGCGCTAATGGTCTCCGAGCGTGGAAAGGGCGAGATGTAGATCTGTTCGCGGATGCGCTCGCGCGCCTCTTCGACGTCGACGAAGGTGAGCATGGCACGAGGGTAGAATGTAGTGTGCGGGGGCGCAAGGCGGGGTGATGTCGGCGAAAAAATTCTTGACGCGCCGAAGGGCGTGCATTATCTCTCGTCAATTCCCGACGGGAGGAGTTCATTATGGACGGCGCCCAGGTCGATACGTTCGGTTTGCCGATCAACGAGAGTGTTTGTTTCACGAATCATAAGAACAACCTTCACCTGGGCGCACGCAAGCGTCAGCTCAAGACCTTGCGCGAGCTGGCACCGATGCTGAAACAAATTCTCCAGCCCGAGGAGGAAATCTTATTCGCCGTGCGCGCGGCTTCGCCGATGTCGTGGTTCGAGCAAATGACGACCGGGTGGGTTATTTATCTCTTGAAACGCTGCGTTCTGGTTTTTACCAATAGGCGGATTTTGCATTTTCCGACCCGCATGAATTTCAAGCCCAAGGCTTCGGTGGCGGAAATTTTCTACGGCGACGTGACCGAGGCGAAGGCGCGTGGATTTCTAGGCCGGCGCTGAAACTCAAATATCGAAGCGGCAAGAAGGAAGACTTCAACTATGTCGAATCGTCCTCGTTTCAAAAATTGAAGGCGTTGTTGCCGACGTTGCCCAAAGGCGGCGCGCCTTCCGAAGCGGGCGAGCGCCGCCATCTCTGTCCGCGCTGCCAGGTGCGGCTGACGCCTAAAACTTACAGCTGCGTGAGCTGTCGTCTGCAATTCAAGGACGGCGCGCGGGGCGATCCGGCTGTCGATTTTGTATCCGGGCGGCGGCTATTTCTACACGGGTCATCCCTGGTTGGGGATCGGCGACGCCATCGCCGAAGCGGTATTGTTGATCGTCGTCATTGCGGCCCTGATCGACGCCTTGTCGGGGGAGAAACCGGAAGCGTGGTTTTCCTTCCTGTTTTGGGCGCGGCCCTGGCCATTGAAAAAGCCGAAACCATCTATCACGCGAAGCACTACATCAGCGAATACATTCCGGAGAACGAAAAATTCCTCCCGCTTACCGCGCCGAGCTAGACGAGGCGCCGTCCATCGCCGTTTGAGCCAGGTCGGTTTGACTCTTGAAGTTTGCCTGTGGCAAGGATGGACTGACCGAAATTTTCTCGCAGGAAGAATCCCATCGATGGCTAAATCAGGCTCTCCGAGCCGCGCCGACGTCGAGCGATATCGGCAAAATTATATCGTTGAGATGGACGGAATCGCGCTCTACCGTGCCATGGCCGCGGCCGAGGCAGATGAGCAGCGCGTGGCGATTTTTGAGAAGCTGGCGCAGAACGAAGAACGCCACGCGCAACGTTGGGCGCGCCTGATCCAAGCCGGCGGCGGCGTGGTGCCTGCACACAAACCTTCGGCGCGAGTGCATCTGCTCGGCTGGATGGCGCGCTGCTTTGGCACGGGTCGAGTGGTACCGATCATCAGCAGCATGGAAGCGCGCGATGAAGCAGGGTATATGCGCCAGCCGGAAGCCGCTGGCCTGCCGGCCGAAGAGCGCGCGCACAGCCGGACTTTGATGGCGATGCAGGGCAAGCCGATCACGGGGCAGGAGTCGATCGCCGGTACCGAGCGCTGGCACCTGACTGCGACCGGCGGCGGTCTGCGCGCTGCGGTGTTTGGGATCAACGACGGATTGCTGTCTAATTTTAGCTTGGTGATGGGGTTCGCCGGCGCGGAGGCTAAACCGCAATACATCATTCTTGCCGGAGTTGCCGGACTCCTGGCGGGCTCGTTTTCCATGGCCGCGGGCGAATACGTCTCGGTGAGCGCGCAGCGCGAAGTTTTCGAGCAGCAGATCGCCATTGAAAAAGAAGAGCTTGAGATGTCGCCCAGGGAAGAGGAAGAAGAACTGTCGCTCATCTACCAGGCAAAGGGGATTCCTGCCGTCGAAGCCGATCGTCTGGCCCAGCGCATCATCCAAAATCCCAAGACCGCGATCGATACCCTTGCCCGCGAAGAACTCGGCCTCGATCCTTCGGGTCTCGGCTCGCCGTGGACCGCCGCCATGAGTTCCTTCTTCGCCTTCGTGCTCGGCGCCTTTGTTCCGGTCGCTCCGTATCTGCTGACTTCCGGGATGAGAGCGTGGATCGCCAGTGCGGCGCTCAGCTTCTGCGCCCTGTTCACCGTCGGCGCTGTGCTATCGATCTTCACCGCGCGCGGACCGCTCCTGAGCGGCGCCCGCATGCTTGGCATTGGACTTCTCGTATCCACGATTACTTATCTGGTCGGCTGGGTGCTGGGCGTTTCGGTCGCGGGTTGAAACACAACCAGCCATGTTCCGATTCGTCGATCTTCCCGTAAGCGTTTCCGGCCGGATGCTGTTGCACAGCATGCCCGGGCGCTACGAGACGCTGGAAAGCGTTTGGATCCGCGTGCGAAGCGAAGCCGTAAGTACCATCGTGTGCCTGGCGGAGAAGCTCGAGCTGCGCGAGAAATCCGCGGAGTATGCAGAAGCGCTCGATGGTGGAACCGTGCCATGCCGCGTGTTGGTCTTCGAAGTCGCCGATCGCGGCGCCCCCGAAGATCGCGACGCGTTCTGGGTTCTGGCGCGCAAAATCGCAGGGCAGCTCAAATCTGGTGACACAGTGCTGATTCACTGCGCCGGCGGAGTGGGCCGCACGGCGATGCTGGCGAACTGTGTGCTGGTCGCGCTCGGCGAGTCGCTCAGCGCGGCCCGAAGCGCGGTATCGCGGGCCGGATCCACTGTGGAGACCGCACCGCAAAGCCGAATCATCTCGTGGTGCGCCGACCGATACGACCGATAACCGTGCGAGAGAATCGATGACAATCAGTCAACCATCGCGCAAATTATTTTTTGCTTGGGCAATGCTCGCGCTTTGCATGTTGCATTCCTATTGGGGCGATGCTCAGGAGAAAAGTTTGGTCGAAGCAGCGCTCAAGGAGGGAAAAGTCACCATCTTCGGCTCGGTCCAGGACGACGTCATGAACAATATTCTAGCCAGCTTCAAGAAAAAGTATCCGGGCATCGAAAGCGTTTACTGGCGCGCATCGACCACCGCGGTCATGGACCGCGCCATCAATGAATTCCGCACCGGAAAAGTAACGTGGGACGTATTTTTTACGGGCGTAGATGCCATGGAGATCATGAAAAACGAAGGGATGTTTCTCAAGTATCAAACGACGGCGTCAAAAAACTTCGACAAGCAATACCAGCACGATTTTTACAGCCCCAACTACCGCAGCTCGATCATCGGTTTCGTTTACAACACCCGGTACATCAAGCCGGCCGAGGCGCCCAAATCCTACGCCGATTATGTGGATCCGAAATGGGACGGTAAAACCACCATGTCCGATCCCACGGTGCACACCTCAATGGCCAAATGGCTGGCGAGTTTGCACTTGGTGTTGGGTGACAAAAGCAAAGAAGACGAATATGCTCAGCGCCTGGGCGCAAGCCGTCCGCTGCTGCATCGCTCGCTGACGCCGGCGGTGGAAAGCATTGCCAACGGTGAGCGGCCGCTGGGTATTGCCTACATCAAGTACGTCTGCGACATGTCGAAGGTCGGCGCGCCGCTGGATTACGTCCGCTTGCCGGCTTACCTGGGGGAAGGCAACTACATTGCGATCGGCTCCAAATCGCCCAACGTCAACGCGGCGAAATTATGGATCGATCACTGGTACAGCAAAGAGAGCATGACGGCGCTGGCCAACGACTGTGAGTTCGTCAATCTGCGCGGCGTGCATCCACCGCTGAAGGACGTGGAGAAAGTAAAATTTGTCGAAGAAATTCAGCGCAGCGACACGGACTATAAACAACTCGCTGAAAAATACGGAAAGCTCTTCAAGAAATAATCCGCAAGCAATCCTGCTTGGTCGCTCGACGTGGTCGCTCACCTTCAACCCGGGCTAAAATTTAGCGCGCGGCATATTTGCCTTCCATCAGCGCCTTCAGCTTTTTGCCGAAATCGGCGTTGTCGTAATAGCCGCGAAAACGCTCTGCGCCGGCGCCCAGGGCGCTGACCAGCACCGGCTGGTTCGTGTGCGTGGAGGTTTGCCAGTAGACCTGCGTGTTGTTTGCGATCATCAGGCCGAGCGTGTTGGCGGTGAGGTCGGTAAAGAGCGTGCGCGATACCGGCTGACGCTTGAGGATCGCTTCCCTATATTCAGGCGCGAGCGTGAACCCGGCGAAGTGCTCGCGCATGAGTTTATCGAGCGCTTCCGCGGTCGGCTGCGGTCCGAGTAGCTCCGCGGCTTTCTGCAGCGAGATGTCGATGGACTGGATTTTCTTGAGATCTTCGAAAGTGGCGGCGACCTGGTTGCTGCCCTTCGTAGTGCTGAGATCCTTAAGTGCGAGAGTAAAACCCAAACCGCCGGTTTCATGATCCGAAGCGACCAGAATCAAAGTCTCGCGCGGGTACTTGCGATAAAATTCGTAGGCCAATCCGACGGCGCGATCGAATTCGCGGTATTCGTGCACCACCGAAGCGATGTCTGAGAGATGCGCCGCGGTGTCGATATTCTCCGATTCGATAAACGCGAAGAAACCGGCGGGATTGTGATCGTGCAAAACGCGGATCGCGGCACGGGTCATGTCGTAAACCGACGGCTCGCGCTTCTTGTCGCGGTCGAGCTCCATGCTGATGTCTTTGGACGCGAATAGACCCAGCAGCTTGCCCCCCGGCGCGCCTTCGAGATCCGTTTTGTTGTCGACGTAGCGATAGCCTTTTTTGCCAAACACATGGATCATGTCGACGTGGTCGGCGCGCCTGCTACCCGGCTGGCCTTTTGGCAGAAATTGTTCCTTGCCTCCGCCCAACAAAACGTGGGGTTCCAGTTCCAGATAACGATTGATGATCGCGGCGAAGTCGCGGCGGTTGGGCACGTGGCAGACGAAGGCGGCCGGGCTCGCGTCGTAAACTGGCGCGTTGGTGACCAAGCCGAGACGCATGCCACGCCGGCGCGCCAGCTCCATGGCGCTCACCGGGATTGTGCCGTCGGCGCACATGCCGAGGGCGCCGATGTTGGCTTTGCAGCCGCCCGCGAGCGCCGTGGCGGCCGCCGCGGAGTCGGTGGAAAGGGAATCAGCCGCGTGGGTCGTCATCACGCCGACGTGGCCCTCTTTCATGATTTTGTCGACGATGACGAAGCCTTCGTTGCGTATATAGCGGCTGTACTGATGGGCGATTTCCAGGTGCGCCATGCCGCCGCCGTCAGAAAGAAAAAAGAAAACGTACTTCGGAACCGCGTCAGTTCTCGGTTGCGCCCAGGCGGAGGGCGAAAGCAGTGCCACGAAGAAGATTGTTTGAAGCCAGTAACCGGGGTGCCGAAGCATTCTGCGCATGATCATCCTCGCTGCGATAATTGAGTCAGTCGGATAAATTCGAGCCAGAGCGACAGCGCCGTATAGTAGGCTGGAAAGAGCAGTGAGGCAAATGCGAGAGGCCGATTGTCCTCCGGCAAGCGGTAAATCAGATACAAAACCGCGGCGCCCCAGAGCGCGCCGAGGATATTCATCGAGGCGCGAAAACGCGGGCTGCGGCTCGGGTAGATGAACTTGATCGGAACGAAGACCAGTATAGACAGCGCAACGATCGCGAAGGCGTTCACCCAGAGCGGCGCCTTCAGAATGTAAAGATAAAAAACAATGATGTTCCAATAGGAAGGGAAACCGAGAAAGTAATTGTCGGCGGTTTTGGCGTCGGCGCGGCAAAAGCCGTAAGCGCTCGCAAGAAGCGGCAGCGCGGCGAGCCAGAGCGCGTCCTGGGGCGGCAGGAGTTCTGCGTGGATCAACAAGAAACAGGGTGCGATGACAAAGGTCAGGTAATCGACGATTTCGTCGAGCAGCGCGCCATCGAACCACGGGATCAATTCTTTGACCCGCGCCGTGCGAGCTAGAGTGCCGTCGGTCGCGTCGATGACGACCGTAAGCGCCATTAAAAAAAAAGCCTCACGAAAAGAGCGTTGCTCGATCGCGAGGATGCTGAAGAAGCCGACGATGACGCCGAGGGCGGTGTAGAAATGAACGAGCCAGGCAAAGATCAGACGGCCGGGCATCCGCTGGAGTTCAGGTGGCGGAGGCGGCGAAGCTGGGGCGCGCTTTCAGTCGATTGATCCAGGCCGCGGTTTTACTGTGTTTGCCGGGGTCGACGGTGATGGCAAAGCGGTCGAGCAGCTCGAAATTGGACATGAACGCGATATCCGCAAGGCTGAAGGGTCCGGCAAGATATTCTTTGCCGCTGAGTTCGGCCTCGATCCGATCGAAGGCCCGGGCGATGGCGGCTTTGGCGGTGTCGAGCCGCTGCGCGTCCCGTTCTCCGTCCGCTTTGCGCATCTCCTGCATGATGTGGACGCAATAGGGATTGAAATGGGTGTCGCGGTAGTCCTCCAAGAGGCGGGCCCGTGCGCGGCCTTCGGAGTCTTTGGGCATCAAAGCCGGATAGGGGTATTCGTCCTCGAGATATTCGTTGATTACGGTCGAATCGTAGATGACGAAGCCCTCGTCATCCAGCGCTGGAACCTGGCCAAACGGATGGATTCTCAGATATTCGGGATTTTTCTGCTCTCTTTTGGACAAATCCACGTTGATCCGCTCGAACTCGAGACCCTTTTCCAAAAGCGCGATCCGAACTTTGCGGGAATTGGTCGAGGGCGGAAACGTATAAAGCTTGATCATCGACAGCTATCCTCCTTGCACGTCACCACAACGGGCATACTAGCAAAAAAACGCGTAAGCTGCGAGCATTATTTCCATTTTTGAGCCCGAAACGTCCACAAAAATCCTCGCGAGCACTATTATCCCCGGCTGCTCAGGGTCGCTTTCAAAGTAATTTGCTGACCGTCGCGCAGCACCGTTATCTCGACTTGGTCGCCGGCCTTGTGAGCGCCGAGCGCGTCGGTCAGGTCTTCGATATTTTGAATCTTTTTTTCGGCCAGACGGATGATCACGTCGCCCTGGCGCAAGCCGGCGCGGGCGGCGGGACTACCGTCTGAGACGCCGGCCAGGCGAACTCCATCGCTCGCGACGCCGTAGTCCGGAACCGTGCCGAGATACGTGCGCAAGCCGGTGGCGCTCGCGCTGTTGCCGGATGAGCGCGCCGGCAGGCTGACAAAACGGATCGGTTCCCTGGCATCGGCAACTTCCAGCGCGATGCCGAGCACCAGATCGGTTACCCGCGCCATGCCTTCGATGTTCAATTTATCCCAGGTGTCCGTGGCGCGATGGTAATCGGCGTGATTGCCGGTAAAAAAATGCAGCACGGGGATTTTCTTGGTGTAGAACGATCGATGGTCGCTCCGGCCGACGTCGTCGGCCTGATTGACCTCGAGGCCGAGCCGGCCGGCGGCGCGCGTCACCAGCTCGCTCAAGCCGGCGCCGGAACGGGCGCCGAAGACGGTGATCCGGTCATCGCGAAGTCGTCCGACCATATCGAGGTTGAGCATCGCGTCCATCGCCGCCGGCGAGGCGGGGTGGTCCACGTAGTAGCGCGAGCCGTAAAGTCCCAGCTCTTCAGCGGAAAAGGCGACAAAAATAATCGTGCGCGCCGGTTGGATCGGCAGATGCCCGAGCCGGCGCGCGAGCTCGATCAGCACGGCGGTGCCCGACGCATTGTCATCGGCCCCGGGATGAATTTTCCCCTCGGCCTCGCGATCGATTGCGCCGAAGTGACCGAAACCCAGGTGATCGTAGTGGGCGCCGATCACGATACTCTGATTTTTTAACTTGGAATCTGCGCCGGGAAGGATGCCAATGACGTTGCTCACGCGCCGGCGATCTTCCCGCAGATTTACCTCCAGCGCAGCGTTGGCGTCCGGGATCGCCAGCGACGCGGGTTTGCCGCTGCTGTCGATTTTTCCTTTGAGCGCCGTCAGTGAAATGCCGCGCGCTGCGAGCCATTTCTCGATCGCACGGCGCTTCACCTGCGCGGCGACGACGCTGTTGTCGCCGCGCCAGAGACTGGTCTGGGTCGAGATCAGCTCGGTTTGCTCATCTCCGGCATGATTCATATCCACCAGGATCATGCCGATGGCGCCATGCTCGCGGGCGTTGTTCGCCTTGGTGCGCAGCACGGCGTAATTGGAGTAACCCGGAAGTTTTTTGAACGGGCTATTGTCGTCTTGGGGCGGCGGCTCGTAGCGCAGCACCAGAACAATTTTGCCGCTGGCGTCAATCCCCGCGTAGTCGTCGTAATTATATTCTTTTGCCGTGATGCCGTAGCCGGCGAAAACGACGGGCGCCTGAACTTTGCCGGACTTGGACAGGCCGAGCGGGATCCACGCTCCGCTCAGTTCCAGCGGCGGTTCGCTCCCCAAGGCGAGACTGCTCGGTTCGCTCACGGTGACGCCGACGGCGACGTCGAAGCCCTGGAGGTAGCTGCTGTTATCGCCGCCCGGTTTTAAGCCGGCCTTGGTAAACTCAGCGGCGATATAATCCCGAGCCAAATTGATGCCCGGAGTGTCGACGCCGCGGCCGGTAAGCTCGGGCGAAGCCAAATATTGCGTGTGGCGCTGTAGCTCTGCTGCCGCGTTTGGCGAATCGAGCTCGGCGGCGCGCGTCCACGCGGCGATAGTGACGGCGATGAGCGCGGCTGCCGCGGCGGACATCCAGCGGCGCCTTACAGACGAGGGCCGAGAGCAAAGCCTTGAGCGTCGAGCTTCCGATCTCAAAGCGTTTCTCTCGAACCTCAACGCTTCCAGACGAATCCTTGGCCGGATGATCGAATCGAATCGATGGAACATGGCTTAAGTGAAAATAGCACAGCACTCCGCAGCTATTGAAGTCGGCGACAGCGGCTTTTTGCGCGGCAGGACACGAAATGCTAACCTAAATTTGGTTATGCGATTTTCCGCGGAGGTCTAGATTATGGCGAATTCAGTGGTCGTCTACACGCAGCCGGGCTGAGGGCCGTGCCATAAAGAGGTAGAGTTTCTATCTCAAAAGGGCGTTCAGTTCACCGAAAAAAATGTGCGCGCGGACAAGGAAGCTTTGAAAGAGCTGCTCGGTCAGGGTTTTCAGAGCACGCCGGTCACGATCATCGACGGCCAGTCGGTGGTTGGCTTCGATCAGGCGAAGCTGGTCGAGTTGTTGGGGCTCTGATTGTTTGGCGGCGATAACGGCGCGGACGCGCGATCTTCGATCCGCGCGGCGCGCCGTTACTTTATCTGCGATTTCCAACCCGAAGAACTCAGCATCTTGCCGGTGATTTCCTTCGATTCGTCCGAGGCCAAATAAACAAATACTTCAGTAACCGACTCCGGTTTGCTGCCGTGATAGCCGGTGAGCTTGGTGGCGACGTAGCCGGGCTCCACCGAATTGACCCGAATATTCGCCCCGCGCACTTCGGCAGCGAGCGTTTGCGTGAATCCTTCCAGACCCCACTTCGAAGCCGCGTAGGCGACGAAATTGACGTAGGCGCCGCGGCCGATCATCGACGACACGTTGACGATGGAGCCGCTTTTCTGCTTCATCATGATCGGCAGCACTGCGCGCGTGATCAAAAACGGGCCGCGCAGATTGACCGCGATCGTGTAATCCCATTTCTTCACGTCGATCTCCGACATCGGCGTCGGCCGGGTCATCACGCCGGCATTGTTGACAAGGACGTCGATCCGTCCAAATTTCTTCACCGCCTGCGCGATGAATTCGCCGGCGGACTCCTCCGCCGAGACGTCGCAAACCCAACCCTCCGCGGGCGCGTTCAGCGCGCGAACTTCGGCGACCGTCTGGTCGAGCTCCGCGGCGGTGCGAGCGCAGAGCGCGAGTTTCGCCCCCTGCCGAGCGTAGTCGAGTGCGATCGCCTTGCCGATGCCGCGGCCCGCGCCGGTGATCAGCGCGACTTTGTCTTTGAGTTTCATGACGGGCTCCTCGAATATTTCAAAAAAGCGGCTCGAGTAAATTTCTACATGGATCGGTCGCCGAAACCAACGGCACCGGGCTTGAGCCGCGCACCGCGCGGCGATAGAAGCTGAGCCGAGGAGGGATCTATGGAGGTATTGAGCGTTACGGGATATCAGCGGCGTATTCCGCAGGTCGTCGCCGAGCACAAGGGCTTCTTTGTCGCCGAGAACCTCGAAGTGCGCTTTCACAAGACCATTTACGCGCCCGATCACAACAAAGGCATGGCAGAAGGGCGCTGGGATTTCACTTTGAGCAGCGCCGATACGATGATTGCGCGGACGACCACCGACGGCGTCGATTATCTGCTCTTCATGCAGGCCGAGGAAGGTCTGAGCGCGTGTCTGATCGGCCAGCCGGGCATTGATTCCATCGACCAGCTCCGCGGCAAGTTGCTGGCCGGCGACCCCGGCGATTCCAATCTCGATCTGATCCGCAAGAAAATCCTTCGCACCCGCGGCCTGGACGATACCGACTACGATATTGAAATCATCGGCAGCTCGCCGGTGCGGCTCGAAGCTTTTTTAGATAAGCGCGTGGCTGCGGCCATGCTGACGCCGCCCGCCTCGGATCGGGCGTTGGCGGCGGGCGGCGTGTTGCTGGCCGATTCAGAAGACTTCGTACCGGGCTGGCCGCTCACCTGCGGCTGGGCGCTGCGCGGGTGGCTGGTCGAGCATCGCGCGCTGGTCGTGCGCTTCATCCGCGCCTGGGCCGGCGCGACGGATTGGCTGCTGCGGCCGGAAAATCGCGAAGAGACGATCGCGTTGATGGTTCAGCAGGAAAAGCTCACGCGCGCCGCCGCGGAAAATGCCTACGGCAAAGTAGTGCCGAAGGCGCGCATCAATCCCGCAGCGCTCCGGCGCGTGATCGAACTGCGCGCG
>Ga0310810_10001977_pt1 | contig 21770 bp, 20 predicted proteins | sample NCmetagenome_FD_207641 | JGI IMG/M metagenome (GOLD analysis project Ga0310810, IMG submission 207641) | Soil microbial communities from experimental microcosm in Duke University, North Carolina, United States - NC | ecosystem: Engineered > Artificial ecosystem > Soil microcosm > Unclassified ... | reverse complement strand
CCGCATCTCCCGTTGATGCCGGCGCGCTAAGCGAGATCTCCCACGCGCTCGAGCACGCGGAGCGCCTCTACAACCTCGTCGCCACTAAATACAACCTGGCGATCACGTCACCGCCCGGCAGCCTGCTGGCCGGCCTCGCCGGCTTCAAGCGTGCCGAGGTCTTGAGGTCTTGAGGGGTCGGAGGGCTTACAGCGTCAGTGGATATGCTTCTTCCACTCCTTCTTCCAATCGTCGTCCGACTTCCCGCCCGAGTAGACGTCGAAGCGGCTTCGCGCCTTGCCCATTCGCCATCGCAGCCAGCGATAGCGGAGCTCGTCGAGGGGCCGGACGCGCAGTGACTTCAGATAGAGATAGCCGACGACCAGTCCGCCGAGGTGCGCGATGTGCGCGACGCCGCTACCCGGGCCGCCGAGCGACGAGAGGAATGCAATCGCTCCCATGATGAACACGAATACCCGGGCAGGGATCGGGAAGATTCCCCAGAACAGGATTGTCCGGTGGGGGAAGTACATCGCCCACGCCATCAGCAGACCGTAGATCGCGCCGGAGGCGCCGACGGTCAACGAGTAGTAAATCGCCGGCGAGACCAGCGAAAGGAGCAGCGTCGTGGCCGCGGCTCCCACGCCCGTGACCAGATAGAACTTGGTGAAGAACCGCGTACCCCAGGTCCGTTCGAGCTCGGTGCCAAACATCCAGAGCGCGAGCATGTTGAACAGGATGTGCCCGAACCCGCTCGTGTCGTGGAGGAACATGTACGTGAACGGCTGCCAGATGGCAAAGCCGGTGAACACGTCCTTTGGCGACAGACCCAGCTTCAGCGTCATCGCCGGGGCGAGCATGTTGATCAGCCACGTGACGACGTTGGTGATGAGCAGGACCTTGACGGCGGGACTGACCGGGCCCGGTCCGAACTGGTAGGCGTAAGACGATCCGTAGCGCGCCACGGCGAGGATCGTACTACGAGGCCGCCGCTTCGTGAGAAAGGCTCTGGGACGGGCGCGTGTCGCGGAGCCCGGCCGCCAGGGCGGCTGCGACCAGCGGCACCCCGGCCAGTCCGACCAACGCGGCATTGATGCCAAACCGATCCGCCGAGAGCCCGATGATGGGTACGGCCAGGCTCCCCATCCCCCAGGCAAATCCCATCATCAGCGACGACACGGTCGCGGCTCCGGCCGTCGTCAACGTCTGGGCGTAGGTCACGCTGACCGGCAGCGTGCTTTGCAGGAGCAGACCGCCGATGGCCAGCATTGCCGTGAACCCCCATGGGGACAGCAGCGGCGCCGCGGCGAGAAACGGTACCGACGCAATCAGCGTGGCGGCCATCACGCGCGGCGCGCCAAACCGATCCGAGAGCGGCCCGCCCATGAAACCGCCGATGCCGCTCGTCAGCAGGTAGAGGAAGACCGCCGAGCTCGCCTGGTCGATGCTCAGTCCCCGGCGCGTGAGGAGCGTGGGGGCAAAGGTCATGAACCCGTACGAAGTCGCGGTTCGAAGCACGACGGTGAAGTAGACCAGGGCGAGGGGGACGGCCGCGGGCTTCAGCGTCGCCCAGCTCGAGCGCTCGTGCGCCCCGGGCGGCGACATCGGCGGGACCTGACGCAGCGTCCACGACAGCGCCAGGAAGCCTGGCAGCATGATCACCGGCGACCATGCCAGGCCCATGCGCGCGATGAGCGGTACGAACACGAGCGGCGCGACCGAAAACCCGAGCGAGCCCCCTGAGATGTGCGCCGACATCGCCAGGCCCTTGCGATGATCGGCGATTCGATACACGAGCGCGGCCGCGGGCGGGTGAAAGGCCGCGCCGCCCAGCCCGCCGCAGACCAGCACCACGCCGAGCATGAACGCCGAGCTCGGCCACCCGATGAAGCTCATGATCCCGACAGCGACGATCGGGCCGCCGAGAATCAGCGCCCGCGGCTTCCACCGATCGGCGAGCGCGCCGAAGCCGAGCTGCGAGACCGAGTTCGCCATCTGAAAGAGCATCGCCAGCGTGCCGGCGGTCGTGAGAGACAGCTGCAGGTGCGGGATGAGCAGCGGCAGCAGCGGCGCGTACATGTTGTTGTAGGCATCCACCACCAGGTGGGTGGATGCGATCTTCCAGATCCGCGCGTCGAGCCCGAGCCACCCGCGACTATTCACCCGTCCGCCTCCCAATTCGACGCATCACCAGCGCGCGGACCTCGGCCAGCTCCGGGATGCGCAGCGCCCATGCCGTGGCGAAGAGCACCAGGAGGCCCAGTCCGATGCTCCAGGCAAGCCGGAGCGCCTGCAACGGCAGCGCGTCGCCGGGCAGCCACGCGGGCAGCAGCCAGTTCGCCGCCGCGGTTGCGACGCCCATCAGCGCGGAGGCCACCGCCACGCGGCCGAAGCTGCCGGCAATCGTCCGGCCGTCGATGCCGCCGATCTCGCGGCGGATCAGCAGGATCTGGGCCGCGGCGTTCAGCAGCGCCGTGAGCGACGTGCCGAGCGCCAGCCCCCGGTAGCCCATCACGCGCACGAGAGCGAGGTTGAGCGCGACGTTGGCTACGACCGAGCCGGCACTGATCATCACCGGCGTCCGGCTGCGGCCGAGCGCATAGAAGACGGGCGAGACGATGCGGACGACGGAGTAGCCGAGCAGGCCGAGCGCGTAGAAACGCAGCGCCGATGCAGTCGCGGCGGTGTCGGCCGCCGTGAAGCTGCCGTGCTCGAAGATGACGCGCACGATTGGGTCGGCGAGCACGATGAGCCCGACGGTGGCCGGCACGTTCAGCAGCATCATCAGCGAGATGGCGTGCGCGAGCGTCGCGCGCACCTGGCCGAACGCCTGCGTCGCGACCAGGCGTGCGATGGCCGGCGTGGACGCGGTCGCAACCGAGACGCCGAACAGGCCGATCGGCAGGTACATCAGCCGGAACGCGTAGTCGAGCCACGACACCGCGCCGGTTCCCTGGCCGGTGGCCAGGACGGTGTTGACGAACACGTTCATCTGCGTCGCGGCGAGCCCGACGGTGCCCGGTCCCATCAGCAGCAGCACGCGCCGGAGACCCTCGTCGCGGGCATCCAGCTGGGGTCGATACCGGAAACCTTCGCCAATGAGCGGCGGCCACTGGATCGCCACCTGCGTCACGCCTCCCACGACTGTCGCAATCGCCACGATGACGATGGGCCGGACGCCGAGGCGCTCGGAAATCGGGACCAGCGCCACCACCAGCACGATGCTGGCGAGGTTGAAGGTGGCGGGCGACAGCGCCGGGATGAAGAAGTGGCCCAGCGCGTTCAACATCCCCATCAGCGCCGCCGCGACCGCTACCAGAGTCAGGAATGGCAGGACGATGCGGGCGAGGAGAATCGTCAGGTCGAGCTTGCCCGGGACGTTCGCGAAATCCTCGGCAAAGAGCCTGACCAGCGGCGGCGCCAGGACGAATCCAAGCACGACGAACAGCGCCGTGACGAGGATGAGGCTGTTCAGGACCGAGTTGCCGAGCCGCCAGGCCCGGTCGCGGCCCTCGCGGGTCAGATACGCAGTGAACGTCGGCACGAAGGCCGCGCTCATCGCGCCTTCGGCAAACAGGTCGCGGAGGAGGTTGGGGACGCGGAACGCGACGCGGAAGGCGTCCATCGCGTCGCCGGCACCGAAGTAGTAGGCGAGAACCTGGTCACGGATGAGGCCGAGGATGCGGCTGGCGAGCGTAGCAAGCCCGAAGACGCCCGCGGATCGGGCCAGACGAGGCGCGGGGTCGGGCATCGAACACCCAAAGTAGCACGGCAGTTCTCATGGGGTTCGAAACACAGGGGTTCAAAGCACCCAGGGCGAACGCACGAGGGGTACAAAAAAATGAGGCTCCGGCCGCTCGGCGGGAGCCCCTAGGAGGATGGTGAGAGGCTGACTAGGCCTTTCAAAAAGATAGACGATGGACCCGTGCGTTTGGTTCGCATGGGCGAACCTCGGCTATTGAGCCAATCGACTACGGACCGCTTCGTTGACCTTCTTGCCGTCCACCGTCTTTCCTGCAAGCGCGGACATGACGGCCTTCATTACCTTTCCCATGTCCTTGGGTCCGGCTGCGCCGGTCTCGGTTATGGCCTGATCCACGGCCGCCGCAATATCCGACTCCGAGGCCCCGGCCGGGAGCAGCGTTTCGAGCACCTGGATCTCCGCTTGCTCCTTCTCGGCCAGGTCGGGCCGATTTCCCGCCGTGAACTGCTCGATCGAATCGCGCCGCTGCTTGACCAGCGACGAGACAACCTGGAGCTCCTCCGCCGCCTCCAGCGCGCGCCCCACCTGGATGCTCTTGTTGGTCAGCGCCGTCTTGAGCATGCGGAACGTCCCGAGCCGGACGGTGTCTTTGGCCTTCATCGCGGCGGCGATGTCGGCGCTCAGTTGAGTCTCGAGTGACATGGTCCTGCCTTTTGCCTTTTGCCTTGTGCCTTTTGCCTTCTGCCTGGTGCCTTGTCCTTGTTCAGTGATCGAGAGCCCCATCCCCGAGGGTCAGGTGCCACGCGTCACCTGACTGATAGAAGTCCTTCGGCACCTCAAGAGCGTTCACCTTCACCGCCACTTCGACTTCGGTCTTCACCACGAAAAATCCGTTGCGGCGGAAGTGGCGGCGGAACTCGGCGTGGCTCGCGTAGCAGCGGATCTTGTCGGAATCCTCCAGCCGCGCCTCGCGATCGACCCATCCCGCCAGCGTCTCTACCGCGCGGTCGTCCGACGGATCAGCGAGGAAATCGACGATCTGCGTAACGCGTCCCTGCGGTTCGCGGAAGTGCCGGTAGATGACGTACCCCGCGACCTCTTCCCCCCGTCGCAAAACCGCCGCGTGATACCGCACGTGCGGCGGCTCCATGAACTTCCAATTGAGGTAGCGCGCATCGCGACGCACGGCAAGCGACAGGCTGCCGCGGACGCGCTCCCACAAGCCGTCCACGCCGGCGTCGAATCGTCGAATCGACTGCACCTCTTCCTGAATCGGCCGCAGCCGCCCGACGACCCGGACCACCGGGAGAGCGAGCGCCGAAACAAGACGGTTCACGGGAACTGGCCAGCTCGGTTTGCGAAGTGCTCGCCGGCTGAGCGGCTTGACGAGACAGCTGAGCGGCACCGGCCGGGGCCAGCGCAGCTCGAGCATGCGCTGCCGGGTTGGTTCCGAGAAGCCAGCGCCGAACACCACGCCTGCGCCGCGATCCCAGGCACGCAACAGCGATCCGCCCAGACCCTGCCGCTGCCGCTCTGCGACCACGAGCGGTCCGGCGCTCCAGGCGCCGATCACTTCCGAGCCGAGCACGGACACGCGGACCGGCGTCACCGGACACGCCGCGATCACGGTGGGGCCTTCCCGGACCACCCAGAACGGCGGAACGTTACCCGCTGCCGGGTTCCTGCGCGCCCAGTCCCACAGGAAACGCAGGCGATCGACGGCTTCGTGGCCGTACGTGCGGCGGTACAGTTGCTCGAGACCGCGTCGATCGGTTTGGGAATATGGTTCGATGTCCGGCATCGAGCACACGACCGGTACGTGCGAGCGTACCGATCGCGCCGTTCATTCTACGACGCGCGAATACCTGGACTCAGTTTCCGCCCGGCGGGCGAACCGGCTGACCGGGCTGCTGTGGTTGCACGATCACGCCTGGCGTTGGTGAACCGACGCCGAAGCCGGCCGGCTGGGTCACGTTTCCCGGCATCTGCTGCGTCCCAGGGAATTGCAGCACGGGCGTCTGCTGCGGCGGCGCCGGGTTGATGGTCACTCCCTGATTCGGCTGTTGCCCGAACTGGATCACCGGCGGCTGCTGGCCGGGCGCCATCATCGGCGTGCCAAACGGTCCGGGCTGTCCCGGCTGGGCCGCCTGGAAGGGGTTCTGCTGCGGGAATTGGAATGGCGGCTCGTTCACGCCAGTGTCCGCGACCTCTGCTGGTGCAGGAGGCTGCTCGTCCGGGTCATTGGGCGGCTTTCCGCGGCCGGGGTTCTGGGGCACCGGCGCAGACCGTGTATTCGCGGCCGCCGCCGGAGCCGAGCTCGTCGCGAGCACAAGAATCCGGTCGTACTGGGATGCGCCGGTCGAGGCAGCGGATCGCGGGGCGGCCATATAACCGGCGACGTTCCGCAGGACGATCTCGAGCGCCTGTGCCTCCGGCACGTTCTCGAGATGGATGGTCAACGGCGCGCCGGCAACGCGCTCGCCGCCGACGACGCGAGTGCCGCCGAGGCGTGCCCATTCCGACAGGATGGTCCGCACCGGCACGTTGGTGGCGTCGAGTGACACCTTGCCGTCACGGAATTCGAATGTGAGGTTCTGCGCACCGGCCGAGCCGGCGCACGCCAGGAAGAACACGGCGACGACGAAGGTCCGGAGGTGCATATGGGTGAGACCGATTATACGTCTCGCTGGCTTGCCACGACACGGGTGATGATTTCATCCAGCCCGACCGCTGGCCGGTACGCGATCAACTGCTCGATCTTTCTCAAGTCGGGCACCCGCCGTGGCATGTCCTCGAATCCGGCCTCGTAGGCCTGGTCGTAGGGAATCGTGACGATCGGCGACGCGCTGCCGGTGATCGCCTTTACCCGGCGCGCCAGCTCGAGGATCGTCACCTCCTCGGTGTTGCCGATGTTGAATACCTCCCCGACGGCGCGCGGCTCGACCATCAGCTTCTGCAGCGCGTCGACGACGTCGCCGACGAAGGTGAAGCTGCGCGACTGCAATCCGTCGCCGAACACGGTGATCGCCTCGCCGGCCAGTGCCTGGCGCACGAAGGTCGGAACGACCATGCCGTACTGGCCGGTCTGCCGCGGCCCGACGGTGTTGAAGAACCGCGCGATGATCACCGGCAGCTGGCGCTCCTTCCAGTGAGCGAGGGCGAGGAACTCGTCGAGCGCCTTGCTGCACGCGTAGGCCCAGCGGTGGCGGGTGGTCGCGCCGAGCACCAGGTCCGCCGTCTCGCGGAACGGGACGTCGGTGCTCTTGCCGTAGACCTCCGATGTCGAAGCGATGAACACCAGCTTCTTCTTCTTGGCGGCGTGGCGCAGGATCACCTCGGTGCCGTGGACGTTGGTCTCGATGGTGTGCACCGGCTCCTGGACGATCAGCTTGACCCCGACCGCGGCGGCGAGGTGGAAGACGATCGCGGCGCGGTCGACCAGCTCGGCGACCAGCGGCTCGTTGAACACGCTGTCGATGGTGTAGTGAAAGCGCTCGTGGCTCTTGAAGTGCGCGATGTTGTCGATGCAGCCGGTTGACAGATCGTCGAGCACGAACACTTCATGGCCCGCCGCGAGGAGCGACTCGGCGAGGTGCGAGCCGATGAAGCCGGCGCCGCCGGTGATGAGAATGCGCATAAGTGTTGACAGGCGGCCGGGTCAGGGTCCCGGCGAAAACGCGTTGAGGGCGGCCACCACCGCGGCGGCGTCGGCGTCGCTCAAGCCCGGGTACATCGGCAGCGACAGCACCTCCGCGCAGGCCCGATTCGCGACCGGACAATCCCGCGGCGCGGCCGCCGCCAACGCTGGTTGCTGCGGGATCGGCACCGGATAGTGGATGAAGGTCTCGATGCCGCTGCCGGCGAGATGCCGCTGCACGGCGTCGCGGTGCGGCGTGAGGACCGGGAACAGGTGATAGACGTGGCCGCAATCGAACTCGCGCGGCACCGTGACGCCGCGCGGTGCCAGGCGCGCGCGATAGGTCGCGGCAAGCGCGCGCCGCCGCGCCGTCCAGCCGCTGAGGAACGGCAGCCGCGCGCGGAGGATCGCGGCCTGGATCTCGTCGAGGCGGCTGTTGGCGCCGGCCTCGAGATGGTGGTACCGCGTCGTCTGTCCGCCGTTGCGCAGCCGCTTGATTCGCGCCGCCAGCGCCGCGTCGCCGGTGAGGACCGCGCCTGCGTCACCGAGCGCGCCGAGGTTCTTGGTCGGATAGAAGCTGAACGCGGCGGCGACGCCGATCGTGCCGATCGGACGGCCCTCGCTGGTGGCGAGATGCGCCTGGGCGCAGTCCTCGACGAGCGCGAGGCGGTGTCGAGCGGCGATCGCGGCGAACGCCGTCAGATCCGCGGCCTGCCCGTAGAGATGCACCGGCATGATCGCCTTCGTCCGCGGCGTAATCGCCGCCTCGGTGGCGGCGGGATCGAGCGTGAGCCGCTCGGGATCGATGTCGGCGAACACCGGCCGCGCGCCGGCCATCATCACCGCCAGCGCCGAGTAGGCGGCGGAAAGCGGCGCCGTAATCACCTCGTCGCCGGCGCCGATGTCGAGCCCGCGGAGGATCAACGTGATCGCGTCGGTTCCGGTCCCGACGCCGACCGCGTGCGCGCCCTGGCACGCCGCAGCGAACTCGGCCTCGAAGCGTTCGACCTCCGGGCCGAGGATGAACCACCCGGAGTCGATCACCCTGGCGATCGCGGCGTCGAGCGCGGCGCGGTCCTCGCCGGGCGTCAGCGCGTTGAACGGAATGCGGCGCGGCTCAGACATAGCTGGCCATTCGCGGCCGATAGTACTCGACGGTACGGCGGAGACCGTCGGCAAGCTTCACCGCCGGCGTCCACCCGGTCCGCGTCTTGAACAACGTCGAATCGGCGTAGAAGCTGCCGATGTCGATGACCTTTTTCTCCGGCGGCCACTCGACGAAGCGGTAACGGCCGGTGCCGGCGGTGTGGACCAGGAGCTCGACGAGCTCGCGGTGGCTGATGTGCTCGTCGCCGCCGACGTTGAAGACTTCGCCGTTCACCGCGTCGCTGGCGCCCGCCAGCAGAAACGCCTGTACCGCATCGTCGACGTACACGAAGTCGCGAATCTGCGAGCCGTCGCCGAACACCTGAATCTCCTGATCCTCGATCGCGAGCCGGATGAACCAGCCGATGAATCCCTGACGATTGTGTTTCAGGAGCTGCCGCGGTCCGTAGATGTTGGTGAGGCGGAGCGCGGTGGCGCGAACACCGAAGACGTTGTTGTAGACCAGATGGTAGTACTCGCCGGCCGCCTTGTTGATGCCGTTGACGTCGGTCGGCCGGACCAGATGGCGTTCGGTGACCGGGAGCGCGTCGGGCCTGCCGTAGATCTGGCGTGTGCTCGCGTACACGACCTTGGTCGCTGGATTGTGGTGACGGCACGCTTCGAGCAGCGTCAGCTGGCTGCGGCAGTTGATGTCGAGATCGGTGTGCGGATCGCGCAGGCTGTCGATGTGGCTCACCTGCCCGGCGAGATTGAAGATGACGTCACGGCCCTGCACGAGATAGTTCATCGTGGTGGCCTGCCGGACATCCGCGACGTTCACCCGGACCTTGTCCTCGATGCCGGCGATGTTGTGCAGGTTGCCGCCGTAATCGGGAATGAGCGAATCGACCAGCAGGACGTCGGCGCCGAGCTCGACCAGCGCGTGAGCGAGATTGCTGCCGATGAAGCCCAGCCCGCCGGTGATCATCACCCGCCGGCCGGCGTAGAAACCCGCCAGCGTCATGAATGCCTGGCGCGGAGGGCCGCGGCCCGGGCCCGCTGATCGGCGAGGTGGTCGCGGCGGATGACGAGCGCCCACCACAGCTTCAGCACATCCACGCCGGTCTTGAAGATTCGCCGGAAGTTGAAGAACTGCGACTTGCCGAAGGCGCGATGATAGTGGTGGACCGGCACTTCGGCGACGCGGAAGCCGGCGTCCTGGAACTTCTTCATCATCTCGAGGCAGATGACCCCGCTGCTCTTCTCGAGACGGACCACGTCGAAGATGTGCCGCCGCATCAGCCGGAAGTCGCAGTCCACGTCCCGGACCTTGAGCCCGAACAGGATCTTCACGGTGTGGTGGTAGATGCGCCCGATGAGGATCCGGTGCAGCGGATCGGAGCGGCTGATCTTCCAGCCGTTGACCCAGTCCACGTTGTCGGTGAGCCGCCCCCACAGCAGCGACATCTCGGTCGGGTCGTACTGCGCGTCGCCGTCGGTGTAGAAGACGAGATCCTTCGAGGCGTGCTCGAAACCGGATCGCAGCGCCCCGCCGTAGCCGCGGTTCCTGGCGTGGTGCACGATGCGGACGTGATCGGGGTAAACGCGGGCGAGCTCGTCGAGGATGTGAGCGGTCTCGTCCTGGCTGCCGTCGTTGACGACCAGCACTTCGTAATCGGGCGTCAGCGCGGCCGCCGCCTGCACCGCGCTGATCACGAGGCTGGCAATGGTGCCGCTGTCGTTGTAGGCGGGGAAGAAGACGCTCAGGCTGGGGGTCTGCCGCGGCGGAGTCATCGAGCGGTTCCGACCGAATTGTATCCTGTGCCTGCCGACTCGGTCCCGTTGACGCGCCCGTTGCGGATCACCAGCCGCCACGGGTTGAGGAGCGATTCCAGCAGGATCCCGGAGGAGAGCTTCGATGCCCCTTCGCGCCGCTCGATGAAGATGATCGGCGATTCCGCGATCCGCAGGCCAGACTTGGCCGCCAGGAACGTCACCTCGACGACGAACGAATACCCTTCGGAGACGATGCGATCGAGCGGCAGTCGGGCGAGGGCCTCTCTCCGCCAGCAGCGATAGCCGCCGGTGCAATCGCGGACTCGCAGCCCGGTGACGGTCCTGATGTAGGCGTTGGCGAACGACGACAGGATGATGCGCCGCAGCGGCCAGTTCACGACGCTGATGCCGTGCGTGTATCGCGAGCCGACGACGAGATCTGCCGACCCAGCCGCGGCAATCATGGCCGGCAGGTATTGCGGGTCGTGGGAGCGATCGGCGTCCATCTGCACGACCAGGTCCGCGTCCGAACCGACTGCGTGCCGGAACCCGTCGAGATACGAGACGCCGAGCCCGCGCCGCCCGGTACGGTGCAGCACGCGGATCCGGCCGGGAAACCGCTGCGCCAGTTCTTCGGCGAGCTGCCCGGTTCCGTCGGGCGACTGATCGTCGATCACCATCACCTCGGTGCCGGGCACCGCGAGCACCTCGGGAACCAGCAGCGGCAGGTTCTCGCGCTCGTTGTAGGTCGGGATCAGGACGAGCGTCTTCATGGCCGCAGATGGCGCAGATGGCGCAGATGTCACAGATGACCTACTCAGCGCCGGCCCTCGAACCGCAGGGTCGAGATCTGCTCGGAGACGAGGCCGACGAGGAAGACGATCACCGAAAACATCAGCAGCAGGACTGCGCCATTGGGAATGCGGGACTGGTGCGCGACGGTCCACAGGCCGTAGGTCACGCCAAGCAGGAAGGAGGCGAGGCTGAGCGGCACGAAGACGCGGAGCGGACTGAAGATGGTAATCACCTTGACCAGGATCAGAAAGAAGCGCGCGCCGTCCCGGGCGAGCCGGATCTTGGACGTGCCCACTCTAGGCCGCACCTCCACTGGCTCGAACAAGACATTGTAGCCCGCCTTGATGAAGGCCAGCGTCGTGGTGGTCGGTGTCGAGAACCCGTTCGGCAGGAGGTGGATGAACTCGAGCAGTTGCTCGCGCCGGGCGGCGCGGAGCCCCGAGGTCAGGTCCGGGATCGGCCGTTCGGTGAGATACGAGGCAAAGGCGTTCAGCACGGCATTGCCCAGCCGGCGGCCAGCGGTTGCCTGATGGGAAGCCGCGCGCGCGCCGACGACGAGATCGTAGGTGCCGAGGCGATCGGCGAGGCGGAGGATGTCAACGGGCTGGTGCTGGCCGTCGCCGTCCGAGATGAGCACCCAGTCGCCGGTGACAGCGCGAATCCCGCTCTTCACGGCCGCGCCATTGCCCTTGTTATAGGGGTGAGTCAGCACCCGCGCGCCGGCCGACGCCGCTGCTGCTGCGGTGTCGTCGGTGGATCCATCGTCGACCACCAGCACTTCGCGCCACGGCGCCGCGGCGATGAGCGCAGTAACAATGCGGCCAATCACCGCGCCCTCGTTGTACGCGGGGATGACGACGCTGATCGAGGCCGGATCAGCCATGGCTCACCAGGCGATCGATGACCGCATCCCAGGTGATGGCTGTCGCGAGATCCCGGCCGGCTCCTCCAAGCCGACCGGCCAGCGCGCGGTCGGCGGCGAGGCGCGCGATTGCCGCGCCGAGCTCCTCCGGCGTCGGCGCGCACACGAAGCCGTTGACGTCATCACTGACGAACTCCAGCGTGCCGCCGGAGTCGAGTGCCGTGACGACCGGCTTGGCGGCGAGAAACGCCTCCAGGGTTGCGAGACCGTAGTCCTCGTCGAACGGCGCGTAGCCGACCGCGAGCGCCTCGCGATACAGCGTGACGAGGGCGTCGTCACTGACCGCGCCGGCGAAGCGCACGCGTGCTGCGACGCCAGCTTCCTCGGCGGCGCGCTCGATGAGCGCCCGGTGCGTGCCTTCGCCGACGAGAACGAGCGAGATCGGCGCGGGCACGTGCGCCATCGCGCGGACCAGAAGGTCGACGCGCTTGTTGCCTTCGAGCCGCGCCACCGACAGGACGTAATCGCCCGACGGCCCGGGGGAGAGCCGCGGCGCGAGCAGCGGCGGATGGTAGAGCGGCGTCGAGTCCACCGCGTTGAACCGGCGCAGGCGTTCGGTCACCGTACGCGAGATCGTGTAGCGGCCGACGCACTCGCGGAGCATGCGCTCGTCGAGCTCGAGAAGCTGCGCCTTGAGGCCGACGTCCTTCTCGTCGTGACCGAAGTCGCTGTAGACCGTGCCGGCGAGCTCGTAGGCGGCGCGGTGCTGGTGCACAAGCCAGCAGACCTTGCGCGGGTGGCGAGCGAAGTACGAAGGGAACTTGGTGGAGATCACCAGATCGACGGGGCGGCCGTTGCTTTCGCTCAGATCGAGGAGCCGCCACGCCGCAGCGTGCGCGAGGATCTCGTCCTTCGGGTACCACTTGAACGGCAGCGAGACACGGTCCGCGTCGATGCCTCTGGCGCGGAGCTCGTCGACCAGTTGCTGCACCAGCAGTTCGGCGCCGCCCCGGACGAAGGGAACCTGGGTTTCGCAGACGAGGACGGATCGAATGCCCAACGGCGGCGAAAATCGTAACACGCGGCGACAGACCTGACATTGGCCGAAAGCCCTAGTCCGCCAAAGAATTGACGCCCTCCGATCAGAAGGCGAAACAAAGACGTAACTATCAGAAATTAGAAGAGTTGTTCGACTTCGCAATTGACAACCTGGGACCCCTCGCCTACCATCCCAGTGGTCTTAAGTGGAGTGAAGTGGAGTAGCTATCGTGCTCCGGGGCAACTCGCCGGCGAGAATCGATGACAAGGGCCGGCTCAAGGTCCCGAACGGGTTTCGCGCGACCATCCAGGATAGCCATGGCCGCGAACTGTTCGTGACGAGCCTGACGGGGGAGTCCGTCCGCATCTACCCGATGCCGGTCTGGCTCGAGATCGAACGCAAGCTCGCCGCGATGCCCTCCACGCATCCCTCGAGACAGAAATACCTGGACCGCGTGAACTTCTTCGGCCAGATCGCCGAGCTCGATCCGCAGGGACGCGTGCTGATCCAGCCGCGGCTCCGCGACACGGCTCTGATGATCGGCGAAGTCGACGTGTTGGGCCAGCAGAACTTTCTCGAGGTGTGGAATCACGACCGCTTCCTCGCGCGCCTCGCCGCGCAGCAGTTCAGCGACGACGACGCGAGGGCGCTGTCGGAGTTCGGAATCTGACCCCTCAGTTCACGTGAGTGGTCAGTCCAAAGGGCTCGATGATTCGATGGAAACGGGCACGAACGGAGGGCATTCGAGCCGATGGAATGCTCAACTCGAGCGAATTGAGGGGTAGGTGGACGAGGGTGCTCGCCACGTTCCGGTTCTCGTCGACGAAGTGCGGCAACTGCTCGCGCCGTCGCGCGGCGGGGTGTTCCTGGACGGCACGGTCGGACTCGGCGGTCACGCGCGGATGCTCCTCGACAGCGGTGCGGCGCGGGTGATCGGCATCGATCGCGATCCGGCGGCGCTGGCCTACGCCGCGGAGACGCTGGCCGGCTTTGGCGACCGCGTGCGGCTGGTGCACGCGGACTACCGGGCGCTGGACGCGGTGCTGGATCGCGAAGGGGTCAAGCTGGTCGCGGGGGTGCTGCTGGATCTCGGCGTGTCGTCGATGCAGCTCGATGCGCAGGGGCGTGGGTTCAGCTTCCGGCGCGACGAGCCGCTCGACATGCGGATGGATCAATCGCAGGGCGAGACCGCGGCCGAGCGCCTGGCGAGCGTGGACGAATCGTCGCTGGCGGACGTCATCTTCCGCTTTGGCGAAGAGCGGAAGTCGCGCCGCGTGGCCCGGGCGATCGTCCAGGCCCGCGAGCGCGAGCCGATCGCGACGACGGGACAGCTGGCCGCGATCGTCCGCCGGGCGGTCGGTGGCCCGTGGCAGCGGATCGATCCGGCAACGCGAACCTTCCAGGCGTTGCGGATCTGGGTGAACGGTGAGTTGGAGGGACTCGAGTCGTGCATCGGGCGCGCGGTGGGCCGGCTTCAGCCGCCGATCGGCGACACCGATGGCGGCGGACGGATGGCGGTCATCAGCTTTCACTCGCTCGAGGACCGCACTGTCAAACACGCGTTCCGCGCGCTCGCCGCGGGGGACGCGCCGGCGGTCCGGCTGCTCACCAGGCGGCCGGTGATGGGGGACGAGGTCGAGGTGAGCGCCAACCCGCGCGCGCGCAGCGCCAAGCTGCGGGGCGTGGAGCGCGTTCAGTAGCCAGGGGGGACGTCGTGGAGCACAACGACACGTTCGAATACGCGATCCGCAAGGACGTCCGCAACAACCCGATCGTGCGGGAGGTGGACGAGGAGCGGCATCGCGAGCTGTGGCAGTCGGTAGGGATCGGCGTCGTGCTGGTGCTGGCGCTGCTGTTTTCCGCCTGGCAACACTTTGAGCTGATCCGCCACGGCTACCGCCTCGAGCAGATGCAGCGGGAGCGCGCGGCGGAATCCGAAGTGAACCGCCACCTCCGGCTCGAGATCGAGACCCTGCGCGCCGCCCAGCGGATCGAGAAGCTGGCGACCGAGCAGCTCGGGATGATCGAGCCCGGCCCCAACGACACGGTGATTCTCGAACGGGTGATTCCGCCGCCGTCGCCGGCGGCATCAGTGGTCGCGGCCCGCTGACGCGAACTGGTACTCGACGTGGTGGATCAACCCCTTCCCGGCTGGCGCGCTCAGATTCGACACCGCTACACCGTCGTCGCGGTGGTCTTTCTGTGCTGGACCGTCGCGATCGTTGCCCGGCTGTTGTTCCTGCAGGTCTACAGCTACGACGACCTCCAGGCCCGCGCCAATGGGCAGCAGCAGCGCATCGTTCCCGCGGCCGCCAAGCGCGGCGACATCTACGATCGGAACGGCCGATTGCTGGCCTATAGCGTCGACGCCGACACTATCTACGCGGTGCCGGGCGAGATTCGCGATCCGGAAAAAGCCGCGACGAAGATTTGCGCCGCCTTGATTGACTGCGATCGCAGCGAGCGGGCCGCCATCCTCAAGCGGCTCGGGCGCACCGGCGCCTTTTCCTACGTCAAGCGCCAAGTCACGCCGGCCGAGGCGCGGGCAGTGGCGGCGCTCGGCCTCGAGGGAATCGGCTTCACCACCGAGAGCAAGCGCTTCTATCCAAACCGCGAGCTCGCCTCACACCTGGTCGGCTACGCCGGCACCGACAACGGGGGCCTCGGCGGCATCGAAGCCGCCTTCGACAAAGTCGTCAAGGGCAAGGAGGGCAAGCTCCTGGTCCAGACCGACGCGAGGGGCCGGGCGTTCAGCCGCCTCGAGCGCCAGCCGACCGCCGGCGGCACCGTCGAGCTGACGATCGATTCACAGCTCCAGTACATCGCCGAGCGCGAGCTCCGCGCCGGTGTGCGCGAGCACCGCGCCGACGCCGGCACCGCCGTGATTCTCGATCCCAACACCGGCGAGATCCTGGCGATGGCCAATTGGCCGACGTTCAATCCGAACATCTACGGCGAGTCGCCCGAGAACGCGCGGCGGAACCGGGCCATCCAGGACCTCTACGAGCCGGGATCGACGTTCAAGATCGTGACCGCGTCGGCGGCAATCGAGGAGCACCTGTTCAATCCGGCCGACATCATCGATGTCAGCGCCGGCCTGATCCGCATCGGCAACCGCGTGGTCGACGACATGCACCGCTACGGCCCGCTGTCGTTCACCGACGTGCTCGTCAAGTCGAGCAACGTCGGGGCGATCAAGATCGGCTCGCGAGTCGGCGCCGAGCGAATGATCCAGTACGTCCGCCGCTTCGGTTTCGGCAGACCGACCTCGCACGATTTCCAGGGTGAGAGCAGCGGGATCGTCTGGTCGAACCTGAACGACAGCGCGCTGGCGTCGGTCTCGATGGGTTACCAGATCGGCGTCACGCCGCTGCAGGTCGTGGCCGCGGCGAGCGCGGTGGCCAACGGCGGCACGCTCTACGAGCCGCGCGTCATCCGTGCGATCACCAAGGACGGCGTGCGCACAGTCGTCAAGCCGACCGCGGTGCGGACGGCCATCAAGAAGTCCACGGCCGCGACCTTGACCACCATCATGGAGCAGGTCGTCGAGCGCGGCACCGCGACACGGGCCAAGATTCCCGGCTACACCATCGCCGGCAAGACCGGCACCGCGGACAAGCTGATCAACGGCCGCTACTCGAACAGCCAGCAGAACGTCTCGTTCGTCGGCTTCGTGCCGTCCCGGAATCCGGCGCTGGCGATCATCGTGATGATCGACTCGCCGAGAGCCGGTGGCGACACCGGCGGCGTGGTCGCCGCGCCGATCTTCCAGCGGATTGCCGCAGATGCGTTGCGCCATCTGGGCGTGCCGCTGTCGGTCAATCCGTCGCCGGCGATCATCGTGCCGCGTCGTGCCGCTGGCGCCCCGCTCGCTCCCGTTCAGCCGGTGGTCGTGCCGGTCAGGAACATCGGCCGCGACATCACGTCGCTGCCGGTCACGTCGTTGCCGGACCTTCGCGGTTACGGTGCGCGCGAGGCGGTCCACGAGCTGGTCCGGCTCGGGCTCACGCCGCGCGTCCGCGGGCTGGGCATCGTCGTCGATCAGGAACCGGATCCGGGAGCCCCAATCGAGCCGGGCACGACGTGCACGCTCGTCCTCGATCGCGATCCCCACGCCGCGCTCGTTCCCGGGGTGCCGCAGTGACAGTGGGCGACGTACCGGGCCTGATCGGAAGCGCGTCGCGCCTCAGCGGCGCTGATGCCGCACGCTCGATCACCGGCGTCGCCTACGACTCACGTGCCGTACAGCCCGGGGCCATCTTCGTGGCGTTGCGCGGCCAGAAGGCCGATGGCACGACCTTCGCGGCCCAGGCCGCGGCTCGCGGAGCGCTGGCGGTCGTCGCCGAGACCGCGCCGCCGCCCGGCGTGACGGTCGCGTGGCTGCAGGTGTCCGACGCCCGGCTCGCTCTGGCGCTTCTCGCCGATCGCTTCTTCGGCTCACCCAGCCGGCAGATTCCGGTGATTGGCGTCACCGGCACGAACGGCAAGACCACGACCGGCTACCTGCTGGCCTCGGTCCTGGATGCGGCCGGCCTGGTTGCCGGGGTGATGGGGACCGTGTCGTACCGTATCGGGCGCGAAGAGCGTGAAGCCTCGCGGACCACCCCCGAGGCTCCCGACGTTCAGCAACTCCTCGCCGAGATGATCGCGCGCGGCTGCCGATCGGCCGTGATGGAGGTTTCGTCGCACGCGCTCGCGCTCCGGCGGGTCGACGGAATGCGCTTCGCCGCCGCGGTGTTCACGAACCTCACCCGCGACCACCTCGATTTCCACGCCGACATGGAGCAGTACTTCGCGGCCAAGCGCCGGCTCTTCGAGATGCTCGACGCCTCGGCGACCGGCGTCGTGAATGCCGACGATCCGCGCGCCGCGGCACTGGTTGCCTCCTGCCCGCGTTCGCTCACCTACGGCATCTCGCAGACCGCAGACGTCATGCCCGGGCCTTTCGCGCTCGACATGGGCGGCCTCACGCTCGACATCCGGACGCCGAAGGGCGCGGTCGCGATTCGCTCGTCGCTCGTCGGCCGTCCCAACGTCTACAACATCCTCGCCGCGACCGCGACCGCGGTGGCGCTGGACCTGCCGCTCGAGGCGGTCGCTCGCGGCGTGCGAGCGTTGCCGGGCGTTCCAGGCCGCTTCGAAGTGGTTTCGGGCGAGGGCGACGACGTCACCGTGGTCGTCGATTACGCGCACACCGACGATGCGCTTCGCAACCTGCTCGAGACCGCTCGGCCGCTGGCTGCGAAGCGGCTCGTGACGGTGTTCGGCTGCGGCGGCGATCGCGACACCACCAAGCGTCCGTTGATGGGCATGGTCGCGGCGCGCCTCAGCGACATCGTGATCATCACGTCCGACAATCCGCGCAGCGAGGACCCGGCGCGCATTGTCGACGACATCCGCCGCGGCATCACGCCGGCCTCGGGCGCCGGGCGCCAGGCGGAGGTCTGGACGGTGGTGGATCGCGCCGAGGCAATCGATCGCGCCGTGTCGATGGCGTCTGAGGGCGACCTCGTGCTCGTCGCCGGCAAGGGCCATGAGAAGTACCAACAGATTGGCGATCGCGTACTGCCGTTCGACGACGTCGCCGTCGCCCGCGATGCGCTGAAGCGCCGCCAGGCGAAGCGGATGAGGGCCGGCTAGTGGCGGCGACGCAACAGGTGTTGAGCGCCTCGGTGATGGCCGCGGCGATGGGCGGCGAGGTGATCGCGGGAAATCCGGCGGCGGAACCGAGCGGCTTCTCGATTGATTCCCGCACCATTGGCGCGGGCGAAGCGTTCTTCGCCATCGTCGCGGCGCGTGACGGGCATCTCTTTGCCGCCGATGCCGTCAAGCGCGGCGCCAACGTTGTCGTGGTCGAGCGGCGTCGAGCCGCCAATCCGCTGGCGCCGGCGACGGTCGTTGGCGTCGATGACACCACGCTGGGATTGCAGGCGCTCGGCAGGAGCGTCCGTCAGCAATCCGGCGCGACCGTGATTGCCATCACCGGGAGTGCCGGCAAGACGACGACCAAGGAAACCATCGCGGCATTCCTCGAGAGCCGGTTCCAGGTCGTGAAGAACCCCGGCAACCTGAATAACCACCTGGGCCTGCCGCTGTCGCTGCTCGAGCTGAGGCACGGCGCCGATGTCGCCGTGATGGAGCTCGGCATGAATCACGCCGGCGAGATTCGCGTGCTCGTCGGCATCGCGGAGCCCGATGTCAGGGTGTGGACCAACGTCGGCGACGCGCACATCGGCTATTTCGGTGACGCCGACGGCATTGCCGCGGCCAAGGCCGAAATCCTCGAAGGCGCCGGACCGGCCACGGTCCTGGTGGCGAATGCCGACGACCCGCGGGTGATGCGCTACGCGAAGGATTTCACCGGCCGGATGGTGACGTTCGGGTTTGGTGAAAGTGCCTCGGTTCGCGCGACCAGCGTCGAGGAACGCGGCCTCAGTGGCACGGTCGCGACGTTCACCGCCGGCCGCGAGCAGGCCACGGTCCGGGTACCGCTCCTTGGCCGCGGCAACCTCGCAAACGTGCTGTGCGCGGCGGCAGTGGCGACGACCCTCGGCGTGCCCCTGGCCGACATCGCCAGTCGCGCCGAGCGCCTGACCCCGGCGAAGCGCCGCGGCGAAGTGCGTTACCTGCGCAATGGCGTGACAGTGGTGGACGACAGCTACAACTCGAGCCCCGCGGCTCTCAACAAGTCGTTGGAGATGCTGTCGCGGGAGCCGGTCGTGGGACGACGGGTCGCGGTGCTCGGCGAGATGCTCGAGCTCGGCGACCTCTCGACCTCGCTGCACGAAGCGTGCGGACTGACCGCGGCGCGGTCGGGGCTCGAGCTGCTCGTCACCGTTGGCGGCGCACCCGCCGCGGTGCTGGCCCGGACCGCGGTGGACGCGGGAATGGATGCCGGAACCGTGCGGCACGTGGCGACGAGCGCGGCCGCAGCGGATCTCGTCGCCGGACTGATCGAGCACGGCGACGTGGTGCTGGTGAAGGGATCGCGGGGCGTGAGGACGGATCTCGTGGTGGATCGGCTCGTGGCGGAGCTCGGCTGACGTGCTCTATCACCTGGCGGTCGCACTGCAGCCGCAGCTCAACGTGCTGAACGTGGCTCGCTACATCACGTTCCGCACGGCGGCGGCGAGCCTGACGGCGCTGCTGGTCAGCCTGGTGCTCGGGCCATGGCTGATCCGCCGCCTCCGCGAGTTCCAGATCGGGCAGGTGATTCGGCAGGAAGGTCCGCAGTCGCATCGCGCGAAGGCCGGCACCCCGACGATGGGCGGGCTGTTGATTCTCGCGGCGGCGCTCGGGCCGACGCTGCTCTGGGCGGATCTGACGAACGTTTACATGTGGATCGCGGTGTTGACCACAGCTGCATTCGGAGCGGTCGGGTTCTTCGACGACTACCTCAAGATCACGAGGCGGTCGTCGGGCGGGCTGGCGCCTCGCTACAAGATGGGGCTGCAGATCGTGACCGCGCTCGCAGTCAGCCTGGTCCTGATGTGGCTGGCCGCGCGAGACCTGTACAACACGCGCCTGATTTTCCCGTTCTTCAAGCAGCTGATTCCGGATCTCGGCTGGTTCTACGTCCCGTTCGCGGTGTTCGTGCTGGTCGCGTGGAGCAACGCCGTGAACCTGACCGACGGTCTCGACGGGCTGGCGATCAGCACGTTCGCGGTCTCGGCCGCGACGCTGACCGCCCTCGCCTACGTCACCGGTCACCGCGTGTTCGCGGAGTACCTGCTGCTGGTCCGCTTCGCGCCGGCCGCGGAACTGACCGTGTTCTGCGGCGCGCTGGTCGGATCGAGCCTCGGCTTCCTCTGGTACAACGCGCACCCGGCCGAGATCTTCATGGGCGACGTCGGCTCGCTGGCGCTCGGCGGCGCGCTCGGCACCGTGGCGATTCTGATCAAGCAGGAAATCCTGCTGGTGCTGGTCGGCGGCGTCTTCGTGCTCGAGGCGGCATCGGTCGTGATTCAGGTCGCCTCGTTCAAGCTCACCGGCAAGCGCGTCTTCAAGATGGCGCCGCTGCATCACCACTTCGAGCTGCTCGGGTGGCAGGAACCCAAGGTGATCGCGCGGTTCCTGATCATCTCGATCATCTTTGCGCTCTTCAGCCTGACGAGCCTCAAACTGCGATGAGCGCGACGGACTTCAGCGTGGAGCGCCAGCGGGTGCTGGTGGTGGGGGCGGCGAGAAGCGGCGTCGCCGCCGCCCTGCTGCTCGTCCGCCGCGGCGCGGCGGTGACCTTGACCGATCGCCGTCCCGATATTGCCGATGCCGCGACGCTGCAATCGGCCGGCGTCGCCCTCGAGCTCGGCGGTCACAGCGCCGATTCGTTCACTGACGCCGATCTGATCGTGCTCAGCCCCGGCGTGCCCGCGGAGCTCGCGGAGGTGGCCCGGGCCCGTGCCGCCGGAGTGCCGGTGATCGGCGAGCTCGAACTGGCCTCACGCTGGCTGCGCGGATCGGTCGTGGCCATCACCGGTACGAAGGGCAAATCCACGACCACCACGCTCGTCGGCCGGATGCTCGAGGCCGCGGGACGACGCGTGCTGGTCGGCGGCAACATCGGCGTGCCGCTGAGCGCCCAGGTCGATGCCTCCACCGATGACACCGTGCACGTGGTGGAGACGAGCAGCTTCCAGCTGGAAACGACCGAGCGCTTCCATCCGCGGATCGCGGCGCTGCTGAACTTCTCGGCCGATCATCTCGATCGACACCCGACGGTGCAGGCGTACGCAGCGGCGAAGCAGCGCGTCTTCGCCAACCAGACGGCGGAGGACTGGACCGTCGTCAACGCCGAGAGCCCGGCGGCCGTGACGCTGGCCGAGGTCAGCCGGGCGCGCCACGTCCGCTACGCCCTCGACCAGGCGCGCGGCGCCGATGTCTTCGTGGACCGCGG
>Ga0310810_10001976_pt1 | contig 21775 bp, 15 predicted proteins | sample NCmetagenome_FD_207641 | JGI IMG/M metagenome (GOLD analysis project Ga0310810, IMG submission 207641) | Soil microbial communities from experimental microcosm in Duke University, North Carolina, United States - NC | ecosystem: Engineered > Artificial ecosystem > Soil microcosm > Unclassified ... | reverse complement strand
ACCCGGCGACCGGCCAAGTTGTCGGTCAATTGCGCGACGGCGGGCCATTCACCGGAAGCGGAGAGGTCGCGGATTCTCTGTTTGACTGATGTTGCATGATGGCCTTGTGGCGATAGCCAACCGCCAGTTCTGACCAGTGGCTTATGCCGTCGCTGCCTATTTCGAACGCTTCAATTTTTCGCGGCGCAGCCAAGCCAACCACTTGGGTTGGCCGACCGAAGGAGAATCGATCAGCTCATACGAGCCGCGGAGCTTTGCCATGATCGCTTCAATGCGGGGCTGCGCATTCTCGATCGCGGCCCGGCTGCCGATGGTAATCGGGTGCCAGCTGCCGTCCGGGTTGGTTTGAATACTGACGACGCGCACCTTTGAGGTCATGCGGAGCCTGCGCGCAATCATCCGGGCCAACTGCGGGCGCGTCTTTTGCTTTTTTTCGCGGACCTTTGGCATGAATTCGCGACCCGAGGATCGTCAGTGGCGCATTGCCAGTGTCCCGCAATTCAGCATGGCCTTCAATACGCTCACCGATCGAACGAACGCGGCCCGCAGTGCCTCGAATCCGGCGCGATACATCGTTTCAGGCGCGCCTAATCGCTTTGCTTTGCTTCCGCGCGCAACGTAGCGCGGATGGTGGCGACGAGATCGTCTTCGGCTTTCTTCAAGTTGGATGCGTCCCAGACCACCGCCATCATGTGGTTGGTGTCGAACTGCGTCTCCTTGTCCTGCCAGATCGAAGATTCGCACGTGTAGATGACCGGCAGCCCCACGCCTTCGGCGTAGCCGGCCTCCCAATAGGCGCCGTCGCTCGAATGCGTCAGGTCGGCAATCACGAACCGGCAGCCGACGATGGCCGCGCGGACATGATTGTCGAGCAGGCCCACGCTCGGGTGCTCGACGAGCTTTCGCAGCTCGAACCCCGCCCGCGCGACGGCGGGCCGAAAGCAATCGGCGAACATTTGATCGAGCGTCTCGTCGCCGAACTTCATAGCCATGAACGCGGTGCGGCTTTTCGGCGAGACTTTCTTCAGCTCCTCGTATCGCGAGGCGCCGTCGAGGGTGAGCCGAAACGCAGGGCTTTCATCGGGCCCGATGCAATCGAACAGGTTGAGATGGGCGATCTGCGAGCGCAGCCATTTCAAGGTGTCGGTATCGGTCCGGCCGTCGCGGGCGAGCGGCAGTCCGGCGTAGGCCGCGATCAGCGCCGCATGGGCGCCGGCGAAATGAAATGAATCGGGCTGGTTGTCGCCAATCCACACCAGCAGCGCGTCGGCATGCTGCTGCGGGTTCGGCAGCCGCTGCGCCTCCCAGAACGTCGGCAGATCGATCTTGGTGATGATGCGCAGGTGCGTGTTGTTGGGCCGCTGCATCCGGCGCAGCGCAAAGCTCATCAGCGAGCGCCGATGATGAGATTCGCTCAGCATCGCCGGCAGCACCGCCTCCGCTCCGCCGTTGAGAATGAACACGCCGCAGCGCGGGCACTCGTAGCGCGCGAATTCGCCGAGCCCGGGGATGCGATCCGCCGGCGTTTCGCAAACGATGCAATGGGTGAACTCTGAACTCATCTCATATCAGGGGCAAATCGCAGGCACCGCGCAAGACAATGGCCGAGTTCCGGGGCTAATGGGACAAAATCTCCGATTGACGCGGGCATTTCTGGTGAGCGCGGTGGGGATCGAACCCACGACCCCATGATTAAAAGTCATGTGCTCTACCGACTGAGCTACGCGCTCCCGGGCGTACACCTAGGCCATAGCGGCTGGCTTTCCAAGCCAAAACCGCCGTGTGGCGCGGCCGCCGGGGCCTGCCGCCGCCGACGGTTGACCTTAAGCGGCCGCTTCGATTTGCTGGGTCATCCGGCCGGGGCGATTAACGTTTTCAAGCGCGCCCCGCGCGGGCTCAGGAGCCAGACCATGCCGATCGTCAACCGCGTCGCCGACCTTCTGCCGGAAATTTCCGCCTGGCGGCAGGACATTCACGCCCATCCCGAGCTGATGTTCGACGTGCAGCGGACCGCGGGCGTGGTGGCCGAAAAGCTCAAGAGCTTCGGCTGCGACGAGGTGGTGACCGGCATCGGCCGCACCGGCGTGGTCGGCGTGATCCGCGGCAAGACCGGAGGCGCACGCACCATCGGACTCCGCGCCGACATGGACGCGCTGCCGATCGAGGAGGCCACCGGCCTGTCCTACAAATCGCAGAACCCCGGCAAGATGCATGCCTGCGGCCACGACGGCCACACCGCGATGCTGCTCGGCGCCGCCAAGTACCTCGCCGAGACGCGCAATTTCGACGGCACCGCGGTGGTGATCTTCCAGCCGGCCGAGGAGGGCGGCGGCGGCGGCCGCGAGATGGTCAACGATGGCATGATGGACCGCTTCAAGATCGAGGAGGTGTACGGGATGCACAATTATCCCGGCTTCCCGGTCGGCGACTTCGCCATCCGCTCCGGTCCGATGATGGCGGCGGCCGACCGCATCTATATCGACATCGAGGGACTTGGCGGCCACGCGGCGCGGCCGCACACGTCGATCGACACCGTGGTGGTGGGCGCGGCCATCGTCAACGCCTTGCAGTCGATCGTGTCGCGCAACGTCGATCCGCTGGAATCGGCGGTGGTGTCGATCACCCAGTTTCACGCCGGCACCGCCGACAACATCATTCCGCAGACCGCGCAACTGCGCGGCACCGGCCGAAGCCTGACGCCGGAGACGCGCGATCTCGTCGAGCGGCGCGTGCGGGAGGTGGTGGAGGGCACCGCCAGGCTCTACGGCGCCAAGGCCACTGTGACCTACAAGCGCGACTATCCGGTGACCAAGAACCATGAGCGGCAGACCGCGTTTGCCGCCGAGGTGGCTTCGCAGGTGGTCGGCGCCAACCGGGTCGACACCGCGGTGCCGCCGGTGATGGGTGCCGAGGACTTTTCCTTCATGCTGGAGGCGCGGCCCGGCGCCTTCATCTTCATCGGCAACGGCGACAGCGCAGGGCTGCATCACCCGGCCTACAATTTCAACGACGAGGTGATCCCGGTCGGCACTTCGTATTGGGTCAAGCTCGTCGAGACCGCGTTGCGAGCCAGCTAGCGTGTTTCATTGTGAAGCGTTCTGCGTCGGCAGCGCGCTCCCTCTCCCCCATAGCCCGCGAAGACGGGCGTGAACGCCCTGATGGGCGGAGAGGGTTGAGGTGAGAGGGTCTCGGACTCTCGATAGAGCGTACGCCCTCACCCGGCGCGCTAATGCGCGCCGACCTCTCCCCACGGGAGAGGTGAAGCACGCTGCGGCACGGTGAGATTCAGCAAAAAGCGAGAGCCTCTAAGCGGAAGGCCGCTCCCTACTGCGCCGTCTCGATCTGCTTGTCGACGGAAACGGCGGCCGGCGCGGACGCGTCGGAACTGGCCCGACGCCGTGTGAGCATCTGGCCGATCCGGCCTTCGAGCCCGTGCCAGAACGCGAAATCGTTGAGGCGACTGCCTTCGAGCGCGGCCAGCCCGACAGAGGCGAGGAACGGCAGCGATTGGATCGCCAGCGCCAACGCGAACAGGTCGATCTCGCGCACCATTTCCCAGTTGGTCGCATGCAGGAAGATTGCGCTGCCGACCAGTAGCGTGCCGATCACCGCCTCCCAGAACGCCGGGAAATTCGCGCTGCGCTTGCCTGCGCCGCCCTTGGCGGTGCGCACGAACGGAAGCCCGTCCTTCACGACGCCCATGCCGACTGCGCGCGCCACGGTCCATTGCAGGCCCATGGCCGCGAACACCGCACCGAGCATCTGGCCCGCAGGGATGCGTACGCGCAGCCGGTACAGCGAGACAAAGTGCAGCACCGAAACCGCGAATGCCGCCATGATCGGCAGCGTCAGAATCTTGTCCGGAATAGCGATGCCGATGATGGCGACGAACGGCACCCAGATCAGATTGAGCAGCGCCACCAGCACGCCGACGCTTTCGGCGCCGAGCCAGGACAGCCAGCCGAGCACGAATTCGCGCTTCTGCTCCCGGGTGAGCAGGCTGCGGCCGGGCAGGAAACGGCGCCAGTGCTTCTTCATGATCTGGAAGCCGCCGTAGGCCCAGCGGTCGCGCTGGCGCTTGTAGGCCAGATAGCTGTCGGGCAGCAGCCCGTGGCCGTACCGGCGATTGGTGTAGTGCGCGACCAGGCCAAGCTCGAGCATGGTCAGGCCGAGGTCGGTATCCTCGCAGATCGTGTCGCTTGACCAGTTGCCGGCGGCAAGCAATGCGGAGCGGCGGATCAGGCACATCGTGCCGTGCGAGATGATGGCGTTCTTTTCGTTCCGTTGCACCATGCCGATGTCGAAGAAGCCTGCGTATTCGCCGTTCATGGCCTTGTGCATGGCGGAGCGGGCGCCGTCGCGATGATCTTGCGGCGCCTGGATCATGCCGACCTTGGCGTCGGCAAACATCGGCACCAGGTCCTTGAGCCAGTCCGGATCAACGACGTAGTCGGCATCGAGCACGCCGATGATTTCTGCGTCCTCAGCGGTGCGGTTGAGCGCGAGCCTGAGCGCCCCGGCTTTGAAGCCCGTCAGGTTGTCTTCTCGGACGAATTTGAAACGTTCGCCGAGCGTCTTGCAGTGCTCTTCGACCGGGCGCCACAGCGCCGGATCGGGCGTGTTGTTGATGACGACGATGCACTCGAAATTCGGGTACGCCAGCCGGGCCACCGCGTCGAGCGTCTGCTTGAGCATCTCCGGCGGCTCGCGGTAGGCCGGGATATGGATTGAAACCTTGGGCGCAAACGGCGGATCGGGCGCCAGTGGCGGTGACTCGATCAGGCGGCTTGGCTTCTTTCCAAACGCGACGTTGGCGATCTCTTCGACGCGCTTCATCGCGATGAAGATCAGCGGGATGAGGAGGATGAGCGCGAGTCCATAGGCGATGGCGGCGCCTGTGACGAAGTAATGGCCGTTCCAATAGCCGAACAGGATTGCAATCCACGCGCCGACGATGTGCGCCGCCGAGGCGAGCAGGGCAGTCTGTCCGGCGCTTGCTCCAGCGAGCGACAGGATCGGCAGCGACAGCAGCACGCCGATCAGGAGCGCGATGCCGGCGAGCTTCCAATGGTCGGGATCGCTGATCGGACCGGTCCAGGAAAACTTCGGCTGCCGCGCCGTGTCGAACATTCCCCAATAGGGGCCGACGCCGCCTTCAAACGTTTTCCAGGGCTGATCGTAGGCTTCGATGATGTTGTAATCGATGCCAAGCGCCTCGGCACGGTTGACGAAGGTGCGCAGCACCCTGGCCTGGACCAGCGGGTCTGGGTTGGCGGCGCGGCGATTGTAGCCGGCGCTCGGCCAGCCGAATTCCGCGATCACGATGCGCTTGCCGGGATAGGCCTGCCGCAGCATGTCATAGATTTTGATCGCCTGATCGACCGCCGCCGTGTCGGGAATGCCTTCCCAGTACGGCAACACGTGCGCGGCAATGAAGTCCACCGCGGACGCAAGCTCGGGATGGTCGAGCCAGGCGTTCCAGATTTCGCCGGTGGTTACCGGGATGGACGTCTCGCGCTTGACGCGATGGATTTTTGCGATCAGTTCGTCGGTCGTCTGCTCGCCGCGGAATATCGTTTCGTTGCCGACAACCACGCTGTCGATGTTGCGGTGCTTGCGGGCGAGGTCGATGACGTTGCGCATCTCCAGATCGTTGCGCTTGGTGTTCTTGTCGATCCAGGCACCGACCGATACCCGCAAGCCAAACTCCTTGGCGATTTGCGGGACGAGCTCGGTGCCACCCGTTGAAGAATAGGTGCGGATCGTTCTCGTGTAAGGCGCAATTGCTTTGAGGTCGGCGCGGATTTGCGCGGCGGTTGTCTGCCGGCCGCTGTCGGGATGGGCGGAGCCATCGAAGGGGGTGTAGGAAAGACTGGCGAGTTGGCCGGTGAAAGCAGGAGCGCTGCTGACGTCCCGCGAAATCGCCCAAACGCTTGCATGGATACAAGCGATAAGAACGCCGACAACAGCGACGACGCGCATCAAAGCGACCAAGCGGGGCTTAGACCGTGTTGACCCATCCCGTCCCCTGAGTGGGTCAATGCTGCATGGCAGCCTACCTCAAGCGAGGCCATGAAACTATACTTTCGAGCTGATGGCGAATTGATGACAGACGCCCGCCTTCCTATGCCCCGTTTGGCTAACGCGTTTCCTTGCTCGGGGTTCCGGCAGCGGCCGGAGCAGAGCCGGAATTTTGCGCCACTGGCGGAGTGGCTGGTGGGGAGGCGGGGGACGCCGGAGCAGCCGCTGCAGCGGCGGTGGGCGCGGAGGGGTTCAGCCAGCAGGAATGCACCCGGGCATTGAGACTTTGGGGCGATTTCGGGTCGATATTGTTGCCCTGGCGGACCACGCAGCGGAAAGCAGACTGAATGTGCGGTCCCGGGCAGCCGAAGCGGTCATAGAGGTCCAGGTGGCGGAAGGCGGTGTCCATGTCATCACGCCACATCAACCCCACCACGCGACGCCCGAGCCAGACACATTCCGGGTTGCCGGCCGGGCCACTGACCATTCGGCTGGCCTCGGCGAATTCATCGATCTGGCGCTGGGTTTCCTTGGCGGCGTCGGCCGGCTGTGCGGTCCCGGGCTTATCGCCGGCCTTGGTGTCGCCGCTCTGGGCGAAGGCTGGCGCAGAAGCCGACGCCGCCGCGAACAGTACGGCGAAGATGAAACGCACGATAGGGGACATGGCCGGGCCGATGAGTTTGAGTCGTTGTTGTTTTGCGATCGACGTGCGCGTTATCTAGTACACCGAATGGGTCCGATTTGCGGCTACGCCACAGGAACTTGTGCGGCAGAGATTGCCAAACCTATTGCCGTTGTCCAGCACCCGCCGTGCTCTTGATTAAAGTGTCGCAGCGTGTCAGCGCAGCCGGCATCCGACTGAGCAAGATGCCAGCGTTCACCACCGGACCTGCGATGCACAAACCTGTCAGTCTGTTCACTTTGACGGCTGCGGTCATCGTCGCTGTGTGGTGGTGGCTCGGTTCGGCGGTACCGATGCCGCCGTCGCCGCTCGATCCCGGCGAGAAGCTGTATTGCGTGTCCTACGCGCCGTTCCGCGGCGCGCAGACGCCGCTCGACCTCGCGACCCACATTGCTCCCGAACAGATCGAGCAGGATCTGGCCCAGTTGGCGAAGGTGAGCGATTGCGTGCGCACCTATTCGGTTGACTTCGGACTCGACCGGGTCCCGGAGATCGCCCAGCGTCACGGTCTCAAAGTGATGCTCGGGCTTTGGGTATCGAGCCACACCGACCGCACGCAGTATCAAATCAGCATGGGCGTCGCGTTGGCGAACCGCTATCCGGACGTCGTGCGCGCCGTGATCGTGGGCAACGAGGCGTTGCTGCGCGGCGAGGTGTCGCCCGCGATGCTCGCCGAAACCATCCGCAGCGTGAAGTCGCGAGTGAAGATGCCAGTGACCTACGCCGACGTGTGGGAATTCTGGCTGCGTTATGCCGAACTCGCCGAAGCGGTCGACTTCGTCACCATCCATATCCTGCCGTACTGGGAGGACGATCCGGTCGCCGCGAGCGCGGCCGCCGATCATGTCGATGCGATTCGAAAACGCGTGGCCGAGGCTTTTCCGCGAAAGGAAATCGTGATCGGCGAGGTCGGCTGGCCGAGCGCCGGACGCATGCGCGAAGGCGCGCTGCCGTCGCCGGCGAACCAGGCTCGCGTCATGGCCGATGTGCTCGAGCGAGGCAGGCGTGAGCATTTTCGCGTCAACGTGATCGAAGCATTTGACCAGCCATGGAAGCGCGCGCTTGAAGGCACCGTCGGCGGCCATTGGGGATTGTTCGACGACGCCACCCATCAGCGAAAGTTCGTCTGGGGTGCGCCGGTATCGAACCATCCGTATTGGCCGTGGCAGGCGGCAGGCGGCGTCGCGTTCGCCACGTTGCTGTTCGGTATGGCGGTGAGCGCGCGAAGCCTGCGCATGCCGGGCGCACCCGACCTGGCGCGCGGCGCGCTGTGGCCGATCGTGCTGAATGCAGCGGTTGCCGGCGTGCTGATCGGATGGACCGCCGAGAACCTGCCGGTCGAAAGCCTCGGCGCCGGCGGTTGGCTGCGCGGGCTCTTGTTCGGCGCGCTCGCGCTTGCGGCGCCGGTTACAGGGACGGTCGCGCTGGCCGTGGGTGTTGACGTTCCGACGTTTGCGAAGGTCCTTGGCCGGAAGGCGGATCGGACAAAAGACGCATTGGCGTTGACGCTCGGCGCGCTTCTTGTGGTGCTGACGGTTCTGGCGGTGCAGTCGGCGCTGGCGCTGTCGTTCGATCCCCGCTACCGCGATTTTCCGTTCGCGCCGCTGACCGCGGCAGCCGTGCCGTTTGTCTTGCTGAGGCTGCACGGCGTGGCTGGAGCGCGCGCACTGGCGGAGGCGGTTGCAGCCGCGGTGCTGCTGTTGTGCGCGGCGTTCATCGTCTGGAACGAAACGTTGGCCAACTGGCAGGCGCTGTGGTTTGTCCTGGCGCTGGCGCTGGTCGCGTTCAGCTTGCTTCGGGCACGGGCCGCGCCAGGCTGAGGATGAGGATCGCCACCGCGAGCGCGCTGAGCGCGGTGTTGTACAGAACGATGCCGGCGCCGGCGGCGAGCAGCGCCAGCGCCCATAGCACCACCGACGGCCGCAGCAGATTGAGCAACGCCACGGCAAGCGCTGCGATGCCGAACGCTTGCGGGTTGAACAGAGCAATCGCGGTACGGCGGCTGGCGCACAGCCAGCCCGTGCCGTCGGCTGCGCAGGCGATACCGACGGACGATTGCTCGATCAACTGGTAGCGCATCAGGAAGCCGTAGCTCAGAGCTGCGAGCGCGAAGACCGCGAGTACGCAAGCTTGGCGCGGAGTCGGGCGATGAAGCGGCGTGTTCACCGGCCGATTATGCCGCAACGCTCAGCGGATCGCGAGGCTCAGCGGCCGGCGAGGCGCTGGCCTTCGAAGGGGGCGGGGGAGCACACCGCGCCGGCCGCGATCATCGCCGCGCACAGCCGCGCGGCGGCGGCCGCTGTTGGGATCGGGCCCGCGATCAGGCGCAGTTCTACTGCAACTCCTTTGCCGCGCTCGCGCCGCTGCACCACCGCCCCCAACCCTTGGAGCAGCGAGGCGTGGCGGCGGGACGCCGCGGTCCAAGCGACGCGCAGACTATCTATCGACGGGCCATTGCCGAGATCAAGACCGAATTCGGGTTTGGCGGAGGACTCAGGCACCGGCGGCGGCGATGCGGTCGAGGATGCATGGACGCTGGACGAGACGTCTTCTGGCCCTGGCGCGCTCGGGGTGGCGTCAACCGGGGTAGGGCTGGGGGCGGGTATGGGAAGCGGCAGCCAGGCCGGCTGGCGAGCCGCCTCGACCCGAGCGATTGAGCCGGTAACGCCTCCAAGGCCCTGCTCGAGCGCGGCGACGCGATTCTTGAGTGTATCGCGTTCGGCGCTGAGTTCTCGTATCGCTTCCGCAAGCTGGCGGCCCTCGCGGGCGTCGAGCGATCGGACCGGCTTGCCCGACGATCGCATGCTTTCACGCAAGTCGGTCATGGCCGTCTGAATCCGAGCATGGCCGATATCAGTCATCGCCGCAGAAACGGCGATAAACAGCGCCAAAGCGGCGCAAAAACCCCAGCACGCGACGCGCCAGAGGTCGCGCAGCCGCCAAAGCGGCCGCGAAGACACAAATTCAACGCTGGCTTGCGCTCTCGCCACGGTCCGTCTCACGGTGGGATCGAATCACCTTGTTGAAAACGTTAGCAGATTCGTCGCAAAACCGCGCCTTCACGGATGCCGTGCTATGACCACGGCGAAAGGGACAGCGATGCCCTCGCGAACTTGCCTGACGATTATCCTCGCGGCCGGAGAAGGCACGAGGATGCGTTCCTCGCGCCCGAAGGTGCTGCACACCCTGGCGGGCCGGTCGCTGATCGGGCACGTGCTGATGGCCGTCCAGGCAGCCGGGAGCACGGCGATTGCTGTCGTGCTCGGCCCCGAGCATGACGATGTTTTGGCTGATGTGCGTCAGTACGCGCCGGAAGCCGAGGTCTTTATGCAAACTCAACGGCGAGGAACTGCGCATGCTGTGCTGGCCGCCAAGGCCGCCCTGGAAAAAGGCGCCGATCAGATTGTTGTGGCGTTTGGCGACACGCCATTGATCCGACCCGAAACTCTGACGCGACTGCGCGCGTCGCTGGCCGACGGCGCAGCAGTCGCCGTGGTGGGATTTCGCCCCGCGGATCCCACCGGCTACGGCCGCCTGGTGACGAAGGGGGACGAACTGTTCGCGATCGTCGAGGACGCCGACGCCACCGCAGCTGAACGCAGCATTGAGCTCTGCAACGGCGGGCTGATGGCCCTCGACGGCAAGGTGGCACTGGCGATCCTGGAACGCATCGGCAATGCCAATCGCAAGAACGAATATTATCTGACCGAGGCGGTCGCAGTTGCGCGAGCCATGAATCGCCAGGCGATCGCGCTCGAAGTGACGGAGGATGAGGTGAGCGGCATCAACACCAAGGCGCAACTCGCGGCGACCGAAGCCATCATGCAGCGGCAACTCCGCCAGAACGCGCTCGACGCTGGCGTGACGCTCATCGCGCCGGACACGGTCCATCTGTCGGCCGACACCAAACTTGGACGCGACGTGATCGTCGAGCCCTATGTCGTATTCGGCCCCGGCGTCACCGTGGACGACGGCGCGACCATCCGCTCGTTCTCGCATCTGCAGGGCGCGCACGTCGGCAAGGGCGCGATTGTCGGCCCTTACGCGCGGCTGCGCCCGGGCGCAAAGCTGGAAGAGGGCGTCCACATCGGCAATTTCGTCGAGGTCAAGGAGGCGCTGATCGAAGCCGGCGCCAAGGCCAATCATCTGAGCTACATCGGCGATGCCCGGGTGGGGGCGGGCGCTAACGTCGGCGCCGGCACCATCACCTGCAACTACGACGGCGAGGCCAAGCACCGCACCGACATCGGCAAGGGCGCCTTCATCGGCTCGAATTCCGCGCTGGTCGCGCCGGTCAAGATCGGCGACGGCGCCTATATCGGCTCCGGTTCAGTGATCACCTCGGATGTCCCGGCCGATGCGTTGGCGTTGGGCCGCGGTCGGCAAACCGTCAAAGAAGGCTGGGCCAAGCGGCTGCGAAGCCTGAAGTTACTCGTCAAGAAAAAGGCCTAAATGGCCGATCAGTCTCGGTTTATAGCCTTCGTAACCCTATGACTCCGATTTTGACCGCGGGGAGCGGCAATTTTGATTTCCCGGAAACCGGTCGTGGCGCATAAGGGGCCGAAATGGCCGGTAAGGGGTAATTCAACTTGTGCGGCATTGTAGGGATTGTCGGCCGTGAGCCGGTGGCAGGGCAACTGGTCGATGCGCTCAAGCGCCTCGAGTATCGCGGCTATGACTCGGCGGGCGTCGCCACGCTGGAACAGGGCGTGCTGACGCGCCGGCGCGCCGAAGGCAAGCTTCGCAATCTTGAGACCCGGCTGCACGATGCACCGCTGAAGGGAACCATCGGCATTGGCCACACCCGCTGGGCAACCCACGGCAAGCCGACCGAGATCAACGCACATCCCCATGCGACCGACCGGATCGCGGTGGTCCACAACGGCATCATCGAAAATTTCCGCGAGCTGCGTCAGGAGCTGGAGGGCAAGGGCGCCTCATTCTCCAGCGAAACCGACACCGAAGTGATCGCCCATCTCGTCACCGACGAGATGAAGAAAGGCAAGCCGCCGGCGGACGCCGTGAAGGCTGCCCTGCCGCGCCTGCGCGGTGCGTTCGCGCTCGCCTTCCTGTTCGCCGGCGAGGAAAATCTTTTGATCGGCGCCCGCAAGGGCTCGCCACTCGCGGTTGGCTATGGCGACGGCGAGATGTTTCTCGGTTCGGACGCGATCGCGCTGGCGCCGTTCACCGATACCATCAGCTATCTCGAAGACGGCGATTGGGCCGTGGTGACGCGTAAGGGCGCTGTGGTGCATACCGCCGACGGACGTGAGGTCGAACGCCCGGTGCTGAAATCGAACGCCTCGGCGTTTCTGGTCGATAAGGGCAATCACCGGCACTTCATGGCCAAGGAGATTCACGAACAGCCCGAGGTGGTCGGCCACACGCTGGCGCACTACCTCGACATGGGTAACGAGCGCGTCGCGCTGCCCATGGACCTGCCGTTCGACTTCAACAAAATCCAGCGGGTGGCGATCTCGGCGTGCGGCACTGCCTATTACGCGGGCCTTGTCGCCAAATACTGGTTCGAGCGTTTCGCGCGGCTGCCGGTTGAGATCGACGTCGCGTCCGAATTCCGCTACCGCGAAGCGCCCTTTGATCCGGGAAATCTCGCGGTGTTCGTCTCGCAGTCGGGCGAGACCGCAGACACGCTGGCGACTTTGCGCTACGCCAAGGAGCAGAAGCAGCACGTGCTCTCGATCGTCAACGTGCCGACTTCGACGATCGCGCGTGAAAGCGACGTGGTGATGCCGACGCTGGCCGGGCCGGAAATCGGTGTCGCCTCGACCAAGGCATTCACCTGTCAGCTCGCCGCGCTGCTTTGCCTGACGATTGCGGCCGGCCGGGCCCGTGGCGTCCTGTCCGACGAGGACGAAAGAAACCTGGTTCGCGCCATGATCGAAGTGCCACGGCACATTTCGGCGGCGCTCCAGCTCGAACCGGAGATTGAGACCCTGGCGCGCGATCTCGCCAAATCCAAGGATGTGCTCTATCTGGGCCGTGGCACTGCCTACCCGATCGCGCTTGAAGGCGCGCTGAAGCTCAAGGAAATCTCCTATATCCACGCTGAGGGCTACGCCGCGGGCGAACTCAAGCACGGGCCGATCGCGCTGATCGACGAGGCCATGCCGGTTGTCGTCGTCGCGCCGGTCGACAAAAACGCCCCGCGCGGAGGGGTGTTCGAAAAAACCGTGTCGAACATGCAGGAGGTTGCGGCGCGCGGCGGCAAGATCATCCTGGTGACCGATCCCAAGGGCGCGGCCGAGGCCAGCGCGCTGTCACTCTCTACGCTGATGCTGCCGGAAATGGCGGTCACCGTTACGCCCATTGTCTATGCCATTCCGGTGCAACTGATCGCGTATCATACTGCCGTGAACATGGGCACGGATGTCGATCAGCCGCGCAATCTCGCGAAGTCCGTGACCGTCGAGTGACGCGATGACGTTAAACGATAACGATATGTTGCCGCTGCAAGAGCCGGCGCACCATGGCCTGATAGCCCGCTTGCGGAATTATTTTCTGACTGGCCTGATCCTGGTGGGTCCGCTCTACATCACGGTCAGCCTGACCTGGTGGTTCATCAATTGGGTGGACGACGCCATGCGTCCGTTCATTCCGGCCGGGCTTCGTGCCGAGACCTACCTGCCGTTCCGCGTGCCAGGCTACGGTCTGGTCATTGCGCTCGTCGCGCTGACGCTGCTCGGCTTCCTCACGGCCGGCCTGGTCGGGCGCACCTTCGTCGAGTTTGGCGAGAACCTGCTCAGCCGTATGCCGATCGTGCGGCCGATCTACAAGACCATGAAGCAGATCTTCGAGACGCTGTTTTCGAAATCGAGTTCGAGTTTCCGCAAGGTGGCGCTGGCGGAGTTTCCGGCTGGGATGTGGTCGGTGGTGTTTCTGGCGCCGTCGCCGGTCGACGAGATCGCGGCACGGCTCCCGGGCGACGACTTCGTTTCGTGTTTCATGCCCTGCACACCCAACCCGACCACGGGATTTTTCTTCTACGCGCCGCGGTCACAACTGATCGAGCTCGATATTTCAGTCGAGCAGGCAATGACGCTGATCATGTCGGCCGGTACCGCGCAGCCGACTGGCGAGGGGCAAAAGAAGCTCGCTGTGCTCGCAGAGAGCATGCGCGCCGGCCGAACCCCGCCGGCGCTGCCGCCGACCGCCGCCTGAGGCCGGCCGGCACCGTTCCTGCAGTAACCAATTGGCGTGAAGAACCCCCAGCCGCAGGGGCCGCTTGCTGGCTGCCAGTTCGAAGTTTCGCTAGCATGACCGGACCGATGCAGGCGGGTTATTTCCTGTCAGGGGGTTCAAAATGAAAACACGCACACACTCTTCCTTGCTTGCTGTGATCCTCGCACTTGCTCTCGGCGCTCCGGCCGGAGCTGCTGAACGTGATGCACTTCGTTTCGCGCAGGCGTCGCCACCCGCGGATGCCGCGGCTCCCCCGGCGGCGCCTCCGGCTGCGGCACCAGCAACGGCTGCACCAGCACCCGCTGCGGCTCCGCTCGCTGCACCGCCTCCGGCGGCAGCAGCGCCGCCTGCACCAGCGCCCGCTGCCGCCGCGGCGCCAGCGAGGCTTGCCGGCTTGCAGGCCTGGTCGGCGCTCGTCGGCAATTCGATCTCGGGGATGGAGGACGGCAAGCCGCTGGTCGAGCACTATCTGGCCGACGGAACTGCGAAGTCGATGACCGGCAACGAAATCTCGACCGGAAAATGGGCGCTCGTCGGCGACACCGTCTGCTTCAAGTACGATGCCGACACCGAGTGCTACAAGATCGAGGTCGTCGGCAACACGGTGACATTCACCGATGCAAAAGGATCGGGAACGCGCTACGACATCTTGAAGGGCAATCCCAAGAACCTCTGACCGTCGCTGACGACTGCGCTCAGCCCGCCCGGAGCAGGCGGATGGCCTCGTCGCGTTCGAACAGATAGAGCAGATGACGCAACGCCTCGCCCCTGGGCGAGGCGAGGTCCGGATCGCGTGCGAGTGTCAGCGCCGCGTCGTCGCGGGCTGGCGCCAGAAGCTTGCTGTGGAATTCGAGTCGCGTCACGCGAAAGCCCGGCACGCCGCTCTGGCGGGTGCCGAGCAAGTCGCCTTCGCCGCGCAGGCGCAGGTCTTCTTCGGCAATCCGGAATCCGTCCTCGGTGTCGCGCATGATGGCGAGCCGGGCCTTGGCGGTTTCGCCAAGCGGGGCACGATAGAGCAGCAGACAAATTGAGCGGTCACTGCCGCGGCCGATGCGGCCACGCAACTGATGCAGTTGCGACAACCCGAAGCGATCGGCGTGCTCGATCACCATCACGGTAGCGGCGGGAACATCAACGCCCACCTCGATCACCGTGGTGGCGACGAGAAGTTGCGTCTGCCCCGCCGAAAACCGCGCCATGGCAGCGTCTTTGTCGGCGCCCTTCATCTGGCCGTGCACCAGATCGACCTTTGGGCCGAAGCGCTTTTTCAGATCCGCAAAGCGTTCCTCGGCGGCGGCGAGGTCGCTGCCTTCGGTTTCGGCAACCAGAGGACAGACCCAATAGACGCGCTTGCCTTCATCGAGAGCGCGGCCGATCGCGTCGACAACCTCATCGAGGCGGTCGAGCGCAATGGTACGGGTGTCGATCGGCTGGCGGCCGGCGGGCTTCTCGCGTAATTCCGAGATTTCCATGTCGCCGAAGTAGGTCAACACCAGCGTGCGCGGAATCGGCGTTGCGGTCAGCACCAGCATGTCCACCGCCTCGCCCTTGCGGGCCAGCGCCAATCGCTGATGCACGCCAAAGCGATGCTGCTCGTCGACGATGGCGAGCGCCAGATCGCGAAACGCCACCTCCTCCTGAAAAAGGGCGTGCGTGCCGACGATGAGGTCGATCTCGCCGAGCGCCAGCCGCTCCAATGTCTCGGTGCGTTCCTTGCCGCGTTCGCGCCCGGTGATGATGGCGGTGCGGATGCCGGCCTTTTCCGCCAGTGGTGCGATGGTGGCGAGGTGTTGGCGCACCAGGATTTCGGTCGGCGCCATCAATGCGGCCTGGCGCCCCGCCTCGACCACGGTCGCCGCTGCAAGCAGCGCCACCACGGTCTTGCCGGAGCCGACGTCGCCTTGCAGCAGGCGGATCATGCGATGAGGCTTGGCGAGGTCGGTGACAATGTCATCGACGGCGCGGCCCTGCGAGGGCGTGAGCGAATAGGGCAGCGCCGCGATAACCTTGGCACGCAGCAACCCCTCACCGGAGCTGCCGCGGCCCGGCAATTTGCGCTGATGCGCGCGAACCAGCGCAAGCGCAAGCTGACCCGCGAGCAGTTCGTCGAAGGCAAGCCGCGACCAGGCAGGCCCTTCCGGCAGAATGTCGGCCGGCTCGGTGGGGTGATGCAGGGTGTGCGTGGCATCGCCAAAAGAAGGGAAGCCCGTGCGTTCGATCCAGGCCCCGTCCTGCCATTCCGGCAAATCGGGAATCCGGCCGAGCGCAGCGTCCACGGCCTTGCGCACCGGATTGAGCGTGAGGCCTTCGGTGAGTGGATAGACCGGCTCGAGCATCGGCAGCTTGTCGAGTTCGGCCTCGCTCACGACGCGGTCGGGATGCACCATCTGCAACGTCCCGTCATAGAGTGCGGTGACGCCGGAGACGTAGCGCACTTCGCCGATCGGAAAGAGCTTTTCGAGATAGTCGCGCTTGGCGTGAAAATAGGTGAGCGTGAGCGTCCCGGTCTCGTCGAACGTTTCAATGCGGTACGGCAGGCGCGGGCGGTTCGGTGGCGGCGGGCGATGGCTTTCGACCGTCACCGCGACAGTCGCGACCGAGCCAGGCACCACGTCTCGTAATTTCGGCCGAGAGCGGCGATCGATGGTGCCGACCGGCAGGTGAAGCAACAAATCGACGACGCGCGCCGGTACGTCCTCGCGGCCGAACAGCCGGCGGTAAAGCTTCTCGAGCTTCGGCCCGACGCCCGGAAGCGTGGTCAACGTGGCAAACAGCGGATCGAGCAGCGTTGGGCGCATGGCGCCACGCTGCACGGGTTTTTGACGCGCTTCAACACGCTATCCCTGCCAACGGGCTGCGGCGAGAATTGCCAACAAGCTTAACGGCGACGGTGACCGCCGTGAGCGGCTACCGCCTGTGGGCGATTAAATACGCTTTCCGCCATGCTGGCGTGGCGGTAACGCCGTACCCAATTGATCGCCATTGTGAAACGTCGGATTTTGAGTCAACCGGATAGGCCAGATGTCTGCTAATCTGGCATTCGGTAGGGACATGACTTTTCGCACTCATTGGCGAACCGTGGCGCTTGCGATCGCCGCTCTGGCGGCTTTCGTTGCGTTTCCCGCGGACGCGTTTGCCCAGTCTTATGCCTCGACAGCACCGGCCGGCGACGCGCTGCCGGGCGTTTCCCGCTATGGCGCGGTGTTCGATCAATGGGTCGCCAAGCATCAGCCGAACCACGCGATCCTGGTGGTGCGCCGCGACGGCAGGACCGTGTTCGCCAAGGGCGTCGGCGCCGATCCGATGGCCCCCACCATGATTGCAAGCCTGTCGAAGCCGATCACGGGCGCCTGCGTCGCTACTCTGATCCGTGACGGCAAGGTCAGCTTCACAACGCGGCTGCGCGAGGGACTGTCGCGGTTTTTCCGGCGCTATGGAACGCCGACCGACCGGCGGTTGGAGGACGTGACAGTTGAGCAACTCCTGGTCCATCGCTCGGGGTTGATGGGTAACGGCGACGACGACCCGATTTATGGCGTGATGAACAAGCGCGCCTACACCGGCAAGGGGTATCTCGGGGCGATCCAGGCCGTGCTGAGCGAATACCTTGTGAAGCTTCACCTCGTTCGGCCGCCGGGAACCAAATACGCTTACAGCAACACCGGATATGAGGTCCTCAGCGCGATGATCGAGGAGCGTACCGGGCAGAGCTACGAGAACTATTGTCGTGAAGCCGTGTTTGCCAAGCTCGGCCTTGCGGCGCCGCATCTGCATCCCGATTGGCGCATGCTGTCGGGCGCGGGCGGCTGGTATGTGCCGGGACCCGACTACCTGGCTTTCCTCGACATTTTCAGCCCGTCGCATTCATTCCTTCCCGACAGCGTGAAAAGGTGGATCGACCGGGCGCAGACCAAATGGAGCCCGGGCAACACGGACCGCTGGTATGCGCTTGGCGTCAACACCTGGGCGGGCTCCGGCCGCTGGACGGTGTCGCACGGCGGAATCCTCAATTCCGATGGCATGTCGCCGGAGGGGCGCCCCACCGAGGCGTCGGTCGTGAGCCACGCCTACCGTGCTCCGGACGGCACGGCGGTGTTCATCGCCTTGAACTGGTCACCGCACGCGCAACGCGATCTGGACGAACTACGGGAAGATATCGGCAACGCCCACAAGCTCGTGACGGTGCTGCCGCAATAGACCGCTCGCAGTCCCGCGCACATCAACCGCTGACATCCGCACCCGCCCGCTCTATATAAAAGCCGCGCCCGGCACCCGCCGGGTTTTTGGCGTTGGAGAATTCGTGACCGGCAGCACCCGATCGAGCGACGGCCTCGACCCCCGCAGGCGGCGGCTGCTGTTCCGGTCCTGGCATCGCGGCACCCGCGAGGCCGATTTGATCATGGGCCGGTTTGCCGATGCGCATATCGAGGGCCTCAGCGATGCCGAACTTGATCAATACGAGCAGCTGCTGGAAGCGCTCGAAACCGATCTGCTGTCCTGGATGACCGGGGTCGCGGCAGTTCCAGCCGAGCACGACACCGCGATGTTCCACCGCGTCCGGAATTTTCACATGCAAACACGAAGCCGATGACGAAGTCGCCTGCGGAAATGCTTGCGCCCGACCGGCCGCTAACGCTGTCGAATGTTGCCGATGGCGCCGAAGGCATCGTCATTGCCGATCTGGCCCGGGCGGTGGTGGTGCGGAAAACTCCACCGGCGACGAGTGCATTCGTGATCTGCCGGGACGGGCCCCGGATGGCGGCCCTGACGCGCGCGCTCTCGTTCTTTGCGCCCGGCTTGGAGGTGCTGCAATTTCCCGCCTGGGACTGCCTGCCGTACGACCGGGCGTCTCCGCATGCGGGGGTCGTTGCGCAACGCATGACCACGCTGTCCCGGCTTGCCCGCATCAAGGGCCGCGACAAGCCGGCGGTGCTGCTCACCACCGTCAACGCCGCGCTCCAGCGCGTGCCCGCGCGCGACCTGATCGGCAAGCAGGCGCTTTCGGCGGCCCCCGGCAACGTGCTCGGCATGCAGGGCATTGTCCGCTGGCTCGAGCTCAACGGCTTCAGCCGCGCCTCGACCGTGCGCGAGTTCGGCGACTACGCGGTGCGCGGCGGCATTCTTGATTTGTTTGCCTCAGGCATGGACCTGCCGGTGCGGCTCGATTTCTTCGGAGACACGCTGGAAACCATCCGGAGCTTCGACCCGGAAACGCAGCGCACCGTGATGGAGATGCGGGCGCTCGATCTGGTTCCCGTTTCCGAGTTCCAGCTCACCACTGACACCATCCGCAAATTCCGGCTGGGCTACGTGGCGGCGTTCGGCGCCGCCGACCCGGAGGATCTTCTGTATGAGGCGGTCAGCGAGGGCCGCCGGCATCCCGGCATGGAGCACTGGCTGCCGCTGTTTCACGATCGGCTCGACACGCTGTTCGACTATGTCCCCGGCGCGCCAGTGGTGCTTGAGACGCAGGACGAAGACGCCGCCCGCGAGCGGCTGGCGCAGATCTCCGACTACTACGAGGCGCGCAAGGACGCGTTGTCCAATCGCAGCGGGCCGCTTTACAAACCACTGCCGCCGGACCGACTTTATCTGGCGGAAAGCGAATGGGCAGAGCGCTTGAACACCTCGGCGCTGGCCCGGCTGACACCGTTTGCGGTGCCGGGAGAGGATGGCGCCAACGTCGATGTCGGCGCGCGGGCCGGACATAATTTTTCGGCGGAGCGCGCCGAAAACGCTGCTGGCGTGTTCGATGCGGTGAGCAAGCACGTCCAGTCTTTGCAGAGTGCGGGCAAGCGCGTGGCCGTCGCGCTGTGGAGCGAGGGCGCGCGCGAGCGTATGAAACATGTGCTGGCCGAGCACGGTCTGCACAACCTGACCCCCGTTGCTTCCTGGCCGGAGGCGCTGGCGCTGCCGAAGCCGCAAGTCGCTTTGGCGGTGCTGGGGCTCGAAAGCGGCTTCGAAACGTCCGAAGTCGCCGTCATCAGCGAACAGGACATTCTCGGCGACCGCCTGGTGCGGCCGCGGCGCGCCGCCAAGCGCGCGGACAACTTCATCGCCGAGGTGACGAGCCTGTCGGCCGGCGATCTCGTCGTGCATGTCGATCACGGCATCGGCCGCTTCATCGGTTTGCAGAACATCGAGGCCGCGGGAGCGCCGCACGATTGCCTGGAAATCCACTATGCCGAGGGCGCCAAGCTCTACCTGCCGGTAGAAAACATCGAGCTTCTGTCGCGCTACGGCTCGGAGGACACCGGCGTCGAGCTGGACCGGCTCGGCGGCACCGGCTGGCAGACCCGCAAGGCGCGGCTGAAGAACCGCATCCGCGAGATCGCGCACGAGCTGATCAAGGTGGCGGCCGAACGGCAGCTCCGCGATGCGCCGAAGTTCGTGATGGAGACCGGCGCGGCCGACGAGTTCGCCGCGGGATTCCCTTACGAAGAAACCGACGATCAGCAGGGTGCGATCGATTCCACGCTGGACGATCTCACCAAGGGCCGCCCGATGGATCGGCTTATCTGCGGCGACGTCGGTTTCGGCAAGACCGAGGTGGCGCTGCGCGCCGCATTCGCCACGGTGATGGGTGGCAAGCAGGTCGCGGTGGTGGTGCCGACCACGCTGCTCGCGCGGCAGCACACCAAGACCTTCACCGATCGCTTCAAGGGCTTTCCGGTGCAGATCGGGCAGGCATCGCGGCTGGTGTCGTCGGCCGAATTGAGCCGGGTCAAGAAGGGCATTGCTGAGGGCGGCATCGACATCGTGGTCGGCACCCACGCGCTCCTCGGCAAGGCGATCAAGTTCAAGGACCTCGGCCTCGTGATCGTCGACGAGGAGCAGCACTTCGGCGTGGCTCACAAGGAACGGTTGAAGGCGTTACGAGCAGAGGTCCATGTGCTGACGCTGACGGCGACGCCGATCCCGCGCACTCTGCAACTCGCGCTTACCGGGGTGCGTGACCTGTCGATCATCGCGTCGCCGCCGGTCGACCGGCTTGCGGTGCGCACATTCGTGTCACCGTTCGATCCGCTGATCGTACGCGAGGCGTTGCTGCGCGAGCGCTATCGTGGCGGCCAGTCGTTCTACGTTTGCCCGCGGATCGAGGACCTGGCCGGTGCTAAGGACTTCCTCGACAAGAACGTGCCCGAGGTGAAGGTCGCCGTCGCGCACGGCCAGATGCCGTCGCAGGTGCTGGAAGACATCATGTCGGCCTTCTACGACGGCAAATACGACGTGCTGCTGTCCACCACGATCATCGAATCCGGCCTCGATATTCCGACCGCCAACACGCTGATCGTCCACCGCGCCGACATGTTCGGGCTGGCGCAGCTCTATCAGTTGCGGGGCCGGGTCGGCCGCTCGAAACTGCGCGCCTACGCTCTGTTCACGCTGCCGGAGAAAAAGAAGATCACCGCGCAGGCCGAGCGTCGGCTGAAGGTGCTGCAATCGCTCGATACGCTTGGCGCCGGGTTCCAGCTCGCGTCGCACGATCTCGATATCCGCGGCGCCGGAAATCTCCTGGGCGACGAGCAGTCCGGACACATCAAGGAGGTTGGCTTCGAGCTTTACCAGCAGATGCTGGAAGAAGCGGTGATGTCGCTCAAGGCCGGCATCGCTGCGCCGGTCGCCGACCGCTGGTCGCCACAGATCACCATCGGCACGCCGGTGCTCATACCCGAAGACTATGTCGCCGACCTTTCGGTGCGGCTCGGCCTGTACCGGCGGCTCGCCGATCTCGAGGACGAACAAGCCATCGATGCGTTCGGCGCCGAACTGGTGGACCGCTTCGGGCCGCTGCCGGAGGAGGTCGAGCATCTGCTCAAGATCGTGGCCATCAAGGCGTTGTGCCGGCGCGCCAACGTCGAAAAGATTGAG
>Ga0310810_10001975_pt1 | contig 21779 bp, 22 predicted proteins | sample NCmetagenome_FD_207641 | JGI IMG/M metagenome (GOLD analysis project Ga0310810, IMG submission 207641) | Soil microbial communities from experimental microcosm in Duke University, North Carolina, United States - NC | ecosystem: Engineered > Artificial ecosystem > Soil microcosm > Unclassified ... | reverse complement strand
GCGCTCAACAAGTCGCCGTCCGACCTGAGCGTTGCCTTCGGCGGCACGCCGGCCATTGCCGTCATCGCCTTCCGGATCAAGGGCGTCCCCGCCGACCAGTTCCTGAATGCCTACACGCAGCAGGCGCCGCAGGGTGCGTCGATCACGGATGCCAGCTTCGGCGGCAAGTCGGTGAAGAAGGTCGTGACCGCGGACACCCCCACGGCAACCTATCTGTACCTCAAGAACGACGTCATCTGGACCGTCAGCGGCAGCGCCCTGACGGACGCCCTCCTGACCGAGGCATTCTCGAAGCTGCCGTGACCCATGGCGCGTGACCCGCGCCGGCCCGTCCGGGAGGCGTGGATCGTCGAGGCGGTCCGGACGCCGGTCGGGCGATACGGCGGGGCGCTCGCGTCCGTTCGGCCGGACGATCTCGCCGCGCTGACGATCCGGGCGGTCGTCGACCGGGCGGGGATCGACCCGGCCCTCGTCGAGGACGTGATCCTCGGCTGCGCGAACCAGGCGGGCGAGGACAACCGCAACGTCGCGCGGATGGCCGTGCTGCTCGCCGGCCTGCCGGTCGAGGTCGCCGGCCAGACCGTGAACCGGCTGTGCGGCTCGGGCCTGCAGGCGATCGTCGCGGCCGCCAACGCGATCGCCGTCGACGACGGCGACGTGTTCGTTGCCGGTGGGGTCGAGTCGATGACCCGGGCGCCGTACGTGCTCGGCAAGCCCGAGACGGGGTACGAGCGCGGCTTGCACGAGCTCCAGGACACGACGCTCGGCTGGCGGTTCGTCAACCCCGAGCTGGCCGCGAAGCACTACCCCTACTCGATGGGCGAGACCGCCGAGAACGTCGTCGAGCGCTACCGGGATCAGCGCGACGTCACGCGGGAGCGCCAGGACGCGTTCGCACTGCGCTCCCACCAGCGTGCCGTCGCGGCCATCGAGTCCGGGCTGTTCGACGGGCAGATCGTCCCGGTTCCGGTACCCCGGAAGAAGGGCGATCCGGTCGTGGTCACGCGGGATGAGCACCCGCGCGCCGACACATCCATGGAGGCGCTCGGCAAGCTGCGGGCGGCGTTCCGCGAGGGCGGCTCGGTGACCGCCGGGAACTCGTCGGGCATCAACGACGGCGCCGCGGCGACGCTGGTCGTCGAGGCGGGTCGCGCGCGGGAGCTGGGGCTGAAGCCATTCGCGCGCGTGGTCGCGAGCGCCGTCGCCGGCGTCGACCCGGCGATCATGGGCGTGGGCCCGGTCCCGGCGACGCGCAAGGCGCTTGCCCGGGCCGGGATCGGCGTCGACGACCTCGACCTCGTCGAGCTCAACGAGGCCTTCGCGTCGCAGTCCGTGGTGTGCATCGACGAGCTCGGGCTCGATCCCGAGAAGGTCAACGTCAACGGCGGCGCGATCGCGCTCGGCCACCCCCTCGGCGCGTCAGGCGCGCGCCTCGTGACGATGCTCGTCCACGAGCTCCGCCGTCGCGGCGGGCGTTACGGCCTCGCCACGATGTGCATCGGGGTGGGGCAGGGGATTGCCACGGTGGTGGAGCGAATCGACGCCTGACCGCCCGCGGGACGGCTGAGGCCTTAGCGCCAGGCGGAGAACGGGTCCACCTCGGGGGTCGTGCTGATCGGCTGCAACGGCCGGTGGAACACCGTTCGCCACGCCGCCTGGAGATCCGAGAACATGCCCGGGTCGAGCACGTCTTCCAGGAGCGCGGCGCACGCGGCGTTCCAGATCGCGACGAAGCCCACCCAGACCGCACGGCCGAAGCGACGCTCGAGGATGGCGGTGGCGCGGGCCTCGATTCGCGCGTTGTGCCGCGGCTGGACGATCCGGTCGAGGCGAGCCATGAGCCCCGGCCGGTCCACCCACGTGGCAACCTCCTCGCCGCTGACGGCGAACGCGGCGGCCGCCTGGAGGCGCGTCCAGAGCGTCCCGAGGGTGGCTTCGTGCTCCTTCGCGAGCCGGACGTCGGCCGTGCCACGGAACCAGAACGGGAGCTCGCTCGACGGCCAGCGTCCGGTGGTCGGCGTCGACTCGGCGGCCGCCGTCAGCGCCTCGAACTGGGCCGGCTCGAGCGCCCGCACGACCTCTTCGAGCCGGGCGATGCGGGACGCATGCAGGTCGACCTTGCCTGTCATCTTCGGCTCCCCGCTTTCCTGGCGCCCTTGCTACGCGGCCTCGATCGACTGGAGCGCGTGCGCGAGCGCTTCCTCGAGCGAGTGGTCCGGCGTCGAGACCGCGACCGTGACCCGGACGGCGATGGGCGCACCGGTCGCGTCGATCGAGGTCTGGCAGGCGCTCGAGATCCGCTCGGCGAACCGGCCCGCGCCGGCCTCGCCCGTCTCCGGCAGGAGCACCTGGAACCGCGCGTTCGCCATTCGTGCGACGAGATCCGTGGAGCGCGCCCCCTGGCGCAGGGTCCTGGAGACGGGCCCGGCGAGCGAGCGCAGCCAGATGTCGATCTGCTGGTTCTGGCGCTCCGCGACAAGCTCGACGATCGCGACGCACGCGGGCCGGCCGTAGCGGGCTGATCGGAGGCTCTCGCGCTCGAGCGCGGCCCCGAACTCCAGGCGGCCGGGCAGCGTGCGGATGTCGCTGGGACGGTGGACCACGACCCCGCGGCGCGGGTCGCCCTCGGGCGCAGGCACGACGGCTGCGGCCTGCTTGGGCCGCTGCGTGCTCCCGGTGTTCGGATACCCCTTCCGCGCCCGGCGCTTGACCGGCGGTCGATGCCGGCGCACCGAGGGCCCCTCGATGAATGCCTCGATCGCCTCCACCGCGCGATCGTCCGAGCCGTGCTCCAGCGGAAGCGCGAAGCGGCGGGAGCGCGTCGACCGGGGCGTCCGGGACGTGGTCATCAGCCTCGAGTACTGGCGGGGAATGGCGGCACTGACAACCATAGCCGAGCAGGCACGAGCCGTCAGCCGGACTTTGGATTGCCCACAGGCGCGGCTCGGCAACCACGAATTTCGTACGGGGTGGTTGTCGGAATCGGTTGCGCTGCGTACGATTGCGGCAGTCCAGCGCGCCTCGCGAAACCTGCGCGCCCCGAAGGAGCCCGACTCGATGATCGAACAGCAGCCGACGGTCCTCTCCCTCAGCGATGCCGCCGCGCTGAAGCTGCACGAGCTGACCAAGGAAGAGACCAACCCGAACATCGGGCTGCGCGTGTACGTGTACTCCGGTGGCTGCTCGGGCTTCCGCTACGGCATGATGCTCGAGGACCAGCCGACGCCGGAGGACAACACCCTCGAGGTCAACGGCGTGAAGGTCTACGTCGACGGCCAGAGCATCCCGCTGCTCCAGGGTTCGGAGATCGACTACGTCGACACCCTGATGGGCGCCGGCTTCACGGTCAACAACCCGAACGCGGTCGCCGCCTGCGGTTGCGGCTCGAGCTTCCGGACGGCCGATGACGCCGGGACCGCCCGCTCCTGCGCGCACTGAGCCAGAACCCTCACCAGAGCTTCGAAGCCGCCGGGTCTCCGGCGGCTTCGTGATTCGCGGCGGCTTCGTGATTCGCCGCGGCTCCATGACGCCAGGCCGCGCCCGATGACCGTCGCGACGCCACCCGCGGGCACCTCGGCCGCGCTCGACGCCGTGCTCGGGCGGGTCGACGAGATCGCCGATGCCACCTTCGCGGGCTGGAACGTGCCGGGCCTCGTGTACGCCGTGGTCCGCGATGGCGCGGTCGTGCACGGTCGCGGCCTCGGCACGCTGAGGGTCGGCGAGGACGCCACGCCGACGATGTCATCGGTGTTCCGCATCGCCTCGATGACCAAGAGCTTCACTGCCGCGACCATCGTCCTGCTCCGGGACGAAGGCCGCCTGCGGCTCGAGGACGAGATCGCGCAGCACGTGCCCGAGCTCGCTTCCATCCATCTCCCCACCCGGGATTCGCCGCCGATCACGGTCCGCCACCTGCTGACGATGACCGCCGGCTTCCCGACTGACGATCCGTGGGGCGACCGGCAGCAGGGCCTCGACCTGGCAGAGTTCGCCACGCTCCTGCGCGGTGGCCTGTCATTTGCCTGGGCACCGGGCACTCGCTTCGAGTACTCGAACCTGGGCTACGGCATCCTCGGCAGGCTGATCACGAACGTCGCCGGCTCGGAGTACCGGGATGTGGTCCGGGAGCGCCTGCTCGAGCCGCTCGGCATGACCTCGAGCGGCTACCTCGCCGAGCAGTTCGAGCCGGACCGGCTCGCCCGGGGCTACGTCTGGCGCGATGGCTGTTTCCTCGAGGAGCCGATGGACGGCTACGGCGCGCTCGCCTCGATGGGTGGCATGTTCACGACGGTCGACGATCTCGCGCGCTGGGTCGCGGGGTTCCAGGACGCCTGGCCGCCGCGCGACGAGCCCGAGGGCGGGCACCCGCTCACCCGCGCGAGCCGCCGCGAGATGCAGCAGCCGATGGTCCCCGCGGACCTGCGCGTCACCGCGGGCAGCGCCGACGCGATGCCCGATGTCGAGAGCCTGCACTACGGGTTCGGCCTGTTCCAGGTCGACGACGTCCGGTTCGGCCGTGTCATCGGCCACGCCGGCGGCTACCCCGGCTTCGGCTCGCACATGCGCTGGCATCCCGCGTCGGGCCTGGGCGTGATCGCCCTCGCCAATGGCCGCTATGCGCCCGCCTCGCTCCTCGCGAGGGAGCTGCTCGGGGTGCTCCTGCAGGCCGAGGTCGTGCCGGTCCGGCGCACCCGCCCGGGCGGGGCAACCCGTGCCGCGCGAACCGCCGTCGACCGCCTGATCGCGGCCTGGGACGACGAGCTCGCCGCAGAGCTGCTGGCGATGAACGTCGAGCTCGACGAGCCGGTGGCCTCGCGCAAGGCGGTGCTCGAGCGAATCCGCGAGCGGCACGGCGCCCTGACGCCCGATCCAGCCGTCGCGGGCCAATCCCTGACCAGCTTCCACAAGGTCTGGTGGCTCCGGGGCTCGCGCGGCGGGCGGGTGCGCGTCGAGATCCTGCTGACACCGGAGGCGTCGCCCAGGGTGCAGACGCTGGCCATCACCTCGATTCCCGAGCCGCCCGCGGCCCTGGCCCACGCCGCGTCCGAGCTCGTGGCCACGATCAACGCCGCCGTGGAGCCGGGCGGTCCGGCCTGGCCGGCGGACCTGGCGCTCAGCGCGGACGTGGACCTCGCCGCCGTGCGGCGCCAGGTGCGTGCCGCGGAAGCGCGATTCGGGCCGCTCGAGCTCGGGCCGGCGATCGACGGCGATGGCGAGCGCAAGGCGACCTATCGACTGAAAGGCTCGCGCGGCCACCTCGAGCTGGCGCTCACCTATGACATCGAGTCCAGCTGCATCGGCGCGATCGCGCTCGTTCCCGTGAAGCTCCTCCCGCCCGACCTCGACTGACCACGGGGCCGGCGCGGTCCGGCTGCTCGGACCACTCGCGGCAGGTACGTTCGGGGGGTTCGAAGCCGGGCCCCGGGTGGTGACGATTCGCCCCACATGGACCTCACCCAGCGCGCCTGGATGGGCGCCGGCGCCGTCGGCGCGCTGTTCATCGCCGCCTTCTTCGGCCTGCCGCAAGGCTCGGTCGAGCAGTCGGCGGCATACGACGCGTGCGGCCTGGCCATGGTCGCGTTCGGGCTCCTGGGCGTCCGGATGCACCGGCCGTCCGGCTGGCTGCCCTGGCTGATCCTCGTCGCCGGCCAGCTCGCCTTCGTGATCGGCGACATCATCTGGACCGTCTACCAGGCCAATGGCGAGGACCCGTTCCCGTCGATCGCGGACGCCTCGTACATCGTCGGCTATCCGATCCTCGCCCTCGGGCTGGCCATCGCCATCCGCCGTCGCGTCAGTGGCGGCGACCGAGCCGGCCTGCTCGACGGCGCGATCCTCGCCTGTGGCGCGGTCGTGGTCTGGTGGTCGTTCGTCGTTGGGCCGCTCGTCGCGGCCAGCGATCCGGATCCGCTGAGCTTCGCGATCGGCGTCGCCTACCCGATCGGTGATCTCCTGCTGATCGGCCTGGCGCTCGGGCTGGTGATGACGCCGGGCGCGAAGTCGCCCTCGTTCGCGCTGCTGGTCGCCAACCTCAGCATCGTCCTGCTCGGGGACCTGGCCTTCAACCTGCAGACGCTCGACGGCACCTACGTCGACGGTGGCGTCCTGGACGGCGTCTGGCTCGTGGCGTACACGGCGTTCGCGATGGCAGCGCTCCATCCCTCGATGGCCGAGGTCTTCGATCCCCGGCCGCTGCCGATCGCGCTCCTCGGCCCGGTCCGCTACGTGCTGCTCGGCGCCGCGATGCTCGTCGGACCGGCGCTGCTCGTGATCCAGCAGGAGAACGCAGGCACCCTGACCTGGGTCGTCGCCTGCGCGACCGCGGTCCTGTCCGTCCTCGTGCTCACGCGCCTCGCGGGCGTCGTCGGGCATCTCGACAAGGACATCCAGCGCCGCGCGATCCTGGAGGAGCAGCTGTCCTTCCAGGCCCTCCACGATCCCCTCACGAACCTCACCAACCGGCGCGGTTTCATGAAGGCCGTTGCGAGCGCGATCGGGACCGGTGCGTCCACCGGTGTCCTGTTCCTCGACCTCGACGACTTCAAGCACGTCAACGACAACATGGGCCACGACGCCGGCGATGCCCTGCTGAGCGCGGTCGGCCATCGGATCGTCGCCGCGATCCGGCCGGACGACGTCGGCTGCCGCATCGGCGGCGACGAGTTCGCGATCCTCCTGCCGGACACGAATCTCGCCGACGCCGAGTCGGTCGGCCGGCGCCTGCTGTCATCGCTCAGCACGACGGTCCCGATCGAGGGAAGCCGCCTCGTCGTCCCGGCGAGCATCGGCGTGGCGGTCTCGGCACCCTTCGAGAAGCCGACCGTCGACGAGCTGCTGCGGCGCGCGGACACGGCGATGTACAACGCCAAGGCCGCCGGAAAGCACCGCCTCGCGGTGTACTCGCCGGAGGTGAGCGCCGTGGCATCGCCGGTGGCGCGGTCGGTCCGGCATACCCGTGTCCCGAGGGTGACGCCGGCGACCTGAGTCGCGCGAGCTGCGCGCCACCGCCACCCGGAGATCCGGTCGCCGAAGCTGGACGTATTCCCGGGACACGGGTATGTGCCCAGGGGACCCGGAGGTGACGTGGTGGAGGACAGGAGCCTGTACGAGCGCCTCGGTGGCGTGTTTGCGATCGCCGCGGTCGTCGATCACTTCAGTGACGCGCTGATCAGGAATCAGAAGGTCGGCCAGGGTTCCCCGAACCCGGCGCTCGACGCTTGGAGCACCAGGCAGCTCGACCGGCTGCCGGGGCTCAAGTTCATGCGCACGCTGTGGGTCTGCGAGGTCGCCGGTGGTCCCCAGCGGTTCGTTGCGACCGAGCCAGGGAGATCGCCGCTCGGGCTCGAGGAAGCGCATCGCGAGTTCGCGATCACGCCGGCCGAGTTCGATGAGGTCGCCGCCGAGCTCCAGCGGAGCCTCCGGACTCTGGGGGTTCCCGAGAAGGAGACCGGCGAGGTGCTGGCAGCGTTCGCGCAGCACAAGGGCGAGGTGACCGAAGGCTCGATGGCCGCCGCACGCGGCTGAGGTCTCCCCCCCGGCAACCGGACCAGGGCGCCCCGGCGCAGCCGGGCCTACTCGGAGTAGCGCTCTTCCTTCCAGGGGTCGGCGTCGTTGTTGTAGCCGTAGCGCTCCCAGAAGCCGAGCTGGTCGTGGTCGAGGAACTCGAGGCCACGCAGCCACTTCGCGCTCTTCCAGAAGTAGCGCTTCGGGACCAGGAGCCGGAGCGGATAGCCGTGCTCGAGCTCGAGCGGCTGCCCATCGAACGTGTCCGCCAGCATGACGTCGTCGTCGTCCAGCACGGACAGCGGCAGGTTCGCGGTGTAGCCCTGCTCGGAATGGGCCACGACATGGGAAACGTTCGGGCGCAGCTGGGCGAGCTCGAGGACGTGCTGGATCGGGACGCCCTCCCAGGTGGTGTCGAGCTTCGTCCAGCGGGTCACGCAGTGGATGTCGGTCTCGACCGTCTTGCGCGGCAGCGCCTTGAACTGCTCCCACGTCAGCGTGAACGGCGCGTCGACCAGGCCGTAGACCTTGAAGTCCCACGTGGCGAGGTCCGTCCTCGGGATCGAGCCATAGTGCAGGACCGGGAACTTCTCGGTTCGGTACTGGCCCGGCGGGATCCGCTCGGCGACCGCCGCGTCGCGCTCCTTGCTGCCGAAGAGTCGCTCGTACAACGCCTGTGCCTCTGGCCTCATGGGGATGGGCGCATGGTAGGGCCGGCGCCCTCCTCAGGTCGCCGCGGCACCTGCTCGCGACTTGCGCCGGCGCGCAAGGGGCGGCGGGACGGGCCTCGGCGCCGGCGCCTGGATGACGCGGTAGCCCGTGGTGTTGCGCAGCTCGTCGACCGTGCCGTCCTGGAAGCGGAGATCCATGGCGCCACGCCCGGCCCGGAGGTTCGAGATCGTGAGCCGGGGCAGCCACTCGGGCAGCGCGGGGTTGACGTACAGCTCGCGCTCGCCCTCGGGTGAGACCCGCGCGTGGATGCCGCACAGGACCGCAACGAGCCGGAATACCGAGGCTGCCGCCCAGGCCTGCGGCGCGCTCGCGCCGAGATAGGGGACCGGGAAGGAGCCCTCGTCCCGCGGCACGCCCGAGAAGAGCTCGGGCAGCCGGTGCATCGGGAACTGTGCGGCGGCGTCGAAGATCCCGCGTGCCACCTGGCTGGCGGCGTCGTCGAAGCCGTAATGCCGGAACCCTCCGGCGAGCATGGCGTTGTCGTGCGGCCAGACCGAGCCGGTGTGGTAGCTGAACGGGTTGTAGTGCGGATGCGCCGCGGAGAGCGTCCGGATGCCCCAGCCGGACCACATGTCCTCGGCGAGGAGTCGCTTGACGAGGCGTCCCGCCCGCTCGCGCGGCACGATCCCGCTCGCCAGGCAGTGGCCTGCGTTCGAGGCGACGCTCCGGACCTGCTTCTTGCGGCCGTCGAGGGCGAGCGCGTAGGTGCCCTCGCGCTCCCACCAGAAGGCGTCGTTGAAACGCTCGTACAGGCGCCCGGCCGCCTCCCGCAGGCGCCCGGCACGGTCCGGCTTGCCCAGGACCTCGTAGATCTGCGCCATGCGCAGCTTCGCGTCGTACACGTAGCCCTGCAGCTCGCAGGTCGCGATCGGCAGGGGCGCGATCTCGCCGGCCGCGTCGACGATCGCGTCGCCCGCGTCCTTCCAGCCCTGGTTGTAGTAGCCCTGCGGTGAGCGCCGGGCATACTCCTGGAAGCCGTCGTTGTCGCGATCGCCGGAGCGATCGATCCAGGCCATGGCCGCTTCGGCGTTCGGCAGGTAGCGCTCGAGCAGCTCGACGTCGCCGGTCCACTGGTACAGGTACGAGAGCACGATGACGAACAGGCTCGTCGCGTCGTGCGTGCCGTAGTACGGCTGGTGGGGCAGGATGCCGAGCGTCGCGAGCTCCCCGTGGCGGATCTCGTGGGCGATCTTGCCGGGCTCCATGTCGCGCGTCGGGTCGTCGCGGGTCGCCTGGAGGTCTGACAGGCGTCGCAGGGCCCCCGCGGCGAACTCCGGATAGCCCGAGATGCTCTGCATCGAGACGAGCAGCGAGTCGCGCCCGAACAGCGTCGCGAACCAGGGGATGCCCGCGGCCGGGATGATCGCGGCCCGCCCCGGTGTCTCGTCCTCGAGGCGCAGCGCCTCCATGTCATGGACGGACTGCCGCCACGCGGCCGCGACCGTGTCGTTCGGGGTGTGGATGCCCACCCGGGGCAGCCGCGGCGGGTGGAACCCGGCCCGGCTCTCGGTGATCGCGCTGCAGCCCAGTGTGGTCGGGCGGCGGCGCTCGCCGATCAGCGGCAGCCACTTGAGGCAGGTGTGCCAGGTCGCGCCACGCTCGAGGCGGATGGCAAAGCTGAGCCTGCCGTTGGCCCATTGGGGCGGGCTGCCCGCCCGTTCGATCGCGGCCACGAGCGTCCGCCGGAAGTCGTGGTTCGTATACGTCGTGCGGAGCTCGCGTCGACTGCTGAACCAGCGGCTCTGGATCGTGCCCCGGCGCACGAGCCGGGGCTCGACGACGTCGAAGATGTCGGCGAAATCGGAATCGATCTCGACGTCCAGCGCGATCGACACGGGCCGCTGGCCATAGTTGATCAGGTCGATGTCCTCGTGGACGCCCTCGGAGATCGTCCTGTCGAGGCGCACCGACAGCGTGTTCGCGGGGATCGCCCCCTCCGGATCGAACATCTCCGGGTTCGCGAACTCGTAGCGCGAGGCGAAGAAGTGCGTCGCGGCCGACGTCAGGAGGACCGGATCTCGCCCGTTGATGAGGATGCGGTAGCCGGACACGAAGCGCGTGTCGGCGGCGAAGAAGCCATTGCTGCCGGCGCCTTCGATCCGGCTGTCGTGGCCGGACACCACGAACCGGTCGTTGCGATTGATGGTGATCGTGGGCTTGCCGCCGGGGTCGCGATCCACCGGGTCGATTCTATGGGGCTCGGTCCGCGCCCGAACCCTCAGCGAGCGCGGACAGCCTGGTAGCGCGCTTCGAACGCATCAGCCGTCGGCAGCACCCAGCGCGTTGCGAAGAGGCTCGAGTAGCCGACTCCGAAGAGCACGATGCCGGCGAGGAGGACGGTCGAGACGGCGAGGATCACCACGATGAGGGCCGTCACCACGAGCAGCCGCCCGGGCCGGCCGATGGCGACCAGGGCTGCGACCTGGAGCCGCCGCCGGACGGACGAACCTGCCCGGTTCGGATCGACGAGCACGGGCCAGATCGCGACGAGGTACATCGCCAGCGCCACGAGCCCATACAGCGCCGACGCGCCGAGGAACCAGCCGAGTGGCCCGTCCGACGTGAAGCCGATGGTGACGTTCGTCACGAGGATCGCTCCCGCGACCGCCGCCGCGGCCGCGATCCCGGTCGCATGCAGGCCGAAGCGGCGCATGCCCCGGACGAAGTCGGAGAAGCCCGCGGGCTCGTCCCGGGCGAGGAGCGCCGCCATCCGGTGCATGCCGGCGACCGGTATCGCCAGGACCACCGCGAGCAGTGCCGCGGGCGGCCAGGCGGCCGCGGCGAACAGGACCACGAGGAGCCCGAAGCCCCACACCAGGTTCGCGCCGGCAAACCGGATCGAGTTGAAGTAGAAGTCGATCCCGGCCTGGCGGAGCGCCCGGCCGATCGAGGGCGTCGTCACCGTCGTGCCGAGCCTAGCCCTTCACGCCGGAGGCGGCGATGCCCTCGACGAAGTAGCGCTGGAAGAAGAGGTACAGGATGAGGATCGGCACGGTCGCGAGCACGACCGTCGCCATCAGCGGCGGCCAGTTCGTGCCGAATCCGCCGACCAGCCGGAACTGGGTCAGTCCGAGCGGCAGGGTCCACAGGCTCTGGTCCCGGATCAGCACGAAGGGCCAGAAGAAGCCGTTCCAGGTGCCCTGGAACTGGAGGATCGTCACCGCCGCGATCGCCGGCGACGCGAGCGGCAGCATCACCCGGGTGAACGTCGTCCAGTGGCCGGCGCCATCGATCCGGGCAGCCTCCTCGAGGTCCTTCGGGATCGTCAGGAAATACTGGCGCAGGAGGAAGACGCTGGAAGCGGAGATGGCGAGCACGATGACGATGCTCACCATCTGGAGCACCCCCTTGTTGAAGCCGATCGCGTTGAAGATGGAGTAGATGGGGATCATCCGCAGCTGGTCCGGGATCATCAGCGTCGCGAGGACGATCAGGAACAGGATCCCGCGACCCGGGAACCGCAGGCGCGCGAAGGCGTAGCCGGCGAAGCTCCCGAGGACCACGTTGGTGATCGTGACCGCGATGGCGATCGCGAAACTGTTGACGAACATCTGGACGATGTTCGGCTGGAGATTGTTGAAAGCGTAGTCCCACGCCGCCGTCGTGAACGGTTGGGGGATGATCGTCAGCCGCACCGAGTCCTCGAGCGTCTTGAACGAGGTGACCACCGTCCACGCGAAGGGCACGAACATCAGCAGCGCGTAGGCGATGAGGAAGAAGTAGGCGATGCGAATCCGCCACGCGCGGGTCTTGTCGCCGACGACCGTGACCTCGGCCCGCTGCGGACCCGTCGCCGGCAGGACTGCGGCCAGCCCCGCATCACCTCCGCCCGCGGCGACGACCGCGGACGACGTTGCCCCTGTACCGGGAACCGATCGGTCCGCGGTACTTGCCCCACGTTCGGGTGGCGGCGGGGCGCTAAGCATCGACCGCGGGCCTCATGCCGTCGTCGGCTCCCGGCCTTCGAAGAGCCGCCGCTGGATCAATGTCGCCGCGAAGATGATCAGGAACAGCAGCACCCCCGCGGCAGCCGCGGATCCGTACTGCAATCGTTTGAATGCGGCGTTGTACAGGTACAGGACGAGCGTCATCAGGGAGTTCGCCGGGGCGCCGTCGACATTGCCGATCTGTACCGCCTGGTCGAAGAGCTGCAGCCCTCCGATGACGCCGACGGTGGCCACGAAGAAATGCCCGGGACGGAGCAGCGGGAACGTGATCCGTCGGAAGGTATCCCAGGCGCCCGCACCGTCGATGGCGGCCGCCTCGTAGACCTCATGCGGGATCGCCTGGAGCGCCGCCAGGTAGAAGATCATGAACGTGCCCGACGTGGTCCAGGCGTTGAGGATGATGATCCCGTTCATCGCCGTGTGGTAGTCGCCGAGCCAGTCCTGGTTGGGCCCGAAGCCGATGAGCGCGAACAGCGGATTGATGCCCAGGATGCCGCGGACCTGATTGAACAGTCCGAACGGATTCATGATGAAGATCCAGATCGTCGAGATCGCGGCCGACGACGCGATCGCGGGGAAGTAGAACGCGCCGCGGAAGAACGTGCGGCCGCGGATCTTCTGGTTGACGATCACGGCCAGGAAGAGCCCGAGCGCCATCGTCAGCGGCACCCAGATCACGGTGTAGTACACCGTGTTCGTCACCGCCGCCTGGAAGATCGAGTCCGTGAGCGCGTTGACGTAGTTGTTCAGCCCGAGGAACGTGACCGGGCCGGTCCGGATGTTCCACTTCCAGAGGCTGATGAACGCCGCATACAGGATCGAGCCGATGTTCAGGACGAGGAACAGGAGCATCGGCACGGCGATCAATGCGTAGCCGGCGAGCGCCTCCTGGCGCTCGCCGACTCGCGTGCTGGCGGCCTTCGTGGGCCGCCTTGCGGACGCGGCGGTCATCGGACCGCGTCCATCGCTCGGATCTCCCGGCGCCGCCTACTGCGCCGCCAGGACCGCGCTGATCTTGGCCTTCGTGGCGTCGACCACCGGGCCGGCGTCGTAGGTCTTGTCGGTGATCTGCTTCAGGAACTCGTCACCGAACGCCTTGAGCACGTCCGGATAGCCCGGCATGAAGCCCGAGCCTGGCTTCGCGTAGTCCGCCCCCTTGACGATGACCTCGAAGCCCTGCGGAACCGCAACGTCCGAGCGGGACGGGACGGCGATGCCGCCCGACGTCCATTTGGCCATGCCCTCGGGGCCGGTCAGGTACTGCATGAGCACCCACGCCTGGTCCTGGTTCTTGCTGTCGACACCGATGCCGTAGGCGGCGGTGTAGTTGATCGTGACCTTCTGGCCGCTGGTGCCCGTGGGCATCTCGGCGAACTGCCACTTGATCTTGGGGAAGGCATCCATCGCGCCCTTGAGCCAGCCGCCCTCGAAGGCGATGGCGACGTCGCCCTTGCCGAGCGCCTCACCGCACCAGCCGTCACCCAGCTGGGTGTTGGTCTGGCCGAGGCCGTCCTTGAACAGGTCCATGTACCACTGCACCGCAGTCTTCGACTCCGCGCTGTCGATCGCCGGCGCTGAGCCGTCAGCGCTGAGCAATGAGCCGCCCTGCGCGTACAGGAACGCGAGGCCGCGATCGAGGCTCGGGTTGAGGCACATCGGTGCCTTGAGTCCGCTCTTGCCCTTGAGGCTCGTTGCCACCTGGACGAGCTCATCCATGGTGGTCGGCGGTGTCGGGACCAGGTCGGTGTTGACCGCCATCGCGATCGTGTTGCCATCCTTTGGCAGGCCGTACGTCGTGCCGTCCTGCTGGAAGATGCTCAGGTAGTCCGGGAAGAACTTGCTGGTGTCGAAGCCCTGGCGCTGGATGTAGTCATCGAGGGGCTGCAGGAAGCCCTGGCTCATCCATTCGGGCGCGTACTCGGCATTGATGTAGAACAGGTCGGGCGGATCGGACGCGCCGAACTTCGTGACCATCGCGGCACGGTAGTCGCCCGGGATCGTCGTCTGCGTGACCTTGATGTTGGGGTAGGCCGTCGAGAAGGCATCGATCGCGCTCTTCAGTGCTGTGCCCTCGGCCGGCGAGGACTCCCACTGTCCGAGCGTCACGCTGCCGGAGATCGACGCCGGGTCGAAGGCGTTCTCGCTCTCCACGGGTGGGTTCGACGCGCCGGTGCCGGCGGTCGAGGGTGCGCCCGAGCTGCCGCCGCCGCCACACGCGGCGACGAGGAACATCGTGGCGAACGAAAGGGTGAGGAAGCGCTGTCGCATGGACGTTTCTCCCGCTGGGGTCTCGGGCCCGAAATGGTGCCCGGCGTTCCGGCGCAGCCCGAAGGTCCGCACCGCGCACGGTTGCTACCCGGAGCATGAATCCTCGGACGTTGCAGATCCGTTAACGGGACTTCTCGATCAGGGCCGGAAACGCAGCAACGACATTGCACGACACTCCGGGCCTGCTCGGCCCGCGATCCTCAACCGACGCGCAGGCTGTCCGGCTCGGGCGCGTGCGTGACGTCGAGGCCGGCCGCGCGGGCCATCGCTGCGAAGCGGCCCGCATCGCGCGGGGCGCAACCGCGGTGGTCGTTGTTCCAGAACAGGAAGACGTCGTGGTCCCGCGGCCAGCTCTCGCGGATTCGCTCGAGCCAGGTCGCGAGCGAGTGCTCGCCGTAGCAGCCACGTGGCGACGCGTTGCCGGCGTGGAAGCGGACGTAGCCCCAGTCGGCCGTCACCCAGTCTCGATCCACGGGCGTGCGCGGGCCGCGTCGATCCGCCCAGCACAGGGCAGCCCCGTGGCGCCGGAGGATGTCGCGCACCTCGGGGATGAACCAGCTCCGGTGGCGCGGCTCAACGGCGACCCGGAGGTCCTTCGGAAACGCGGCCAGCGTTTCCTCGAGCGCGTCAGGCGCAACCGCCATGTCCGGCGGAAGCTGCACGAGAACCGGGCCAAGGTGCGGTCCGAGCCGCCGCGCGCCTTCGAGCAGGATGTCCACGCTCTCGCGCGGCTCGCGGAGCCGCCTGACGTGGGTCAGGAACCGGCTCGCCTTCAGCGCGAACAGGAAGCCGTCCGGAGCACGACGGGCCCAGCCCTCGAACACCGTCGGGCTCGGCTGCCGGTAGAACGTGACGTTCAGCTCGACGGTGTCGAAGGACTCGGCATAGCGATCGAACCAGCGCGCGGTCGGCAGGCCGACCGCATAGAGCTTGCCGCGCCAATGGCGGTACTGCCAGCCCGATGTCCCGATCCACAGGGTCACGCACCTGCTATGCCCGTGGAGGCATATCGGCCGCGACAGGCGGGCCGCCGTGTTCCGCCGCAAATGAAGAGCCCCCGGCGATGTCGGGGGCTCCGTGCTGCGTGTTGCTGCGCGTCGTGCGCCTACGAGGCCGCGGGCAGGAAGCCTTGCGCGGACAGCCAGGCTCGCGCAACGTCCTTGATGTCCTTCTTGTCGACCGAGACCTGCTTGTACAGGTCGGCCAGGGTGGCCGTATCGATCTTGGCGGACACCGGGTCGAGGATCCCCTGGACCGCCGCCTTGTCGGTCTTGGCCAGCCAGTCGTTGCGGATGATCGGCGCGATCGCGTCGGCCGGCTGCGTCTTCTTGTCGTCCTCGAGCAGCACCCAGCCGTTGACCAGGATCTCCGGGCCCGTCGAGCACAGCTCGGCGACCTGGACCGTGTCATTCTGGAGTGCGCTGTCCATGTCGGCGGAGCACGCGTCGAGGGGCGTGACCTGCAGCTGCGCATAGTCGATGCCGTAGGCGTCCTTGAGGGCGCCCGCGCACACCGGGCTCGTCTTGCAGTCCGTCGCCAGACCCCACTTGAGCTGTGTCGCGATCGGCGTCAGGTCGCTCCACTTGCTGAGGTGGTACTGATCTGCGGTTGCCTTCTTGACCACGAGGGCATTCGTGTCCTCGCCCGGCGTGTAGCCGAACACGGTGATGGCCTTGTCGTTCAGCACTCGCTGGAGCTCCTGCTGATTCTTGGCCGGGTCACTGGTCTTCTGGCCGCCAAGCTTCGCCGCGCCGCTGCCGATGTACTCGGGCTTCATGTCGATCTGCCCGCTGAACAGCGCCGCGTTCGTCGCGTCGCGCGTCCCGAGGCCGATCCCGGCCCGGTCGACCGTGTAGCCGTTCTTCTCGAGGACCTGGGCATAGACCTCGGCGACCACTCGAGCTTCGTCGAATCCGTCGGATCCGATCTTGAGCGTTGGCTTGCCGCCCCCTCCCGTCGAGCAGGCGCCGAACAGCACCAGCACCGACGCCCCAAGGGCGAGCATGCGGAACTTCCGCATTGGGTCCTCCTACGCTGCCTCGCCGCGGACCGTCCCGGAGCGATGGTCGGGCGACGCTAGCACATAACCGCTGTTGACGCCCGGAGAGGTTATGGCGCGCTGGAGCAACGCGAAGGCCAGCTCGACGACGGCAAAAAGGGCGGCGACGAGGATGACACCGGCCCACATCTGGGGATAGTCGAGCTGGGCGTAGCCGTCGACGAGGAAGCGCCCGAGGCCCGGCCCGCCGAAGATCGCGGCGAGGGTCGCGGTGGCGATGACCTGCGACGTCGCGGAGCGGAGGCCCGTGAAGATCACCGGCGCCGCGAGCGGCAGCTCCACGCTTCGCAGGACCTGTCCCTCCGTCATACCGGCCGCCCTGCCCGCCTCCACCATGTCGCGATCGACGCCGCTGATCCCGGTGTATGCGTTCACGAGGATGGGCGGGACCGCCAGGACGACGAGCCCGATGATCGCCGGGTAGACCTTGAACCCGAGCTCGCTGTCGATGCCGGCCGTGATCGGCACCACGATCGCCATGACCGCGAGCGTTGGGAGGGCGCGCCCCAGGTTGGCGAGGTTCACCGCGACGTTCGCGCCGCGGCCGGTGTGGCCGATCCGGATCCCGGCTCCGAGCCCGATCACGCCGGCGATGGCCAGGGCGGCCGCGGCGAGCAGCAGGTGCTCGCCGAGCCGAGCCGCGATGCCCTCGGTGCCCTGCCAGTGCGCCGGGTCCGAGAGCCATCGGGCAATCGCCACGACCAGGTCCATCAGGCAGTGGCCGAGGTCGGACTGGCGACGCTGCGCGCGGTCGCCCACGGGGTAAGGCGTCGCTGCAGTCGCACCAGGACGAGATCCACGACGACTGCGAGCAGGATCGACGCCAGTCCGCCGACGAGGATCTCGGTCGTGAAGAAGTCGTGGCGGCGGCCCTCGAAGATGAAGAAGCCGAGCCCGCCGAACCGGTCGCCGAGGATGCCGGTGATCGTCACCAGGCCGATGGTGGAGACGGCGGCGAGGCGGATCCCGGCGACGATGAGCGGCAGGGCGAGGGGGACCTCCACGCGCCAGAAACGGGTACCCGGCGAGTAGCCGGTGCCGTCGGCCGCCTCGAGCACGTCGCGCGGCACCGCATCGAGGCCCGCGACGATGTTCCGGACGAAGATCAACAGGGAATAGAGGACGAGCGGGATCACCGCGGTCAGGTCGGTCAGGCCGGTGACGGGGATGAACAGCGGAAAGAGCGCGAGGCTCGGAATCGTGTACAGGAGGCCGGTGACAGCCACGATCGGGCCGTACGCATTCCGCCGTCGGACGGCCCACACGGCGAGGCCGAAGGAGATGGCGAACCCGACGGCGACCGTGATCGCCGTGAGGTACAGGTGCTGCACGGTCCGGAACAGGATCGCGTCGAGATGGCCGGCGAGCCAGGCGGTGTCGATCACGGAGCGGCCTCGCCGCGGGGCGCGGCCGCCGGGGTTGCCCGGCGCTCCTGGTCGGACGCACGGCTCCCGTCGCGCATGAACTCGGCGATCGAGTCCGCCGTGACCATGCCCTGGAGCGCACCCTTTCGGTCCACCACGAGCCCGACCTGCACGTCGGCGTCGAGCAGCATGGACAGGGCGTCCTTCAGGGTCGTGCGCGAGTCGAGGAGCGGGGAGGCGGGGACGGCCAGCTCCTCATCGAGAAGAGCGCCATCGCCCGGGATCGCTCCCTCCGCGACCCAGCCGAGCGGACGGTCGGCTTCGTCCAGCAGCAGCACGTAGCGGGGTGGGTCCCCTTCGAGGGCGCGGCGAGCCACCGCGGCATCGGCGCCCAGGCGGACCGCAGCCGGACGGCGGAGCTCCAGGTCGGCCACGCGGCTCAGCGACAAACGCTTCAGGCCACGATCGGCGCCGACGAACCGCGCCACGAAATCCGAGGCCGGATTCGAAAGGATCTCATCGGGCGGCCCGAACTGGGCCAGGTGCCCGCCCACCTGCATGACCGCGACGAGGTCGCCCATCTTGATCGCCTCGTCGATGTCGTGGGTCACGAAGATGATCGTCTTGGCGAGGTTCTCCTGGAGCCGGAGCAGCTCGTTCTGGAGGCGCTCGCGCACGATGGGATCGACCGCGCCGAAGGGCTCGTCCATCAGGAGCACCGGGGGATCGGCCGCGATGGCGCGCGCCACGCCCACGCGCTGGCGCTCGCCGCCCGACAGCGCCGCCGGGTAGCGCGCCGCGTAGCGCGACGGGTCCAGGCCCACGAGGTCCAGCAGCTCCTCGGCCCGGGCGCGCCGGCGCGCCGGCTCCCAGCCCAGCAGCCGCGGGACCGTGGCGACGTTCTCGCCGACCGTCTGGTGCGGGAACAGGCCGACCTGCTGAATGACGTAGCCGATGCTCCGCCGGAGCTCGATCACGTCACGCCGCGCGACGTCGGTGTCGCCGATGAGGATCCGCCCGGACGTCGGCTCGATGAGCCGGTTGACCATCTTGAGGCTCGTCGTCTTGCCACAGCCCGACGGCCCGACGAGCACGCAGATCTTCCCCGCCGGGACCTCCAGCGAGAGATCCTCGACCGCGCCCGGGTTGCCGGCGCCCGTGCCCGGGTAGCGCTTGCTGGCCTGCTCGAAGACGACCCGCTCGGCGGTGCTCACGGCGCGAATGATGCGGCGCCGCGAGGCGTCTAGTGCTTCATCAGGCTCGACACGTTCGGCTCGGGGCCCTGCCAGCGCGCGAATTCCTCCGTCGCCGCCCGACCGAAGTGGTTGATGAAGTGGCCCCCCGCCGCCTGCAGCGCCTCGACCACGCGCAGGGTCGCGCTCCGATTCCTGGTTCGGACGGCAAGCACGACCTTTCCCTCGCGCAGCGCGGCCTCGTACCAGGCCATCGCCGGAAGCTGGTCCATGAGGCTGAACTGGACGGTCCGCAGGACTCGCGCAATCGGGCCGTGGCGTGCGCCCGTGGCGTCGAACCGATCCGCGTCGGCGCGGCCTTCGAAGCGCTCGACCTCGGCCGCGCCGGGCGCCGGCAGGCGCTCGATCGCCCGGTTGGCGTCGCCGGCACGATCGAAGACGGCGAGGACCCTTCCCGACGGATAGCCGATGAAGTCCGCCACGGCCGAAGTATCGACGCTCAGATCGGCGTGGTCGCCAGGTCCTGCTCGATCAGCTGGCGATCCTCGGCATCGGCGATGGCCTGCACCGCCTCGCGCGCCCGTGCGTGCGCTGCCTTCGCCGCCGCTCGATCACCGGCGACGGCCTGCGCGCGGGCGAGGCCCTCGAGCGCGGCCGGCACGTCCCAATCGTCGGCGACCCCGGCCCTGGCTGCCGCCTCGGCCAGCTCGAGGCAACGGCGGGCATGCCAGACAGCCGGCTCGCCACGCCCGAGGGTCGCGTACACGCGGGCGATCTGCCAGTGCCCGCGCGCCGCGTTCGCGAGCGTGCCACCGCCCTTCGACCAGTGATACGCCGAGGCGTGGGTGGCGAACACCATCTCGTCGTCCTGCTCGGGCGTGCGGTCGGCGGCCTCGATCAGCGTCCAGGTGTGGTTGTACAGCTCCTTGCCGAGCTGGCGGTGGGTCTCGACGTCGAGCGTCTCGATGGCCGCTGTCGTTCCGGTGGCGGGCATGAGCGATTCCTTTCCCTGGCTGAGCTGGCGGGTGACGTGGAGCAGGTGGACGAGCCGGTCGAGGCGGGCCTGCAGCCGGCGCTCGTGGCTGCCAATTCGGCGCCGCCGATCGGCCGGATCGTCGGCGGCGAGCACCGCCCGGATCTCCTCGATCGGCACCTCGAGATCTCGCAGTCGCCCGATCGTCCGGGCGACCTCGAGCTGCTCGGTCCGGTAGCGCCGATAGCCGGTGAACCGGTCGACCTCGGCCGGCCGAAGCAGGTCAAGCTCGTCGTAGTGCCGGAGCGCGCCGATGGACAGCCCGGACAGCCGGGCGAATCGCCCGATCGGGATCAGGCCATCGGCGGCGTCTCGGGGCTCCATGCGGACCATCCTGAACCCTCGGGCTGGTCGAGAGTCAAGCTCTCGATCGATCAGGCGTTGTCCAGCTCACGCGAGACGGCACGCAGGATGAATCGCGCCGCCTCGGCCGACTTGCCACCGAGCTTCTGGCCCTCGTCCTGCTCCAGCGCCACGGCGAGGTCGGCCAGCATCGCAGCCAGCACGGGCGTGCGATTCAGCGCTCCCTCGGCGAAGGCAGCGTCGAGACCCGCCACTGCGGCACGCGCGTTGTCGACGACATGCCCCTTCGCGTCCATGAGCTCGCGGAACCGGGCGCGAGCGGCGTCGGCGCGCGGGCCGGAGCTGGCCAGCGTCAGCCTGCGATCGGTTCGGCCGACGCTGCGGTGGCCTCGCGAGCGGGCGAGCGAGCAGCGGCTCCGGAGCCGCGGCGAGCCCGCCACTCGGGAGCGAGCACGCTCATGGCGAGCTCGTCCCACCAGCGCCCATCGCGCCAGATCGATTCGCGCGCACGGCCCTCGACGGTGAACCCGCAGCGCCGGTAGGCCCGGATCGCGCGCTCGTTGAACTCGAACACCGTCAATGCGATCCGGTGGAGGCCGAGCGTCCCGAAGGCATGGTCGAGCATCAGCTGGGTCGCCTGGGTCCCGTAGCCGTGGCCCCAGGTGTCCTTCTCGCCGATCGTGATGTGGTACATCGCCGAGCCGTTCTCCCCGTCGACCTGGGAGAACGCACAGGAGCCGATGAGCCGGCCGCTGTCTCGCTCATGGATCGCCATCGTCAGCGACTCGGCGCCGAGGGCCCGCAGCTGGAAGAACCGGTCGATCTCGTCGGAGCGCATCGGCCCGTCCTGGTAGCGCGCCAGCCGCGCCACCTCGGGGTCCGAATACCAGCGCTGGAATGCCGTGACGTTGCCCGGCACGTGCCGCCGGAGCACCACGTCCGCACCCTCGATCGACTCCGGGAACCACGCGGGGTCGCCCACGAGGGCACGGTATACCATCGCCCGCATGCGGCGCTGGAGCGAGCTCGCCGAGCGCGTCGCCTCCACGACCCGAACCTCCGAGAAGACCGGGCTCCTCGCCGACTACCTGCGAGCCCTCGCCGACGACGAGCTCCCGATCGCGGTGGTCTTCCTCACCGGTCGGCCCTTCCCCGAGGCGGACCAGCGGGCGACCGGCATCGGCTGGGCGACGATCGCCAACGCCCTGGGCCAGGTCACCGGGACCGGCCGGGCAGAGCTCGCCGAGGCCTACGACCGCTTCTCCGACATCAGCGCCGCCGTCGGTGACGTGCTGGCCCAGTCCGGCCACGAGCCCGACCCGACCGGATCGCCCTCGCTGCTCGATGTGGCCGCCACCTTCGCGGCGATCGAGGCCG
>Ga0310810_10001973_pt1 | contig 21782 bp, 20 predicted proteins | sample NCmetagenome_FD_207641 | JGI IMG/M metagenome (GOLD analysis project Ga0310810, IMG submission 207641) | Soil microbial communities from experimental microcosm in Duke University, North Carolina, United States - NC | ecosystem: Engineered > Artificial ecosystem > Soil microcosm > Unclassified ... | reverse complement strand
GCGCATGCTGCTGGTGGCTGAAAAAGGACGCGAGGAAGAAGTATTCGCGGTCTTCCGCAAGTGGGGCCTGGACGCGGTCACCATCGGGGAAGTGACCGGCGACGGAAAACTGCGCGTGAAAGATCACAGCACCGTGGTCGCCGAGATTCCCAACCGCGAATTGGCCGACGAAGCGCCGCTGTATGACCGTCCGCACGGCGTGGAGCCGTATCGCGTCGCACCGATGGACGCGCCGGATTTCCCGCGCAGCCGCGATTTAAACTCCGATCTTCTCGAACTGCTCAGCTCGGGCGACCTGTGCTCCAAGCGCTGGATCTGGCAGCAGTACGATCAGTCTGTCCGCACCAACACGCTGCAAGGTCCGGGCGGCGATGCGGCCATCGTACGCATCAAGGAAACCGGAACCAGCGTGGCCATGTCAGTGGACGGAAACGGCCGCTACTGCGCATTGTCGCCGCGCGAGGGAGCCAGATTGCTGGTCGCCGAATGTTGCCGTAACCTGTCCGCGGTGGGCGCGCTGCCTGTGGCCGCGACCAACAATCTGAATTTCGGCAATCCGGAGCGCCCGGAGATCATGGCGCAACTGGTGGAAGCAATCGAGGGAATGTCCGAAGCTTGCCGCCATTTCGAAACTCCCATTACGGGTGGAAACGTCAGCCTGTATAACGAAACCCTCGGTGAAGCGATCTGGCCGACGCCGGTGATGGGCATCGTCGGCCTTGTGAAAACCGCCCCGCCGGTTACCATCCCCTTTAAAGAGGCGGGCCGCACGGTGATGCTGCTCGGCGGGCTCGGCTCGACCGATGCCGTGCGCTTCGGCGGTACGCAGTACGCCAAAGTGGTTCTCGACAAAATATGGGGACTCCCACCGGCCCTCGACATGGACTACGAAAAACGCGTCCACACCGCGATTCGCGAGGCGATCGCGCAGGGGCTGGCGGAATCTTCGCACGATGTGGGCGAAGGCGGCCTGGCTGTGGCTTTAGCCGAATCGTGCGCGGAAGGCATGGGTGCGTCGATTCTTCTCGATACCGCGCTGCGCCCCGAATTCGCGCTGTTCCACGAAGGGCCGTCGCGGATCGTGCTATCGGCCAGCAAACCTGAGGCGGTGGAAAAGATCGCGCGCGACAACAATATCGAGTGTCTTCGTTTGGGCGTTACAATGAAGGAGCGGCTACAAATCAGTAACGGGTCCGAGACACATGCTGGGACCCAGGCGGTAATGTGGATCGATTGCCGCGTCGAACGGCTTCGCGAAGTGTGGGAAAACGCTCTGGAGAATCTGCTGAGCCCGGTTCCTGTTGGATAAGGAGTCCCCGTTGGATGAGGATTTAATGTTCGACAAGCTTCATGAGGAGTGCGGCGTATTCGCGATTTACGGGCATCCCGAGGCCGCGAACCTGGCCTACTTGGGCCTTTACGCGCTTCAGCACCGCGGACAGGAGAGCGCCGGAATCGCCTCGAGCGACGGCCGCCTGATCCATACCCATCGCGGCATCGGCCAGGTAGCCGATCTGTTCACTCCGGAAGTATTGGGCGGCCTGCCGGGCGAAATGGCCATCGGCCACACGCGCTACGCCACGGCGGGCGATAGCGGGATGCTCAATGCCCAGCCCTTTACGGTGAACTGCAACAAAGGCCGCATCGCCGTGGCCCACAACGGCAACATCACCAACGCCGCCGAACTGCGCCGGGAACTGGAACGCGAAGGATCCATCTTTCAAGCCAATAGCGACACGGAAGTGATCCTGCATCTGGTGGCCCGGTCGCGTGAAAAGACGCTGCCCGCCGCTTTGCGCGAAGCGCTGCTGCAACTGGAAGGGGCTTTTTCACTGGTATTTCTCGCGGAGGACCGCATCCTGGTCGCGCGCGATCCGCATGGATTCCGGCCGCTCGCGTTCGGACAGATGGAGCTTTCCGGCGGCCGCACCTGCAATGTGTTCGCGTCGGAAACCTGCGCCTTTGACCTGATCAACGCCGTATATTTGAACGACGTAGAACCCGGCGAGATGGTCATCGTGGGACCCGAGGGCCTAACCCGCGAACGCTACGCTCCGGTGCGCGATCATGCGCACTGCGTGTTCGAGCACGTCTATTTTTCGCGCCCGGATTCGATTGTCTTCGGACGTCCGGTGCAGCAATCGCGCGAAATGCTGGGGCGCTTGCTCGCGCGCGAACATGCGGTGGACGCCGACGTCGTAGTTCCGGTTCCCGATTCGGGCGTCGCCGCCGCCATCGGCTATGCCTCTGAATCCGGCATCCCGTTCCGGCATGGGCTGATCCGTAATCACTACGTCGGCCGGACCTTTATTGAACCATCGCAGGCCATCCGCGATTTCGGCGTCAAGCTGAAACTCAATCCGGTGCGGCACCTGCTCGAAGGCAAGCGCGTGATCCTGGTGGACGACTCCCTGGTCCGCGGGACTACCTCGCGCAAAATCGTCCGCATGGTGCGCGGCGCTGGCGCACGCGAAGTGCATATGCGCATTTCGTGCCCGCCTACCGTCTCGCCGTGCTTCTACGGAGTGGACACACCCAGCCTGGGCGAACTGATCGCGGCTAATCATTCCGTGGAAGAGATCCGCCGCTTCGTCGAAGCCGACTCGCTGGGGTATCTTTCGCTGGGGTCCTTGCGCGAAGCCGTCCAGGACGATCGCCAGGATTACTGCTACGCCTGCTACACCGGCAACTATCCCACCGAGCTGATCAATATCGAAGAGCTCATGACCTCCCGCGATCGCCGCAACTGAACTGCCTTACGCAGCCACGGGAATCGCCGGCGTCTTAACCTCCACAGCGATCCGCGGAGGATTCAGCAGTGTATTGTGAATCAGGCAGGCATGGACCGCTCGTACGATGCCTTCGCGGTGACGCGCGTCCAGCGCGCTCTGGCATTCCACTTCGATGCGGAAGTCCGTCAGGCGCGCCGGGGCTGTGGCCTTGTCGGCCGTGGCTCGGATCCGCAAGCCCTCCATGGAGAGATTCCTCGCCTTCATGTATCGGACTGCGTAGTACCCGGCACAGGTCCCCAACGATGCCAGTAGAAACTCCGGCGGCGTCATACCTTCGTCAAATCCACCGTTTTCCAGGGGCTGGTCGCAGATAATCGTGTGATTCCGGGCTTTCACTTCAAACTGGACTTCCCCCAGATGGTCCACCAGCACTTCGGTTTTCATAATCCCTCTAGCCTAAAAGATGCAGTCTGGCGGCGGCGGTGACACCTGTCACCAACTGCCTCATTCTGCATCCTCTACCATGAGGGTGGTGAATCAGACAGCCCAGGAGGCAGACGTCCAGCTCGCGCGGAAATTGCTGGCGGGAAGCATGGAAGCGTTCGAGAACTTTGTCGCGGCGTATCACGACAAGGTCTTTCGATACTCCTTTGCAATGTGCGGGCAGCGCGAGGACGCCGAAGAAGTCGCCCAAGAGACGCTCATGAAAGTCTTCGAAAATCTGGATCGGCTCCGCGAACCCGACCGGCTGAAACCGTGGGTGTTTCGGATCGCGAAGAATGAATGCCTGATGAAACGGAGGAAGAGCGTCTTTGCGCCGCGCGCGGAAGTTTCGCTCGATCAATTAATGCCCGCCAAGAGCGGCGATGGTGACGGCGCTAAACTCGAAATCGCCGACTGGTCGGGATTGCCCGATCATCTGGCGATGGACGCGGAATTGCACGAGCGGATCCGACGAGGCGTCCATGCCCTGCCCGAGACCTACCGAGCGGTGTTCCTGCTGCGCGACATCGAGGGACTATCCACGGAAGAAGCAGCCGAGGTTTTGGACGTCACCACGGACTTGATCAAACAACGTCTGCACCGCGGCCGGCTGCTGCTGCGCAAAGAGCTGGACGATTACCTTCGCACAGCGAAAGGCACGGCGAATTCATGAGGGACCAGGATTGCCAAGCGATATTCGCGCGCCTATCGGAATACCTGGATCAGGAACTTCCCGCGGAGACCTGCGAGGAGCTGGAGAGTCACATTCAGAACTGCGCGCTCTGCGTGGAGTTTGTGAACAGCCTGAAGAAGAGCGTCGGCTTGCATCGCGCCTACCGGCCGGCCGCCGACCCGCCCGCGCTTACACCCGCCGTAAAGCAGTCGCTGCGCGAAGCGTATCAGCGGATGTTGGACGCCCGTACCTGACGTTATTGCTGGGGCGCGAAGTAACCCTTGCGATACTGAAGGTGCATGCCCGGTTCCCCCGCCGCGATCATATCGAGTTTGATCCCGCGATAACGTCCGTCCCGCGACGCATTCGTGGGGTTGTAGCCGAGGAGATATCGATTCCGCAGGAGTTGGCCGATCCGCGTGCTCACCTCCGGCAGAGTCGCGAGATTCAAAACCGGGAAATGCCGGCCGCCGGTCATTTCCGCGAGATGGTCAAGAACCTGAGGGCCATTGGATTCCTCCGGTGAGCCCGGCGTGGTTCCTTCAGGATCGAAGATCCCCATGGCGTAGAGCTGAACGTCGGCTTCCAGCACATCGCTCTTGATCGCAGTAAACGTATAGCGGCTGCGATTGTCGCCGCCGTCGGAAACGATGACCAGAGCTTTCCGCTGGTGGCGGGCGGTCTTCATCACACCCAGCGCCATGTGAATCGCGTCGAACAGAGACGTCCTGCCGAAGGGCCGGGTACGGCTGATCTCGTGGTAGAGCAGGTCGGTATCCGTGGTGAACGGCACGGCCAGCTTGGGCCGCTCGTCGAATTCGATCAGGAAAAACTCGTCCTCCGAATTGGCGGTCTTGAAGAAGGCCGCCGCCGCCTCGGTTGCCTTCTGCTTCTTGTTCTTCATGCTGCCGCTTGAATCCAGCAGCAGTCCGATGGAAACCGGCGCGTCGTCCTTGGCGAAATAAGAGATGTCCTGCTGCGCTCCGTCTTCGTAGAGGCGGAAATCGCCACGCTTGAGGTCCATCACGGGCGCTCCCGAGCGCGTAGTGACTTGCGCCGGGATCAGCACCAGTGAGGCGTCGATGCGAAGAGTCCCCTCCGGGATGTCGGGATCGCCGGGCCGATTGTCTCGCGGGACATTCTCGCGTGAACGCGTCGGCGAGATGCGGGCGCTAGGGCCGTTTAACTCGGATTGGAACGTCAGCGCAGGGAACAGGAACAGCAGGATCAACAACGAAGCTCGCAGGCACGTGACAACCATTTCGTAACTCCGGCTATCGGGTGACCACGTATCATAGCACTCGGGAAGGAAAAGCGGGGAGGGCTACACCACATTGAACAAAAGCTTGAATCCGTAGTCCATGTGGAGCTGCTGATGGCAATGGAACAGGGTCAATCCTTCCATCGCGGGCGTGAAGTCCGCCTCGATCTTCTTGAAGCCCTTCAAGGTCACGACGTCCTTCACCACGCCTCCCGTCGCTTTGCCGTGCACATTCGTCAGCTCGAAGCTGTTCCGGTGCAAATGAACGGGATGCGCGTCGTCGGTCTGATTGTCGAAGGCCAGGCGGTAGCGCTTTCCTTTGTGCAGCATCTTGGGCTCAGCTTTCTCGTCGTAGACCTTGCCGTTGATGGTCCACTGATTGAAGCCTCCGGTGCCGCCGTTGAGTTTCCCGATGACCAGAGGAATCACTTCTTCGGGAGCCGGCGCCGGGCGATTGTCGCCGAACAGAGTGTAGTCCCAAGTTTTCTTGGCGGGCTTGATCCAACGGGGCTGGCCGTTTTTGTTGGCGTACTCGATGACGATCCCCATGCCGTCCCTGCGATCGTCATCCTTGGGAGTCCCCAGAATCCATACTCCCGGATTCTTCATTTCCACCACGGCGTCGATCCGCTCGGCGGTTCCCAAATCGAGCACTTCTACTGCCTGCGGACGCGGCACCGGATTGCCGTCCAGCGCCACCACCTGAAACGTGTGACCCGGCAACGCCAGTTGGATATTCTCGGTCGCGCTCGCATTCAGAAAGTGGAACAGGACGCGCTGCCCTTCCTTCACGCGAACAGGCTCGCCGAATCCGAGACACTTGCCGTTGATGGTGAAGCGCTGATAGCCGATCTCCCACCCATTCGGCTTGTCATCTTTGTGATTGAGCTCGGCCATTCTGGCTTTCTGTTGCGGATCCATCTCTTCCGCTTCTTCCGCCGACGTGTAAAAGGGCTCCCATTCGTGGGTCGCCAGGAAGATTTCCTGATCGTAGGCGCCGGGCTGGCTCTTGGGTTCGACGTAGACGAATCCGAACTGGCCGGTATAGGTTCCGCGGCTCAGATCCGACATCGCCATGACGTGAGAGTGTACCCAGCGAGCTCCGGCCGGCTGGGGAGTCAGCCGATACCGCAAGTGTGCGTTCGCCGGAAGGACCAGGCTCTTTTCCTCGGCTGCACCGTCGATTTCTGCCGGAATGATCTGGCCGTGCCAATGGACCAGCTCGGGCGAACCCGTATCATTGAAAAGATCCACGGTCACTGGCACGCCTTCGCGCATCCGGATCAGCGGGCCCGGAACGCTGCCGTTATACCCGAGCGTGCTGATGGTATGATCCTTGGCGATATCGACCAGCACCGGACCGATGCGCAACGTAACGTCGGCTTTACCAGTGTCAGGGATGGCGGCGGTTTCAGGACCGACCCGGGAGCAGCTTCCCAGAAGCAGGCCCATCCCAGCGAGCCCGGAAACGAAATCGCGGCGTGTGTGTGAGGGAGTGCGGATCATGAAAGTTCCGAAGGCTTCAGTTTGGATTATACTTGCCAACGGTATAAGGGAGTGCATCAATGAAAACACGCGCCTGCATTTGGACGCTAGCCGTTGGTTCGATCTTGGTTCTGGCTGCCATTGCCGCCCATGCGCAACAGCCGGCCGCGGCCAAGGGGAAAGCCGCAAAAGCGCCCACCGCTCCGCCGGGAATCAATTGGCCCTCGCCGCCCCTGCCCGATGGCCCGATCGTTCTCGACACCGGCATCCAGCATCAGATCCGGCTGATCGTGACCAAGGGGCTCACTCAGCCCTGGAGCATGGCGTTTCTTCCTGACGGCGGGATCTTGATCACAGAGCGGCCCGGGCGCTTGCGCATTGTCCGCAATGGAGTGCTCGATCCGAATCCCGTCGCCGGCTTGCCTCAAATACAAGCGCAAGGCCTGGCCGGGCTGATGGATCTGGCGCTGCATCCGCGCTTCAGCGAAAACAAGCTGATCTACTTCACGTATCACAAGCCCGCCGGCGCCGCCGCAGCGCCGGGTAATAACGCTGGAATCATCACGCTCGCCCGGGGACGATGGGACGGCGCCGCACTAACCGACGTTCGCGATCTCTTTTCGGCCGCTCAGAACGGCAATGCATCGCGGATCGTCTTCGGACGGGACGGGATGGTTTATATGACCGTGGGCGTCGGAGATCCGCCGGCCGCGGCCGCCGCACAGGATCCGAACAACCTGGCGGGCAAGGTGCTGCGGTTGCGCGACGACGGAACGGTTCCGCCCGATAACCCCTTTGTCGGCCGCGCGGGCTATCGTCCCGAGATCTACACACTGGGCCATCGCAATGCGCTGGGACTCGCCGTCCAGCCCGATACCGGCGCCATTTGGGAATGCGAGGACGGCCCCAACGGCGGCGACGAGATCAACATTCTGCAGCCGGGAAAGAACTACGGATGGCCCGTGGTCAGTTTCGGCCGGTTTTATCTCGGACCGCGTGTGTCGGACAATCCGTGGCGCGAGGAGATGGAGCTGCCGGTTGTGTTTTGGGTCCCGGCCATCGCCATTTCCGGCATGACGTTCTACACCGGCGATAAATTCCCCAACTGGAAGAACAACGTCTTCGTGGGCGGCATGCGGCAAGGCGAAGTCCCGCGCTCCGGCCATCTTGAGCGTATCGATTTTAACGAGAAGTGGGAGGAGCTGCACCGCGAAGGCATGCTGCGCGAGCTGCAGAATCGCATTCGGGATGTTCGCCAAGGTCCCGACGGCTTCCTGTATCTTTTGACCGCCGAAAACGACGGCGCACTGATGCGCATGGAACCCTTTACGGAGAAAAAGTAAATGAAACAGAGCTTGGGATTGGCGATTTTACTCGCAGCGGCTGGCTCGCTCGCCCTCGGGCAAGGAAAAGGCGGCCCTCCCGCGCCGCGCCTGATGGAGTGCGGAGTGCACGGCGACATCGACATCATCTGCGGTACACGCTCGCCCGAAGATTTGGAGCTGGCGCCCGACGGTAAGTCGCTGATCGTGAGCCAGTTTGTGGGCGGACCGGCTGGCGCCGGGGTCGCGGGGCTCATGCTGTTCGATCCAGCCAAGAAGACGTTCACCCGGTTGGCTGTGACCGCTGAGCCGCGCAAAGATTGGGGCGATCCGGCATGCCCTGGTCCTATCGGCGATGCCCTCAGGCCGCATGGGATCTCGCTGTTGAAGCGCAAAGACGGTGGGGCGGTGCAGGTCTTCGTGGTCAATCATGGCGGCCGCGAGTCCATCGAAATGTTCGAGCTGAAGCAAGCCGGGGCCGCGTCGAGTCTGGTCTGGCACGGGTGCGTCGTCTCCATGCAGGCTTTTAACGACGTCGCGGCGCAGCCCGACGGCGGATTTATCGCGACGCATCCCACCGCCCTTCAGCCTCCGCCGCCACCGCCGGGTCAAGCCAAAGAAAAGGGCAAAGCTCCACAGGGCGGGGCTGGTGTTTTTAACGGACAGCCCAGCGGCTATGTTTCCCGTTGGATTCCCGGAAAGGGCGAAGCCGAGCTGCCCGGTACCCGTGCCGGATACCCTAATGGCGTGCTGGTCAGCTCCGACGGGCGTTACATGTACTTCAATGCGTGGACCGCCAAGGAAGTCCACAAGTACGACCTCAAGGAGGGCAAGGAAACCGGCATGATCAAGCTGGATTTCATGCCCGACAACATTTCCTGGACCAGTAAGCACACCATGCTCGCGGCCGGAGTGAAGGGCGCGGGCGGCGATTGTCCGGCCGGCAGTGGCACGCCCTGCATCCAGGGCTTCGGCGTGGCGGAAATCGATCCCGGGAAGATGGAAGCGAAGACCGTTTTCGACTCCGAAGGCAAGGGCGCGCTTATTTCGGGCGTCTCGGAAGCCCTTCAGGTCGGCAACTCAATCTATATCGGCGCGTTTCAGGGCGATCGGATCGTCAAAATCCCGGCCCGGAAGTAGCTTGGGCAACCCGGTGGCATTGAGGTGCCATTCGTGGGAACATCTTCCTAAGCACGTCACAAGGAGTTCCCGTATGCTCCGAAGAGCAGCTTTAGTTGGTGCTTTGTGGGCCGTCGCCGCAATGGCCCAAACCGCCGGCCCAGGGGCGTGGCAAAACGATCTGACCCCCATCGGTCCCTCGGACTGGAATTACGATTTCGCCGCACACCTGCTGGAGCGCGCCGGGTTCGGCGGCACACCTGAGGAAATCCAGGCTCTGGCGAAACTGACGCCCGCGCAAGCCATCGCCCGGCTAGTCCGCTTCGAAGGCACCGATATCGGCCAGTTGCCTCCCTTCGATCACTCCGGAATCCACGATCCTGGATTGGAACCGTTTCCCCCCACCCGTCCGGCCGTGACCGACATGGCCAAGGAGAAGGGCGAGGCGCTCGGGATCAAGGTCAAACCCACCGGCAACCGGCGCCTCCAGCCCGTGGTCAACGAATTCTTCTACTGGCTCCGTGCCAGCGTGCTCGAAACCAATCGCGTGTCCTATTGGTGGGCCAACCGGATGCTTACCAGCCCCCGGCCGCTCCAGGAAAAAATGGCCTTGTTCTGGCACGGACATTTCGCTTCCAACGAGGCCAAGGTTCGCGATTACCGCAAGCTTCTGGCGCAACTGGAACTGTTCCAGAAGCAGGGGACCGGCAATTTCCGGGATCTCACTGTCGCCGTGGCGCAGGACCCCGCCATGCTTTCGTTCCTGGATGCTGGGGTCAACGTCAAAGGCGCTTCCAACGAGAATTTCGCCCGGGAAATCATGGAGATTTTCACCATGGGCGTCGGCCATTACACCGAGACGGATATTCGCGAGGCCGCACGAGCCTTCACCGGATGGAATTACGTCGACACGAAATTCGTGGTGAACAAAGACCAGCACGACGACGGCGAGAAGACGTTCCTGGGACACACCGGCCGCCTGGACGGCGTCGACGTGATCGACATCATCATGCAGCAGCCCGCCACCGCGGATTACATCGCGGGCAAGATCTACCGCTACTTCGTCCGGCAGGATCTCTCACCGGAGCTTCAGAAGAAGCTTGGGGCCATCCTGCGCCAAAACAAATACGAGATCACCCCGCTGCTCGAAACGATTTTCTGGTCGCGCGACTTCTATAGTCCCGCCTCGGTGGGCACCCAGATCAAGAGCCCGGTACAACTCGCCGTAGAGACGTACCGGAAGCTTGGCCAAGCAAATATTCCCGGTGTCCCGGACTTCAACCAGGCCACTGCAGCGCTGGGGCAGCAACTGTTCTCGCCGCCGACGGTCGCGGGATGGGCCGGGGGCCAAAGCTGGATTACTCCAGGCTTGCTGCTCGAGCGCGGCAATCTGGCGCGCGACATTCTGTTTCCCGACATCAGCTTCCTGCCGCCCGACCGGTATACCGGCGGTGGAGAGGTCCGCAGGGTCGCCGAACGCATCCGGCAAGGAATGGACATCACAACCGCGACGATGGATGACACTAAGAGCGGCGATCGCGCCGAGTCGAACAAGAATGCCGACCGCGACGAGGATTTCAACACGCGCTATGGCAGTTTCCGCGGTTCCCAGATGGCCATCCAGAGAGTCAAGCCGATTCCGCGCGACACGGCGCAAATCAATCTGTCCCGCATGATTCTGAGCCAAGACCTGAAGAACACCACACAAGTGGTCGACTACCTGATTCATCGCTTCATGCGAGTTCCACCCAGCGATGAAGCGCGCCAGAAACTCATCGCCTTCCTGAACAATGAGCTGGGCACCACCGACGTCGCCGTTGCGCAGACGTACCTTGAGGACCCGTTGCGATTGGTCCTGCACCTGATCATGAGTCAGCCCGAGTACCAACTGGATTAAAGGAGCGAATGCCATGACGAACTTTTCCTTTTCGAAACTCTCGCGCCGCGATCTTTTGAAAGCCGGCATGTACGGCGTAGGTGTCACCGCGGGAGCCCTTCCCCTGCCCTTGTTCGCGCAGGCCGGCGCGGCGCTCGCCGCCCAAGGCAAGCACGACGGAAAGATACTGGTGGTGCTCGAATTGTCCGGGGGCAACGACGGCCTTAATACGCTGGTCCCCTACGGCGACGACGCCTACTATAAGCACCGGCCGCATATCGGCGTCGCTAAGAAGGAACTCCGGCCGATCGACGACCACTTCGGTTTCAGCGGAGGCATGGCAGGGTTCGAACGCTTATATAAGGACGGCAAGCTGGCCATCGTTCACGGCTGCGGATACGAGAACCCGTCGTTTTCGCACTTCACATCAATGGCGTACTGGCACACGGCGGCGCCCAACAGCGGCGAGGAGTACGGGTGGGTCGGCCGTCTGGCGGATTCGATGGCGCCCGATGCGCCCCCGAACTTCCTGGTGAACATCGCCGCGCGGCAATCGCTGGCGGTTCGCAGCCGCCGTCATGTGCCCGTGGTCTTCGACGATCCCAACAAGTTCACGCAGGAGAAATTCTACGAAGAACGCGAGATTCTGGACTCCGCACCGGCCGCCAAGCAGGTCGAAAATCCCTCGCGCCGCTTCCTTCTGGATACCGCCCAGAGCGCCAAGGACGCCTCGGCACTGGTTCGGGAGGCTTGGGCGAAATACCGTTCTCCGGTGGATTACGGCATCACCGGTCTCGATCTGCCCAAGGTTGCCGCGCTGATCGCGGCGGGCATGCCCACGCGCCTCTATTACACCTCTTACCGCAACAACGCTTTCGACACGCACGTCTATCAGAACGATACGCACAAGCGGTTGCTCACCTATGCTTCCGATGCGGTTTCGGCGTTTCTGAGGGATCTGGAACGGATCGGACGAGCGGATGACGTGGCCGTCATGATCTTCTCGGAATTCGGACGCAGGGTTCCCGAGAACGTCAATCTCGGCACGGACCACGGCGCAGCCAATCTCATGTTCGTCGCCGGCAAGGACGTCAAGGGCGGTCAATACGGCGGCGTCCCCAGCCTGACGAAACTCGACCCGGGCGGCAACCTGATCCACACAACCGACTTCCGCCGAGTGTACGCGACCATGATCGACGGCTGGCTTGGACTTCACGACACCCGCCAGTTGCTGAATGGCGACTTCCCGCCATTCGAAATGTTTCGGGGTTAAAGAATGCGCCGAATACTTCTCCTAGGTGCCGCGTTCGGAATACTGCTTTCCGCTCAGGTGCAGCCGCCGCCCGCTCCGTGGCGAGGCGCGGGGCCCACACCCTGCGTTGGGTCTGACGGCGGCGTTTTTCAGTGCCCTCCGGCCGCGCGGGTGATCGCCGTCCGTGCGGGCCGCATGTTCAACAGCAAAACCGGCCAGATGTTGACGAAACAAGTCGTGGTTCTCGCCGGTGAGCGAATTACCGAAGTCGGCCCTGAGGGTCAAGTCAAGATCCCGGCGGGCGCTCAGGTGATCGACCTGAGTCAGGCAACCGTCCTGCCCGGCCTGATCGATGCGCACACGCACATGTTCAACAATCGTGGTCCTAAGGGGACCACGGAAAGCTCCATGCTGATCGCCGTACAGAATGCGCAGGCCGACCTGCGTGCGGGCTTCACCACGGCTCGCGATATGAGCTCCCACGGGAATGGATACGGCGATATCGCCATCCGCGACGCCATCAACCAGGGCCGCATTGACGGCCCCCGCTATCAGGTCTCGACTCTGGGCATCGTTTGGGGAACTGCGCCTCCGAATCCGTCCGCTCCCGAGAACCCGCTGGCCAGCACCGTGATTCGCTCGGCTGAGGACGGGCGCGCGGCGGTCCGCGAGCAGATCGCGCACGGTGCGGATTGGATCAAGCTGTTCCCGACTGGTGCTTACTCATTCGACGCCACTGGCCAGGCCCACTATGTCGTGACCTATCCGTTGCCCGTCCTGCAGGCGCTGATCGACGAGACGCATCGCCTCGGCAAGAAGACCGCTTGCCACGTTCTTGGGGGCGAGGGGCAAAAGAACGCCATCGTGGCCGGATGCGACACCATCGAGCATGCCTACGGGTTGGATCAGGAGCAGGCCAACATGATGGTCGCCAAAGGGCTGTACTACGATCCCACGCTGCAGCGCTACATCGAGCCCTATATGGATGATAACGACGCCAAGAATACCGGCGGCAAGTACCGGATGATCCCCATTTTCGAGCACGCCGTCTCGATGGCCGCCGCCACCAAGGGAATGAAAATCATGGTGGGCAGCGGAGCCGACGGTTCGACCTACGCGCATGGAACTCAGGCGCTCGATTTCGAGATGCTCGTAAAGCACGGGGGCTTGACTCCGGTGCGGGCGCTGCAGGGCGGGACCGTGATTAACGCAGAAGCGCTGGGGTGGCAGGACCAGATCGGATCCATAGACAAGGGCAAATATGCGGATCTGGTCGCCGTCTCGGGTGACCCGCTCGCCGACATCACCGAACTGCAACGCGTCAAATTCGTGATGAAAGCCGGAAAAGTCATCAAGAACGACGTGAAGTAGGTCGGGAGTAATGACGCGTCACGGGGTGTTGGTCCGCGCGACCCACTGGATCAACTTTCTGAGTTTCCTAGCGCTCGCGGTGAGCGGCGTCGCGATTCTTCTGGCTCATCCCCGCTTTTACTGGGGCGAAACCGGCTACTTCGATACGCCGGCCGCATTCGAGCTCCCCTTGACGCCAAACCTGGATCAGAGCGGATGGGGCCGCGACTTGCATTTCCTGGCAGCTTGGATCGCCGTGTTTAACGGGATCGTTTACGTGGCTTGGGGGTTACTCTCTCGTCATTTTCGATATGCAGACTATACCGTTCTACAGCGGCTCGCATACATCGGCGTGGTATTCGGGCTGTTACCTTTGTTGATCTTGACGGGTCTCACTTTGTCGCCGGCTGTTACGGCGGCCTATCCGGCGCTGTTTGCGGTGTTCGGCGGAAGGCAATCGGCCCGCACCATTCACTTTCTTGTCGCGGACCTGCTGATACTCTTCCTCATGATTCATGTGGTCATGACCATCCGCGCGGGCCGCATCGCCGATATGATCAGAGGGAAGCCATGATTTCTCGCAGAAAAATGATCGCGAGCATTCCAGCGGCGGGAAGCCTGCTCCTGTCCGGGTGCAAGGACTCTCTTCCTCCCAGCTACGGCAGCCTGTTCGACCTGAGTAATTCCCTGACGTTTGCCTCGCACCGGCTGCTGCTCCGCAATCAGCCTCTGGTTCGCGAATTTACTCGCGACAAGATTACGAAGAACTTTCCGGCCATCAACGAAACCAATCCCAAGAGCGATCGCTACAGGCATCTGCTGGCCGGCGGCTTCACCGAATGGCGATTGCCCATCGAAGGTCTGGTTTCGAAACCCACCGAGCTGTCACTGGAAACGTTGAAGCGGTTTCCATCGCGCACGCAGGTGACCCAGCATAATTGCGAACAAGGCTGGTCCGCGATCGCCGAGTGGACCGGCGTGACACTTGGCAACATTTTGCAGGATGCTGGTATGCTGCCGCAGGCGCGCTATATCGTGTTTCACACCGTCGACGGATGGTGGGACAGCCTGGATATGTTTGATGCGCTCCATCCCCAGACGCTGCTGGCTTATGGAATGAACGGCGGCGATCTTCCGGTCCCGCATGGCGCTCCCGTGCGCCTGCGCGTGGAACGCCAGCTCGGTTACAAGAGCCTGAAATACCTGAGCCGGATCGATGTGACCGATCGGCTCGACGATGTCGAGGACGGCACCGGCGCGGTGGGCGCGGCGTATGGATATTCGTGGTACGCAGGGATATAAAATTAGAGGCTAACGTATGACTCGCCAAATTTGTCTCGCCGCGTTGCTATGGAACGTCTCCGCCGCGGCCCAGTGGATCGACCATCCCACCCCCGGCATTCCGCGCTTGCCTAACGGCAAGGTCAACCTCAACGCGCCGCTTCCCAAAACCGCGGACGGCAAGCCGGATCTGACGGGATTGTGGCAGCGCGCTCGCGGGGCGAACCGCCCGACTCAGCGCACCAACGCCGCGGGTCTGGCGATGGGCCCCAACCTGGCGGACTTCATGCGGCCCGGGGAAACCATCCCGCCCATGCTCCCCGCCGCGGAAGCGCTTCACAAACAGCGCCAGGCGAATTTCATGGCGGACCGGCCCTCAGCGCGCTGTCTGCCCCATGGCATCCCCGACCAGATGCTGATCGGGGTGCCCTTGAAAATCGTCCAGAACCCGGGATTGACTCTCATTCTGTACGAAGAATTCGCTCGTTTCCGCCAGATCTTCACGGATGGCCGCGATTTTCCTCCGATCGCGAATCCTGCCTGGCTGGGTTATTCCATCGGTAAATGGGACGGCGACTGGTTCGTTGTCGACACCCGCGGCTTCAACGACAGGAGCTGGCTGGATGACAGCGGCCGTCCTCACACCGAAGCTCTTCACACCGTCGAGCGCTTCCGCCGCCGCGACTTCGGTCACATGGACGTCGAAATCACCATCGACGATCCCCAGGCTTACACCAAGCCCTGGTCGTTCCCGTTGCAATTTGAGTTTCTCGCCGACACCGAAATGATCGAGGATGTCTGCGACAACGAGCGGGATTCCGCTCACTCCGTCGGCAAATAGCCGCTGAGGTAAACATGTGCAGGAATATCAAGACTCTCTTCAACTTCGACCCGCCCGTTACGGACGAAGAAGTCCGAGCCGCATCGCTGCAGTTCGTCCGGAAGATCAGCGGTTTCAATAAACCGTCCAAAGCCAACGAAGGCGCCTTTTTTGCGGCAGTCGATGAAATCGCCGGCGTCTCGACTCGCCTTCTGGTTTCGCTCGAAACCAACGCGCCACCCAAGAACCGGGAAGAAGAGGCTCACAAAGCGAAGGTTCGCGCGGCCGAACGATTCGGGACCTGATTCCGTCAGGCGGAGGCTAGCTCACCCGTTACGACCCAGCGAGCGCATTCGAGCATCAACTTCGCCTTCACGACCTGGTTCTATTTTTGCGGTCCGCGGCGATGAGCACGTCCGCGTGGCCTCGCGCACGGCCGCGGCATTCCGGATACACTCATCAAAGAGGCATCTATTATGAAGACCCCTGTCAGGCTTCCACGACTCGTTTTGATCGCCGGCACGCTCGTCATTCTGGCGGCAGCCGCCATTGTTTCCGCCCAGCAGAAGGTCCCGTTTCAGGGCGGCATTCCGCTGGCCCCGAACGGTCTCGCCCACCGTCCGCTGCCGAAGCTCCCCATGGAGTTCGACACGGGGGAGGGGCAGCGGATTCGGGTGGTCGCGGTCACCACCGACCTCGAGTATCCCTTCAGCGCGGCGTTTCTTCCGGATGGCAGCATGCTGGTGACCGAGCGCACCGGGCACCTGCGGATCATTCGCAAAGGCACGCTCGATCCCAAACCCATCGCAGGAACTCCGGCTTCATATTGGGCCGTTGAATCCGGATTGCCAGGCGCCATCCACGGCTACATGGACGTCGCCCTGCATCCCCAGTTCGCGCAGAATCAGTTGGTGTATCTCACCTACACCAAGCCGCTCGACGAGAAACGCAGGGTGGCGGCACTCGCGCGCGGACGCTGGGATGGAACCGCGATCACCGGCATGAAGGATATCTTCGTGACCGATATCGGCGGCGCGTCGCGCATCGCGTTCGGGCGCGACGGCACGCTGTACATGAGCCTCACGGGTAACGATCCCCAGGATCCCAACACCTTGGGCGGCAAAGTCCTGCGACTAAAAGACGACGGTACCGTACCACCTGACAACCCTTTCGTCGGCCAGGCCGGCAAGAGACCCGAGGTATACACGCTCGGCCACCGCGGCACGCTCGGCCTCGCCATGCATCCCGGAACCGGCGAGATCTGGCAGAACGAAAATGGTCCGAACGGGGGCGACGAGATCAATATCCTGAAGCCCGGCCGCAACTATGGCTGGCCGATTGTGAGTTATGGCCGCGACTACCCGGGTCCCTGGCACAATGAGGTGCCTGGTCACGCCGGCTTCGAAGGTCCTGCGGTGCTGTGGATACCCGCCATCGCTGTCTCAGGCATGACGTTCTATACCGGCGACAAGCTTCCCAAGTGGAAGGGCGACGTTTTCGTCGGTTCGCTCCGCACCGGCGAGATTCCCGGCACCGGCCACGTGGAGCGCATCCTGTTCAACGAAAAGATGCAGGAGCTGCGCCGCGAAGCGCTCCTCACCGAGTTGCGGCAGCGTGTTCGCGACGTCCGCCAGGGGCCGGATGGACTCCTGTACGTCCTGACCGACGAGAAGCCCGGCGCCGTATTGCGCATCGAGCCTGCTCCATAGCACACCGCTGGGCAAGTTCTTACATGGAGAAACGGGGGGCCGAATCATCCGGCTATTGAAAACACGGCACTTTGTTCGGTGGCCCGAAACTTGCCTCACAAAGAGGCGGGATTCGATATCCCGACCGAAAGGAGATGTCATGCTGTACTACGCCTTGGTCTTCCTTCTCATCGCATTGGTGGCGGGCGTCCTCGGGTTTGGATTTGTGGCGTTCGCCGCAGCCGGAATCGCGAAGATATTGTTCTTCATCTTCCTGGTTCTCTTCCTGGTAAGCCTGATCACCCACGTCTCTCGAAGCAGCGCTTGACGCGAGGGTGGGGATGCCTTGAGGAAGGCAGGTAGAGTAGTTTTCCGGTTGGGAAAGGGCTGCTGAATCCTTCGCGTCCTAGAGGAGACAGCAGCCCGTTCATTAGGGGGTTGATCATTCTCACTCACCATAAAATGTCTCGTCGGATGTGAAGCTCAACATTTCAGGATCCTAGGGTGGGAGACATCCCGGTTATCGACAATGACATCCGCTTTAGATCTAGGATGCTCCGCCTCCAGATAGATTTGCCAGGCTGGCTCATACCGGTCTTCGTATTTGCGCTGGATGACGTCCGCGGGGCTATCGGTATCGCGGACGAAAGCCCGTGAGAGTGAAGTTTCCGGATCGACGTCCAGCAGAATTCTGAAGTCCCAGTACGGGTCTAATTCGCGGCGAAAGAGAAACAGACCTTCAAAAAGGAGAATCGCTTCCGCGCCGATACTCACCGGGGGAGCCGTGACCGGCATGTCGCTCCGATAGTCAAAGTCGACCTCGCGGCAAAGCGTCGGAAACAGGGGTCCCGAGAGCGGTTTCAGCAAGTTCTCCACGACCGGCTCGTAGTTGTAGGCGTCCTCATAGTAGCCCTGGGCCGAGTATTCACCCCGGCGGTAACGCCGCTCCCGCGGATGATGGAATCCGTCCACGGAGGGGCGCAAAACCTGGAAGCCTTGTGAACGGATCCGGGCGCCCAGTTCGTCCGCAAGCACGGATTTCCCAGCGGCGCAGCGGCCGTCAATCGCGATTTTGAGGGGCCTGCTCGCGATTTTCCGGTCGACGATTGCGCGGACCAGAAAACTCAGCAGCTCATCTCGATCCATCCCATGAAATTCTGACACAACATCGCCGCGAGACCGCCAGGTTTATACTAAATGCGACCAGGAGGCCAAGAAGGACGTTATGAATCGACCGGGATGGATTTTCACGCTCCTGTTCGCTGGGGCGTTGGCCTTAACCCCTCAGGGGAAAGATTCTTCGCGGCAGGTCGAATGGCTCTATTACGGCGGCGATCCCGGCAACGCCCGATCCTCGCCGCTGGCCGATGTCAATGCCGAAAACATCGCGCGGCTCCAGATCGCCTGGCAATGGAAGCATTGGGAAACGCCCCTGGAGCAGTACGGAACCACGCCCGGTTATTTCGAGAACACGCCTCTGATGATCGATGGCGTGCTGTACGTGACCACGCCTTACAACAGCATCGCGGCGCTCGATGCGGAGAGCGGCAAGGAGATGTGGCGCTTCGACGGCGAGGGCTACAAGCTCGGCCAGGTTCTGTCGGGAAGCGGATGGAAGCTGCGTGGAACGGCCTTCTGGCGCGATGGCGCCAAACTCCGGGTCTTCCTCAACAGCCGGCATCGGCTCTTTTCTCTCGACGCCCAGTCCGGAAAGCCGGTTACCTCGTTTGGCGATAACGGAGTGGTGTCGCTGGTTGACGGCCTGCCGCGCATCTCCGATATCAAGCACGCCACGCAAAGCTCGCCTGCGGTGGTCTACAAGGATCTGGTCATCCTTGGCAGCCAGGTGCCCGACCGCGTCCAACTGCCCGATCCCGTTGGCTACGTGCAAGCGTTCCATGCGCGCACCGGCAAGCGCGTGTGGACATTTTCCGTGATTCCGCAATCGGCCAAAGATCCCGGCGCCGAAACGTGGGAGAACGGATCGTGGCGAACCAGCGGCCATGGCAACGTCTGGGCGCCCATGGCGTTCGACGAATCGCGCGGGCTGCTCTACGTGCCCACCTCGACTCCATCCAGCGACTATTACGGCGGCCAGCGCCCCGGAGCGAATCTGTTCGCCGAATCGCTGGTCTGCCTGGACGCCGCCACCGGCAAGATCAAGTGGTACTTCCAAACCGTTCACCACGGCCTGTGGGACTGGGACAATCCCGCGCCACCGAATCTGGTGACCATCACCGTGAACGGCCGGCGAATCGATGCGGTGGCTCAAGTCACCAAGCAGGGCTTTACCTACGTGTTCGATCGGGTCACGGGCACGCCGGTATGGCCTATCGTCGAGCGTCCAGTGCCGACGGACAGCAATGTGCCCGGCGAAAAACCGTATCCGACCCAACCCTTCCCCACCAAGCCGCCGCCATTTGTGGCGCAAGGCGTTTCACTCGAGGACGCCAACAACCTGACGCCCGAGATCAAAGCTCTGGCGCAGGAACAAATGCGAAAATTCCGAATCGGTCCGATGTTCACGCCGCCGTCGCTCGAAGGAACTCTCCAGCGCCCATCGCAGGGTGGCGGAGCAAACTGGGGCGGCGCAGCCTTCGATTCGGAGACCGGCTATCTGTTCGTCCGTGCGGCCAATGTACTGGGCTTGAACCGGCTTGCGAAAAACGATGGCTCCGATCCGCTGGTGTCGGTCGCCTACTCGAATGTGTTCGCGCGCAGCGGGGAATCCGTGAGCCTGCCCGGCGGCCTTCCCCTCAATTCGCCGCCCTATGCGGTGCTGACGGCAGTTGATTTGAACCAGGGTGAGATCGCCTGGCAGTCGCCGCTAGGTGAGGGAAGTTCCGCACTGCGCAATCATCCGATGCTGAAAGGAGTCGCGCTGCCGGATCGCCTGGGATCGCCGAACAGCCGCGGCGGCGCCATGGTGACCAGGAGCGGGCTGGTGTTCATCGGCGGGGGTGATGGCTACCTGTACGCGTTCAACAAGAAGACCGGCAAGGAGGTCTGGCGCGGAAAAGTCCCCTACGAAAATACGGCCGTTCCAATGACCTATCGCACGCGTGCGGGGCGCCAGTTCGTCGTCGTAGCCACCGGCACGGGCGCCGGAAACGCCCTGGTGGCCTTCGCCTTGGGAAACAACTAGGAAGCGATATTTCCTACGGAGCTGCCGGCCCCAGAGGAAGCCCGGTGAATATGAACGGCGGAGACGCGGGGCTGGGGTTCGCCAGAATCGCCGTGGTCGCTCCGGTCACGTTGTCGAAAACCTCGAGAGTGGTGCTGACATTGCAGAAGAACGTTTGACTGGACCCGACCTTCACGACACCGCCCACATCGACGTGCGTGGAGGTTGTCGTAATCTCCGAACGGGCGAGGTCCAGAAAGTCGGCGTGCCCAAAATCCAGGTTGGCGATCGTCTTCTGCTTGAGCAGCTTGCCTTGGCCATCGTAGAGATCCAATTCCACCTTGCATGGGATTAGGGCGATGGAGATGGCCACGGGCGGGGGTATGCGCACCAGATTGACCGCATTGAGGCGGGCCGTCTGGCCCGTACCGAGTCCGATCATCCCGAATGAAACCGTGGGGGTAACCGCCGGGTAAATCACCGGTGCTAATCTCTCCTGGGCGGTGACGGTCCCGCGTATCCAAAGCAAAGTGGCTCCCGCCACAAAAAGCAGGATGATGGACTTATTTCGCATAAAAACGGCCCTCCAGAACGATTGTAAGCTTCCTGGCGTGTGCCGTCACGACGCTCCTTGCGCCATTCTAAGGCGGAAGAACAGCTAGGTGAGAGAGGGGGCGGACCCGCCCTAAACGCAGCGCCGTAAGCCCGGAGCTATCTTTCGACTTTCGTAGCGAGGCCTTCTTTCTCCAAATCGCGGGCGCCCTGGAGTGAATCACGAGCGAATCACAGCCCACTGGAGTAGAATCGTCGGAGGCCAAGGAGACCTTGCCATGTCGCATTCACATCAAGCGAAATCCATGTTTCTAGCCCTGTTTATCGCGGCCGGTGCATACGCCCAGAACACCGCGGGGGCCACCAACAACCTGCCGAATCCGTATCGCGCGGTGGAGAACTGGGCGCAGCTTCCCGCCAATATTCAGTGGGCACAAGTGATCTCGGTCGATCCCGATGCGCACGGCAACATCTGGGTGTTCCACCGCAGCGAGCCCAACATCCTGGAGTTCGATTCGTCGGGCAAGCTCCTGAAGAGCTTCGGCACGGGATTCGCCCAGGCGCACGGGCTGGCGATCGATCGAGACGGCAACGTATGGGTCACCGATGCGCAGGCCAAGGACGGCCATGGCCAGCAGGTAATCAAGTTCAGTCCCGAGGGGAAAGTTCTCATGACGCTCGGCAAGGCCGGCGTCGCGGGAGCCGGACCGGACATGTTCAATGGTCCGACCGATGTGGTGATCGCGGCCAACGGCGACATCTTC
>Ga0310810_10001972_pt1 | contig 21788 bp, 21 predicted proteins | sample NCmetagenome_FD_207641 | JGI IMG/M metagenome (GOLD analysis project Ga0310810, IMG submission 207641) | Soil microbial communities from experimental microcosm in Duke University, North Carolina, United States - NC | ecosystem: Engineered > Artificial ecosystem > Soil microcosm > Unclassified ... | reverse complement strand
GTCGCGCGATGACTCCGTTCAGAAAGCCCACACTCAGATTCGCCGGCCACCGGTCGAGCCGCCGAGCGCCGGTCGACGTTCGTGGCCGCATGAGCTCCCAGACCACCGCCACGACCACTGGGCCGAGCAGTGGCGCGTTGCGGAGGAGTGCGTCGATTACTTGCGTCGACGCCACCACGCCACGACGCCAACCGTCGCCGCGCCCGCACCGAGTAGCACGAGTGTCGTCGGCTCCGGGATTGGATTGGGAATACCTGCGTGTGCGGGTTCCGCGACCATCCACATCAACGCGCCGAGCGCCGCGGCGATGCGCAGCTTCTCGAGGTTCATGGCCGCCTCCGCCACCAGGAGACGACCCCGACGGCGAGCCCGCCCGCGCCGAGGAGCACGAGCGATGCAGGCTCCGGAATCGTTATGGAGCCAGCGTGCGCGTATTCCGTGGACAGCAACAGGATCGTTCCCGTCAGTGCGCCAACCCATGCGAGTCGCCTTGGTGCCATCGTTTCTCTCCTGACTGTCAACGTTCCCGACGATCTGAGGTGACGAACTGGGGGACAGCATGCGGCATGCCGAACTTCTGGCATGGACAATTCAAATAGTTTGCTGCCACCGCGGACGTCGTGTCGTCGACTTGTAAGCGGTGCTGACAGTGCGAGAGAAGAGGCGGCCTCGCGGCCGCTCAGTGTTGAAGTTACAGACCTGGCCGCCGGTGCCCTCGTTGCCGGGATTGTTCGTGTTGTTCATCCCAGGATCGTGATAGCAACGGCGCGCGCAATTCCGACGGTTCACTGCGACGAGCGCCTGGCGGCCTCGCGCGCGGCGCGGCCCGCGCGGCGCGCGAGGTCGGCCGAGACGTAAAGGGGGAACACGCCCCGGCCGGCTCGCGTGCGACGCGGGCGCACGTCGCGGCGTTCAGCCGATCGGCTTGGACAGGTCCAGTCGCACTCGATCGGCGCTCGTACGGTGCATCCACTGCGCGAAGAGAAACCGCCGGTCGGCCATCTCGGTGGCCACGAAGCGAGCATGCTGCTCCCGGCGCACCGGGTCCGCGTCGTAGCGGCACGACCACGTCTCGAACACCTCGGCGATGCGATCCAGCGGCCACCACTGCAGCACGACGAACCGCCGCGCCACCAGGCCGGCGGCTTTCAAATCGCGAACGATCTCCCGGGCGGTCGCCCGCGTGTGGCGCAGCCACGCGCGATGCTCGTAGCGCAGCGGCACCAGCGTCGCGCGCAGCAGCAGCGCGCACTCGCTCTCGGGCGACTCCCACACGCCGATCAGATTGTGATGGCGTCGACAGACCTCGGCGTGGCGCTCGGCCCAGCGCGAGGCCGACGTCAGCGTGCTGAGCGCGCTCACAGCGTCACCGCCAGATAAACGCTCTGATCCTCGCGGTGCACCAGCAGCAGGAGCGGCGAGCCCCTGGGATGGCGCTGGATCGCCTGCTGCAGATCTTGTGAGCTGCCGACCTGGTGGCGATCGACCTCGGCGATCACGTCGCCGGGTTTCAGCCCCGCGTTGTCGGCAGGGCTGCCGTCGCGGACTTCGCGAACGATGACACCATGGGTGTCGTGGATGCCCAGCTCACGCGCCACCGCGGGGTTCAGCGACTGCACGGCCACCCCGAGCGACGGCTTCTCCGATGAGTCGGCCGCGGCGACTTCACTCGACTTGTCCTCGAGCTGAGCGACGACGGCCCGGAGCGTCATCGGCTTGCCGTCGCGGATGATGCCCAGCGTGACCTCGCGCCCCACCGTCGTGTCGGCCACCACCTTCGGCAGATCGTCCGCGCGCGCCACCCGGCGGCCGTCGTACTCCGTGATCACGTCACCCGTCTTCACGCCCGCCTTGGCGGCCGGCGAGCCGTCGATCACGGACGACACCAGCGCCCCCATCGGCCCACTCAGGTTGAAGCCCTTCGCCAGCTCCGGCGTCACGGGCTGGATTGCCACGCCGAGCCACCCGCGCACGACGTGACCGGACTGCGCGAGCTGGGTGACGACGTTCTTGGCGACGTTCACGGGAATCGCGAACCCGATGCCGACCGATCCGCCGGTGCGGCTGAAGATGGCGGTATTGATGCCGATCGCCTGACCATGGTCGTTGATCAGCGGGCCGCCGCTGTTGCCCGGATTGATCGACGCATCCGTCTGGATGAAGTCGTCGTACGGGCCTTCGCCGATGACACGACCCGTCGCGCTCACGATGCCGGTGGTCACGGTCTGCTCGAGCCCGAACGGATTGCCGATGGCCATGACCGGCTCGCCGACCTGCAGCTTGGATGAATCACCGACCGGCATCACCGGAAGACCGGTGGCGTCGACCTTGAGCAGTGCGACGTCGGTCTTCGGATCGCGTCCAACGATCTTGGCCGTGAGCTCTCGCCCGTCGGAGAGTTTCACGCGAACCTCGGTGGCGCCGTCCACCACGTGGTTGTTCGTCACCACGTAGCCATCGGGGTTGACGATGAAGCCCGATCCGAGGCTGCGCACAGAGCGGCGCGGCTGATCGCCGAAGAAATGGTTGAAGTAATCGTTGAAGGGATCGTTCTCACCGCGGCGCGGCGTGGGCGCCATCGCGGCCGGCTCGGCCGGTCGCCTCGTGCTCACGTTGACGACCGCGGGCTTCACCATCTTGGCGATCTCCGCCCAGTTCGGCGCCGTCACCGTCGCCGGTGTCGGCGCGGACGCGAGATGATCGGTCCACAGCGGGTTCTGGGCACCTTTCGTGTGACCGAGCGCCGGCAGCAAAGCGACGAGCGACAGCGAAATGACGGCGGCCAGGGCCGGCCACCCCCAGCGACCGCGTCGACGAATGGAATCCATGGGCGTTTGCCTCCTCTTGCTCAGTGGTGACTCGGTGAACCGACCGCCGTGCACGCGCGTGGACGCGATTCGGCAAGCTGGTGCGCAAGCTCGCCCAGCGGCTCGCCGGCCGCGATCTGTTCGGCTCTATGGAGCTGCTGGGCCATCCCGTCCGCGTCGCCGGCGCGACACAGCGCCAGCCCCAGGAGCACGCGTACGTCTGCGGCGGTCGGCCGCAGACGGACCGCCTCGCGCAGCTGCGCCAACGCCTCGTCGACGCGTCCGTCGTCGAGCAGGAGATTGCCTGCCTCCGCGCGATATGACGGCTCGCGCGGTGCCAGCGTGATGGCCTCGAGGAACTCGTTCAGGGCCAGGTGCGGCGTGCCGGCGGCGCGATAGGCTTGCCCGAGCGCGCCGCGCACGCGCGCATCGCGCGGCTCGAGGCGCGCGGCCTCGGCCAGCTGGGCGATCGCCACCGACGGCAGCCCCGAGCGGATATACGCGAGCCCGAGGTAGTAATGGCTCGCGGGATCGCTCGGCCGTTCGGCGACGATGGTCAGCAGCGTGCGGGCCGCGCCGTGTGCGTCGCCGGCGGCGAGGGATCGCGCGGCGTCGGCGACGGTCTGGTCGGGCGACCAGCGGGCCACGCCGTTGACGGCGGTCGCGATCGCGATGACGATCGTGGCGGTGACGACGGCCGCGGTCGTGAGGGCCGCCGCGCCGCCGAGCGTCACGCGTTTCATGCACCGAACCGTACGCAGCGAACGTGAGAATTCGCTGAGCCGCCGGTGAGAAGTTCTTTAGCTTCGGGCAGGCTCCGTGCGCGGCAGGCGAATCGTGAAGGTTGCGCCGGCGCCGGGCTGGCTCTGCAGGGTGATGCTGCCGCCGTGGGCGACGACGATCGCGTGGGCGATCGCGAGCCCCAGGCCCGTGCCGCCGGTCTCCCGCGTGCGCGCCGTATCCAGGCGCACGAACGGCTCGAACACGCGGGTGGCGTCGGCCGGGTCGATTCCGGGGCCGGTGTCGCTCACGGCGATCACCGCCCACGCGGGCTCGCGCGTCAGCGTCAGCTCGACCGTGCCGAGCGACGGCGTGTACTTCACCGCGTTCTCGACGAGGTTCACGACCGCGCGCCGCAGCGCGCCGGCATCGCCCATGACGGTAACCGGCGCCGTCTCCTTCACGCGAACGGCGACGCCGGTGTGCTCGGCCAGCCGCACGCCGACCTCCGCCGCGTCCAGGACGATGCGCTCGACGTCCATGGGCGCCCGCGCGCCCTCGAGCCCGGCGGTGGCGCGGGAGAACAGCAGCAGATCTTCGGACATCCGGATGAGGCGGCCGACCTCTTCGAGACTCGAGCGCAGCACCCGCTCGTACTCGGCGGCCGACCGCGGATTGCGCAGCGCCACCTCCAGGCCGCCGCGCAGCACGGTGAGCGGTGTGCGCAGCTCGTGAGCGGCGTCCGCGGCAAAGCGGCGGAGCTGCTCGAAGGCCGCGTCCAGGCGCGTGAGCATCGCGTTCAGCGTGGCCGTGAGTCGGTCCAGCTCGTCGCCGGCGCCGCGCTCGGGAATGCGCCGCCTGAGGTCCTCCGCGGTGATGCGCCGCGCGATACCGGAAATCTCGTCCACGGGGCGCAGCGCCTTGCGCGCGATCATCGCGCCGGCCGTCGTGGCCACCAGGACCACGGCGGGAAGTAGCAGCAGCAATGCCTCGACGAAGCGGGCGAGCGTCTGCTCCATCCGCGTGATCGGCATGCCGACCTGCACGATGTGGGTGAGCCGGCCATCGCGGACGACGGGCATCGTGACGACGCGCATGACCTCGCCGCCCGCGCCCCGAACGGTCTCGAACGTGCGCCGGCCCCGCTCGACGTTCAGCCGGGCCGCCGGCGACAGCGGCAGCGTCTCCGCAGTGCGCGAGGACGAGTGCAGGCCCGGGTTGCCGTGCGGATCGAGCAGACGAAAGATCGTGTCGTAGAACTCGGCGCCGAGCATCTCGCGCAGCAGGTGCTCGGGATCGAGGCTCGCGCCTCCCCGGGGCGCGACGGTCGTGTCGCTGATGACCTGCGCCGCGGCCAGCAGGGATTCGTCCAGATCGACCATGAGGCTGCGTCGCAGGAGCGAGTACGACAGCACGCTGATCACGATCAGCGTCGCGAGCAACACGCCCGTGTACCAGAGCGTCAGACGCGTGCGAATCGACAATGGCGCGCGCGGCCACCTCATGCGTCGACCTTCATGACGTACCCGACTCCGCGCACGGTGTGCACGAGCGGCCGGTCTTCCGTGGCATCGATCTTCCGCCGAAGGTAGCCGACATAGACGTCGATCAAGTTGCTCTCGGTATCGAAGTCAACGCCCCACACGTGCTGGGCGAGCATCGGACGCGTAAGCACCCGGCCGGGGTTGCGCAGGAAATATTCGAGCAGCGCGTACTCGCGGGGCGTCAGGCTGATGCGGCGCGTGCCGCGCTTGACGTCGCGCTGCACGGGATCGAGCGTCAGATCGTCGAGCTTCAGGATCGCGCTGCGCTGGTCGCCCCGACGCCGTAGCAGGGCGCGCACGCGCGCCAGGAACTCCTCGAACGCGAACGGCTTCGCCAGGTAGTCATCGGCGCCGGCGTCGAGCCCCGCGACCTTGTCCCCGACGGCGTCGCGCGCGGTGAGCATGAGCACCGGCGTCGCGACGCCGTGCTCGCGCAGCGTGCGAAGAACGCCGAAGCCGTCGCGCTTGGGCAGCATCACGTCCAGCACGATCAGGTCGTACCCCGGCTCGGCCAGGCCGAGGTCGAGCGCAGCCGCCCCGTCGGGCGCCACGTCGACGGCATGGCCTTCCTCTTCGAGTCCCTGTCGGACGAAGTTCGCGACCTTACGCTCGTCCTCGACGACGAGGATTCTCATGCTTCGAGCAGTTTCTCACGTGGCCGTCGGCGGGCGCCGTCCCTGCTGCGCGTGTACGATGACCGCGTGAAGGCGTGGCTTGCCCGCTACGCGCTGCTCCTTGCGGTCATCGTCGTCGCCGGGCCCACCACGCGCGCGACCGGCGCCGATTCCGCGCCTGCACCCACCGTCGTCCGCGCGACGCTCCCTAACGGCCTGCGTGTGATCGTGGTTCGCAATTCGCTGGCACCGGTGGTGACGACCCAGCTGAATTATCTGGTGGGCTCGAACGAGACGCCGGACGGCTTTCCCGGCACGGCGCACGCTGAGGAGCACATGATGTTTCGCGGCAGCCCGGGCCTCTCGGCCGCCCAGCTCGCCTATGTGAGCGCGGCGATGGGCGGGCAGTTCGACGCCAACACGCAGCAGACGGTCACACAGTACGTCTTCTCGGTCCCGGCCGAAGATCTCGACGTCGCGCTACGCATCGAGGCGATCCGGATGCGTGGCGCCGACAACGCCGATGCGGCGTGGCGACAGGAGCGCGGCGCCATCGAGCAGGAGGTGGCGCAGGACCTCTCCAACCCGCAATACCTCCTCTACACGCGGCTGCTCGCCGCGCTGTTCGCCGGCACGCCCTACGCGCGCGACGCGCTCGGCACACGGCCGTCGTTCCAGGCGACCACGGGCGCGATGCTGAAGAAGTTTCACGACACGTGGTATGCGCCGAACAACGCCGTCCTCGTCGTCGTCGGCGACGTCGCCCCGGATGCGACGCTGGCGCGGATCCGGGGCATGTTCGGCGGCATTCCAGCGAAAACGCTGCCGGCGCGCCGCGGCGTGACGCTGCGGCCCGTCGCGCCGCAGACCATTACGCTGGACACCGACTTGTCGTACGGGCTCGCCGTCGTCGCGTTTCGCATGCCGGGCTTTCGCGACGGCGACTACGCGGGGACGCGGGTGCTGACCGACGCGCTCAGCAATCCGCGGGGCGTGCTGCAGCAGCTCGTCGTCGAGGGCAAGGCGCTGGACGCCGGCTTCTCCTTCAACCCGCTACCCGCCGCCGGCCTGGGCTTCGGCGCGGCGGCGTTTCCGCAGGGTCAGACTTCTGACGAGACGCTGGCCGCGCTGCGCGCGGCGCTGCGGACGACGATCAGCGCGGGTGTCGATGCCGATCTGGTGGAAGCGGCCAAGCGTCGTGCCGTCACCCGAGCCGAGCTGGAGAAGAACTCGATTCCCGGCCTCGCGGAGGCGTGGTCGCGTGCCGTCGCGATTCAGGGCGCGCCATCCCCCGACGACGAGATCGCCGCCATCCGGCGCGTGTCCGTCGACGACGTCAATCGCGTCGCGCGGCGGTACCTCGATCTCGACCACGCGGTCACCGCGATCTTGACGCCGAAGCCGTCGGGCAAGCCCGTGACGTCGAGCCGCTTCGGCGGCAAGGAGTCGTTCACGACGCCGAACACGAAGCCCGTCGCGCTGCCCGCGTGGGCGGCGAGCGCCGTGAAGCGGCTCGCGGTGCCGCAGTCGACGGTGCGCCCGATCGTGACGATGCTGCCAAACGGTGTCCGCCTGATCGTCCAGCCCGAGTCGGTCAGCAAGACCGTCACGATTCTCGGGCGCGTGAAGAACGCGCCGTCGCTCGAGGTCCCGCCCGGGCAGGAGGGCGTGGAGGAAATCCTCGACGGTCTGTTCGCGTTCGGCACGGAATCGCTCGATCGGGTGGCGTTCCAGCGGGCGGCCGACGAGATCGGCGCCGACGTGTCGGCGGGCGCCGACTTTGCGCTCGAGACGCTCGGCGAGCACTTCGAGCGCGGCGTACAGCTCTTGGCCGACAACGAGCTGCATCCGGCGCTGCCCGCGGCCGCGTTTGCGGTGCTACAGAAGCAGGTCGCCGCGCAGGTCGCCGGCCGGCTGCAGAGCGCGGACTATCAGGCGCAGCGCGCGCTGCAGCGCGCGCTCGTACCGCCCGGCGACCCGACGCTGCGCGAGGCGTCGGTGGCGTCGGTGTCGGCGCTCACCGTTGCGGACGTGCGGGCCTATTATCGCCGCGTATTTCGGCCCGATCTCGCCACGATCGTCGTCATCGGCAACGTCAAGCCCGATGAGGCGCGCGCCGTCGTCGAGAAATACTTCGGTGCCTGGACCGCCGAAGGTCCGTCGCCGCCGACCGAGCTGCCGTCGATCGCGTTGAATCGCTCGACGGTCGTGCACGTGCCGAACACCGCGCGTGTCCAGGTGGACGTCACCCTCGCCGAGACGCTCGGGCTCGATCGCTTCGCCCCCGACTATTACGCGCTCGAGCTCGGCAACCACGTGCTTGGCGGCGGCTTCTATGCCACGCGTCTCTATCGCGACCTACGCCAGAACGCGGGGCTCGTGTATTTCGTCGACGCCGCGCTGCACATGAGCCCGACGCGCGGCCTGTACGTCGTCAGCTACGGCGCCGAGGCGTCGAACGTCTCGCGCGCGCGCGGCATCGTGCTGCAGGAGCTGCGGACGATGCAGAGCAGCGTCGTCCCCGATGACGAGCTTCGCCAGGCGAAGGCGACCCTCCTGCGGCGCATCCTGCTCGCAGAGTCGAGTGTCGAGGACATCGCGCGTGGTCTCGCCGCGCGGGCGACGGAGCGGCTGCCGCTCGACGAGCCGACGCGCGCGGGCCAGCGTTATCTGGCCCTCACCGGCGAGGGCGTTCGTGCCGCCTTCGCGAAGTGGATCCGGCCAGATGACCTTGTTCAGGTGACCGAGGGACCCGCTCCGCGCTAGCCCTCAATCCTTTTCGGCCGGAGTGATGGTACCGAACAGGCCGTCGCTCTCGTCGTTGGGACCGGCGGTGAAGTACAGCGTGTCTGAGCTGGAGTTCCGCCCGCCGCCGAGCGTCAACTTCCATAGCCCTTCGATGACGAGCGATTTGCCTTTGCCGTCCTTCAGAGTGCCCCGGTGCTTGCCGTCGGAGTCGAACACATTGATCTGTCCGTTGCCGAAATTGCCGACGAGGATGTCGCCGCTGAATCGACCGAAGGCAAAGGACGCCCGCGTAACGCCCCACGGCGAGTTCAGTGGTCCGCGCGACGCGAATCGCCGCAGCAGACGGCCACTCGTGTCGTAGACGTCGACGAACCCGTTGCCCGGGCCGGCCACATCGTCGTGCATTTCGGCGTCTTGCTTTGCGTACGTGACGAACAGGTCACCGTTGATGTTCTCGATGCCGAACGGCGCGAAGCCGGCGGGAATGTTCGGATCGGCAAAACTACCCTCGATCTCGCTCGGCGTCGCCGGCCGGTAGCGAAGAGATCCAGCCGGGGCGGGGGCGAAGACGTCGATCGTTCCGGCGTGGAAGTTCGTCGCATAAAGAAAGACGCCGTGCGGATTCGTACCGAACACCAGGCCCTTGTAGACGGCACCGCTTCCCGAATTGTCGACGGCCAAGACCGCCTGGTCGGGTGGAGTCAGGCCACCTGTCCACGCGGCAATGGTGCCGTCCTCGGTCGACCAGATGAACGTGGCTGCGCTCGTCGTGCCTGGGACCCGAAACGTCGTGGTCGGATTCCAGACGAGGCCCGTCGGTGTCGCAGGCGCCGGGTTCGGCGGATTGTTGTGGTCGTTGTGCATGCAGGCGGTCGCGGGCACGCTGCCGCCGGGAAGCGGAAGCTTCACTCGCAGCGCCTGGGGCACGCCCGCGCCGTCGTACAGCGTCGAGCAGCCGGTGGCGTTGTCCGAGATCCAGAACGGGCTCGCCGCGGGTGTGAACGCGACGCCCCACGCATTCTGCAGGACAGCGTCCGTATTCGCGGCGACGCCTGGAAGATCAGAAGTGAGATTCGTGACGACGTAGCGGTCCGGACCTTTGCCCGGATCACCGTCATCGGCCGCGCGCACGGCGGCGACGGCACCGACACAGAGCGCGACGATTGCGGCGGCAGATAGAGTTCGCCGGAAATACTTCATGAGCCTGTCCTCCAATGATGTGGCGGGCGTGGTCTGCCGGTGCTTCGGTTGTTACGGTTTCGGTCCGCGGATGGCGAGCAGAATGTGCCGCCTCGTGCGGCTCGTCAAGCGATTCTCGACGTCGTCGAGGTGCGCGGCGCCTCGGTGGTCCTCTAAAGGTGGTATGGACGGTCGACCGCCCCGAACAGAAACCAGTCAGAACCGGCCGGTGCGTTCTTCGGTTCCCGCCTTATGCATTCTTCAGAGGCCCTTCGCCCGGCGGCGGGGACCACGACGGCGCCGAGAGCCGCCGCTTGCCGTCGCGCGCCAGTCGCACACTCGGCTCGTCAAGGCTCACGCGGTCCCACAGCTTGCACGTCACCTGCTTGTGCTGCTGGTCGAGCCCTTCGCAATAGTTGGTGAACTCGCAGCGCCGCACCAGGTGGCCGTAGCCAAGCTGGATCTTGCGGAACCAGTCCGGATCGGCCAGCGACTGGCGCGCGGCGCCGACGAAGTCGGCGTCGCCACGCTCGAGGACCGCCTCCGCCTGCTCGAAGGTCCCGATCCCGCCGCTCGTCACCACGGGCGTGTCGAGGCCGGTTTCGCGCACCGCGCGACGAATGCGGGCCGCCAGCGGCACGTTCCGGCCGAACGGCCCACGCTCGTCCGAAATCACCGTCGGCATGCATTCGTAGCCGGACCGGCCGGTGTAGGGATAGACGGCTTCACCGACGCGCGGCTGCTTGGCGTCCTCGAATCGCCCGCCCTTGGACACGGACAGGTAATCGACCCCGGCCTCCGCGAAGCGTGCCCCAAACCACGCGGCGTCCTCGACATCGCTGCCGCCCGCGACGACGTCGTCGCCGAGATAGCGAATGCCGACGACATAGTCGTGGCCGACGCGACCGCGGACGGCGCGCAGCACCTCGAGGGGCAGCCGCACGCGGTGCTCACGCGGCCCGCCGTAGCCGTCGTCGCGGGTGTTCAGCCGCGAGAGGAAGGACGCCATCGTATAGGCGTGGGCGTAGTGCAGCTCGATCCCGTCGAACCCGGCCTCGCGTGCGCGACGACCCGCCTCGGCGAACAGGCCGGGCAGCACGTGGGGCAGGTCGCGGATGTGGGGCAGGTGTGTGTCCCAGATGCGCTCGCGGTAGCCGTAGTCCATCGACTCACGCTGGCGCTCGTCCAGCACGGCGTCGAGCAGCGCGCGCTCCGCCGCCACCAGGCGCTCGCGCACCTCGGCCTCCGACGCGTCGACCCACCGGTCCTCGCCGGTCGCATCGGCGAGCCGGCGCCGCAGCGAGGCGTCGACGTCGAGGAAGCGGCGCAAAAACTTTTCGGGCTCGGGGCGCCGCCGGACGGCGACGAAGTCGATGGCCTGGATGAACAGCCGAGTGTGGCCGGCGCTCTTGTCGCGCACCGTCTCGACGAGCCGACGCAGGCCGGGGACGAAGCGATCGTCGCCGATGCGCAGCAGCGGTCCGCTCGCGACGTCGCGGATGCCGGTGGCCTCGACCACGAGGACGCCCGGCCGCCCCTCGGCAAACCGCGCGTACCAGGCGAGCACGTCGTCGGTGACGAAGCCGTCCTCGGTCGCCCGCCACGGCACCATGGCCGGCACCCACGTGCGCTGCTCGGCCACGATGCCACCGATGCGGGCCGGCTGGAACAATCGCGCGCCCGCCGCTTCTTCCCGCGTCGGCCAGCGCGCCGGAGGCAGACGGTGGCGAATCTTGAAGCGTTCGGCGACTGCCGTCACGGAGTGAGCGGGCTCTCCGGTGACGGCAGCGCGGCCATGCCTTCGATCTCGATGAGCGCCCCGTCGGACGCATCGAACAGGTCGCGCGCGCCGACGAGCGTCATGGCGGGGAAGTGCTTGCCGAAGAACTCGCGGTAGACCTCGCCGATGGCCTTGAGGTTCTTCTTGTAGTCGGCGACGTCGAGGACGTAGATCGTCAGCTTCACGAAGTCGTCCATGTCGCCGCCGGCGGCGTTGATCACCGCCTGGAGGTTCGAGCAGGTCTGGCGAAACTGGGCGACCAGATCGCCGCGGCCGACGATCGCGCCGGAGGCGTTCATCGCGACCTGTCCGGCCACGAACACCACACGGCCGTGCCGGACCTCCATCGCATACGAGTAACCGGTCGGTTTGGGTAGCGTGCGTGGCCGGACGGCGGTGATGTGATTTTTCATCGGATCGCTCCTCTCGGCGCCGGGGCGGTGCCGTCGAGCACCACCGTCTCGCCGTTCGTGACGTCGTCGGCCACCAGCCGCGCCGCGGCGTCCGCGACCTCCTCCGGCTCGATCAGTCGGCGGCCGGGGTTGAGCTCGGCGAGCGCCTGTACCGCGTCATCGTACGACTTGCCGGTCTTGCTGACGATGTTACGCGCGCTGTTCCAGACGATGTCCGTGGCCGTGAAGCCTGGACAGAGCGCATTGACGGTCACGCCCTTGCCGGAAACCTCGGTGGCCAGCGCCCGCGTGAAGCCCACGAGCGCGTGCTTGGACGCGGTGTAGGCGGTCACATACGGCGCCCCGAACAAGCCCGCGAGCGACGCGATGTTGATCACGCGCCCCCAGCGCCGCTGCAGCATGCCGGGGAGCACCGCCCGCGTCGTCAGATACGGACCCCGCACGTTGACCGCGAAATGCCGGTCCCAGAACTCGGGCTCCGTCTTCACGAACGGGGCCGATTCGGCAACCCCGGCGTTGTTGACCAGCACGTCGATCGGACCGAGCTCGCGCGCCGTGCGCTCGACCGCGATGGTGACGGAGCCCGCGTCGGTGACATCGATCACGACCGGCAGTGCGGCTCGGCCGATCGCGCGGGCGGTGTCCTCGATCTGCTCCTGCGTGCGTGCCGCGACCGCTACCGCCAGGCCGTCGGCGGCGAGGCGCAGCGCGATGGCGCGACCGATACCACGGCCAGCACCGGTGACGAGGGCGACGCGAGGGGGCACGTGGTCATCTTAGCGCGGGGACTTAGCGGGGGACACGGCTGGCGCGCGCGGCGTTTACCCCGCCAACGCAAGCGTCAGCGCGGCCCGCGCGTTTCGCTCAGGGGCGACGCCGGAACAGCCGGTCGGTCACGACGACCATGATCGGGGCGATGACGACTGTCGCCACGAGATAGGGAAACGCCGCGGCATAGGGGAAGAGGAACATCGGCCACTCGCTCGGACCGAACGACGAGAACACGATGAGCGCCACCAGCGGCGCCTCGATCGCGATCATCGCGAACAGCTTCTTCACGGCGACGGCAGGCGGCGCGCCGCGACGTAGCCGCGGCCGATCATGACGAGCGCGAACACGTGAAACCCGAGCGCGGGCCAGTCGCGCACGAGGAGGAACAGGCAGCCGTCGAGCGCGTACAGCACCATGCCGAGCACGAACGCCCATCGATAACCGGCGACGGCACGCTCCCCGAGAATGCCGAAGACGACGATCATCGCGATGCCGACGATGGCGGCCTTCAGCCCCGTGCCACCGGAGCGCTGCGCGAGCTCGTGAACCAGCTCGGTGATGCCGAGCCCGAGGAGAAACCGCCACCCCTGACCCGTGAGCGTGAGCACGGCATTGACGAACGACAGGCCCGCGATCCAGTAGAACCAGTTCGCGCCTCGGCGACGCTGCGCCTCGAGCGCCCGGCGCTCGGCGTCCGGCATGCTGATCCCCGGGCGCTGCGTGTCGGGCACGCTCGCGCTCGGCGTCGCAGACGAACGCGCCGCGACGGCGTGTCTGGCCGCGGGCCCCGGCGTCGACTGTGCCCGCGGTGGCCGGGAGAAGACGCTCTGTCCCGCGTTGGGGGCGTTTGCGTCGCCGTTCATTCGTGGCCTCCCTGTCACGACACTGCCAATTTGTGGACGTCGGAGCGGCCCGCGCCCACGTTCTGGAGCGTGGGACTGCATAACGGCAAGCGCCGTGCCAGGCCCGCCGTGAGGAACTCATAGGTGTCCGCCAGCGGGCGCGCATACCATGGATTCAGATGATCAGCGTCGTGAAGTGGATCGTGGTCGCGGTGGCGCTTCAGCTCGCGGCGCCTTACGCTTATACGTTCGCTCGGCACGATTTCACGGTCTGCACCGGGATGACGCTCGACCGCCGCTCGTACACGCCGATGATCAACGTGCGCGGCGTGCGAGGCCGCGGGACGTTGCGATTCGTTCCCCTCGACGAGTACCCGACCGCGACGCTGCAGGCGCTCGCCGACTACTATCGCGAAAAGTACGATCTCGACGTCGAGCTGGCGCCGTCGCTCGACATCACCGCCGCCGCGTACAATGCGCAACGCCGGCAGCTGAACGCGGACGCGCTGATCGATCGTCTCGAGACGGCGCATCCGCAGCAACCCGGTGAAACGCTCGTCGTGATCGGGTTGGTCGCGGACGACATCTACATTCCGACGTTCAACTGGCGCTATGCGCTGAGCTACCGCCGGGGCGACCGCTACGCCGTCGTGTCGAGCGCGCGGATGGACTACGGCTGTCTGGGGCTCATGACTGCGTCATCGGACCGCATCTACACGCGACTGCGCAAGATGGTCAGCAAGAACGTCGGGATCTTGTATTACCGGCTTCCGGTCAGTGACGATCCCCGCAGCGTGCTGTACGGAAACATCGGCGGGGTGCAGGAGTTCGACCGGATGACCGACGACTTCTAGGAGAGCAGCACCGGCGCCATCCGGCTGCGGCGTGACTCGGACGGCGTCCCTGTTTCAGTGGAGACGGAGCAGGCGGCGCAGGATGGCGACGACGGTGTTCTTCGGCGGCTTGCGATGTCGCGCGCCCTGCACACGCCATCGGCGGGCCCCATGTCCTCGACCATCCTGGAATCGCTCGACGACGGCCGTCTGCACCTCGCGCAGCACGGTGGCGAGCTCGTCAGCGAGGCCGTCGTGCGTCGCACGCGCCATCGCTTGATCCCTCAGTAGCGCCGCGGCGGTGCCGCGAGCGTGAAGTAGCTCGCGATGGCCCGGCGCGCCGGCTCGTACGTGCCGGCCGGCGCGCGCGGATCGTACGTAACGTCGGCCTTGAATGCGCAGGGTGGGTTGCGCGCCAACCCGCGCTCGCGCCACGGCCGGAACTGCGCGCCGAACTCCTCCACGGTGAGCGGCACTCCGATCGCCCCGCGACCGAGCGGTCGCTCGTTCTCGAGCTCCTTCGCGAGGGGTCGCTGGGTGACGGTGATCCGTCCCCGCTCGTCGATGTTCGCTTCGGCTACGACCATCTCCACACCGTCCGCGCTCAGGCACGGGCCGTTGCCCGGTCCCCGGCCGAGCGCCTTGTCGCATGCACGGCTTTTGGCATCACACGCGACCAGGTCGGCTTTCAGCTCGACGACGTCCGCTTTCAATCGATCGTGCTGGCCGCGAATGGCGGCGAGCTGCGCGTCGGGGCCACGAATCTTTTGCGGATCGATATCGAAGATGCTGATGAGGGTCTTCCACGCGTCGGGCGTCACCCAGCCGCGATCCTTGGGATCGCCCTCGATCGCCTCGGCGGAGACGAGAATGAGCGTGAAGACGAACACGACCTGAACGAGCAGATCGATGAGCGTCGTGAGCGCGATGTCGCGATGGCGGCCGAGGCGTCGGCTCGGCGTCACCGGCGGTATTCGACCTTGCTGAGGATGAAGCGCGACGCGTCGATCAGGTGGTGATGCACCTTTCGCACGGCGTCCTCCGCCTCCCGCAGGTCGTCCTGCAGCCGCTCCACGAGCGCGCCGGCCGCTTCGCCGTGCTTGCGCAGCTGCTCGGCCAGGGGACCGGCGACCTCCGCGGACAGCTCGGCGTGGGCCTTCATGGCGTCGTGGCCGAGCCGCACCGCACGTTCCGCCACTTCGGTGAGCGCCTCGAGACCGAGGCTGGCCTTCGTCAAGCCGCCGCTCCAGTTCAGTACCGACTGCTCGGCCGCACGGGTCCCGGACTCCAGGCTCGACAACGCCGCGCCGGCATCCGTGATCGACTTGGTCGCGCCGTCGGTCGCGCCCGCCACCTTCGTCCACGCCCGACTCGCCTCGGTGAGGCTGCCGCGCAGGCTGCGCAGCGACGCGGCGATCGTCGTCGCCTCCTGCGGCAAGGTCTCGAGTCCGCTCGTGACCTGCCCGACGTGGCTCAGCTGCGTGGCGAACTGCTCGACGTTTGTCCTCGCTGTGGTGACGGCCGTGGTGGCCTCGTCCGCGGAGACGGCCAGCGCGCTGAAGGCGCGGCTGCCGTCGCGGGCGCCCTGCACGGCCCCGGCCAGCGTGCCTTCGAGCTCGCCGTACGCCGCGCCGATCGTCGCCGTCGCCCGCCGCAACGTCTGCGCCCGCTCGGTCAGCTCGGTCAACACGGCGACGAGCTTCTGCCCGACGTCCTCGGGCGGCAGGCGGAGCGCGCCGATGCGCGTGTCGAACTCTTGCAGCGCGGTGGCCAGGCTGGTGTGCGCCTGGCGGACGAACGTCGACAGCTCCGCCGCCGATTCGCGCGCCGACCGGGTGAAGTCCTGGACCATCTGGTCGGTCACCGTCCGCACGACGCCGGTCGTGTCCGCGGCGAGCGTCTCGAGCTGTCCCTTCGCCACCTCATGCGTCTTGACGACTTGCTGGGAGGCGCCGTCGATCTCGTGCGCGGCGCGGCTCAGCAGCTCGGCGAAGACGGACTCGGCCTGCGTGCCGATGCGCTCGATCGCCGCCGAGAACTGATTGACCACCTGCGCGCTCATCGCGTCGAGCTGCTCGGTGGCGCGTGCCGAGAGCGTGCGCACGGCGTCGATCGCGCCGGAATACGATTCGTTCAGGTGACCCTCGGCGCGGCGCTGGGCGTTGACGATCCGCACCGTGCTGCGCTCGATCGCGTGCGCGGCTTCGGCGTAGGCGTCGCCGAGCCGGCGCGCGTTGTCCTCGGCGGCGGTGCTCGGCGCCGACGAGGTCTGCGCGAAGACGATGCGGCCGACGAGCCCGACGAACGTCGTACTGAGCCCGAGGCCGAACAAGCCGAGCACATGCCGGATGTCCGGCCGGTCGGTCGAATTCAGCAGGGGACCGAAGGTCGCCACCAGCGTGGCCAGCGTGTAGATGAAGCCGAGATAGTAAAAGGTGTCGCCGTCGCCCTCCGTGGCGTAGGCCGTCCTCGACCGCAGCCGCAGCACCACGCCGTACGCGACCATGACCGCGACGACGAGGGCGATCATCGTCCAGTGCCAGGCGCCGCTCGGTCGGCCGCGATACGCCCAGCTGAACCCGACGATGACGCTGACACCGACCGCGATGAAGGCGATGAAGATCGCGGGCAGGCTGGCGAGGAGACGGCCGGCGGCGCTCAATCGACACCCGCCCAGCGCACGAGCTTGCCACCCGACTCGTGGAAGTAGCGCTCCCAGAATTCGAGGTGCGACGCTTGTTGCAGCTGCCGATCCCGATAGCGGCGGAGATAGATCACGATGATGTCCCAACCCCTGAAGTCGGCTTTGACGTCGCTCGCGAAGCCCGATTGCACGAAATCCGCGTAACGGCGGCGGTCGAGGTAGTGGCTGAAGCCGGCGGTGTTTTGCAGCATGTCGGACACGACGATCAAGGTCTTGCGGCCCGCGTCGTCGACCTCCTGAGAGCGGGAGATGAGCTGCAGCGTCTCGAGGATCGGCGAGCGCTCGCCGACCTCCGTGGTGAGACTCTGCTCCAGGGCGGTCGTCATGGGGACCAAAAACCGCTGGTAGAAGTCCTTCGTGATCTTCCGGTTGTTCTCGTAGAGCTCGTTGCCGCGCGCCGGCGGCCGACACAGGTCCGCGACGGGTCGCAGGCTCGGCGTGTTGCGCGAGTCGAACGTCGCCTTGCTGAACGTGAAGAGCGCGATGCGCGAGCGCTCCGCGAACGTCACGTCGTTGCTGACATAGTCCCGGATGAAGCCGAGCGCGAACCGCCGATGCGTCTCCGTCAGCGCTTCGGACTGATCGACGAGAATCACGGTCTGGTCGCCGGGCGCGCGGCTGAGAAGCGCGCGATCGCGGTACACGCAGTTGTCCGCGCCGATGAGCGGGCGCGTCCATCGCAGGCCGATCACGATGGCGAGCAGTGCGACCGCGACGCCGCCGACGCCGCACAGAATGGCGACGCCGCGCCGATCCAGATGACTCAGCGGCGTGTCCTCAGCTCTTGGCCTCCCACTCTTCGCGCGCGAGCTTCTCGCGAATGTCTTTCTCGAGCTTCGCGAAGTAGTAATCGCGCCGTCGGATCTCCGCCGTGCGCAGCCCCTGCACGGTGGCGTTGTTCTGCCGCGCCAGCTCGCTGAAGTCCTTCATGGCGCTCTCGTAGGAACGCGACACCCGCTGCTCGGTCTCGGAGACGCCGCCGGGGGCCCGGACGAGATAGGGATCGAGGTCGATGCCGTCGTTGAAGTACGTCGGCGCCGGCGACAGCCGCACGCTCTGATTGGTCTGGCGATAGCGTCGGACGACGACGTTGCATGCGTCCTGCAGCTCGGCGGCGTCGCGGGCAAAGGCGCGGCGCTCGTCGTCGGTCTTGCCGACGAGCTGCTGGTAGTACTCGATGTTGGATTTCACCTCGGAGAGCAGGTGCGCCTGCTCCTGAAGCGTTCGATCGAAGACCTGGTCGACGGCGCGACAGTACTGCGCCCTCGCCGCCTCGTGTCCAGCGCGTTTGTGCTTGAGCTCGCGGTCGAGCTCGCCGTAGCCGGGGTAGGGGTCGTCGAGCCGGTAGCCCTTGTACGACGCGAACACACCGAAGACGATCGTCAGCACGACGAGGATCCAGGAGAAGACGTCCTCGAAGCCGAGCGGATTATGCGCGAAGCGCTGCCACGCCAGTCGCGCCGCGCGCCACTGGTCGAGGTCGGCCGGGACACGCAGCGCGAGCGCATCGACCGCCGTGGCCGTCACCGCGGGCTGCGACTGGGCGATGTCGTTCGTCGCGACGCGGTAGTGCGCGGCTGCCAGCGTCACGAGAAGAAAGCACGCATACAGCAACGTGGCGGCGCCGAGCGCGAGCAGCCGCGGGCGTGGGCTGCGATGGTTCACGTAGCGCAGCAGGCACCCCGAGAGAATCGCCACGCTGATGTTCACGACGGACAGGCCCATGGCGATCAGCACACCGCCGAGCAGGCCGAAATCGCTGCCCTCGGCGTAGAACGTCGAGAGCGACACCCATTCGACGAGCGCCAGCGCGGCCACGATCGCGAAGTGATAGACCTGGGACTCCGGATAGCTCGCCGCGCGGTAATGCAGACCATGCTTCTGCTGGAACCATCGAAGGTGCTTGGCGGCGCGCGCTTCGTTCTCTTTCGTCTGATACAGCACGGCGGCGTGATCGGAGCGCAGCTTCTCCAGCGCGGGCTCGATGGCCGCCAGGACCCGAGCGAACGAATCTTTCGTCTGCTCGATGTCGATCTTGGCGGCGGTGGCGCGCCGGTCGAGCTGCAGTCGCGAGAGACTGACTTCGCATGCGTCGCGACGCTGTCGAGCGAGACCGACGAAGTGCGCGCGGATCTCCGCTTCGTTGGCGTCGAGCGACGTGCTGACCGTCTTGGGGCTGTCGCGGCGCGCGGCCTCGGCGGCCTTGTGATCAACGTCGAGTGTGCGCCGCGCGCGATCAATCAGCTGCTGCATCTGCACCACCCTTCGCTGCGCAGCGTCGCCGCGCAGTCCTGCGTCGAGTCGCTCTTGATTTAGGCCATCGCCACCGCTTGGGCAAGTGTTTTCTCTCGTCGTTCGTCGATCGCGCGCGCACGCGGTGGGCAACGTGTGAAATCGCGACGCCGGTGCAAGCGACGTGCCCGACTTGGCTGTGGATTGCGGTGGATGATGTGGATGGATTTCTTTTCGCATTCCGTCTTGACGTGAGCGAACAAAGAGTGCTTCGATGCTCACCTCCATTCGAACGACGAACGTCGACGAGGCACGGAGGCGACGCATGCGCATCAGACTGGCGATCCCACTTCTCATCGCGATCGTGCTCAGCGTGACGACGCCGCCGCCCGCCTCGGCCGTCGACATGGGCATCGTCACCGGCAGCGAGAAGGGCACCTACTATCAGTTCGGTCTGAACCTCCAGAAGCTCGCCAAATCGCACGACATCAATCTGAACGTCTCGACGTCGACCGGATCGGTCGAGAACATCTACGCCGTCTACCAGCGGCCCGCGACGCAGCTCGGTATCGTGCAGTCGGACGTGCTCGCGTTCGTCTCGCGCGTCGGCACCGACCCGACGATGAAGCGCATTGCGAGCAAGATTCGCATGGTGTTTCCGCTTTACAACGAGGAGATTCACATTCTCGCTCGCAAGAGCATCGCCGAGTTCGACGACCTCGCGGACAAGCGCGTCGCCGTGGGCCGCGAGGGCAGCGGGACGTATCTGACGGCGCGCCTCATGTTCAAGGTCGCCGAGATCGAGCCGCGGGAGATGGTGAACATCGACACGGATCAGGCGCTGGCCGAGCTCAAGGCGGGTCGTATCGACGCCATGTTCTACGTGGCGGGCGCGCCCGTGAAGCTCTTCGCCGAAGGCGTGACCGCGTCGGACGACCTGGCGCTGGTGCAAATCTCGAACAAGCGGATCACGGAGTTCTATCCGACGGCGGAAATCCCGGCGAACACGTATCGGTGGCAGCCGAAGGCGCTCCCCACGGTGGCCGTGAAGGCCGTGCTGGTCTCGTTCGATTTCCGCCAGCTCGATTGCGACAACGTCGGACGCTTCGCGCAGCTCCTCGCCTCGAACATGAGCTGGCTGACCGAGAACGGGCACGCCAAGTGGAAGTCGGTGCAGCTCGACTACCCGCTGAAGGGCTGGGAGCAGTACGACTGCGTGCGGAAATACCTCAAGCAGACGCCGCCGCGGACCACCGCGAAGTCGGCGCCGAATCCCGTGCTTGACGCGATCAAGAACGCGCTGCGGGACTAGCGGGCGGTGACGGCAGAAGACGCGGGCTCCACCACCCGTCCTGCGTCAGAGGGCTGCCTCGCGTTGGCGGGCGCCGTCGTGAACGGACGGTACCACGCGACGGCGGTGGCGGCGGTGCGTCGCGACGTCGTCCTTTATCGCGCCGACGACACGCGCACCGGTCGACCGATCGCGCTCGAAGTCCTGCGCGACGACCTCGCCGCGGACGCTCAGTTCGTGGCCGCCGTGCGCGAGCAGGCATGGAAGCTGGCGTCGTCGGCGCACATGCACCGCGGTGTCGCGCGCGTCTACGATTGTGGCACGACGGATTCCGGCGGCGTGTTCGTGGCCCTCGAGCGCACCGAGGGGCCCACGCTGCGCGAGGTTCTCGACGCACGCGGCGCGCTGGACGCGGGCACCGCGCTGAGGCTGGCCGGTCAGATCGGCGAGGCGCTCGAAACGCTGCATCACGAGGACATCGTTCACGGCCAGCTCGACGCCAACTCCGTGCTCGTCGTGACCGACGCGCATCGCGGCGAGCGCGTCACGCTCATCGGTGTCGAGCTCACCGCGGCCTATCGCACGCCCACCGGTCGCCGCGTCCATGATGCGGTGCCGCCGGCGTATCTCGCGCCCGAGCAGATCGAGCGCGGGGAGTCCACCGAGGCGAGCGACGTGTACGCGCTCGGCAGGCTGCTTCGCGACATGCTCACGTCCGAAAAGGTCGGCTCGACGGCCAGCGACGCGCCGGCGGACGTGGCGGCCGTGCCGGCCGCGATCGAGCGGATCATCACGACGGCGGTCGACCCGCGCCCCTACCACCGCTATCCGGACATCAGCGTGATGCTCAACGACATGTTCGCGGCGCAGGCGACGCTCGCGGAGGCGGAGAGCGAACGCCGTCCGCCGGTGGTGGCGCGGGCGACGAATGCGCCGCGGCGTCTGCGTGCGCGGCCGCCTCGCGTCGCGCGCCGCATCGCGACCGTCGTGGTGACGGCCGTCGTCGTTGCCGCGCTCGTGTGGGGGGCGCTGTCCTGGCGCGACATCACGCGCGCCCGCGCGACGGCGCCGACGCCGAGCGACCGCGCGCTGTCCGTCAGCCCGACGCTCGCGGTCCCGACTGGGTCGGGGGCTCCGAGCACGACGGACCCGGCCGTATCAGTATCCCCAGCGACTATACCGCCGGCGCCCATGCCCTCGGCCTCCGGCAGGCCTGAGACATCGCGGCTGCCCTCGGACAGCACCGATGCGGCGCACGCCGGCCTCGCCCGCGAGGCGGCGGCGGCGCCCGCCGCACCGGCAAGTCTGGG
>Ga0310810_10001970_pt1 | contig 21791 bp, 20 predicted proteins | sample NCmetagenome_FD_207641 | JGI IMG/M metagenome (GOLD analysis project Ga0310810, IMG submission 207641) | Soil microbial communities from experimental microcosm in Duke University, North Carolina, United States - NC | ecosystem: Engineered > Artificial ecosystem > Soil microcosm > Unclassified ... | reverse complement strand
ATCTCGGTGCGCCGCGCGTCGCCGTACTCCTCCTTGATCGCCCGCAGCTCGTCCTTGATGATGCCCATCAGCTTGGCGTCGGAGGCGAGGATGCCCTTGAGCTCTTCGATGAGCTTCAGGACTTCCTCGTGCTCCTCGACGATCTTCTGCCGCTCGAGGGCGGCCAGACGCCGCAACTGCATGTCGAGGATGGCCTTCGCCTGGATCTCGGTGAGCTCGAGCCGCCGCATCAACGTGTCGCGCGCGGCGTCGGCGTTCGGCGCCTCGCGAATGATGCGAATGACGACGTCCAGCTGCTCGACGGCCTTGCGCAGGCCGGCGAGGATGTGGGCGCGCTCTTCGGCCCGCGCGAGGTCGTAGCGCGTCCGCCGGGTCACGACTTCGCGGCGGAAGTGGACGAACGCCTCGAGCGCCTGCTTGAGGTTGACGATCTGCGGGCGGCGATCGACGAGTGCGAGCATGATGACGCCGAACGTCGTCTGCATCTGTGTGTGCTTGTAGAGCTGGTTGAGGATGATCTGCGGAATCTCGCCGCGGCCAAGCTCCATCACCACGCGGATGCCCTCGCGGTTGGACTCGTCGCGGATCTCCGAGATACCCTCGATCTTCTTCTCCTTCATCAGCTCCGAGATCTTCTCGATGAGACTGGCTTTGTTCACCTGGTACGGCAGCTCGCTGATGATGATCGCCTCGCGGCCGCCACGCAGCTTCTCGGAGTGGGCCTTGGCGCGCAGCGTGATCGTGCCGCGCCCGCTCGTATACGCTTCGCGGATGCCGGAGGTGCCGTAGATGTAACCCGCGGTCGGGAAGTCCGGCCCGGTGACGATCTTCATCAGCGCCTCGATCGTCGTGTCCGGGCGGTCGATCAGCGTGACGAGCGCGTCGATGACCTCGGTGAGATTGTGCGGCGGGATGTTCGTGGCCATGCCGACGGCGATACCCGCAGAGCCGTTGATGAGCAGGTTCGGAATCCGCGTCGGCAACACGACCGGTTCCTGCTCCGACTCGTCGAAGTTCGGGACGAACGCGACGGTGTCCTTGTCGATGTCCGCGAGCATCTCGTGCGCGATCTTCGCCAGCCGGGCCTCGGTATAGCGGTAGGCCGCCGGCGGATCGCCGTCGATCGAGCCGTAGTTGCCCTGCCCGTCGACGAGCGGATAGCGGAGCGAGAACTCCTGCACCATCCGCACGAGCGCTTCATACACCGGCGAGTCGCCGTGCGGGTGGTATTTGCCGAGCACCTCGCCGACGACCTTCGCGGACTTCTTGTAGGCGCGGTTATAGGCGAGGCCGAGGTTCTGCATCGTGAACAACACGCGGCGATGGACAGGCTTGAGGCCGTCGCGGATGTCCGGCAACGCGCGTCCGACGATGACGGACATCGCGTAGTCGAGATACGACCTCCGCATCTCCTCTTCGATCGGAACCGGTACCTGTCTTTCGTTGGGCATCTATCTCCTACGATCGACCGGGCGTCCGGAGCCCAGGCCTTCTATCTCAGGCCACCTGCGGTTCAAGCCCAGCACGCGCTCCGCTTACAGAATCAAATATCCAGATTGGCGACGTCGAGCGCGTGCTTCTCGATGAACTCGCGACGCGGCTCCACGGCATCACCCATCAGCACGGTGAACATCTCGTCGGCGCCGACCGCGTCTTCCATCGTGACCTTCAGAAGCGTGCGCGTGTCCGGATTCATGGTGGTTTCCCACAACTGCTCGGGGTTCATCTCGCCGAGACCCTTGTAGCGCTGGAATGAAGCGCCGGTACGCGATTTATCGAGCGCCGTCCGCCAGAGCGCATCGAGGCTCGCCACGGGCACTTCCGTATCGTGCTCGTCCAGCACGACCGTGGGGCCCTTGGCGACCGCCGCGACCTTCTCCCATTGCTCGAGCAGGATGGTGTAGTCCTGTGACCGGAACAGCTCGGTGCTGAAGATCAGCGGCGGCGTACCGGCAATGACGATCGTGTAGGGATCGCCGTTGTCCCCGGGGCGCACCTCGACCTCGTGACCGTTCACCGCCGTGGCGGCCGCCCGCACCGCAGCGCCGATCTCCGCGTGGCCGATACCGCGTTTGTTGCCGCGGAATTTTTCGCGCAGGAGCTCGCTCAAAATCGAGGCCGGCACGCCGCGTTTCACGAACTTGCCGAACAGCGCGCGGTATTCGCTCACCGCGTGCAACAGCTCCAGCAGCGCCTCGCCCGTCACCGGCGCCTGAATCCCAGGGATCTTCACCCTGGCCGTGGCGACCCACGAACCGAGGAAAAAATCCTCGAACTCGCGCTCGTTCATCAGGTATCGCTCGACCTTGCCCTTCTTCACCTTGAAGAGTGGTGGCTGCGCGATATAGAGGTTGCCCGCCTCGATGACGGCGTTCATGTGCCTGAAGAAGAACGTCAGCAGCAGCGTGCGGATGTGAGCGCCGTCGACGTCGGCATCGGTCATCAGGATGATCTTGTGATAGCGCAGCTTCGTGAGATCGAACTCTTCCGTCCCGATGCCGGTACCCATCGCAGAGATGAGCAGTCGGATTTCGTTGTGGGACAGGACCTTGTCGTAGCGCGCCTTCTCCGAGTTGATGATCTTGCCCCGGAGCGGAAGCACGGCCTGCGTCTTGCGGTCGCGTCCCTGCTTCGCCGAACCGCCCGCCGAATCGCCCTCCACGAGGAACAGCTCGCGATACTGCGGGTCGCGTTCGGAGCAGTCCGCAAGCTTGGCGGCCAATCCTTCGTCGTCGCGGCCGCCCTTGCGCGTCAGCTCACGCGCTTTGCGCGCGGCCTCACGGGCCTGGGCGGCGCGCACGCACTTGTCGGCGATCTTTCGCGCCGTCGTCGGATCTTCTTCGAACGCCTCGGCGAGCTTCTCGTTCACGACCTGCTGCACGAGGCCTTTCAGGTCGGTGTTACCGAGCTTGGCCTTCGTCTGCCCTTCGAACTGAGGATCGGGCAGCCGCACCGAGACCACGGCACACAGCCCCTCGCGCACGTCGTCGCCGGTGACGCCGCCCTTGAAATTCTTGAGGAAGCCGTTGCGCTCGGCATACGAGGAGAGCTGACCCGTGAGCGCGGCGCGAAAGCCCGTCAGATGCGTGCCGCCCTCGCGCGTATTGATGTTGTTCGCGAAGGAAAACACGCTCTCCTGATAGCCGTCGTTGTACTGCAGCGCCACCTCGACCTCGATGTCGCCCTTCTTGCCTTCGAAGAACATCACCTTCGGGTGAATGGGCGTCTTGTTCTGGTTGAGGTGCTTCACGAACTCGACGATGCCGCCCTTGAACAGGAACGTGTTCGCCCGACCGTCGCGCTCGTCCTCTATGACGATCTTCAGCCCGCGGTTGAGGAACGCGAGCTCGCGCAGTCGATTGCTCAGCGTGTCGAACGAGAAGTTCGTCTCCTCGAAGATGCTCGCATCGGGCTTGAACCGAATGATCGTGCCGTGTTTCCCTGTCTTCTCGCCCGCGATGAGCGGCCCCGTCGGCATACCGCCCTTTTCGTAGCGCTGCGTCCACACCGCCCCGCCGCGGCGAATCTCGACATCCAGCCATTCGCTGAGCGCGTTCACGACCGAGACGCCGACGCCATGGAGGCCGCCCGAGACTTTGTACGCCGAGTGCTCGAACTTACCCCCCGCGTGCAGCACGGTCAGCACGACTTCCGCCGCCGACTTGCCCGTTTCCTTGTGGGTGTCGACCGGGATACCGCGTCCGTTGTCACCGACCGACACCGAGCCATCGGCATGCAAAATGACCTTGATCGAATCGCAGAAGCCGGCGAGCGCCTCGTCGACGGAGTTGTCGACGACTTCGTACACCAGATGATGCAGGCCGTACGCCCCGGTGTCGCCGATGTACATGGCGGGCCGCTTGCGGACCGCCTCCAGACCTTCGAGGACCTTGATGTCGCTCGCGGTGTACGTTTCTGCGCTCATGCCGCCGAGACCTCGCCACACTCGACGACCCAGTGCGCGGCGCGATCGAGCGCGACCGGCTCGGGGGACGTCAGAAATATCTGCTCGGCGCTGTCGATCTCGCGAAGCACGTTCGCACGCACCGTCGCGTCGAGCTCGGAGAGTGCATCGTCGAGCAGCAGCACGGGTGCCGTTCCGACCACCTCGGTCACCGGCTGCACTTCGGCCAGCCGAAGCGCCAGCGCAAGGAGCCGCTGCTCGCCGCGCGATGCGAACGCTCGCACGTCGGTGCCGTCCAGCTCAACGGCGAGATCGTCGCGATGCGGCCCCACGAGCGTCAGCCCGCGACGCATTTCCTCGGCACGGCGCCGCTCGAGCGCAGCCACGAACGCGGCGGGTTCGGTACTCTCGCCCAGGCTCGTACGATATGCGACGTCGACCTTTCGTCGTGTGCCGGCGAGCGCGGGATAGACACGTGCGAGCTCCGTCGCGAGCGCGGCCACGGCACGGCGGCGGCGATCGATCAACTCCATCCCGATCGTCGCGAGCTGTTCGTCCCACGGCGCGAGCCGGCTCTCCGCTCCGGACGTCTGCAACAGCCGATTGCGCCGCGCAAGGATCTGTCGATAGCGAAGCAGCGCGGGAACGTGCCCCGGGTAAAGACGTGCGGCGAAGCCGTCGATGAAGCCGCGTCGCGCCGCTGGCGGGCCGTTGAGAATCTCGAGATCGGCCCAGCCAAACACGATGACGCGTGCCCACGGACACGTCTCGCCCACGCTTTGCCACGTGCCGTCCTCGAGACGATGGATCGTCCGGCGCACGGGACGCGTGCCGTCCGTCCGCGCGAGTTCACCGGTGAGCGTGGTCGCCTCCGTCCCCCAGGACGGCACGTCGGCCAGTCGCGACGTCCGAAACGACCGTCCTGTGAGAAGCACGCCGAGGGCTTCGAGGAGGTTCGTCTTACCCTGTGCGTTGCGTCCGGAGAGGACGTTCAGCCGGCCCGCTGGTCGATACGAAAGGCTGTGATAATTGCGAAAATCACGCAATACCAAGTGGCCAATTTGCACCCTTCAAGCGTACCATTTCCCGTCGAAAATTCCGCTCCAAATTGCGGCCAAATTTCCTTCTAAATACGCATCGGCATGATCACACAGCAGTAGCCGTCGTCGTCCACACTGCGAATCACGCCAGGGCTGAGCCCATCCTTGAATTGGAGCACGATCTGCTCGTGGTCGATCGGCGTGATGGCGTCGAGCACGTACTTGGAGTTGAAGCCGATCGTGACCTCCGCCCCGCCATAATCGACGTCCAGCGTCTCTTCCGCCTCGCCCAGATCTGCGCTCGACGCCGACAGGGTGAGCGCCGTCGGTGCGAGAACGAACTTCACCGGCTTGTTGCGTTCCTCGGCCATTACCGCCACGCGGCGCAGCGCGCCGGCCAGCGCCTGCCGCGAGATGACGAGCTTGCCGGGATGCGACTTCGGAATGACGGCGTCGTAGTTCGGGAACTGTCCCTCGATCAGGCGCGCCGTCATCACGAAGTTCGGCATCTGCAGCAGGAATTGATTGTCGGTCAGCGCCATGCGAACTTCCTCGCCGGTTCCGAGGACCCGCTGAATCTCGATCACCGCCTTGCGCGGAACGATCCCCGTGACGGCCGGGCCGACATCGCCGACGGCGCGCGTGGCGAGCGCGAGACGGTGCCCGTCGGTGGCCACGAGCCGAGCGTCGTTACCGGCCAGCGAAAACAAGATGCCGTTGAGGGCATAACGCGTCTCATCGTGCGAGATGGCAAAGCTCGTTGCTGTCAGCATCTCGCGCAGCGTCTTCGCCTCGAGCTTGATCCAATTCGCCTGCGCCGCTGGCACCACCGGCGGAAAGTCGTCCGGCGCCATCCCGACGAGCTTGTACGACGCGGTACCGCACTTGAGACTCACCGCCGCGTTGTCGTGCACACGGAGCGCCACATCCGCAGCGGGCAGCTCTTTCACGATCTCTGCGAGCTTGCGCGCGGACACCGTGATCGCCCCCTTGCCCGCGACCCGCGCCGGCACCGCGACGCGCGCGCCCACCTCGAGATCGGTCGCCGTCACGCGCACTGCCTCGCCGTCGGTCTCCAGCAGGACGTTGGCGAGGATCGGCAGCGTCTGGCGAGGCTCGACGATGTTCTGGACCATTTGCAGGCCCTTGAGAAACGCGTCACGGTTGAGGACGACTTCCATTAGTAACTCCAGTGTTTGTTTAGAAGAGAAACAGAAACAACTCCGTAGTCGGAATAGAGATCGAGCGATGTGGACGGTGCGGATGCGGGGCAACCCTATGTCGCTGCACAGATTTCCCAAGAGCCTGACGCTGGACAATGCTGTGGACAGCGCGGGGAACGCGGTGCATCAGAGCGTGATGCCCTGGATAAGTCCGTCGACCGTGCGGCGCAGCTTGGGATCTTCCTGCAGCAGCACCTGGATCTTATCCACGGCGTGCAGCACGGTCGTGTGATCCTTACCGCCGAAGGCGCGGCCGACCTCGGACAGGGACGCATGCGTGAGTTGGCGGGCGAGGTACATCGCGATCTGCCGCGGAAAGGCGACGGCCTTCGTGCGGTTCTTCGCTTTGAGGTCGGTCAGCTTGATTCCGAAGGTCTCGGACACCTTACGTTGGATCTGCTCGATCGTGATGACCTTCTCTTCCTCGCCCCACAGTTCGCCGAGGACTTGCTGGGCGAGGTCCACGGACATCTCGCGTCCCGTCAACGCGCAGAACGCGATCATGCGCGTGAGCGAGCCCTCGAGCTCGCGGATGTTCGACTTCACGCGGCTGGCGATGAGATAGGCGACGTCATCGGCGAGCCGGACACGCTCGACAGCGGCCTTCTTCTTGAGGATGGCCACGCGTGTCTCGAAATCCGGCGGCTGGATGTCGGCGATCAGGCCCCATTCGAATCGCGAGCGCAGCCGCTCCTCGATCTCGGGGATGTCCTTCGGCGGTGAGTCGCTCGACACGATGATCTGCTTGCGCGACTCGTAGAGCGTGTTGAACGTGTGGAAGAACTCTTCCTGCGTACGCTCCTTGCCCGAGATGAACTGAATGTCGTCGATCAGCAGCAGATCGATGTTGCGGTAGCGCGAGCGGAACTCGGCCGTGCGGTCGTAGCGGATGGCGTTGATGAGCTCGTTCGTGAACCGCTCGGACGTGATGTACACGACGATCATACCCGGAAACAGCTTCGCGCTCTGATGGCCGACGGCGTGCAGCAGATGCGTCTTGCCGAGACCGACGCCGCCATAGATGAACAGCGGGTTGTATGCCTTGGATGGCAGTTCGGCCACCGCCTGACACGCGGCCTGCGCGAACTGGTTCGACGAGCCGACGACGAACGTATCGAACGTGTAACGAGGATTGAGCCCTTCCGTCGATCCACTGCCTGGGCGCGCGAGGACCGGCGGCGGCGGGTCGGTCGTTGGCTCGGCGGCCGAGTCGTCGACGACGATGGTCAGGCGCGGCTGCCCGCCGATCACCGACTGCGCGGCCTGATGGAGCGTCTGCAGATGATGCTGGATCAGCCAGTCGCGCGAGAAAGTGTTCGGCGCGCCGATCTTGAGATGGTCACCTTCGACGGCGAGAAGACGGCACGGCCGCACCCATTGATCGATGATCGTCGGCGGCAGTTTGTTGCCCACGGCATCGAGCAGGCGTCCCCAAAGGCTATCGAGCACAGTTCAAGCCCTCACTTACACACAGAGTTATCCACAGGTGTGGATAGTGGTTGAGCGCCTTGTTCGATAGGAGCATCCGTGCCGGAAGCGCCGGCCTAAACAGAACGTGTAAGAACCACGCAACACCCACGACCGCCAATCACGGAGCCCGCACGGTAGCACGGTGCTTCGCGACGCCGCAAGGCCGTTCCTCGTTGACTGCCCTCGGGGGCGTGCCTACACTGTGTCGGTTCTACGACCCGAAGGGAGACCGGTTCGATGAAGCGCACATTTCAACCCAATCGGCGCCGCCGAGCGAAGACGCACGGCTTTCGCGAGCGCATGAAAACCAAAGGCGGACGAAAGGTGTTGAAGCGCCGTCGCGCCAAGGGACGCAAACGGCTGACCGTCTGAGTGGCGGCCTCTCGCGCCGCCAGCGCCTGACCACCAGCGCCGAGTTTCAAGCGCTCTTTCACCGGGGCAAGCGGATCGACCGTCCTGCGCTCATCGTACTGTGGCGGGAATCGAACGAGACAACGCGGGTCGGCTTCGCCGTGAGCCGCCAGCTGCGGCTGGCCGTGCAACGTAATCGAGCGCGCCGTCGACTGCGCGAGGCGTACCGCGCCGCGCGGAGGGTTGCGCCGGCGCGGGCGGCGCTCGTCATCATCGGCCGTCCGGCGGTGCTGCGGGAGACGTTTGCCGCGCTGGTCGGCCAGCTGAGTCAGGCTCTGGCTGCGATCCCGGGACAGAGACTTTCATGAGCGCAATCAGCCGCCTCGCCACCGCGGCGATCGTCGTGTATCAGCGCGTGCTGTCGCCGTTGCTGCCGTCAGCATGCCGCTTTGCGCCGACATGCTCGGAGTACGCGCGGCAGGCGATCGGCGAGCATGGTGTTTTTCGTGGCCTCACGCTCGCTGCGCGGCGCCTGGTGAAGTGCCAACCCTTTCACCCGGGCGGGTGGGATCCGCCCCCGACGAGGCGACGACCGACGTGAGCATGGAGAAGCGCGCAATCATCGCGGCCGTTCTCATGGCAATCGTCTTCGTGGCCGGCCAGTACCTTTTGTTCCCGGCGACTTCGGAAAATCGTCCCGGACGCACGCCCGACGCTTCACAGGCGCCCGCGAAAACAGAACCTGAGAAGCCCGCCGCGTCCGCAACCCAGCCGACGGCGCAGAGGCCAGAAACTACTGGAAAAGACGCGCAAAAAGCGGCACAGACGCCACCGGCACAGCGATCCGAAAGACCGCGATCGCCGCAGCGCGTTGCGACTATCACGACACCTCTCTACCGCGCCGTGGTGAGCAGCGAGGGCGGCAAGCTTCAGGAACTGACGCTTCATTATCGCGGCGACAAGCCGATGGTTGTGGTCGGCGAGCTCGGGCCCGGCGGACTTCTCGCCGGACCGCCCGACCGTGCCGACGTTGTGCCGATGGAGCTGTCTACCACCGAGCTCACCGTCGGCGGTGATCGGCCGACCGGCGAGCTCGTTCTGACGGGTGACATCGACGGCGTCAAGGTCGTGAAGACGCTGACGTTCCACGCGGACACGTACACGATCGAAGAAAAGGTCCGGCTCGAGAACACAAGCGCGGCCGCGCAGCAGCCCGCCCTCAGCTTTCCCTGGACGACGCTGCAGGAGTGGCAGGGCCGAACGGCGAAGTTTCTCGGTCAGCATCCGACGACCGTCGCCGTTTCTTCCGGCGGCGAGCTCAGCTACACCGACGATCTCGCGCACCCGGGGTGGCATTACGGGTGTTTGAGCACGTTCCGCGGAGCCACAAAAACGAGCGAGCAGGTCGATAAAGAGGCTCAGCCGGGCGATTGGATTGCGCTCGGCAGTAGTTGGTACACCGCCGCGCTCATCACGAAGACCGCGGGCTTCGAACTTTTCACCACGTCGGATCCCAAACCAGCGGACCCAAAGGCGAAATCAGAGCGGCCGCTGCACACTGCCATCGGGTTGCGCGCCAAGCCAATGGTCGCCCCAGGCGGCGCGTGGGAAGGGACGTTCCTTCTGTTCGCAGGCCCGAAGGAGTATGACCAGCTCCATCGCGTGGGACTCGAGGAAACGATCAACTTCGGCGGATTCCCGCTCCCTCGCGACTGCGGGGGCTTGCCGATGAAGTGGTTCGCTGTGCCGATCCTGCTCCTCATGAAGTGGGTCTACGCGCACCTGCACAACTACGGTCTCGCGATCATCGTGCTCACCGTGTTGTCGAAGGTTCTCTTCTACCCGCTCACGGTGTGGAGCATGCGGTCGATGAAGGCCATGCAGGCGCTCCAGCCGCAGATCAACGCGCTGAGAAGCAAGTACAAGAGCGATCCGCAGCGCCTGCAGCGCGAAACGATGGAGCTCTATCGAAAGCACGGCGTGAACCCCGTCGGCGGCTGCCTGCCGATGCTGCCGCAGATTCCGATCTTCTACGCGCTTTATCTCGCGGTCGCCAACTCCGCCGAGCTGCAGAATGCTCCGTTCCTTTGCTTTCACTTCCTGGAGCCGGTCGCGCGCCTTTTCCGCGCGATGGGCGCGTCGTGGGTTGACTCGCTGTGGATCTGCAATCTGGCGGAGATCGATCCGCTCTACATCCTGCCTCTCGTCATGGGCGTGACGATGTTCGTGCAGCAGAAGATGACGCCGGTGTCCGGTGACCCCGCTCAGGCGAAGGTCATGCTGATCATGCCGGTCTTCTTCACGATCATGTTCCTCAACCTGCCCTCCGGTCTCGTCCTCTACTGGACCGTGTCCAACGTGCTCCAGATCGCGCAGCAGTGGTGGATGAACCGACCGCCCGCCCCCGCCGGCGCTGCTCGCGAGGTCAGGAACGGCTCTCGCGCCTGAGCGCCTTCAGCGAGGCGCCCACGACATTCTGGGGCGTCCCCTCGGGCCCGAAGAGACCGAGCAGCTATCGAAATACGTGAACTTGTTGATCAGATGGCAGAAGTCTCAACGGCTGATCGGCTCGTCCGATCCCGAGTGGATCGTGGACAAGCGGATCCTCGACGTCGGCTCCGGAGCTGGTGTGCCAGGGATTCCGCTGTCTGTCGTTCTCTCGGAGACATCGTTCACGCTGCTCGAAGCCCGAGCGAAGCGCGTGTCGTTCCTCGCGGCAGCTATTCGTGAGGTGCCGCTTCGTCGATGCGACGTGGCGAATGCTCGCCTCGAAGTCTTCGCTCGGAGTTCCCCACCGCGCTACGACTGTGCCGTGATGCGCTGCGTCGGCGACCCGCGAACGCTTGCGGCTCAGGCGGCGACGTTGTTACTGCCGGGTGGTCGCATCATCGCGGCGGGCCCTCCAGGGCCCGATCAAGGCTCGGGTTGGTTGGAAGTGCGCAGCCCGATGGGGGTGCGGAAGTTCTGGGTGTCTCAGCAAACTTGACCCGGGCCGGCGCGACGGCCTAGTGTTTATCGTTAAACGCGGAGATGCTCATCAGATGACGCGCCGCGCGTTTATCGTTAAACACGAAAGGACGACTTGGCCGCGCGAGCGTTGGCGATCGTGAATCAGAAAGGCGGCGTCGGTAAGACGACAACCGCCGTGAATCTCGCAGCCGGGCTCGCGCTGGCTGGCCGGCGCACGCTCCTCGTCGACCTTGATCCGCAGGGCAACGCCACCACAGGCCTCGGCATTCAGAAGTCGGGGCTGTATCCGACGATCTACCACGTGCTGGTCGGTGCCGAGCCGATGGAGAAGGCCGTCCGCGAGACGGCGATTGCAGACCTCCGACTGGCATCCTCAGACATCGATCTTGTAGGCGCCGAGATCGAGCTCGTAACTCTCGATCGACGAGAGCACCGACTTGCCGATGCGCTCGCGCCCATCCTCGACGCATATAGCTACGTGATCATCGATTGTCCCCCGTCGCTGGGACTGCTGACGATCAACGCTCTGGTTGCCGCCGATCGTGTGCTCGTGCCGCTGCAATGCGAGTTCTACGCGCTCGAGGGGCTGACCCATCTGTTGAAGACCGTGAAGCTCGTGCGGGAGCGTTTGAATCCGAGGCTCGGCGTCGAAGGCATCGTCCTCACGATGTTCGATGGACGCACGAGCCTGGCGCTGCAGATCCGTGCGGAAGTCCACCGATATTTCCCCGGCGAGATCTTCGAGACCGTCATTCCGCGCAACGTGAGGCTCACCGAAGCACCGAGCCATGGCAAACCCGTCATGCTGCACGACCTGAGGTCCAGCGGCGCGGTGGCATATCTGGATCTCGCCCGAGAGGTGCTGAAGCATGAGTAATCGAGGACTTGGACGCGGACTGAGCGCGTTGCTGTCTGCCACCCCGGGTGCGGACGAAACGCTTACCGAAATTCCGATCGACCAGATCGCTGTCAATCCGAATCAGCCGAGAAAGCTATTTGATTCCGCCGCCTTATCTGAGCTGGCCGCGTCGATACGATCGTCTGGCGTCATCCAGCCCGTCGTGGTTCGGCGTCATGGTTCCGGTTATCAACTGATTGCCGGCGAGCGCCGCTGGCGGGCTGCTCGGCAGGCGGGGCTCGCGCGTATCCCCGCGGTGGTGCGAGACGCCACTGACGCGCAAAGCCTTGAAATCGCTCTCGTCGAGAACCTTCTTCGCGAAGACCTGAACCCGATGGAGGAGGCAGAGGCGTACCAGAAACTGCTCGCGGAGTTTGGTTGGACGCAGGAGGAGCTGGCGCAGCGCGTCGGTCTGGATCGGTCCTCGATCGCGAATGCCCTGCGCCTGCTGCGCCTCCCAGAGCCGATTCAAGCCGACCTGCGCGGGGGCCGACTGACGATGGGGCATGCGCTCGTGTTGCTCTCCTTGCCGAGCGTCGCCGATCAGCTTCGGCTTCGCGACGAGATCGTGGCGCATTCGTGGACGGTTCGAGCCGCCGAGCAGTCGGCACGCGCCGCGGTCGCAACACGCGGAATCGAGCATCGGCCGCGCCCCGCACGGCGCCGATCCGCCGAGCTCACGGCGATGGAAGCCTCGCTACAGCGTGCGTTGATGACCCGCGTGAGGATCCGTGGGAGCGAGCGTCTCGGCACGATCGAGATTTCCTACGCCAACGCCGAGGAGCTCGAGCGCCACGCCGAAATGCTCGGCGCGCGTCCGTAATCCGCGCGCCACACGGCCCACCGAGGCACGCGAGACCGCGTGCCTATAATCGAGCCCATGTCCATTCGCGTCGTGGTCGGCATGTCGGGAGGTGTGGATTCCTCGGTCGCGGCTGCGCTGCTGGTGGAGCGCGGCTTCGACGTCATCGGGGTCACGATGCGCGTGTGGCCGTCGAACGCGTCCGACGAACCCGCGCGGCGATTCGGCGCCTGCTGCGGAAGCGAGGCGGTGGACGACGCGCGCCGCGTCGCCCGCGATCTTCGCATTCCGTACTACGTCCTGAACATGGAGACGGAGTTCGATCGCGCGGTGATCGATCCGTTCTCGCAGGCATATCGCGACGGCCGTACGCCGGTGCCGTGCGTCGCGTGCAACGTCGATCTGAAATTCGGCTCGCTACTCGCCCGCGCGCGCGCGTGGGACGCCGCCGGCGTCGCGACGGGTCACTACGCCCGCATCACTCGCGACGAGGCGACCGGGCGGTGGCTCCTCCTGCGCGGGCGCGACGAGCGAAAGGACCAGTCGGATTTTCTGTGGCCTTTGACGCAGTCGCAGCTCGCCGCCGCGTACTTCCCGGTGGGGGATCTCGACAAGGATCAGGTGCGCGCGCATGCACGCCGTCTCGGACTGGTGACCGCCGACAAGGCCGAGAGCCAGGAAATCTGTTTCGTCCCCGATGACGACTATCGTGGCTTCCTGCGGCGCCGCGATCCCACCATGTTTCGACCCGGCGCGATCGTCGACGCGGTCGGCCGCCGCCTCGGGACACACGACGGCGTGCCGGCATACACGGTCGGCCAGCGGCGCGGCCTCGGGATTTCGGTCGGTGAGCCGGTCTACGTGACCGATATCGACGCCGCCGCGAACCGCGTCGTGGTCGGCTCGCGCGACGCACTGGCGCGCGACCGCCTGCACGCCACCGACGTGAATTTCATCGCGTGTGAGCCGCCGCGCGAGCCGCTGCGCGTGAAGGCGCGGATCCGCCACGCCCACCGCGCGGCTCCCGCCACGGTGGTGGCGACCGGAGCGGGCGAAGCCGACGTCGTGTTCGACGAGCCACAGCACGCGATTACGCCCGGCCAGTCGGTCGTGTGGTACCGTGACGACCTCGTCGTCGGGGGCGGCGTGATTCGTCGTGCGTGAGCCCGGCGTGCACTGGCGCGCGCGGGCGTCCGTGTGCCAGCAGGACGATTGACACGGCGCGGATTCGGGTGATAGTTTTCACAAACCTTCTGCGGCAGGACTGACCGGGGGAATCTGCCCAATGTTCCAGCGTGCTTCCGTGTGGCTCCGTTGCGTCGCGCTCGCGGTCCTGACCTTCGTTCCGGCGCTCGCGTCGGCGGCGGAAGAGGGCGAGCACGGTGGCGGCGGCGGCCTCATCAGCCTCGACAAATCGCTCATCGTGCAGCTCGTCAACTTTCTGATCCTGCTCGCCATCCTTCATCGGCTGCTCTACAAGCCGCTGCTCGCGAAGATGGAGGAGCGGTCGGGGGCGATCAAAACGTCGCTCGAAGCGGCCGAGGCGGCTCGTGCGGCGGCCGCGAAACAGCAGGAGGAAAACGCCGAGCGGCTGCGCGCGGCGTATGCCGAGGCCCAGTCAATCCGCGCGGCGGCGCTGAAGGAAGCGGCCGACGAGCAGCGGAAGCTGGTGGAGGCCGCGCGTCGAGAAGCGCAGCAGCTCGTGGAGTCCGCCAAGGCGCAGACGGATGCCGACATCCGGAGAGCGCGCGACGAGCTGCGCCGCGAAGTGAGCGACCTCGCGATCGCTGTCGCCGAGAAACTCTTGCGCACGAGCCTCCACGATGCCGAGCATCGGCGCGTCGTCGATGATGCCATCGCGCGGATCGGCCGGTGAAATCGCAGCGGGCGGCACGGTCGTACGCCAAGGCGCTGCACGATCTCGCGCGCGAACGCGGGCAGACTGAGACGATCGGAGCCGAGCTCGCACAAGCCGCCGACCTGGTGCGATCGGATCCGGCGTTCGCGCACTTCTTCGCGCGGCCGGGCGTATCCGCGGCCGCCAAACGCGGCGCAGCTGAGGAGATCGCTCAGCGGCTGGGCTTCAGCAAGCTCGTGCGCGACTTTGCCGGACTGGTCGCCGCAAACGGACGAGCCGATGGGCTGGCCGAGATCGCCGACGCCTACCGCACTCTCGTCGATGCGGAGCTCAATCGAGCGCGCGCGCGCGTTCGCAGCGCCGTCCCGCTCACGGACGCCGAGCGCTCCGCCCTGGCGACACGGCTGGGCACGGCGCTAGGCGGCAAGCATGTCGCGGTCGAGGAGGTCGTCGATCCGGAGATGCTCGGCGGCTTCGTCGCAGAGATCGGCAGTCTGGTTCTCGACGGCAGCCTCGATGGGCAGCTCGCTCGGTTGCGAGCACGACTCGGGCGTGGGTAGGGCGCGCGGTCGGGACGGCGCGCCGTTGAGCGGAGCCACCGTGCAGTTGGGAGGCGCCGTTGAGCCTCGCCACACGCGTCTAGGACAGGCCACCCACGGCTCTAGCCGTGCTCGCGCCGTCGCTACAAAGGAGCGGAAATGATCAAGGCAGGTGAAATCAGCGAGATCATCAAGCGGCAGCTGGCCGGCTACGAGGCCGAGGTCGACCTGCAGGAGGTCGGCCGCGTCATCGAGGTCGGCGACGGCATCGCGCGAATCTATGGTCTCGAAAAGGCGATGGCGGGCGAGCTGCTGCAGTTCCCCGGCGACATCATCGGCATGGTGCTGAACCTCGAAGAGGACAACGTGGGCGCGGTCCTTCTTGGCGACGATCGCGCCATCAAGGAAGGCGATACCGTGCGGCGCACGACCCGCATCGCGCAGGTGCCCGTCGGCGAGGCCCTCGTTGGTCGCGTCGTGAACGCGCTGGGCCAGCCGGTCGACGGCAAGGGCCCCGTCAACGCGAAGGAGTTCCGGCCGATCGAGCGCTACGCGCCGGGTGTGGTGGATCGGCGCTCGGTGAAGGAGCCGCTGCAAACGGGACTGAAGGCGATCGACGCGATGATCCCAATCGGTCGTGGGCAGCGCGAGCTCATCATCGGCGATCGCGGCACCGGCAAGACCGCCATTGGCGTCGACACGATCATCAACCAGAAGGGGCAGGACGTCTTCTGTTTCTACGTCGCCATCGGACAGAAGCGGTCCACCGTGGCGCAGGTCGTCAAGGTCCTCGAGGACGCGGGCGCCATGGCGTTCACGACGGTCATCGTCGCCTCCGCGTCCGAGCCCGCACCGCTGCAGTACATCGCGCCGTACGCGGGCGTCACGATGGGCGAGTACTTCCGCGACAGCAAGCGCCACGCGCTCTGCATCTACGACGACCTCAGCAAGCACGCGGCCGCGTATCGGCAGCTCTCACTGCTGCTGCGCCGACCGCCGGGACGCGAGGCATATCCCGGTGACGTCTTCTACCTGCACTCGCGGCTGCTCGAGCGCGCCGCGAAGCTCAACGATGAGCTCGGCGGCGGCTCGCTGACCGCGCTGCCGATCATCGAGACGCAGCTCGGCGACGTGTCGGCGTATATCCCGACCAACGTCATCTCGATTACCGACGGCCAGATCTATCTGGAGTCCGACCTCTTCTACGGCGGTATTCGTCCGGCCGTCAACGTCGGCCTGTCGGTGTCGCGCGTCGGCGGCTCGGCGCAGGTGAAAGCGATGCGGCAGGTCGCCGGCAAGCTCCGGCTCGACCTCGCGCAGTATCGCGAGCTGGCCGCGTTCGCGCAGTTCGGCTCCGACCTCGACAAGGCGACGCAACAACAGCTCGCGCGCGGCCAGCGGATGGTCGAGCTCTTGAAACAGGGCCAGTACCAACCGCTGCCCGTCGAGAAGCAGGTCGTCATCATCTTCGCGGGTACGCAGGGGCTGCTCGACGACGTGCCGGTCGACGCCGTGCGCGAGTTCGAGACGTTCTTCTACGGCTGGCTCGAGCGCAAGCAGGCACAGGTCTTCACCGAGATCCGCGACAAGCGCGAGCTCTCCGATGCGTTGCGTGAGACGCTGACCAAGGCCGTCAACGATGCCAAGGCGGAGTTCATGGCGGCCAAGGGCATCAAGGCGGCCTGACACGTGGCGACGCTTCGCGACATCCAGCGGCGGATTCGCTCCGTGCAATCCACGCAGAAGATCACGCGCGCCATGAAGCTGGTGGCGGCGGCGAAGCTGCGCCGAGCACAGGAGCGCATTCTCGCGGCGCGCCCGTACGCGAACAAAATGGCCGAGCTGCTCGGCAATCTCGTGTCGGCCACGGACGCGGGAGAGGGAGCGTCGCATCCGTTGCTCGAGCAGCGCGAGGGGCCGCGCCGCCTCATCGTCATCATCACCGCCGACCGCGGGCTGGCGGGCGCGTTCAACAGCAACGTGCTCCGCAACTCCATGGCGTTCGTACGGACCTCCAACGCGACCGCGCTCACGCTGGTCGTGGTCGGCCGTAAAGCGCGAGATTTTTACCGCCGGCGACCGTACACGATCAAGCGTGACATGCTCGGCTTCTGGGACCGTCTGGCCTACTCGCACGCCTGCGAGCTCGCCGACTTCTTCATCGCGCAGTACCTCGAGGGTGAGGTGGACGAGGTCCACCTGATCTACAACGAGTTCCGCTCGGTCGCCCTGCAGCGGCCGGTGCGTCAGCAGCTCCTGCCGATCCCCAAGTCCGAGGCCGGCGGCGCCGCCGGTGCTCCCGTCGACTACATCTACGAGCCGAGCGCGCCGGCGATTCTCGCCGACCTGCTGCCGCGCCATGTGCGGATGCAGGTGTTTCGCGCGTTGATGGAATCGCTGGCGGGTGAGTACGGCGCCCGCATGACGGCCATGGAAGCCGCGACCAAGAACGCGAAGGACATGATTGAGATCCTCACGATCCAGTACAACAAGGCGCGCCAGGAGAAGATCACGAAGGAGCTGCTCGACATCGTCGGCGGCGCCGAGGCGCTCAAGCAAGGAGCCGAAGCATGAGCACGGGGAAGATCGTGCAGGTCATCGGACCCGTCGTCGACGTCGAGTTCGAGCCGGGCAAGCTGCCGGCCATCTACAACGCGCTGCTCGTGCAGGGCGTGGAGCAGAAGGACATCTTCGCCTACTCCGAGAAGCTCACGCTCGAGGTCGCCCAGCACATGGGCGAGGCCCACGTGCGCACCATTGCCATGGCCGCCACCGACGGTCTCACGCGTGGCATGAGCGTGCTGGACACCGGCGCGCCGATCACGGTGCCGGTGGGCCGGGAGACGCTCGGCCGCATCCTTAACATCGTCGGTGAGCCGGTGGACAAAGGCCCGGCCATCCACACCAAGAAGACGTACCCGATCCACCGGCCGGCACCGCCGTTCGACGAGCAGTCGACGAAGGTCGAGATGTTCGAGACTGGCATCAAGGTCGTCGACCTGCTCGAGCCGTACACGAAGGGCGGCAAAACCGGACTCTTCGGCGGCGCCGGCGTCGGCAAGACGGTGCTCATCCAAGAGCTCATCAACAACATCGCCAAGCAGCACGGCGGCATCTCGTGCTTCGCCGGCGTGGGAGAGCGCACGCGCGAGGGCAACGATCTTTATCACGAGATGAAGGAATCGGGCGTCATCGAGAAGACGGCGCTCATCTTCGGCCAGATGACGGAGCCGCCGGGCTCGCGCCTGCGCGTGGCGCTGACCGCGCTCACCGCGGCCGAGTACTTCCGCGACGAAGAGGGTCAGGACGTGCTGCTCTTCATCGACAACATCTTCCGGTTCACCCAGGCCGGCTCCGAGGTGTCGGCCTTGCTTGGCCGGATGCCCTCGGCCGTCGGCTACCAGCCGACGCTCGCGACGGAAATGGGCGCGCTGCAGGAGCGGATCACGTCCACGAAGAAGGGCTCGATCACCTCCGTGCAGGCGATCTACGTACCGGCCGACGACATTACCGACCCGGCGCCGGCCACGGCGTTCGCGCACCTCGACGCGACCACGGTACTGTCGCGCCAGATCGCGGAGCTCGGCATCTATCCCGCCGTCGACCCGCTGTCCTCGACGTCGCGCATCCTCGACCCGAACATTCTCGGCGCCGAGCACTACGGCACCGCCCGCGCGGTGCAGTCGATCCTGCAGCGGTACAAAGATCTCCAGGACATCATCGCGATCCTCGGCATGGAGGAGCTCTCCGACGAGGACAAGGTCACGGTGGCGCGCGCGCGCAAGATCCAGCGGTTCCTCTCGCAGCCGTTTTTCGTGGCCGAGCAGTTCACCGGCTCGCCCGGTCGATACGTGAAGATCGCGGACACGATCAAGTCGTTCCGCGAGATCGTCGATGGCAAGCACGACGAGCTGCCCGAGCAGGCCTTCTACATGGTCGGCGACATCGGCGAGGCCATGGACAAGGCCAAGAAGCTGCGCGAGTAGGACGATGGCCGACCGGCTCACGCTGGAGTTGGCGACACCGTCGCGCGCGGTCATTACCGAGCAGGTCGACGAGGTCGTGGTGCCGGGCATCGAAGGATACTTCGGTGTCCTGCCCGGCCACGCCGCGTTGCTGACCACGCTCGGCATCGGTGAGCTGACCTATCGGGTCGGCCGCGACGAGCGGCACGCGTCGTTGGCTGGCGGCTTCTGCGAAGTCCGTAACGACAAGGTCATCGTTCTGGCGGACACGGCCGAGCTGCCTGGCGACATCGACCGCGCGCGCGCCGAGCGCGCTCGCGAGCGGGCCGAGCAGCGCCTGTCGGGCCGGTCGCCGGAAGAAGTCAACTACACGCGGGCCGCGGCGGCGCTCGCGCGTGCGCTCATCCGTCTGCAGGTGAGCTCTCGAGGGCAGTGATCACGCGCCAGCCGCAGTAGAGCGTCCTCCCGGCGGTCGACCGGTGCCCAGCCGCACGGGCACCGCGCCCGGTGTACGTGGCAGTCGCCCGGTGCGCGCAGCGAAAACGCGCATTATCGCGAGGCCGCGCCGTGGTACGGCGGTTGCGATGTCCGAGCGCCGTGCTTTCGGTCCTCATCGCCGACGACGAGCCGCACGTGGTCGAGCTGGTCCGCGTCACCCTTCAAGACGAGCGAGTGCACGTCTACGACGCGGCCAACGGTGAAACCGCGCTCGTCCTTGCCGACACGCTCATTCCGAAGCTCGTGCTGCTCGACGTTCACCTTCCCGATGTGAGCGGCCTCGAGGTGTGTCGCGCCCTGCGCAGTCGGCCGCGTCTGGCGGCGGTGCGCATCGTGATGCTGACGGCGGCGGCCCAGCAGGACGACGTCGCGCGCGGGCTCGCCGCGGGCGCGGACGATTACCTCACCAAACCGTTCTCACCGCTGCGATTGCTGGAGCTGGTCGATCGGCTCCTTCCGAGGATGACATGGCTTCCCGAATAGAGCGCGACGCGGCCGCGGACTATCGGCGACTGCACGCCGCCTATCAGCAATCGCTTCGATACGCGGAGGACGTGCGGCGCCTCTACCATCAGATGCAGCGCGCGATCTGTCAGTCGCTGCTCGGCCTGGCGAACGCGCTCGAAGCCAAGGACCCGTACACGCGCGGCCACTCCGAGCGCGTCGCCGCGCTGGGCCGGCGCGTGGCGTCCGCGCTCGGGCTGGGGTCATCGGTGGTCGACGTGGTGGGGCAGGCGGGACTGCTCCACGACATCGGCAAGATCGGCGTGCCCGAAGTCGTGCTGCGAAAGCCCGGAGCACTCTCGCGCGAGGAGTGGGAGCTGATGCGCTCCCACGCGGTCATCGGTGCGCAAATCGTCGCGCCGTTCGAGTTCTTCGAAGCGGCGGCGCGCGTGATTCGCCACCATCACGAGCGCTGGGACGGCTCCGGCTATCCCGATCAGCTCGCCGGGGACGACATCCCGATCGAGGCGCGCGTCGTCGCGGCCGTCGACGTGTTCGATGCGCTGACGTCGGCGCGCGCGTATCGCCCGGCGCTGACGCGCGACAGCGCGATCGGTGTGCTGCGACACGAAGCGGGACGCACGCTCGATGCGACGGTGGTGACGGCGCTGCTCGACGTGCTCGCGCGGGATCGCGGCTGAGCATGTATGCGATCGCGAATCCACACGAGCCACGCACGGCGGGCCTGCTCGCCGACACGCCGCTGCCGCTGCTCATCGCGCTCGGCGTGGTGACGGCGGTGGCGGGCGCGCTGGCGACGTTCGATGTGCTGCCGCTTGCCGTCGCGCACGCGCTGGGTGCCGGTGGCGCGCAGGGCGGACTGCTCGCCACCGGCGTGGCCTGGGCGGACGCGCCGCGGGCGCGACGCGACCGCGACGCGGTGATCGCGGCCGTGCTCGTCGGTGCGGGCGCGCTCGGCGCGGCGCTGCTGCCATTCGGGATCGCGGCGTACACGCTCGCACCGATCTGGCTGTGGCGCCGCCGAGCGTTACTGCCAAGATTCGGTCTCACGCGGCCGCCCGCGCGATTGGTCGCCGTCGGCGTCGCCATCGGGACGCTGCTCGGGGCGCATCTCCTCGTCACCGCGTCGTTCACCCGCGCCTACGCGGTGCACGTGCCGACCTTCACACGACTGGGGCCGTGGCTCGCGTACGACGCGGGCGCCAACGTCCTCACCGCAGAGGCGTTCTTCCGTGGCGGGCTCTTCGACCGCGCGCAACGACGCTGGCCGTTCACGGCGGCGGCCGCGCTCGCAACCGTCGCGTGCCTCGCCCGATACCTCGCCGATCCGCTCCTGCCCCGCAGTGTCGAGATGACGGCGGGCGCCATCTTCTATCTCACGCTGCTGAGCGTCGCGAACTGCTGGCTCTACTCGCGCAGCGGCAGCATCGTCCCGGGCATGGCCGCCGGCATCGCCTTCTTCGTCGCCTACCGGCTCCTGCACGCCGCCCCATGATCGTCACACGCGCGGGTACGGTGCTGGTGGTCGCGACGCTGCTCGTCATTGCCACCGCCGGCGTCGTGTTCAGCGGCGCTTCGCCGGCGACGCCGTGGCGTCATCTGTATTTCTTACCCGTCGCGCTGGCCGCGCTGCGCTTCGGCGCGCCCGGCGGTCTCATCGCCGCCCTGGGCGCCGTGCTCGCGTTCGGACCGTTCGTATTGCGCGACATCGAAGGCCACGGCGCCGCGCGGGCGGCCGTCGAAGGCGTGGTGACGCTGACGGTCCTCGCGCTCTCGGGTGCGCTCGTTGGCGGTCTTGCGGCCGGGGT
>Ga0310810_10001969_pt1 | contig 21794 bp, 21 predicted proteins | sample NCmetagenome_FD_207641 | JGI IMG/M metagenome (GOLD analysis project Ga0310810, IMG submission 207641) | Soil microbial communities from experimental microcosm in Duke University, North Carolina, United States - NC | ecosystem: Engineered > Artificial ecosystem > Soil microcosm > Unclassified ... | reverse complement strand
CTCAAGATCTTCACGGAGAAATTGGTGATCTAGTGATCGTTTGATGATTGCGTCGCGCCGGGGTCCATATTCGTTCTTCCACGCTTTCGGATTGATCTCCTCGGACTTCTCACGAACAGCGACAAGTGCGAGCAGCGGAACCCCCGCGACACAAGCCGCTGCATCGAGGAGGTCGCACATCTGGGCGACTGCACGCGAATGCTTACCCGGCGGCACGCGCCCCATACGTTTCGCCGCTTCCCAGTAGGTTAATCTCTTGCCGTTCTCGACGAAAGCTGAAGAAATGATGTCAAGCAGCTTCCGTGCATCCTGATGTTGAATGTCTGCCATCTCGCCTCCATCCATGACTTCAAGTACACGACCGATCCGCACGCGCCAGTCAGACTTATGTACCATTATCGGCGCAAGCAAAAGGTCTAACCTCCAATGCTGAGCGGTTGATGAGCCCAAAGTAAGGACGTTGCGAGCTCGGCTTCGCCGACACGCTCTGCCCAATTGCCCTGCGCAATGACAGGTATCCATACACGCTCGCTCCGTCTAGTTACCGGTCGGATGGTCGGCGACTCGTACGCGGCTTGCCGGCGGTCGTCCCAGGCTTTCTGGCGCCAAGCTCTAGAAGAAGAGTGGCGCGTAAACCGATCGTTACACCGGGAATCAAGTCTAGATCCCGATCGGAACCTAACAAAAGAAAAGAGATATGGGGCCAGGAACACGTTGCTCGGGGTCGCGCAAGAGCCTCGCGCTGCCTGGGGCTAGATACATTTCGTGACCCAAGGGGGGAAATACAGCACGACCTAACTCCCGCAGTCTGGTCGGTCCCGTGCCGGTTTCAAAAAGGGGTATCAGCCGTAGTCCCATGGGTACCGTTCTTCCCCTCTTCCTCGTTTAGGGATGTTTAGGGGAAGTCACGGGAATCAAGAATTCAGATCCAAAGGAAGTCAAGATGATTTCGGAGGTCAAGATGCTTTCAAAAGTTAAGCAATTCGCCCATCCGTTCACTTCAGGCTTTTTCACGGGAGCGACGGCCCATCTGGCCGGCGCTATAGTGGTGTCTTCCAGCGACCAGATCGCGCACTTTGTAGGCCATGTTGTGGCCGTAATCATCCTTCGGGTTCTGCACCGATAGGCGAGGAGATCTGCTAATGAAAATTTTCCACGCTCGTCAAACTGATCCGGTCTATTTTCAGTTGAACCTAACCAAACGTGTTCTGTCTCGCCGAGACGGGAAACCGATGGAGAGGACCCTTCCCGACCAGGAGATGCGCCTGCTCTGCTGTTTTGCGGAACACCCCGGTGAGCTGTTAACCAGAGATCAGCTGCAAAGGGTGGGTTGGGGCGCCCGCCGGATGGCAACAGACACCGTCGATAAGGCTGTTTCCGAAATACGCGCGGCTCTTGGCGATAACAGGACGGACCAGTTGTTCATCCAAACGGTACGTCCAAGTCGTGATCAGCCGGGTCCGCGCGGCTATCGGTTTGTTGCAGAATTCGAGTCCTCTTCCCCTGATGATGAGAAACCCGAAGAAGATGAAAATACCCGTCGCGACGCTGGCCAGCCGATATCGAAGTCTGATGCCAAAGAAATTCTCAAATCGTTGCCAGAAGCTGTGCGGGAAACCCTGGAGGGGATCTTTTTCCTAATAAACTTGCGCGACGCTCCCGGTAGTGAGGACAACCCTCGAAGGCTGTTGCGGCGGTTCCAACAAATACTCTCGAAAAGTGACGCCCTCCCGCGCGATGTCGTCAACCAAATCCAGGATGACTTCCAGTTTGCTATCGACAAATACACGGGCAGTGACTACGGCCCCGGACATTCCGGATACGACGGATATGATCTCACCCGCGCCATGATAGAGCCAGTCCTTGAGTACCTTCCCAGTGAGGAAGAGTGCTTTCGGAGAATTGGAGCCTTCGGAACGGACGTTGCCGTTTCCCTCTTGACGGAAAAGTACAGCAACGACGCGAGCGGGCATGCCGGAGGACACGGCGAATGCTATCACGCCTACCGCATGCAAAAACGGATTCTTCAACACTTTCTCGACCACGACTACGGATTAGCGGTACTGCCCTTCACCGCATACCTCTTGGTCACCGAGAGCCCGAACCCGCCCACCAGCGCCAGTGCCTCTATTTTTCAGCTTGCCGAGGGTGTCGCCAGAAAAGTAGTCGGCGAGCTGGTCAGGCCAGTTGAACTCGCAAGACAGTATCCATTCGTTGATCCACAAACCCAGGAGGATACGCCTCGGCAGTCACGTGGCGGGGTTGATCAGGCGTCAGAGAATGGCGACTGGCAACCAATACTCGCTGAAGACATAGCTCAATGTCGTGTCGATGCCGAAAGGGGTAATCGTGAAGCCCTATTCCAACTCGGCGTCTGCTATTCCATCGGTGCGCACGTGCCAAAGGATCTCCGTGAAGCGGTCTCCTGTTACAGAAGGGCTGCCGAATTAGGACACGCTGAAGCGCAGTTCAAGCTCGGTCTCTGTAACTATTCGGGCAAGGGCATCGAATCCAACCACCAAAAAGCGGCGGAATGGTATCGCAAGGCTGCATTGCAGGGACATCCATCGGCTGAGTTCTGGCTTGGGCTCTGCTACGACTCGCCGATCGGGCTTCAGCAGGACAGCATCCAGGCAGCAACATGGTATCGGAAGGCTGCAGAACAGGGACATGCGGTTGCACAATACAAGCTAGGCTATTGCTTCAGTTCCGGACACGGCGTCGACAAAAATCTGGCGGAGGGAGCGCACTGGTACAAACTCGCCGCGGTCCAAGGAAACCAAGATGCACAGTACGCTCTTGGCTGGTGTTATGAACACGGTGATGGTGTCCTTGACGATCTGAGTAAGGCCGTCGAGTGGTACCGGCTAGCAGCCGCTCAAGGAAATCCCGATGCCAAGAAGGCTCTCGCAGAGTTGGGTGCTGATGGTTCGCACCGATCTGAGCGGAAATCAAGTCGCTAACTGAAACTGGCCCGCTATGCGGTTGCTTCCGTGCAACGCGATAGCCGGCGAGAACAGCCCTTCCAACCAGCGATACTTTCATGCGGATGCCGGCCTTCGAGCGGGTTGTCGGCAACTCGTATATTGGCGCAAACCGGCAGAACTTATGGGGAGCGACCGGCACGAAAACCCTGGCCGAGTGGACGAACGCTGTGGGCCCGGTCTCTTTCGATAGGGGTTCTGCCGTATCTCGGCGCGCGATCCAAAGCCACTTCCGCGAGATGCCGGCTAATTCAGGAGTCGGACGCTTCGACGCGGTGTAGACTGCGGGGTGATCGAAGAAACAGCGCGACTTGACGATTCGTCTCCGATTCCGCTAAAGCATTTGGCTTCTTGTCAGACTTAAGGCTCAAGATGAACGATCAACAAAAGACGGAACAGTATTCTGGAGTGCGAGATCAAGAGATCCGTGCGGCACTGGATCAACATTGGGCGGCGTCCGATGCCAAACGATTTTGAGACGGAGCACCGCATCTATCGCGAGGATGCCGTGCTGGAATACCCGCAGTCAGGAGAGCGAACCCGCGGCCGGCACAGCATACAGAATCAACGCGCGAGTCAGCCGAACAAAAAGCGGTTTGCTATCCGGCGGATCATCGGCGGCGGTGATCTTTGGGTTACGGAATTCGTCCTGACATATGACGGCAAGCCGTCCTACACCGTGAGCATCATGGAGTTCAAGGACGACAAAGTTGCGCGGGAAACACACTTACTTTGCGGATCCATTCGTGGCTCCCACATGGCGTGCTCAATGGGTCGAACGGATGGACACATAATCTGCAAGAGGGACAAGAGGTGGATTGGCAACGGTTGGTCCAGTTCGCGCTGCTGGGTAGTAGTGATCTGGAGCAATATGCCATCTTGTTGGTACGCGTTTCGCTCGGGCTGTTCTTCGCCATCTCCGGGGCAAACAAGTTGTTTGTCGCCAGCAGCACGCAAACCATGTACCAAACGCTCGTTGATGCCAAAGTCCCGTTTCCCGGCCTGATGACTTACTTCGTGTCGGGTGTCGAGTTCGGTGGCGGATCCTTGCTCACCGTGGGCTTCCTTTCGAGCCTAGTCTGCGTGGCTTTCTTGATCGATATGCTTGTCGCCATCCTGACCACCAAGCTTTCCACCATGTCGAAAGGACTCTCGTCTCTGAACTGGCTCGACGATTTCCTTTACCTTCCGGAAGTCCTGTACGTGCTCTTCTTTATCTTGCTGATCTGTCTTGGTCCGGGAAAGTTCAGTGTCGATCACTCGCTTGCCAGCAAGTTACGGAGGTGATCGATTCGGGAACTAGATACGCCCTATCATCCCGTGATCCTCTGAGCGTATCGTCAGCCACCCTTCCAGAGGTCGGCCTAGCTCACAATGCCGGTTCGATTCCGATCTTGTCGTTCACGGCGGCGGCAATTCGCTGTGTGCAGCCGAGGTAGCGTTCAGTGGTCTGGACCGATACATGGCCGAGGAGAAACTGAATCTGCTCCAGTTCACCTCCGGCCGCCCGACATAAGCGCGCGCATGTCCGACGCAGGTCGTGGGGCGCGAGCCTATCGTTGCCGATCCGCGCGGCGAATTCCTTAACTACGTGCCAAACCAGCTTCTCGGTCACTCTGTCGCCCCAGGGCGTGCCGGCACTGCTAACCTTCCGGAAGAGCTTTCCTGCTTGAATGCCTGCCGCAACGGTCCAGTCGCTCAGTAGTCGGTAGACCCAATTGGGTACCGGGATGGTTCGAATGTGGCCGCCCTTCCCAACCAGGTCGACGATTGCCCAGTGCTCTTCGCGTTGTTGCAAGTGATCGACTGTCAATCCGGCGATCTCATGCCGTCGGAGGCCACACGCCAAAAGAATTGCTAACAGTGCTCGGTCACGCTTACCTCGGAGCCGCTCAGGATCTGGTGCCTGCCAAAGGGCGTTTCCCTGCTCGGGTGTTAACCAGTTGCCCAGCCTGACACCCAGCTTCTTGACGCCTTTGACGCGCCGTATTCCCGCAGCCAAATCCGCGCTGAGAAGGCCGCAGTCCGCTGCTTCGTACGCAAGGCGGCGCACCGCACCGAGGCGGAGGTTGATTGTTCCTGGCACGAGGTGCCGCGATTCCAGGTGCATTCGGTATCGGACCACCACGGTCTTGCTGAACGATAATCGCGGCTCGGAGCAATACCAGTCAACGAATTCGTTAATTGCGTGACGATAGCCACGCTGCGCATCGGGGCAGGAAAGGCTGTTTATGACTGCGGCTTTGGCGATTTCTAGATCTGGCAGTCGTAGGATCGTGTTCGCATAGCTACGCTTTCCTTTAGGGTGGGGCTTTCGCTTCATGACCGTGGCCTCCAACGCCACGGGTCAATAATTTAGCCCAATCCTGCTTGCGCGCCGGTACGAGTACCGCGTAATACGCTCTGAAGAGTCGCGGTGCCGGGTGGTCACCACATCGGCACTAGCTCAAAAGGGCACTGACTGCTCAGATTCCGAATCGCACGCTGTAGTGCTAAACTCGCGAAATGTCGTCGCGCCGAGCATTCTTGTTGAGTTCCGCTTTGGTCGCCGAAGCGCTGAGAGCCCAAACCTTGCCGGGTCTTCCTGAACCCCAACGTTACCGGACTATCGATCTTACCTGGGTTCCGATGAAGGACGGGGTGCGTATAGCGGTACGGATGTGGCTGCCGGAAGGCGCCGATCAGCGGCCGGTTCCGGCGGTGATTGAGTATATTCCGTATGGCCGGATGACTGAGTGGACGACGGCGGCAGCAGCAATGTTGGCGCCTCATGGGATTGCGTTCGTCCTTCCAGACATCCGCGGCTCGGGAGACTCGGAGGGCGTGCTGCAGGGCGAGTACACACAGCAGCAGATCGAGGATGGCGTCACGCTCATCGAGTGGCTTGCCCGCCAACCCTGGTGTAACGGCAACGTGGGCCTACGTGGCGTTTCCTGGGGAGGGTTTGCGGCTCTGCAGATTGCGGCGATGCGCCCTGCACCGCTGAAGGCGATCATGGCCCATTGCGCCACCGATAATCGCTACTCCGACGACGCTCATTACGCTGGGGGCGTGCTGTTATCCGAAAACTTCGAGTGGGGTCTCATGTTTCAGACACTAACGGCGTTGCCCCCAGACCCGGCGTTTGTTGGCAAACGATGGCGTGAAATGTGGAAACAGCGTCTGGACGCTCTGATGCCGGTCATCACGGCGTGGACTCGACACCAGCGTTACGATTCGTTCTGGCGCCAGGGTTCCGTCCAGACGGACTATTCGCAGATCTCTTGCCCTGTGTACATGATCGGCGGCCAACTCGACCCGTATCGCGATTTCCTGCCCCGTCTTCTAACCAGTCTGAAAGTGCCTCATAAGGCGCTGATGGGACCCTGGCCGCATGGCTACCCCTATGAGGCCGCCCCCGGTCCGGGGCTTGACTGGGCCGTCGAAGAGGTTCGCTGGTGGCGCCAGTGGCTGATGGGTGAGGAAACTGGAATCTTGAGAGAACCCATCTTCCGGGCATACCTGAATACCAGGACACCGTCCGAAGTATGGCCCTCTGATGTGCCTGGAAAATGGGTGAGTGAGGACCGCTGGCCTCCGCGGACCCAAACCCTAACGCTATTTCTGAACGATGAAGGCCTCGGGGCCAGATCGCAGCCAGAGTTGGGTGTTCGGATCGTGAATTCTCAGGAGACCCTGGGCTATGCAAAGCAGTCCTGGTGTGTTTTTAGCTTCGAACCCGAGCTGCCTCCGGATCAGAGCGTGGACGACCGCCGCTCGTGCGTGTTCGATATTCTCGGCAATCCGACCGTGCATATTCGGCTATCTTCCAATCAGCCTGTGGCCAGGATCGCGTTCAGGTTGAACGAAGTTACGCCGGATGGCCGGTCATGGAACGTAACGTGGGGGTTGCTGAACCTGACTCACCGAACCAGCCATACGGACCCGACGCCCCTGCGTCCGGGACAGGAGTACGAACTTGAGGTTTCCTGCTACTTCACGGCCCATGAATTCAAGAAAGGCAATCGTATTCGGGTATCGGTCAGTGAGTCACTCTGGCCGCTCGCGTGGCCTTCGCCGAAGCCTGTAGAACTCAAGCTGGTAACGGGTGCGTCAAAGCTGACACTGCCAATCCGCGCACGTGAGGACCACGACCAGACGCCTCCGATCCCTATTATTCAGGGGCGGCAGGCGAAAACGAATCTTGGTCGCCTCTCCACCGGTTCACCGCCCGTGCCCGGCGACGATGGCGTCGTCACCATTGACCGTTCGCGTCTCGGCGCTCGACTATCTGCCTCTATTCGAGAGGGCCAACCGAACAGCTGTCTCTGGACAGGTGAGCGTGAGACCACGATGAAGCGGGACGGGATCGATGTGAAAATCATGGCGTCCTTCCGGCTTGCGTCCACTCGCACACACTTTCAATTAACGGAAACGCTGAGCGTACAGGAAGGGCAGACTATTATTGCCAACCACAACTGGACGAACGAGATAAAGCGAGATCTTATGTAGACCCGAGCCTTAAGCGGTCCTAATTGTCCACGTCTTGGGAGTATGGCTTTCCTTCATAGCCGCCCGATGAAGCTCGCTTGCTTCCGCCTAAAACAGTGGACCAGCGATGCTGGCGAGTCGTCCGCTACTCGTACAAGGCCCGGATTAGGAACGAAAAGCAGCATGCGGCGTTGCTCGCCGACAGAATCCTCATGAACGTTTGAGAGACTGGGTAGCGTCGCGTTGGTGGCAGCTACAGCCCGCGCCGACAATGGTGCTCTGGAAGAAGCCCGTCGAAAAGCCTGGGTCCGGGCTAGCGGACAGTTTTGTGATGACGTTGGTCGTCTCGGCCACGATCTCGTAGAGGAGTTTGCCTTTCTTCCGCCGCCCGGGCCACCACACGCGGCAGCGAAGGAGAGAGCATGCCTAAAAAGAGAACCCAAAATCAGCTGCCGATCCTGCAGCCACATGCAGCCGGCATTGACGTCGCCGCGGAGGAGATTTTCGTAGCGGTTCCTGCCGACCGTGATCCCGAACCGGTTCGCCGTTATCGCACGTTCACTCCGGACCTGCACGAATTGGCTGACTGGCTAACGCGTTGCGGCATTCGGAGTGTGGCCATGGAATCTACCAGCGTATATTGGATTCCGTTGCACCAGGTCCTGGAGGAACGTGGGTTTGAGATCTACCTGGTCAATGCGCACTATCTGAAGAACGTGCCAGGGCGCAAAAGCGATGCCGCCGACTGCCAATGGATCCAGTATCTGCACTCTGTCGGCCTCCTGCGAGCCAGTTTCCGACCGCCGGCGGAAATCTGTGCTGTCCGGTCACTATGGCGTCATCGGGAAAACCTACTCCAAATGGCCGCCCAGCATACGCTGCACATGCAAAAAGCCCTGGATCAGATGAATCTGCAGCTTCACCATGTCCTCAGCAGTATCACCGGTAGGAGTGGCCTGGCGATTCTGGACGCCATTCTCGCTGGCGAACGGGATTCGATACAACTGGCTGGGTTATGCAATCGCCGGGTGAAGAACAGCCGCGAGACAATAGCGAAGGCCTTACAGGGTGACTACCGGCCGGAACATCTCTTTGCACTGAAGCAGTCGTTGGACGCCTACCGATACTATCAACGGCAAATCGCGGAATTGGATGCGGAACTGGAGATCTATTTAAAAAAACTTCCCACCTCGGAGTCGGCTCAAGCGGAGATGCCCAAGCGAACCAAACGCTTGCCGTATCAGAAAGAGCACAACGATCCTGATTTTGACCTGCGTCGCGAACTCTACCGAATTGCGGGCGTCGACCTGACGAACGTGCCGGGCGTGAGTGTAGTGACGGCGCAAACAATCATCAGCGAAATTGGAACAGATGTGGCTCGGTTTCCCAACGCGTCTGCGTTTGCTTCGTGGCTGGGCCTCTGCCCGGAAAAACAGGTTAGCGGCGGCAAGGTCTTATATACTCGAACCCGCAAGGTGAAGAATCGGATTGCCATCGCTCTTCGAATCGGTGCCAGCTGCCTGTACCACGCGCAGAATTATCTCGGAGAGTTCTACCGCAGAATGAAGCGGAAACTCGGCGCACCGAAAGCTGTTACCGCAACGGCACATAAGCTCGCCCGCATTATCTATCACCTCCTGCGGACCAGAACTCCCTACGATGAAAGCGTCTTCGCAAGGCAAGATGAGTCCGCACTTCGGCAAGCGGAACTACGGTTGCGAAAGCATGCCGCCAAACTCGGATTTCGGATTGTGTCCGTCGAAACAACAAGCGAGGCTTAGCGTAGTTAGTTCAAGAGGAGTCGGCTAGCATCCGGGCATGCGTTCGCCAGTCCACGAACGAGGATCGCCACCTTCTCTTGATGTCTCCGCCACACAGAGGTAAGGTCCCATTGGCTTCCGTTATGGCCCAATAAAAGGACCTAAATGAACGAACTGATTGTGGTGGAAAAAATTGCGGAATGGCAAAGATTGAAGGCCCTCGTCCTCGACAGCGTATCGTCGCCGATTACGCGCCGCGTGTACAACATGGCGCTTGACGAATTTATCGCTTGGTACCGGTTGGAACCGCGGCCCGGCTTCACCAAGGCAACGGTCAGCGCTTGGCGAGTATCACTGGAGGCCCGCGGCCTCGGTTCGTCGTCGATTATCATCCGGATGTCAGCCATTCGCAAGTTGGCCGTCGAGGCATCCGACAATGGGCTGCTCGCGCCTGAATTAGCGGCCGGCATCGCTCGCGTAAAGAGCGCGAAATCGATCGGCATCCGTGTCGGCAACTGGCTATCGTTACGGCAGGCACAGGCGCTCCTCAGTGCGCCGGATATTGCGACGATGAAGGGGCTGCGCGACCGTGCTATTCTGGCCGTTCTTCTCGGTTGCGGACTGCGGCGATCGGAAGTGGCGGCGCTGACGTTCGCGCACGTACAACAGCGCGACGGTCGCTGGTGCATCGTCGATCTCGTTGGCAAGCATGGCCGCGTGCGCACCATTCCTATCCCGACGTGGGTGAAAGTTGCAATCGACGCCTGGACTACCGCCGCTGGCTTGGCCGATGGCCGCGTATTCCGCCCTGTGAATCGAGGCGACAAGGTACAGGGCGAGGCCATGTCCGAAAAGGTCGTGTGGCAAATGCTCCGGCAGTATGCGACCGATGCTGGCGTCCCCGGCATCGCGCCGCATGATTGTCGGCGGTCGTGCGCGAAGTTGTGTCGGGCGGCGGGTGGCGAGCTTGAGCAGATCCAGCTACTGCTCGGCCACGCATCGGTCCAGACGACCGAACGATACCTCGGCACCAAGCAAGATCTCGTGAATGCGCCGAACGACGCGATCAAACTGAGAGTGGCCGTTTAGAGAGCCACTGATCCAAGCTTTCCCGTTACTCCTTTTTCTTTAGGAGTTGATCATTTTGCTTAATGAAGGCACGGATCTCATCCGCCATGCCGAGAAGTTTTTCCCACTGCTCTCGATAGAGGGTGACAGGGAAACGCCCCATGCCATAAACGGAAAGAGCTCCCTTCTCACTGACCTTTAGCGAGGTTTGCCCGCGCGTGGGTCGCTTCAGTGACTCGTTCTCGGCCCGAAGCCGCTCGATTTCCGCCTTCAACTCTTGTTCCGTTGCCACAGGAATTACTGATACCACAAGACGACCCCATAACGCGCGGAGCGTAACCTCAAGCCGCGCTGACGCTCGGCCACTGGAGTCCGCACCGTGCCGATGCCGACGTGGGTGAAAGTCGCAATCGACGCCTGGACTTCCGCCGCGGGCTTGGCCGAGGGTCGAGTATTCCGCCCTGTGAATCGAGCCGACAAAGTACAGGGCGAGGCCATGTCCGAGAAGGTCGTCTGGCAGATGCTACAGCAGCATGCGACCGATGCTGGCGTCCCCGGAATCGCGCCGCATGATTGTCGCCGATCGTACGCGAAGTTATGCCGCGCCGCCGGAGGCGAGCTTGAGCAGATCCAGTTGCTGCTCGGCCATGCGTCCATCCAGACGACCGAGCGATATCTCGGCACCAAGCAGGACTTGGCACATGCGCCGAACGATGGGATCAAGCTGAGTGTGGCAATGTAGCCCCTCCGACCGAGTCGATGGATTCGGACATAGCGTCATAGCAAGTGGCCGGATGCTACGAACGGCAACACCTACACAGATACGGTGATCGGAATCGGCGGGCTCATGCCGCACACTTATGCCGTCACGAGCGGTTCTCTCCCGACCGGACCGAGCCTCAACACCTCTATCGGAGTGATTTCCGCCCCCCCACGGTCGTCGGCTGCTCAAGCTTCACTATCACGGTGACGGACTCGCTGAGACGGCTTCGAGAACATTCAGGGATTGTGGTGAGCTCGACGTCGAGCGATTAATGGCGCATTCGCAAAATTGGAAGACTGAGAAACCTATGTCTTCCGAGCCGAACCGGCGGTCAAGCCAGTGACGTAATCCTCATTTTCCAGCCAGAGCCGCCGACGGTGTTTTCGGCCGCAGTACCCGCGCGTGACCTTCAAACTCTACGCCCAACACTTTCCTTGTTAGGGCGCGGGCTTCATCGGCTACCGGTGCCGGTGCATTAGCTTCCGCCAGGCGAAGGATCAAGGCCGCATTGCACTCGCACGCCGATGCGCCGCCAGGACACTCGCACGCCGGCTGGATCGTCACCCGATCGCCTGCCACCTCGATGGCTTCCGTAGACGCGGTCGTCTTCGGCGCCAAGCCAGAGAGCAACGGACCGCGGACGCACGGAAATCCGGACGCGCGGTATGGCGGATCTGGACCAGACCCTTATACAGAATCCCATTAGCACTCCGAAGTCGGGAGAAGCGCCGGCGAAAGCCAGTCCCACCGATGCTACGAAGAAGGCTCCCGATACGAAATCCGATCCTGCCAAGCCCGATGCGCCAAAAGGCGGCACGGATAAGGTGAGCAAGGGCAAGACGCTAGGGCTGCCGCGCCTGTTGTGGTTCGCTAATAATCCCTCGGGCCTCAGCCAGGTACCGACAATTGACTGAACCCCGATCAGCCATCATTGCTTATAAAACCCAACACGTCAGCCGAATGGCGTCACGAAGTGTGCCACTCGTGTGCCATAACTCAGGTGGAGGTGTCTCTTTTTTGGCAAAAAACGTCTTTGTCTCCAGGTTCTCAGGCCCAGTAAGCCTGGAGCGGATCCGGCTATCGCGGGAAGCCCCGAACTGTTCGGCATGACGGGGAGCCTGGAAACAGGGGCATGCCCCGGCGCGAACTGGACCATGGACTTTGGTGGGAAGGTAGAATGAAAGTTCTGGGAGAGATAATGCCAAGCTACGAACCGGGCGACTATGTCAAGGTTGAGTTTCCGGACGAGGTCACGGGAGTCGGCGAGTGGATGTGGGTTCGGGTCGAACGTTGTGACGATAGCAAGAAGCTGGTCTTTGGAACGCTCGACAACGAACCGCTGAACGATTACGACGGGAAGATAGATCTCGGATCGCGACTGGCCATCAGCTACGACCAGGTTCGAGAGCACCGCAAACCAACCGAGTTCACGAAACAGTGAGCCTTAGGCTACGTGAGCTCAGGAAGCGTTTTGAACGTCACGTTTCCTTCGACGCAGAAGGCGTCCGACGCGATGCATGGTTCCTCCTCAATTGCCTAGCTGCTGCAGCTGGTCGGGATCAAGTACGCCTCGAGGCGCACACCTCTCGAGCTAAGAATAGGGGGGGCATGACCGGTCTATTAAACGGGCCTCTGGAGGCCACGGACGGACGAGCCCAATCGTTCGAGGGGACTGTGCGGGCGCGGTGGCACCACAGTTTGCATCTACTCTTACTCCGACGAGGTCTCTTGGCCGGGCGATCGGCAAAGTCTGTAATGCCGTTCGCGCTGAAATAGGTAGTCGGGTGAACCTTTCCTTGAGGGCCCACACTGACATCCTCCGGGCTGACGTCATTCGCTGGCATAGCGTAGTGCCTTGAATGGCGCTCAACAGGATCCATTAGCGGCCCGTAGCACCGTCCCGCGGCGTACGGGGCCGAGCTGCGAGAGAATAATGAGCGGCGAGGGAAAATCGAGATCGGTACTGATGCCATTTCTATTGACAATTCGTGAGCGCAACCAATCCTGGGCGGGACGGCCGCCAGCGACCAGCACGCATGCGACGCGCGAAGCCGCTGAGGATGCTCTCGTTGCATACGTCCGCGAGAACTGGAACGCCGAAATCGGCACGGAGCCACCCGACTCTCCGGAACTGATGATCGAGGAGTATTTCGACGAGGTCCTTGAAGCGTATGAGATCATCGAACAGACCGGCGCTGCCGAGCAAGTGTGAAGGCTACCTCTTCTTAGCTGCGGAGGGCTGCCCCACGCTCAAAGTTCCAGTTACGTCTGCTGATGCAGCAGCAAGTTTGTTTGCACGATACCGCGATTACTATGGGATTGGTGCGTCTGATATGAAAGAAGGCTGCGGGAACATCTACACTCACGCCGACACTATCGTCGCACGGGTGTCGTACAACGGAAGAATCTGGACGCCCGAAAGTATCCTGTTGCAAGAGCCCCCGGAGTGAGAAACCGCAGTCCCTGGCTTCCCTGTAGGGCCGTCGGTGTTCTAATCTGCCGGCGCTCGCCGGGCTTCGCGGTGGATAAGCAGCGATGGGTAGTTCGCAGGAACCCGTCAGGCTGACGGCTGACCCCGACCTCGATCAGTCCTTATCTCCTTTGCCGCCGAGAGCTTTCCACAATAACTCCAATCATTCAACTGAATAGCCCTGTAAAGGTATCCGTCCGGTGAACCCACGGCACTCGCCACATCAAGGGAGTGTTGGTGATTCGATGAGGAAAACCCGAGTTAAGTCGGAATGTTATCCACGAGGTGCTGGGCCCATGATCAGGGCTGGGAGATGGCTGACATAGTCCGGCCGCACCGCTCGTCGCAAGCACGGCGCGCGATGTGTGTTACTGGCCTTGGCAATTCAGGTCCTCCGGACTGAGCCCCCCCTGTGCCCAAACAGACGGTTGGGATGAATCGACGCTTGGGTTGCACGGAGTGGTATCCAGAGCGCGCAGCATGTAGATCCTCCACGGTCCGGGTTGCCCGATAACCGAACTATTGCTTGTGATCTCGTAGTGATCGGAGCCGACGTCGAAAATGATGCGGTTATTCTCCACCACCGCGGCCTTTGTGAAATTAAGATCTTTCTGTGGAAGCAAACTGAAGAACACGCGGCCGACGCCAGGAAGGTAAGCGACGAGTGTGCTGCCCGTCGCACCGCCTGCGTGTTCCGCAATGCGGATATTGTTCTTGAAGACCTGCGCTTCAGAAATGGAAAGCTGAAGAGCGTCGATGGTCAAATCATGGGGTTTAGCCATGCCCGCCGGGATGGTGCTCAGCCGCCGCTCGTACTTGGTTATCTGAATCGAACCAACCGCCTTTACATATCCATCTTTGCTCACAGCGAGATCGATCTCGGCGCGCTGGCCATCCAGCATCTGGAGCGGCTTCGGGGCTTGTAAGAAGAATGGTGTGCCGGCTACCCGCTCGATCGTGACAACATAGGCGACCTCTCCTGCCGGCTCGATTCGAAGCCGGTAGGCAAGCACCTTTTGACCGCGTTCTTCGATAACGTGCTCGATCGTGTTGCCGTACAGCTTTGCATCACCCGTCAAATCAGGCATGCTGTAAGAGGAGACTCCAGTTGGTGCCGCAACCATGCTCGCGCCGCTTACGAAGGAAACGTGAGTGCCATCGGGTAGTCGGAAATGCCAGGATTTCCAGCTCGACAGTTGCGCGAAAGCTGCGAACGCAAATACAAAGAACAAAGCCAGGGCCCTCATTGCACGATCCTCCATTCCGGGCGGGATACCGGCGTCCATGCCAGGTTCGTTAGCGAGCGCAGATGAGTTGCGGAGATGGCAGGCTGTTGCCGCCGCAAACGCGTGACCGGCTGCGATGGCTCGGGACAGGTAGCAATCTCTCGAACGGGGGCCGGAATCGGCACTGATACCGCGATCGGTGGAGGAGGCATGACAGGCTGCGGAAATCTCCAAAGCACAGTTGCTACGAACACTGCCATGAAAAGAACGGCCACGGGGACAGGAATTGGGATCCGAGACCGAATAGCCGTGCGCCAGAGGGGTTGACGCGTGATCCTCCGATAAGAAGTCATGACGCGCTCATCGAGAGCCACCGATGGTTTTGGCGGTTGCGATTCGGCGAGTACCTTGTTTAGCTGTTCGTCGGTCATGGCGTAGAACGCTCCTTATTTCTCATTGGCGCGAGCATCCTTCGCAGCCTCTCGCGCGCCCTGTGCAACCTGGCCTTGACGGTCCCTATGTCTGCGCCGACCACCGCAGCGATTTCCGAAGCTGAGATCTCTTCGAACTGCGCGAGCACCAGAACCTCTCGCTGCAACTGCGGAAGGGCTGCCACTGCGGCGTCCACGAGACTGGCTGTTTCCGCGCGTGCCAACGCCTCGAGGGGAGACGTTCCGCTGTCGGGCACATCATCGATGTCCTCAGTAGCTAGCTCTCTCTGCGATCTGCCGGACCGTTTCAAGCTTAGGTTGCGGAGCATCGCGAACAAGTACGTCCGCAACTGGGATCCCCTGTCGGGGTGAAATCGCTCGGGGCGTTTCAGTAGCGCGACGAAGCAGTCGTGAACCAGGTCCTCGGCCACCGTTGCGGAACCTGTCAGCCGCCAAGCCCAAGTGAACAGAGCATCGCGATGGCGTTGGTACAACACCGCAAACGCGGTCTCATCCCTCTTTGCCGCCTGCTCAAGCAGGGCTTCATCGGTCATCGGCTTCGCGCCTATCTCTTATTCCCGCTGGTCGCGAGAAGGATACGGTCATCTTGCAATATTTTTGGTAGTTTTTGGGCGCGTTCGGTCGACGCAGCGTGGGTATCTGTGTCATTCGAGATAGTGTGCGATTCGGATTCCGCCCGGTATGTTGGTTTCACTGAGCTTGGCTGGGCAGACTGTCCGACTGTCCGACAGTCACCTCTCGTTCGAAATGACGGCAGCGGTGTTATCCGTTCCTGATTCACGAAATTAACGGAAGTGGATGACGCTGGAAAGGGATCAGAAGATCACGGTCGCCCGTGTTGCCGCCCACTTGTCCGGAAGCATTTCGTCGAGCCGGTTCTGGGGGTGGGCGCCGATCCGCTGGAAGACATCGTGTAGGTAGGCGAACGGATCGATGTGCAGCCGCTTGCAAGTGGCGATCAGGCTGTTCAAAACAGCCGCTGTCCGCCCACCGTTGTCACTGCCGAAAAACATCCAGTTCTTGCGGCCCACGACCACCCCACGGAGGCTACGCTCGGCACCGTTGTTATCAATCTCAAGATTGCCGTCCTCACAGTAGCGGACCAGGGCCGCCCAGTTCGATAACGCGTACGCCATCGCCTGGCCCTCTGGACTCTTCGGTAATACTTTCGGCTGTTCCGCTTCCAAGTAGGCACGGATGTCATCCAGAATGGGGCGCGACCGAGCCTGACGTAACACGCGGCGTTCCTCGCCTCGAAGATTCCGATCGCGGGCTTCGCGCTCCACGTCATAAAGCAGCCGGATGTAGGCCAGCATCACCATGGAGCGCATCACGTCCGACGATTGCGCTTCATAAAAGTGCCGCCTGGCGTGCGCCCAACACGCCACTTCCACCACGCGCCGCTCGGGATCCGCGTACAACTGGTCATACCCCGAGTACGCATCGGCCTGCAAATATCCGTTGAACTCTTTCAGAAATGTATCCGGACCGTCGCGACTGCGCGTGGGCGTGTAGTCGTAGACCGTGTAGGGATGGTCCTGGTCCCCGACATAAGTCCAGATCCTGCCAGTGCGGGTCCGTGGCAACTCCAGATCCAGCACCGGCACCGGAGCGTCGTCGGTTTGCACCGCCTTGGAACTCAGCACCTGCTGCTTCATCAACTCGAACAGAGGGCTGACCAACTCCGCCGATTGCCGCATCCAGTCGCACATCGTCTGGCGCGATAACTCCACGCCCTGACGTTGGTAGATCTCCTCTTGGCGGTGCAGCGGAAGATGATCGCCATACTTGCTGACAGCCACGTGCGCCAGCAGCCCCGGCCCTGGCAAGCCCTTGTCGATCGGCGCCGCCGGCTTTTGAGCCGTCACCACGGTGCAGCCCTTCGCGCAGACGTATTTTTGGCAAGCTTCCTCGATGACGTGAAAGGTAGCTGGTACGTATTCCAGCCGTTCACTGATTTCCTCGCCGATGTGCTTCAATTCGCCGCGGCACTTCGGACACTGTCGCTCTTGGTCCTCAAGATCGAAGACCACCCGCCGCCGTGGGAGCGATTTCGGCAAAGTCTGTCTGCCATGGCCTTTGGCTTTCGGCCTGGGAGCCGCTGCTTCGGCGTTTTCCTGCTTCGGCGCCAGCACCTCGTCCCTGCCGGCGTGAACTGCCGCAGCAGCGAACAGGAACAACTGGTTCTCATCCACTCGTTCGCGCTTCTGTCCGTAGCGCCATCGCAACAACTGCGCCAGCATGTGCTGCACGCGCGTAAGCCGGCGCTCCTTGCTGTCCAGTTCCTCCAGCAGACTCAGCACCATCTGCTGCAATGCGGCAGCGTCGTTCGGCAGATTGTGGGGATCAATCTCCATCGCGCACTTGCGGCTGTCTCCGCACGATCGATTCGGCGATGTGCGGGACAGTCATGCCGAAAGAGTAAGGGTAGAAGCGTTCCTTGTCAATAAGGAAAAAACAAAAAAGGATATTATTGTTTCGCTGTAGCCAGCTTGGCTCGATCGTCGCTTTGTTCGTCCCTCATCGCAGCCGCCGGCAGAGAGTAGCGTTTGCGACGGTGACCCTTGCTCAAATCGATTCCTTCCAACAGCAGCCCCAGTTCCCAAGCAGCGATCTCCTTGCGCCCCGTCTCCGCGAACGGAAACTGAAACGTGCCCTCCTCCAGCCGTTTGTACCAAATGGCCCATCCATCCCGGTCCCAATACAAGATTTTCAGCCGGTCGCCGCGCCGGTTACAGAACACAAGTAGGTGCCCCGAGAAGGGATTACAGCGGATGATATGCTCGGCCATCATTGACAGCCCATCGAAGCTCCGCCGCATGTCGCACGCCACGGTGCACAGGTATACCTTGATCGCGGCCGGAAAGCTCAGCATCCCTGCGCTTCCACGGCCGCCAGCACCGTTCGCAGAGTCTGCTCATCGACGCCCCTGGCGATTCGCAACCGTCGTCCACCGCAGAGCAGCAGCTCGATTCCCGCATCCACCGTCCCCGGCTCATCGCTGACCAGAGCAAAACTCGCTTGCCCCGCAGCTTGCTTCGGCCTCTTCGCAGCTTGCCGTTTCGCCTTCAATCTCTGTTGCCACCAATAGAACTGGCTCTCCTTCAACTTCCGCTGGCGACAGAACTCGCGGATCGATCCGCCACTCCGAGCTGCTTCCCGAATCGTTGCTTGCCAGTACCGTTGTTTGCTCTCGTCCTGTTTCTTCCGGTTCACAAAGACCTCCCCAGCAATTAGCCCGATGCGCACACATCGAGCAGATGTCGTCACCACCAGGGAGTATGCCTGTCGACTTCAACTTGCGGAAGATGGGTTCACCGGACGCTTACCCTGTAAAGTGTGCCATCGGTGTGCCACGACGCTGTGGAGGTGTCTCTATGGCACGGAAAGTAGGTCAGATCGTCCGACGGGGCGACCGGACGTGGCTGGCGCTCGGTCGAGAAAGCCGTCTACTGAGCAGATAGCCTGAGCGTTGGAGATGCGCAGCGTTGCGTCTCCGCCTTGCCATTTAGTGAATCATAACGTGCTTTATCGTTCTCATTAACAGCCTCAGATTCGAGGGTCAAGAGATCAAGAAAACTACGATTCCTTTAGTCGTTGCTTGACTTCAAGAATGAATTCAGATGGACCGTTGTAGAAGCGCTTGCCGTATTTGTTAACCGTAAATCCGGAATAGGTCATATGGACTTCGTGGCGTGCGCGCGTGAGGCCGACATAGAACAAACGCCTCGGCTCACGCTTGCTGTCCGCGGTCTTAGCAGCCCAGGACGGTAACCTTCCCTGTTCCATACCCATCATGACGACGGCATCGAATTCCAGGCCCTTGGCGCTGTGGAGCGTGATGAGATTGAGGTGGTCAGGTGAACCGGCCTGTCCGCCCAACCCTGCGACGGTCAATTCACGCAGCTTGCCCTCGTTTCCGCAAACGCGCCGCAGATTTGCCAAGGCCACTGTCTCGTCGCGGAGAGTGGGCTCGCGCTGGAGCGTGCCCTCCAGCAGGCCATCGTATGCGTCGCTGAGCCAGGCGCCGGCACTCGACGGCTTCCGGTGGCCGAATAAGAAGCGGACCAGGGATAGCTTGTTTTTGTAAAGCTCGCTTTCGGTGCGGACGCTCTGGCTAAATCCCTCCCATGTCCGAATAAGCGCCGATAGGCGCGGAGAGCCCGTTTTCCACCCGCCCGCGCACCAAGCCGCGCAGTCCTCAAGCCATCGGGTAAGCGGCGTCTTGGCATACGGACCGCCTTTATCGACGCGTATGAATTTCATCTCTGCAGCCCGGACCGCCTCCTCAATGACATCGCCATCGTTCTTGTCGAGATATAAAACGGCTATATCCCCCAGCTGCCTGCCCTTGCGGCGCGCCAGAGCCGGGGGGATGATCTCATTGCAGATCTGCGCCGCCTGCTGCTGCAATCCGTCCGGACACTCGTAGAAATCGATTGTGCCGGCGTGCCTCTGGCTTGCCTTGTAACCGCGCGCCTCGCCCAAGGCGACTTCCGACGCATCGATGATTTTTTGGCCGCTTCGGTAGTTGAACCGCAGACGAACGTTCTCGACGCACGATTTCTCCGACAGCTTGGTTAAGAGATCCGGGTTAGCTCCCGCGAACCCGTATATGGATTGATCGGGATCTCCGACGGCAAACAGGCGCACGCCGCTGCCGAAACACAACGACAGGACGATACGGTGAAGAGGAACACCGAGGTCCTGATACTCGTCGACGACCAGAATGGGGAAACGCGCCTGAAGGCAGTGTCTTACCCATTCGTTTCCCTCGATCAGCCGGAGACCCAACAGCATCATATCGTCGAAATCGACCAGGCCCTTCTGATGGAGCCGTGATTCGTATTTCTCGATCAGCTCCGCCATCTCACCGTCATCGCCGCGCCAGTTTGCCGCGGCGCGGTCGAGGTGCGTCCGGCGATACTTGTCGAAGCCCGTTCGCCAACCATACGGCGGAGCATTCTCCCCGTAAACTTCAGGGAAAACTTCGTCGAAAACCCGCTCCTGCTCGCTCGGGACCGCTACGGCAAGGCGCTCGGCGAGGCCCAGACCGGCGAGATGGCCATAGGGCATCAAGACGTGTTTCAGGCAAAACGAATGTATGGTGCCGATGAATACGTTTCTGCTTTCGCGAATGCCTAATTGTTCGAGCCGTCTCCTGAGCTCGCCCGCGCATTCGCTATTGAATGTGATGCATGCGATCCCCCGTGGCGGATGCACGTCCTCCGTCAGCATGCGCGCCATCTTGATCGTCAGGGTTTTAGTTTTGCCGCTGCCGGGGCCGGCGAGCACAACGCAATGACCTTCTGATTGATACGCCTGCCACTGCTCGGCATTGCCGCGCAGGTCCTCCGCCGCGGAAAGATACGGCGTGCGTAGTCTACCCGCAGCGGCCGGCGACATAGTCAAATGCCTCTTTGATGTAGGCCGGGCAGCGATTTCCGCTCATCTTGGAGGCGAGGCGTTGAGCAAACCGCCCCTTACCTATTTGCTCGATGTCCTTCAGAAATCGCTCAACGTCCAGCGTCGCGGGATCTTCTTTCCATGCTTCCGCACGCTCCCCCGCCTTCTTGGATTCCATCAACTCCGAAAGCGTGGAGCACATGCTCTTGTGGCGGCCGCATCTGAAAAGATCGACTTCCAGCGTGTGCTCATTGAGAAAAAGTCCAAACGCGCGAGCTGCGGCAAGACGTTCCGGATTGTCCTTCCCATCCAGCTTCTTCTTGGGGACGACAATCTCGGCGAGCTTCAGAATGCGAGCTTCTCCGAGATTCTTGCCGCCATCCTGCGGGTCGAAATCGGTCAGAACGGCGAAAGGCACATTCAGCCCTTTCGGCCCCAGGAACTTGACATACGGCACGAAGTTCGTACCGGCGACGGAGCAAACAGTCACCCCGAGCTCGTCCAAATCATGTCCCAAGAGCTTCGCCAGCGCCGGAATCACATAGGTTTCCGCTTCGCCCTCGACCAGAATCACGCCTTTCGCAAAAAGCATTTCGCCGCGGCTTACATCGAGATATCGTTCGAGATCTTCGCGCTCGTCCTCCTCAAGTTCAAGGCCTGCCGTGGAGACGCCCTCGGAACTGTCCTCTCCAGCGGCCGTCCGCAGTAACACGAGCGATTTCAAAGGCGACACGCTGACGATATGCGGCGAATGCGTGGTCATGAGGATCGTTGTAGCGGCTCGCGGCTTCTCGTCCTCACCTTCGCCTTCCTGGTGCACGCGGCGGCGCAGGAAATCCCTGTAGACGAGACGCTGCAAGTGCGGATGTAGATGCGCTTCGGGTTCCTCGATCGCCAGAAACGTATGGTCCCGTTTGCCTTTTGTCACCAACTGCTCGAGCTCCAGAGCCTTCAAGGCCAGATACAGCAAATTCGCCGAACCCAGACTGGCATCACCGACACCGCGCTTGCCGTCATCGATGAAAAGTCGGAGGGCACGGATAAGCCGGTCGGGTTCGGTCGGCGAAAATCCGAGCGACATATCGAGAGCATGAGCGTCGCCCACCATGTCCTCTATGCGCTCCGTGATTTCATCGGCCAGCGCGGTCACTTCCACCGTGTCAGTCAGAGCCTCGGTGGCCTCCGAGATATTCCC
>Ga0310810_10001967_pt1 | contig 21795 bp, 22 predicted proteins | sample NCmetagenome_FD_207641 | JGI IMG/M metagenome (GOLD analysis project Ga0310810, IMG submission 207641) | Soil microbial communities from experimental microcosm in Duke University, North Carolina, United States - NC | ecosystem: Engineered > Artificial ecosystem > Soil microcosm > Unclassified ... | reverse complement strand
CGAGGCCATCCACGCCTTGCACGTCGGCGCGGAACGCATCGGGCGCTACCTCCAGGTCTATTACGAAGATGCGATCGAGGGGCCCCGGTGGGAGACCACCGCGATGGCGGTCGGCCCGGCGCTGCCGGGCGGCGGCATCGACCCGCTCTTCAGCGTCGTCTTCACGTGCGCGGCGATGGCGAACCTGATTCCGGCGTTCACACCCGCACCGACGCGCCCGGAACTCGGGATCCTGCTGGTGCTGCACCTGGCGTTCATCGTCCGCATCGTCCGCGCGCGCGGCGCGGCGGCGCGCCAGCGCGCCGTCGAACTCGAAAGCTATCGCGCTATCAGGGCCCAACAACCTCCAACGCGTTGAATGCGATCCAAGCGTGTGGGTGACTGACCACACTCGCGGACGTGGATCGCGCGACAAACGAACAAATCCTGGCGCTGACCGTCCCTATCTCTGCGGTACATCGTTTGCTAAATCGCGCCGCGGAGGGTTAGGGCCATGAGTTTCGTGCGGCTCCTCGGATTCAGGACGCTCGCCTGTGGATGCGTCATCGGACAGTATCGTGAAGTCGCCACCAGTCGCGAGCTCACGTACGTCGAGGAGAAGGGCACGAACTGCGACTCGCAGGGCCATCGGCGCAACCACACGGTGTCCCAGGAGCGTCTCGCGTCGGCGGCGTCGATCCTCTCCGCAAAAGCCTCATAACCAGCCTGCGGCCCTGGCGCGTGACCGGGCGTTACAGATCCGGACGTGAGCCCGGCTTCACGTGTCCAGCGTGTAACCTGTAACGTCTGGCCTCCGCTGTGCGTCTTTCCGAACCGCATACCACGATCGAATCCGGCAGTACCACGCTCCGGTTCTACTTGGGAGACTGCCTCGACGTTCTTCCCCGTCTGCCCCGTCATGGCGTCGACGCGATCGTCACGTCGCCGCCGTACAACCTGGGCATCGCATATCGCAGTTACGACGACACGATGCCGCGCGCCGATTACCTCCACTGGACGGAGCGCTGGGTCCATGAAGCCGCCGGCACGCTCAATCCGCACGGGTCGCTCTTTCTCAACGTCGGCGCCAAACCAACGGACCCGTGGATCGCGATGGACGTCGCGCAGGCGGTCCGCGCCGAGCTGCGGTTGCAGAACACGATTCACTGGGTGAAGTCGATCGCGATCGAGAAGGTCCTGGCCGGCGCGCGCGCGGGCCTGCAGGATGATCTGGCGGTCGGCCATTACAAGCCAATCAACAGCAAACGCTTCCTGCACGACTGCCACGAGTTCATTTTTCACTTCACGCCAGCCGCGCAGACGCCGCTCGATCGGCAGGCGGTGGGCGTCAAGTACCAGGACAAGTCGAACGTCGGCCGGTGGGCCACGGCGGCATCGGGTGTACGCTGCCGCGGCAACACCTGGTTCATTCCGTACGAAACCATCCAGAGCCGCGACAAGGACCGGCCCCACCCCGCGACCTTCCCGCCGAAGTTGCCGGAGATGTGCCTGCGGCTGCACGGCCTGGATCGGCTGACCCTCGTCGCCGATCCGTTCATGGGCCTGGGATCGACCGCCGTCGCGTGTGCGCAGCTTGGCGTGAATTTCGTTGGCGTCGAGATGGACGAGGGATATCTGACAGAGGCGGTCGACCGGACGCGCGCGGCGCTGGGCCGACCTGAAGGTCGGCCTCTACGACCGTAGGGCGCTGGCCTCAGACGTCGTAGGGGCGCGGGTCTTCAGACCCGCCCGTCATGGTCGACGCTGGTTCGATGCGCTCGACGCATATAAGCTAGGCGCATGGATCTCCGCCAGCTCGAGATCATCCGCGCCATCGCCGACAGCGGCTCGTTCACCGCCGCGGGCGCCAAGCTGCACGTCTCGCAATCCGCGATCAGCCGCCAGATTCTGCTGCTCGAAGAGGAACTCGGCGAGCCGGTCTTCCATCGCATCGGCCGCCGCATCCGCATCACGCCCGCGGGCGAATCGCTGCTGCAACTGAGTCACCGCGTCTTCCAGGATCTGCAGGACACCGTCTCCGCGATCAGCGACAAACAGGAATCGCTCAAGGGGACGATGCGGCTGGTGGGCGGGATGACGGTGTGCCTCTATGTCTTTCCCGCGCTGCTCGCCGAACTGCGGCGCATCCATCCGCATCTGGACATGAAGATCACGGTCGGCAGCGGCGAACGGTCGATTGCGATGCTGCGATCCGGAGCAGGCGATCTCGGCTTGATCACGCTGCCGGTGGAAGCGACCGACCTGGTCTCACTGCCGGTGCTCGAAGAAGAACTGCTGCTGGTGACCTACCCGTCGCATCCGCTCGCGAAAAAGAAGACGATCACGCCGGCCGACCTGAACCGCCAGCATTTCATCCTGTTCGAGACGGGATCGATCACGCGGAAGCTGGTCGAGGAGTTCTTTTCCAGCGAGCGGATCAAACCGGAGATCGTCATGGAGACCGAGAACGTGGAGATCATCAAGGCGATGGTCCGGCACGGCCTCGGGATCAGCATCGTGCCGTGGCAGGCCGCTGCCGCCGATGTCCGATCGAAACAGCTGTTCTGCAGCCGCATCGCCGGGCACGCGTTGAAGCGGCAGACCGGCTGGCTCTATCCGAAAATGAGCCGGCTGCCGCGTACCGTATCCGAGGTGATTCGGGTGTTCGAGACGGTGTTGCCGAGACTGGACGCATCGATGCGCCCACCCTCGATGGCGTGACCGTCCGCCTTATTTCGATCCGGCGTCGCCCGTCGGCCGGATCGAGTACTGCCCGCGGTACTTCACCTGCACGTTGGGACGCGACACGCGCACTTCCAGGCGTCGCGTGTGCTTCAGCGGATCCGGGTTCTTCGAGTAGAACCCGAGTACGTAGTAGTCGCTGGTCTCCGCGTCAATCAGCTTGAAGAACTTGTTGTAGTCGTTCTGGTTGACCGCGGCCTTGCCGCCGGTGCCTTCCGCGATCGTCCGCAGACTCTCCTGGCTCTCGCGCACGAACTCCTGCCAGTCCTTGGTGTCGACTTCGTCGGCCATGTCCTGACCCGCGATCAATCCGCGCGGATCCACGGTGTAGAGGGTTGCGTTGGCGCGATTGGCCGCGCGAATCAGCTCGGCCTCTTCCTTGTACAGGTCCGCTTCCTGCAACGCATTGTCGCTGCGCTGCTGCATGTAGAACGGATCCTTTTCGAGATCGTCCGCGGTCGTCTGCAGGATCTCGGCGGTGTGATCGACGCGCGACTGCTCGTACGGATTGAAGTCGTAGCCGCTGCTGATGTAGATGACCGCCTTGCGGCGTCCCTGCACGCGGGACAGGTTGTTCACCAGGTCGTACGCCGTCTGGAATGCCACCTGCGCGCGATGCCGCAGTTCGCTGCCCGGCCCGACGCCGGTGCTGGAGTTGATGATGTCGGACGGCTTGAGGCCTTCACCTTTCACGTTGTCCGACAGCGACTCGAGAATCTGGCGATCGTAGGTGAGCTGCTGCTCGATCGAGGACGTGCCGGTCGAGACGACGCCGAACTGGTCGCCGTCGTGAATCAGGTTCTTCAACATGTCCTTCAGCATCTGCCGCATGCGCGGGGTCTGGCCGAAGTCCAGGTGCAGGTCGTCGATGAAGATCACGAAGATGCGGCCGGCGGTGTCGCTCGTCGGACGGCTCCGCGGCAGGATGATCCCCTCCTGCACCGGCGCCGGCGGCGGCGTCCGCACGTTGTACTCGCGCCCACCATGGATCAACGCCATCGAGACGATGTCCTGCTTGACGCCGTCTTCGTAGATCGAGAACTCGTTTTCCTTGAGGTCGGCGACGAATTGATCGTTCCGCTGATCGCGCGGAATCACGTCCGTCGTCACCAGGTCGACGCTCGCGCGGAACGTCGGCGTCTGCGGCACGACGCCGCCCGTCCGCGGCGGCGGTGCCGGCTGCTGGGGCTGCCCCGGGATCTGCGCCAGCAGACTCGCCGGACGCGACGACACCCCGGCTCCCAGCAGAAGCGCGAAGGCGCCCGCTGACAAGAACTTAGCGGCTTTTCGCATGGCCATCATTATAGGTGACAGGAAGCGGGAATCAGGACTCAGGAATTAGGGAAGACAGGCTGCTGATTCCTGATACCTTCTCTTCATGAGACTTGCGCTTGCGGCGGATCATGCTGGCTACCAGCTGAAAGACGAACTGGCCGCCCGTTTGGCCGGACAAGGGCACGAGGTCATGGACCTCGGCACGAACTCGGCCGCCCCCACCGACTACCCGGACGCGGCCGAAGCCGTGGCCCGGGCCCTGAATGACGACGAGGCCGACCGCGGCATCATCGTGTGCGGCAGCGGCGCGGGCGTGTCGATCGCCGCGAACAAGATTCCGGGCATTCGCGCCGCCGTCTGTCATGACACCTACACGGCGCACCAGGCCGTGGAACACGACGACATGAACGTGCTCTGCATCGGCGGCCGCATCATCGGCCCGGCGCTGGCGCAGGAGATCGTTGCAGCCTTCATCGGCGCATCCTTCTCGGGAGAAGAACGGCACGCGCGCCGGCTGCGGAAGGTGCTGGCCATCGAAGAGCGCCACTGCGGAGGCCGCAGTGAACAGCGATGACGAGCTCGACCGGCTCGTCTCGCAACTGAACGCCGCTCCCCGGCCGGCAAGCCGCCATACGACGGAGGCGGGCCTGCTCTCGGATCCGGGCATCCTCGAAGACTGGCTGCAGCGCGTTCGTGACGTCAACGGCAGCGACCTGCTGCTGGTTGCCGGCAACGCTCCGATGATCCGCGCGACGGGAGTACTGGCACCTGCAGCGGCGGATACGCTGAGCAGCGACGAGATCGAAAGCGCGGTCCAGCCATTCGTCCCGCGTCTGCTGCAGGCACGCTACAACCACGGCGAGGCGATCGACCTCGCGTTCCGCGCCGGCGGTCTCGGCCGCTTCCGGATGAACCTGCATCGCGAGCGCGGTCACGCGGCTGCCGCTATCCGGGCACTGCCGCTGACGATTCCGCGCGTGCAGGAGCTGCACTTCACGCACGACATCGCCTCGCTGGCGCGCCTGCCACGCGGTCTGGTCCTCATTGGCGGACCGACCGGTTCTGGCAAAACGACGACGCTGGCGGCGCTGGTCGCCGAGATCAACGCGAACACGCGCCGCCACATCATCACCATCGAGGATCCGATCGAGTACGACCATCCGCACGAGCAGAGCGTGATCGAGCAGGTGGAGATCGGCATCGACGCGCCGGACTTCCCCACCGCCCTGCGCGCCGCCGTCCGACAGGCACCCGACGTCATCGTCGTGGGTGAAATGCGCGATCCGGAGACGATGAGGATCGCGTTGCAGGCGGCGGAGACCGGTCACCTCGTATTCGCGACCGTCCATACGACCGACGTCGCCGCGGCGGTGGCACGCATCGCGGATGCGTTTCCGACGGAGCGGCAGAATGCGGTGCGCCAGGAGCTCGCGATGGCGCTTGCCGCGGTTCTGACACAAACGCTCGTTCCGGCGAAGAACGTCGACGCCGACCCGGCTCAGACCGGGCCGTTCGACTCCGTTCAGGGCAGGCTCGTGCCGGTCGCGGAATTGCTGATGGTGAGCTACGGCGCCCGCCAGCACATCCGCAAGAACGCGCTGCAACATCTCAATCAGGAGATCACGATCACGCGGAAGGCGGGATCGTTTACCTTCGAGGAATCGCTGGCGCGTCTCGTGCAGACGGGCGTGCTGGATCGCGCGGATGCACTGATGCGTGCCGCGCATCCCGAGGAACTCGAACTGTTGTTCGGACGCTGATGCAACTCGGATTGATTGGTTTGGGCCGCATGGGCGGCAACATGGCGCGACGCCTCGTCGACGGCGGTCACACGATCGTGGCGTGGGATCGAAGCGCCGACGCGGTTCACAAGATTGCCGCCGGCGCGATTTCTGGCGCCGCGTCGATCGACGCGCTCGTGACGTCGCTTGCGGCACCGCGGGCCGTCTGGATCATGGTGCCGGCCGGCGAGCCGACCGAGCAGACGGTCAACGCGCTCGCTGATCGCCTCTCACCCGGCGACGTCATCGTCGACGGCGGCAACAGTCACTTCAAGGATGACGTCCGGCGAGCTGCCGCGCTGAAAGCACGCGGCGTGTTTTACCTCGACGCCGGCACGAGCGGCGGTGTCTGGGGCGCGGAGCGCGGCTACTGCCTGATGATCGGCGGCGAACGCGAGCCGGTCGATCGGCTCACGCCGATTTTCCGCACGCTCGCACCGGGCAACTCGGGGCTCGCGCCGATGGCCAGCACGCTGGGCTCGTCCGGCAGCCGCGCCGCGTCGACCACGGCGGCGGACGGCTTTCTGCACTGCGGACCGGCCGGCGCAGGCCATTTCGTCAAGATGGTGCACAACGGCATCGAATACGGCCTGATGCAGTCGTACGCCGAAGGCTTCGATGTCCTTCGCAACGCCACGAGCCAGAACCTGCCCGCCGATCAGCGGTACGACCTCGACCTCGGCGCAATCGCCGAGCTCTGGCGCCGCGGCAGCGTGGTGAGCTCGTGGCTGCTGGATCTCACGGCGCGGGCGCTCGCCGCCGATCCGCAGTTGTCAGCATTCGAGGGACACGTGCCGGACTCCGGCGAAGGCCGCTGGACCGTGGCCGCGGCGATCGAAGAAGACGTCCCGGCCGACGTGCTCACGACCGCGCTGTTCACCCGCTTCCGGTCGCGCCGGGACCACACCTTCGCGGAAAAGATCCTCTCCGCCTTGCGCGCGCAGTTCGGCGGCCATGTCGAGCATCCCCGCTGAACCGCGCGCAGACGCACGGCCCGATTCGACGGACGCCTCGCGGGCGCAACCGAAGGACGACGTGGGCGGTGCGGAATTGACCCGAGACGAGTCGAGCGGCGGGATCCTTGTGATCATCGGTGCGTCGGGTGACCTGACGCATCGCAAGCTCCTGCCCGCGATCTACAACCTCGCCGAAACCGGTCATCTGCCGCCGAAGTTCGCCATCCTCGGGGTCGCGCGGCCCGCACTGGACGAGGCGGGGTTCAAGCGCGAAATGCGTGCGGCCGTCGAAAAGGCCGAAGGCGAATCGATCGCCGACGAGCACTGGCGGTTCATCGAGGATCGGCTGCACTACATCAACGGCGAGCTCAACGACGCGTCGCTCTACCTGAACATGGGTCAGGTCCTCCAGCGGATCGAGCGTGAGCACGGTGTGCCGCCGAACTATCTGTTCTACTTCGCGATTCCGCCAAGCCTGTTCGGCACGGTGGCCACGCGTCTCGCCCACGCGGATCTCACCAGTGACCGGCGCGGATGGCGACGGATCATCATCGAAAAGCCGTTCGGCTACGACCTCGAGTCCGCTCGCGCCCTGAACGCGGAACTCTCGTCGTCGCTGCGCGAATCGCAGATTTACCGCATCGATCACTACCTCGGGAAGGAGACGGTTCAGAACATCCTCGCCTTCCGTTTTGCGAACGGGATTTTCGAGCCGATCTGGAATCGCCGTTACGTCGATCACGTGCAGATGACGGTGGCCGAGGAAGTGGGCGTCGAAACGCGCGGTGCGTACTACGACGGTGCCGGTGCCCTGCGCGACATCGTGCAGAACCACATGTTCCAGTTGCTCTCGCTCGTCGCCATGGAGCCGCCGATCTCGTTTCGCGCCGCCGACGTCCAGGACGAGAAGGTCAAGGTCCTGCACGCCATCCAGCGATTGACGCCTGACGACATCGCGCGCCACGTCGTCCGCGGCCAGTACGACGGCTATCGGTCCGAGCCGAAGGTTGCGCCGGATTCACGAACGGAAACGTACGTCGCCATGCGCCTGCTGATCGACAGTTGGCGATGGGCTGGCGTGCCGTTCTACTTGCGGACGGGCAAGCGCATGGCGAAACGGATGACGGAAATCGCGGTGTACTTCAAGCGCGCGCCGTTCACCCTGTTCCGCAACACGCCGATCGACGCCCTTCATCCCAACGTCCTGCTGCTGCGCATCCAGCCGAACGAGGGCATTTCGCTGTCGTTTCACGCGAAAGTGCCCGGACCTCTCCAGAAGCTCGGCACCGTCACGATGAATTTCGACTACGCGGAATACTTCAAGGCAGAGCCGGTCACCGGCTACGAGACGCTGCTCTTCGACGCGATGGCTGGTGACCAGACGCTGTTTCACCGGATGGACATCGTCGAAGCCGGTTGGCAGGCCCTGGATCCCGTGCTGCAGGCCTGGGCGGCGGATCGTTCCGCGCCGCCGACGTACGCACCAGGGTCGTGGGGACCGAGCGAAGCCGACCTGCTGCTCGATCACGATAACCGGCAGTGGCGCTGCTGACGATTGTCGACGCGGCGAGCCTGGTCGCGGTCGGCGCGGAACGTCTCACCGAGCTGATCGAGCAGGCCATCTCCCGGCAGGGCGCCGCACGAGTGTCGCTGACCGGCGGCACCACTCCACGCGCGCTCTACGAAGCGCTCGCGGATCCCTCACGCCCGTGGCGGCGGCGCATCGACTGGTCGCGCGTGCATCTTTATTGGGGCGACGAGCGCCACGTGCCGCCGAACGACAAGGACAGCAACTTCGGCATGGCCAATCACGCGCTGGTTGCACACGTGCCGATTCCGGCCAGGCAGGTGCACCGTATGCGCGGTGAGCTGCAGGATGCGCACGAAGCCGCGCGAGAGTACGAGCGCGAGCTGCCGGCTCGCTTCGATTTGATGCTGCTGGGGCTCGGCGACAACGCGCACATCGCGTCAATCTTTCCTGGTGGAGAGATTGCGGCCGGTTACAGCCGGGCCATGAAGGCCAAACCCGCCGATCCAGCCGCCGCGAACCATCACGCCGCCGACAACCGCGGCGGGGCGGCCCGGTACGGGCCGCCCGTCACCGCTGTCTTCGTCGAGGCGCTCGGAGTGTGGCGGATCACGCTGACGCCGCGCCCGATTCTGGAGTCGCGCTACATCGTGATGTACCTCGCCGGCGAGAACAAAGCCGAAGCGGTGGAGGCGGCCATCGAGCGGCCACTCGATATCGTGCGCTACCCCGCGCAGTTGCTGCGCGACGCCGGCGACCGCGTGGAATGGATCATGGACCGATCCGCTGCTGTTCGATTGCGCGGCGTGCCGCCCGCGTGATCAGCGTCGTCGCAACGACGGTCGCGATCAGGCCAAGCGCCACCACCATCCAGTACGCGAAGTCATGTGGCGGGGCAACGCCGGCGGCCAGCTTCGCGACGTCACCGACGATCTTCCCGTAATAGGCGTACATCACGATCGCCGGCAGCATCCCCACTGAGGCCAGCACGAAATCCTTGAACCTCACGCCGCTCAACGCCAGCGCGTAATTGAGCAGGTTGTACGGGACGAGCGGCGACAACCGCAGCAGGAACATCACACGGCGTGCGTCGCCGACCACCGCGTGACGGACCGCCGCGACGCGCGGATCGCGATCGAGCCGCTGCATCAAACGCCCCTGCGCCAGTGGCGCCGCCAGCCCGTAGACAACGATCGAGCCAAGCAGCATCGCGACATAGCAGATCAACGTGCCTTCCCACAGCCCGAAGATCGCACCCGCCGCAAACGTGAGCAGGAAGGAGGGCGCCAGCGTCACCGCCGCGGCCACGTAGGTGACGATGAACAGGACGACGCCCCAGGACCCCATGTGAGCAATCCGGATCACAACGGCGTCGAAGAAGTGCATCAGGCTTCGGGGTCTATCGGTTCCGCCGGTTCCGGATCGGTTGATCCCGAAGGTTCCGCCAGGTCGGTCGACGTGTCAGGCTCCATCGCATCCGACGTCACGGTCTCGGCGTGATTGGCGGTCTGTCCCGCCGGGCGCGGCTTCTTCTTACGGCGGCGCCGCTTGGCGAACACGTGCGACAACCGTTCAAGGGCTTCGGCCGCCTGCTGCAGCCCTGTCGTGATTTGATCGGCGTCGGTCCACATGGCGGAATTCAGCCGTTCGGCCAGGGCGAAGAGCGTGTCCTGCCGCGCCGGCTCGAGGATCCGCTGCTGAATGCGTTCGCGCACCGTCGGATAGAGCTGCGCGAGGAACGCGACTTGCGCGTCGGGCGTGTCGCCTTCGATGGTCGCGGGCACCGCTGGGCGTGCCGCCGCCGGTGCTGGCGGTTCGGCAGGACGGACGGCGGGCACCTCACCCCCTTCAGCGGTACGCGGCCGCCGGCGCCGCTGTTCGAGCACGGGCTCGATCACCTGCTGGTTCTCGCGCACCACTTTCCAGTCGAACGCGATGTCCGGATGCTGCGCCTCGATCGTGCGGAGGATTTCGGGCTCGAGCGGGTCACGGCCGACGCGCACGCCGCCCGGCGACCGGAACACGTACAGGATCCGCGAGTGCTGCCGGTTGCCCTCGCGGTACCAGTGCATCAGGTACGTGGTCTCGTACCCGCGCTTGTCGCGAATGACGCGCAGGAACGGCACGACAGCCTACTTGCGCTTTTGTGGACGCGATGCCGACTTGCGGGCGGGAGTCTTCGCCGCGGCGCGACGCACAGCAGGCTTCGCTGCCTTGGCCGTCGTACTGCGCCGTGACGAGCCGGCCGGCGCCGCGCGACGCGCAGGCTTGGCCGCGGCCGATCGTGTCGTCCGGGCACGCGCCGCGGATCCGTTGCGGGGAGCGGCTGCGGGCCGTGCCCCTACCGGTTTGGGTCGCTCGATCGCTTCAGCCGCACGAGCCTTCTCGGCCGCGGCCGAACGCTGGACCAGCGTGAACCGGATCTGATCGCCGACCGCCTGATAGGCCCAGAGCTCCTCGACCGTCACGTTCAGGTCGGCCGAAAGCCGTCGCGTACTATCGATCGCATTCGTCGGGACGTAGAGATGGAAGAAGGCCTTGAGCTTCGAAAACGCCACCCACTGCGACATCGCCTCGAGGTGGTTCACCGATTCGGTGGTTTCCACTTCGACCACGCCCAGCAGCTTGCGGCTGCGCTCAGTGGACTGGAGTACGAGGTCCGGAAACCAGGGCGAGGGCGGGTTTCCGACCGGCGCGGTCTGCTCGTGGCCGGGGTTGATGCCGACATCGAACTTTCTCTTGTATTTCGCCTGGAGCAGGCGGATGACCCGATCGTGCTCGAGCTGCTCGCGGACGGGCCGCACGAGGATGGGGCTCAATAGGACCTCCGACGCGTGTACATACGACTGCCATCCAGCCGGGAAGTACCGGCGAAACGCCGCTGAATATAGCACGACGTGCGCAAAATCTTCGTCGGCCGGCCCGACGGGCTGATGGCAAATCTTGACCGGAATCGCCGTGCTGACCACAATGGGCCGTGTCTTCCGCGCCGACGGCTGCCGCTCGCGTCCTGATTGTTGACGACGACGTGAGCGTGACCGACACGTTTTCGCGGATGCTCCGACTGGAAGGGTATGAGGTGTGGTCCGCACAGTCCGCGGATGAGGGGCTCAACCTGGCTCAGGCACATCGGCCCCATGCCATCATCCTCGACCTCCGGATGCCGCTGACCAGCGGCTTGCAGTTTCTGCGCGCGATTCGGGCCATTCCCGGCCTGACCAACACGCCGGTGGCGATCGTGACCGGCGACTACTACCTCGACAAACCCCAGGAAAATGAAATCCAGGCGCTCGGGGCCCAGCTTCGCTACAAACCGCTGTGGCTCGAAGAACTCGTCACGCTGGCGCGCGAACTCCTCAACCCGCCGGTTCGGGACTGACGTTTGGCCAACGACCGTTTTCTAAAGGCCTGCCGGCGCGAGCCGGTGGATGCCACGCCTGTCTGGTTCATGCGCCAGGCGGGCCGCTACATGGCGGAGTACCGCGCGCTGCGGCAGCGATACTCGCTGCTGGACATCTGCCGCCAGCCCGACCTCGCCACCGAAGTGACGCTGCAGCCGGTCGAGCGGATCGACGTCGATGCCGCGATTCTCTTCTCCGATCTGTTGCTGCCGCTGGAGCCGATGGGACTTCCCTTCGACTTCGTCAAAGGCGAGGGCCCGCAACTCGAACGGCCGATCGCCGACGCCGCGGACATCGATCGCCTCAAGTCGTTCGAGCCGCGCGAGGCGCTGTCACACGTCCTCACCGCGATCGTCCAGATTCAGCGCGCGCTGGATGGCCGGGTGCCGCTGATCGGCTTTGCCGGCGCGCCGTTCACGCTCGCCTCGTATGCAATCGAAGGCGGCCATTCCAACAACTTCGCGAAGACCAAGTCGCTGATGTACGGCCATCCGGAAGCGTGGCACCGGCTGTGCGCCAGACTTGCTGATGTCGTCGCGGATTACCTCGTCGCCCAGATCGAAGCGGGCGTCGACGCCGTGCAGTTGTTCGATTCGTGGGTCGGCACGCTGAACCAGGCGGACTACCGCGAGTTCGCACTGCCGCATACGAAGCGGATCTTCGAGGCCGTCGGAATGCAGGTGCCCACCATTCATTTCGGCACCGGTACAGCGACGATTCTCGAGGATCTCCGCGACGCCGGCGGCGATGTGATCGGCGCCGACTGGCGCATTCCGATCGATGACGCCTGGACGCGGATCGGTACAGATCGCGCGGTCCAGGGCAACCTCGATCCGACACTGCTGCTGGGGCCCACGGCACGCATGTTCCATCAGACCGACGACATCCTGCGTCGCGTCGGCGGCAGGCCCGGGCACGTCTTCAACCTCGGACACGGCATCCTGCCGTCCACGCCGGTTGAACACGTGCAGATGCTCGCGCAATACGTGCACTCGGCGTCGCGCCGGCTTCTGGGGGAATTCCGATAATGCAGAAGGCAGAATCCAGAATCCAGCATGAAGGCCGGACCTCCGCCCCGCGCTTCGTCCGCATCCTGCAGTCTGCATTCTGAATTCAATGCTCGACATCGCCATCGTCGGCGGCGGGATTTCAGGACTGGCCGCGGCGTACGAGCTGCAGCGCCGTGGTGTGTCGGTCCGTGTCCTCGAAGCCGGCGCGCAGCCGGGGGGGGTGATCCGCACCGAACGCGCCGACGGCTGGGTCGTCGACGGCGGTCCGGACTCGTTGCTCGTGCAGAAGCCGGCAGCGGTGGCGCTGTGTCGTGAGCTCGGGATTGCCGAGCGCCTGGTCTCGACGCTGACGCCCCGCACGGCGTACGTCATGCGGGACGGCACGCTGCACCCGATCACGGAAGGGTCGTTCCTCGGCTTCCCGCTGAAGTTCGGCGCGCTCGTCCGATCGCGCCTGTTCTCGATCGCCGGCAAATTCCGGATGGCCGCCGAGATGCTCGTGCCGCGCGGCGGCGGCGAGGATGAATCGATCGCCTCGTTCGTGCGGCGACGTTTCGGCACGGAGGCCGTCGAGTACCTGGCCGACCCGCTGCTGGCCGGCATTCATGCCGGCGACGCGGAACGCCTGTCGGTGCGCGCACTGTTTCCGCGGCTGCTCGAAGCCGAACGCTCGGCCGGCAGCGTCCTGCGGGCATTCCGGGCGCTCCACGTGAAACCGTCGCCGCAAGGCGCGTTCGTGTCGCTGCCCGGTGGCATCGGCGAACTCGTCGACGCCCTGACGTCGGCACTCACGCCCGGCACGGTCACCGTGAGTGCCCGAGTGGTCGAATTGCGGCGCGAAGGGATGTGGCGGATCCGCACGGAACCGTCTTCGCCCGACGGCACGCCAGCGGTGATCGAGGCGCGGGCCGTCATTCTGGCGACGCCGGCCTACGTCACCGGCACGCTGCTGCGATCGCTGGATACAAGCCTGGCGGCCTTGTGCGAAGGCATTCCCTACGCATCCACGGCGACCATCGCGTTCGGCTATCGCGCCGACCAGATCGCCCACCCGATGCGCGGTACCGGCTTCGTTGTGCCGAAGGTCGAACGCTGCGCGCTGTTGGCAGCCACCTGGGTCACGTCGAAGTGGCCCGGACGCGCCCCACCGGGCCACGTCCTGCTGCGCGCGTTTCTTGGCGGCGGTCGCGACCCGCATCGCCTCGATGCTGATGATGCCGAGTTGATCGCCGTCGCACGCGATGAGCTCGCGGAGCTGCTCGGGATTTCCGGTGACCCGCTCTTCGCCCGCGTGTTCCGCTGGACGCGACGGAGCCCGCAATACGAGGTCGGTCACCAGCAGCGGGTGGAGACCATCGCGCAGCGCCTGGCGTCCCTGCCCGGTGTGTTCATCACCGGCAGCGGGTTTCGCGCGATTGGCATCCCCGATTGCATTGCCGACGCCCGCGAGACCGCCGGACGGGCCGCCGAATGGAGCCGAGGACGCGGCGGAGCGGACCTCGCACCGAGGAGCTGAGAAGCTCCCGCGCTGCTCCGCGTGAGATCCGCTTCTCTGCCCGCTCGGCTTCCGCTAGCATCGCGAGATGCGCCTCGCTCTCGCTCTTGGTTTGATCGCCACGCTCGCTGCCTGCACCCACGACGCCGCCACCCAGCCATCGCCATCGTCCAACACGCAAAACACTGCCCCCCGGCGCGCCAGCGGCGCATTGACGCCGGCGATCCAGTCGGTCCTCGATGACATCCGCGCCGCCGACAAGGGCGACCTCGCGGTGTCCGAGGAGGACGGCCGCTTCCTGCGCACGCTGATCGCGGCGCGCGGGGCGAAGTCGATTCTGGAAATCGGCGGCGCCAGCGGATACAGCGGGATCTGGCTCGGTCTCGGCGCCCGCGAGACCGGCGGCACGGTGGTGACCATCGAGTACGACCCGCAACGCGCGAAAGAACTGGCGCAGAACATTCAACGCGCCGGCCTCACCGACGTCGTCCGGCCGATCGCAGGCGATGCGTTCAAGGAGATTCCGAAACTCGAAGGGACGTTCGATTTCGTGTTCCTCGACGCCTGGAAACCGGATTACCTCAAGTTCTTCGAGATGGTGTTTCCCCGGCTCACGCCAGGCGGCGTGTTCACCGCGCACAACGTGATCAACAAGAAGGCCGATATGGAGCCCTTCCTGCAACGAATCCAGTCGGACCCGCTGCTATTCACCTCGATCGTCTCGCCAGGGTCGGAGGGCGTGTCGATCTCCGTGAAACTTCGATAACTCCCAACTTCCATCTGTCACCGGCCAGCAACTCCCAACGCCCAACTCAGTAAGCGCCCAACTCCAACCTCCACCACTCCAACTCGCAACTCTTCTCCGAGTTGGACAAGAATCAGTTGGGAGTTGGGAGTTGAAACCAGTCCACATCATCGGCGTCCCCCTCGATCTCGGCGGCGGCCGCCGCGGCGTCGACATGGGGCCGTCGGCGCTGCGCATCGCCGGTCTTCGGGATCAGATCTCGGCGCTCGGGCGTGAGGTCGTCGATCGAGGCAACCTCCCCGCGCCGATTCCCGAAACCCAGCACGCCATCGACCTGCACAAGAAGTACATCCACGAAATCTCCACCGTCTGCGCGCAGTTGTACTCGACCTGCCGCGAGTCGCTCGACCGCGGCGCGTTGCCGCTGGTCCTTGGTGGCGATCACAGCCTCGCTGCCGGCTCGGTCGCGGCAAGCGCCGCCTGGGTGCAACAGACGACGGGCAGACCGCTCGGGCTGATCTGGGTGGATGCCCACGGCGACATGAACACGCCCGACACGACCACGTCCGGAAACGTCCACGGCATGCCGCTGGCCGCACTGCTCGGGAACGAGCCGGCCGAACTCGCCTCAATCGGCAACCGTCCCGCCGTATTGCCGGAACATACCGTGCTGGTCGGCATCCGCAACATCGACGAGCGCGAGAAGGAACAGATTCGCGCATCGGGCATTCACACGTTCACGATGAAGGACATCGATCGCGCCGGCATCGCGACGATCGCCGAACGCGCAATCGCGATTGCGTCCGACAACACCGGCGGCATTCACGTGTCGTTCGATCTGGATGTGTGCGATCCCACTTACGCGCCAGGCGTCGGCACCCCGGTCAAAGGCGGGCTCGATTACCGGGAGGCGCACATGGTGATGGAACTGGTCTCGGATTCCGGTCGCCTGGTGGGCCTGGATCTGGTTGAAGTGAACCCGACGCTCGATCTGCGGAATCAGACCGCGGAGTTCGCGACCGAACTGGCGCTTTCCGCTCTCGGAAAGGGCATTCTCTGAGGAGCAGAGCCGCCTTCAGCGCTGAACGCTCGAAATGACGGACACGTCGTGGCCGTCGTGCTCGTCGTGTCCGTCGTGGTGTCGTTTGTGACGGTCGCCGCGGCCGAAGTCAGGCGATCGGCTGGGCGCGCGTGAGCATCTCGTCGAGCGCCCCCACCAGCCAGGTCAGGGAACAGGGCTTCTCGACCAGCCGGGTCCGTGGCCGCAGACGTTCCAGTTGCCCGCTCGACCCGCCCATTCCTGAATAGATGATCACCGGTGCCAGCGGTGGCATGCGCACGACGACGTCGCGGCCGGAGCCCTGCTTGAGGTGGATGTCGATGATCGCCGCATCCGGCTTATGGCGCTGCACCAGCTCGAGCGCGTCATCGGCGTTGTCTGCTGCGACGACATCGAAGTGCCGCAGCCGAAGAATGTGTTCGAGCGGCTCCCGCAGTTCCGACTCGTCTTCCACCAAAAGAACAAGACCTGCCGACATTGCTCTGTGTATCGGGTCAGCGATCAACCAACGTTAGTCCCCGTTAACGACGAGGTGGCCCTCGTGTTGCTCCTGATCGGAGCTGATGCGGGGACACGTGATCTCGGCGGCGGCCGCACTCATCGTCATCGTCGCGTTGTCGGCGTACCTCGCGGCGGCGCAACATCGCGGAGACGCGCCGACTGGCGACTACACACCCCGCCGGCTCCCGGCGTGGCACCTGACCGGCCGGGATGCCGAGCAACGGCGTTCGGCGATGCTGCTGCGCGCGGCCGTCCGTCCCGATCCCGCTGATATCGCCGCACTCCCCTGGCGTCTCGCGCCACTGCCCGACATGCCGACAATCACCTGCCGCTTCCTCAACGACCTGCCGACAGGGACGACGGCGAAGTTCAACTGCGTGCTGGATGGCGGCGCGGTGCTGAAGGTGAAATACGGACGCAACCCCGAGATTCAGGGCGAGGTCGCCGGCACGCGGCTGCTCCGTCTGTTCGGATTCGCCGCCGACGATGTGCAGATTGTGCCGCGGCTGCGATGTTACGGCTGCCCTCGCGAACCCTTTGTCGCGCTGGTCGCGAGCACGTGGACGTCCACGCGGCAATTCCTCGGACCGTCCGGATTCGATCGGGGCTATACGGATTTCGACTGGGTTGCGATCGAGCGCAAGTTCCCGGCGCCGGCAATCGAAACGGATCTGAACGAGGGCTGGGCATGGTGGGAACTGACCTCCGCGTCCGCACACCGCGCCGATCTCGATGCGCTGCGACTGCTCGCCGTGTTTCTGGCGCACTGGGACAACAAGGCTGAGAACCAGCGCCTAGTCTGCATGGATGCGGCGCTGGGGGAACCATCACGCGACTGCCTCGAGCCACTGGCGATGATTCAGGATCTCGGCGCGACATTCGGCCCCACGAAGGTCAACCTCGGACGGTGGCCGACGCTGCCGATCTGGAGCGACCGCACACGCTGCATGGTGACGATGAGGGCGCTGCCGTGGGGAGGCGGGACGTTTCCGGATGCCGCGATCACCGAGGCCGGACGCCGGCAAGTCGCCGACAGTCTCCGGCGGATCACGGACCTCCAGCTTCGCGATCTGTTTCGCGCGGCGCGGTTCCCTGAATTCCAGTCCGCGACAGACGATGCGCGCGATCTACGGGCATGGGTCGCGGCGTTTCATGAACGGGCGCGGCAGATCATCGAAGGCGGGTCCTGTCCGCAGTAGTTGCCGCAGGAGCAGAGGCGGCAGCTTGTGTGTGGACATGTCCGCCGATCAGCACCGGCCCGCAACGCGGGCCGTGTGCATCGGCAGCGCAGGCTGGCCGGCGCCCAGACGTTGGGGTCGTGGCGTCCCGGCGTGACGTCCAGCCTTCCAGTGTTTGGGCGCCAATCTCTTCGACCAGCCTTACTCGCGATCCATATGGATATCACTGAGCGGGATCGGCTGCGTCGCGAAGTTCTCGACCTGGATGAACCGGCCATCCTTGTCGGCGGTCACGCGGGCGGCGAGCATGATGGAGCCCGTTGCGCCGCCGTCGGGATCGAACTGCAGGTCGATCAACGTGAACGGGTACTGCGAGTAGCGCGGGTCCCTCCAGATCTCCAACACACTCATCGGCCGGTCGGTGGCCAGGAACACGCGCGTGCCGCCGTCCTCACCGGGTATCTGCCTCGCATAACGGAGGTCCCACGCTAGTTCCGTGTTGAAGCGAACGGTGCCGACGGACTTCTGGTCCTTCAGCTCCTCGAGGAGCTTGTCCTGACTTTTCGCCACGGCATTCACCAGGGTCGTCCGTTCGGAGGTCAATGACCACCGTTTGACGTTGATTTCGATCCGGGCGGTGCCGGTCGGATTACCGATGCCGCCGGCGCTGATCAGGCCAGCGGTGAGATGGAGCGGGAGCGTGACGCCGCTATGGTCGCGCTGTGCCGCCGGCGCGGCGGCCACAGCAGTGACCAGTCCAAGTGCCAGAAAAAAGCGCTTCATGCCCCGTGGCAGTTGCACGGGGGATGCCTAAATGAGGTCTCCGGCGAGGCCCGGTCGCCACGCCGTGGGGCCGACCTTGGTCAAGTCCGTCCGGCTGGAGCAGGCACTACAGGACGGCCGGCCTATTTTTCGGCGAGCAGCCGCTCCATTTCGTCCATCACCGAGTTCATCTTCTTGATCGTGAGGTCCAGCGGCTCATCGGTCGTCATGTCGACGCCGGCATCCTTCAACAGGTCGATCGGATATTTCGACCCGCCGGAACTGATGAAGTGCAGGTAGTGCTCGGTCGCCGCCTTGTCACCGCTGAGCACCTTTGACGAGAGTGCCTCGGCGGCGGTGAACGACGTGGCGTACTGGAACACGTAGAAGTCGCGGTAGAAGTGCGGGATGTAGCTCCACTCGTTGGCGATGTAGTCGTCCACCACCGTCACGCCCTGATCGTTGCCGTAGTACCGCTTGGTGATGTCCATGTACAACTTCGCGAGCGCGTCGCCGGTGATCGGCTGGTCCTTCTCCGCCATCTCGTGCATCTTCAGCTCGAACTCCGCGAACTGCGTCTGGCGGAAGACCGTCGCCTTCGCGTTTTCGAGATAGTTGCCGAGCAGCGCGAGGCGGGTCGGCTTGTCCTTGATTTCCTTGAGCATGTAATCCATCAGCAGCGCTTCGTTGAACGTCGACGCCACCTCGGCGACGAACGTCTGGTAGCTCGCCGTCGGGTAGGGCTGCGTCTTGTTCGAGTAGTAACTGTGCATCGTGTGACCCAGTTCGTGGGCCAGCGTGCTGACGTCGTTGTACTGCCCGAGGTAATTGAGCAGCATGAACGGATGCACGTCGTACGCGCCGCCGTTCGAATAGGCGCCTGACTGCTTGCCCTCGGTCGGATAGAAGTCCACCCAGCGCTCGTTGAACGCGCGCTGCACCACCCGGTTGTAGTCGTCACCGAGCGGCTTCACGGCGGCGAGCACCAGCTTCTCCGCCTCCTCGGGCGTGTATTTGAGATCGACGTCCTTCACGAGCGGCGCGTACAGGTCGTAGTAGTGCAGCTGGTCGGTGAGTCCCATCATCCGCTTGCGCAGGCGCAGGTAGCGATGGAACGTCGGCAGGTTCTTGTTCACGCCGTCGATCAGGCGCGTGTACACCGACGTCGGGATGTTCGGCCCATCCAGCTCCAGCGCCAGGTTCGAGTCGTACTTGCGCGCCTTCGCGTAGAACCGCACCTTCTGCACTTCCGAGTTCATCGTCGTGCCGAACGTGCGGCTGAAGCTGCCGAGCGCGGTGAAGAAGGACGACATCGCGAGCTTGCGATCGTCCCGGTTCGGCGACGTCCGCATCGCGCCGTAGGTCGCCTGATCGACCTTCAGCTCCTTGCCGTCGCTGAACTTCACCGTCGGATAGGGAAAGTCGGCGTTTGCCAGGATGTTGTAGATGTTGCCCGCGGACCCGGCGAGCGGCCCCGCGTCGGCCAGGATCTTCTCCTCCGCGTCGCTCAGCGTGTGCGGCGCGCGGCGGGCGATGTCGTGGAGGTAGAACGCGTAGACCGTGAGCCGCGGCTCGGAGGTGAGGAACTGATCGATCCTCGCGGCGCCGATTCGCAGGATCTCCGGCTCGATGTACGACGCCGCGGCGCCGAAGTTCGCGTACGCCTGCTGCATCTCCTGCTGCATGCCCTGCGGACCCGACTGGCGGGTGTCGAGGTCCGACAGCATGCTGGCGTAGACGTATTCGCGCGACAGCTCCTTGTCCAGCCGCGACATCAGCTCCAGCGCATCCGCCAGCGTCGCCGCAGACGTCCCGAGCTTGCCCTGATAGTCGCGCAGCTTCGGCAGCTCCGCGACCGCCGTGTCCTTCGCGGTCCGCCACGCGGCGTCGGACGCGTAGACATCAGCCAGATTCCACTTGAACTTGTCGGGAACCTTCGCCCGGTCCCGTTCCTGCGCGAGCATCGCCACTGACATAGCCGTCACCACCACCACCGCTGTGAGCACCGATTTCATCCGCGCTCCCCTTCGCAGGGGCGGGTTCCGCAGATCCGCCCAACTCGCAGGGGCCGGTCTTCAGACCTGCCCAACTCGTAGGGGCGGGTCTTCAGACCCGCCCCGTCATGAAGTTCCCCTATACCCTATAACCGGTAGCCTGTAACCTCCTACACCGACAGATGCGGCGGCGGCAGCGACTCGGGAACGAATGGACTGACTTCGCGGACGAACAGCTCCTCGACGTCCGGCTGTCCGATCTTCCCGTGCAGGTCGAGGGCCCGCTGGCGGACCGGATCACGCAACTGCGGACCGAGCTCGCGGATCGCTCGTTACGTCTGCCGATCCACTTCTACCTGGCCGACGAGTGGTTCACGCCCGACGGCGCCACCTCGATTGCCATCCCGTTCTATCTCGCCCACCCGCGCCTCGAAAAGCTCGAGGAGTCGCAGATGTTCGAGGTCGAAGGCGGTGAGCACGAATGGGCGATGCGGATCCTGCGTCACGAGGCGGGACATGCGCTCGACAACGCCTTCCGGCTGCGGCTGAAACGGCAGCGTCGCGAAGTCTTCGGCAACCCGTCGATCCCATATCCCGAGTTCTACACGCCGCGGCCGCATTCGAAGAGCTTCGTCCTGCACCTGGACTCGTGGTACGCACAAAGCCATCCCGACGAAGACTTCGCTGAGACGTTCGCCGTCTGGCTGACGCCCAACAGTGAGTGGCGCGCGCGTTACGCCGGCTGGCCGGCGCTGAAGAAGCTGGAATACATGGATGCGCTGATGCGGTCGCTTCGCGACACTGAACCGCGCATCGACAACCCGGTCGAAGTCGATCCGCTGCCGAAGCTGCGGAACACGCTGCGACAGCACTACCGCACGAAGCGCAAACACTACGGGGTCGACTACCCGAACTTCTACGATCGCGATCTCCGCCGGTTGTTCTCGGACGCCCCCGACTTCGCGAACAACATCACCGCCGCCCAGTTCATTGCCCGTTTCCGCCGTCCCGTGCGCCGCGTCGTCTCGAGCTGGACCGGCATCTACCAGTACACGATCGACCAGGTCATCGAGGAAATGATCACGCGCTGCCGCGAGCTGAAGCTGCGCCTGACGACGCCCGAAGATGTCGCGCGCCAGGAGTTCACCGTGCTGCTCACCGTGCAGGCCATGAACTACCTGCACAGCGGCGGTCACCGCCTGTTCCTGTGAGAAAGCAACGCGTCCTCGCGCTCGTGCACGACCACCTGGTGCCGCCCGACGACATCACGGGCGTCGACGTCCTCGAAGCCGAGTGGAAGATGGAGTACGACGTCATCGAGACGCTGCGGGAGATCGGGCATGAGGTGCGCGTGCTCGGCGTCAACGACGATCTGAAGGATATCCGTG